>WBZO01000162.1_pt1 | contig 174871 bp, 165 predicted proteins | sample 5204261 | NCBI WGS metagenome assembly WBZO01 (sample SAMN12412400, study PRJNA552823) | activated sludge metagenome | isolation source: activated sludge from anammox sidestream of wastewater treatment plant... | place: USA: North Carolina | collected 2017-09 | reverse complement strand
ACGGCTGCGTCGGACAGGCTGACCTGGGTATCCTGCTTGCCAACTTCAACCAGAGCGTTCCGCCGAACACCAACGGCGACCTGAACGGCGACGGTTTCGTTGGCCAGGTTGACCTGGGTATCCTGCTCGGTAACTGGGGCTGCGGCTGCCCGTAAGCGGCTTGCAACTGCCAGTCAGGTTCGCCCCACCGGGGTGAACATGTAGATCAAGGGACGCCGCGGAGTGATCCTTCGCGGCGTCTCTCTTTTGGGGATGCGGGCAGGCGGCCGCGGGTGAACGGGCTGGCTCCCAGCGGCCAGCGCCGTGACACCCTCAGGTCTTGGCCAGAAAACGCACACCGATGTCGTACGTTCCGTCCGCCCGCGCCTGACAGCGCACCACGCGGCCGATCAGGTTCAGCCGCGACCATTGCCCCGTCTGCAAACGCACGCAGATGCGGCTGCCGACGCCCACCGGCCAGCGGCACCCGAAGCTCATCCCCCCGCGCGAGATCGTCCGCGCATCCGCCGTCAGCGCCCCGAGGTCGATGCGCGGCGACAGCAGGAACACGCGCGCCGCGACCGACAGCTCGTGCCGCTCGTGCTCCCGCCGGTTCATCGCCTCGGACGCCGAGTCTCGGGCCAGTGTCTCGAGCGGCGGCGGGGGCGGATGCGCCGCGGGGTTGGCGCTGGGGGTCTCGGGCAGAGCGCCCGCGGGTTGGCTCACCGCCGCGGTCGCGTCCGGCGGCAGCCCGGCGATCATAGCGAGCCAGGCTTCGACGACCCGCGGGCAGTAGCGCGTGGCGGCTTCGTTCCGCAGGGTGTCGACGGCGTGCGACAGCGGATGCGCGCGGCGGCGATGGGGCCGCATCGCGGTCATGGCCTCGAAGGCGTCGACGACGGCGCAGATGCGGCTGACGGGGTGCAGGTGTGCGGCGCGCAACCCGCGCGGATAGCCGCCGCCGTCGTTGCGCTCGTGATGCTCGTGCGTGGCGCGCAGCACGGCCTCAGGCAGGCCGGGGCCGCTGCGCAGGTGATCGTAACCGAGCTGCGGATGGGCCCGCAGGATGCGCCAGTCGTCGTCGCTGAGCGCGCCGGGGCGGTTCAGCAGTTCCGCCGGCACGAAGATCTTGCCGATGTCGTGCAGGATGCCGGCTTGGAAGACGTGGGCGAGCTCGGCGGGGTCGCGCAGTCCGCACGCGTACGCGAGCGGCACCATCCAGGTGGCGACGTTGACGACATGCGTGGCGGTGTAGAAGTCGTGCCGCGCCACCTTGAACAGGTGCGAGAAACTGCCAGGGTGGTCCACGACGAGCCCAGCCACCGTCCGCGACAGGTCGTCCAGACGCGGGCCGATGGCTGCCAGGTCGGGCGTGACCAGCAGTTCGTTGATCAGCTCGACCGTCGCGCTGTAGACCAGCTCGCACGCCCCCGCGCCGGCCTCCGGCGCGGCGGCCGCCTCGACGCAGCGCTGAATATGCCGCTGCTCGGCCATCTCGACGTACACGAAACGCACGCCGTGCGCCAGCAGCCGCGCCCGATCCTCCTCGCTGAACGGAAACGCGGGCTCACGGTAGAGCGCGTAGTGCGGCTCCGGCGACGCGCCGTCGGGCGAGCGCACATAGACATTGACGCCGGCCAGCACGTGCAGCGGCGCATGCTCAAGCGGCACGGGGATGAAGCCGAGCCGCGCCGAGTTGTACGCGCGGCCGAGCGCCGTGGTCGGCGGCGCGTCTTTCCTGTGTGTCACACGGCCTCCACGAGCGTTTGGACGCCCGGTTTATCGGCGGCGCGGCGCGCGACGACGGAATCCGCCGATTGGAGGTTTCGAAACGCGTGGGGCGACGGCAAGTCGCCGCGGCCCTCCGGCGTGCCCCGAGGGTTGATTGGAGGCGCGGGACACCACGGGCGGAAGCGTGCGGTGTGGCGGATCTCCGTCGCGCGGAGCGCACGTGTACGGCGTGGGCGGCGTGACCGGAACCCGCGGCCGTGGTATCTTTTTACGTCTCGGGAAGCCGGCCGCGTGGGCCGCCCCCGTTTCAGGCGCACAGGAGCAAGGTCCATGTCGCTGAGGTTGTTGCGCAGGCTGTATCTGCTGTCGTCGGGGGCGGCGCTGCTGGGGATTCTCCAGGCGCTGGGCCAGGTGAACTTCAACCAGATACTGTTCCAGTTTCTCTCGGGGCTGGCGTCGCTGCTGGTGACGATCTTCCTCGGGGGCGATCCGTCGCTGTTCTCGGCCTGAGCGGGCGGCAGGACCGGCGGCCGATCGACCGATAGAATGAGTCTCAGGGCAGGCGCGGCCAGGGGCGGCGCGACGGGAGAGAACCGATGATCCCGACAGGGGTTGGCGGCGGAGTGCAGGAGATCGAGGCCCGCGAGCGGGCGGAGCGCGAGACGCAGCGCCTCCAGGAGGAGCTCAAGAAGGCGGTGAAGGCGTCGGCCAAGGACGTCGGCACGCTCCGAAAGGAGCTGGCCGTGACCGTGCCGGGAAAGGTCATCACCAGCCACCTGGAATTCAACTTCGACGAGCTGCGCCAGGACGCCTTCGTCCCGGGCTTCCGCAAGGGCCACGCGCCGCTCCAGCTCATCCAGAAGCGTTACGGCTCCGACGTGCGCAACTCGCTGAAGACCTCGATCATCGTCCAGTCCTTTCTCGCCGCGATGGAGCAGCATCAGCTCGACGCGCTCGGCGACCCGCTCTTCCGCGTCAAGGTCGACGGGACCGAGAAGCTGCTGCCGATCGACGAGGCCGGGGCGCACGTGAAGCTGCCCGACGCCGGCGATTTCGAGTACGTCTGCGAGGTCGAGGTCAAGCCGAAGCTCGAGCTCCCGGAGCTCAAGGGGATTCCGATCCGGGCCCCGGACGTCGAGATCACGGACGACGACGTCGAGCAGTTCATCCTGCGGCAGCGCAAGATCCGCGGACGATATGAGCCGCTCACGGACGCGAGCGCCGGCGAGCCCGACGACCAGGTCATCACCGACGTGGCGCTCACCGTCGAAGGCGTCGTCGTCAAGAGCGAGGAGAACGTGCAGCTGGGCGTGCGGGCCACGCGGCTCGACGGCGTGCCGCTGCCGACGCTGGGCGACGTGCTCAAGGGCGTGCGCCCCGGCGACTCGCGCTCCGTCGAATGCGAGATTCCCGCCGACTACGAGCGGCCGGACTTGCGTGGGAAGAAGGGGCGCTTCGAGTTCAAGGTGCAGGAGCTCAAGCGCCTGGCGCCCATGCCGCTGGAGGCTTTCGTGGCGCAGGTCGGCGCCGAGTCGGAGGCCCAGTTGCGTCAGTTCGTGCGCGACGACCTCGCCTCTGAACGCGACCGTCTCGTGCTGCGGGCCAAGAAGGATCAGGTGTTCCAGTACCTGCTCGACCACGTGCCCATCGACCTGCCGAGCGACTTCTCGGCCCGCATGACCGACCGCGCCGTCGTGCGCAAGATCATCGACCTGTCGCAGTCGGGCGTGCCCGACGGCGAGATCGACGCGCGCATCGACGAGCTGCGCACCAGCGCCGGCGAGGAGACCGCGCGGGAACTGCGGCTGGAGTTCATCTTCGAGAAAGTCGCGGAGAAGCTCGGCGTCTCCGTGACCGATGAAGAGGTCAACAGCGAGATCGCCCGCATCGCCCGGCTGTATCACCGCCGATTCGACCGCGTGCGGGACGACCTGGCCCGGCGCGGGCTGCTGCCACAGCTCGCCGAGCAGATACGCCAGGACAAGTGCGTGGAGATCCTCTTGCGCGACGCGAAGGAGGTCGAGGCGGCCGAGGCGCCCGCTGAAGGCAAGAAGAAGCCGCGGGCCCGCAAGCCGAAGGAAAAAGAATAGTCGCGACACCGGAAGTCACCACGCGGACGCGGCCGTCGTCGTCCGCCTTCCCGCTTTCATGCGAAGCCAACTGCCCGGAGCGAATGGATGCCGTACTGGCCGGAAATAGAGCGTCCGCGATTGCAGGGCAACCCGTATCAGGCCTGGCGCCAGATGGGCCTGAACGAGATGCTGCTCGACAACCGCATCATCTTCCTCGACCTGCCGATGGATCCGCGGATCATGATCAACGGCAGCACGGTCTGCTCGCACATCATCAAGAGCATGTTGTACCTGGCCACGGTCAAGCGCGACCAGGACATCCAGCTCTACATCAACTGCCCCGGCGGCGACATCGACGACACGCTGGCGATCTACGACACGATGCGCTTCCTGAACTGCGACGTGGCCACCTACTGCGTCGGGGCGGCCAGCAGCGGCGCAGCGCTCATCCTCGCCGCCGGCACCAAGGGCAAACGCTTCGCCCTGCCGCACGCGAAGGTCATGATCCACCAGCCCTGGGGCTACGTGGGTGGCCAGGCCGCCGACATGCGCATCCAGGCCGAGGAAATCCTGAAAGTGAAGAAAACGCTCATTGACATCATGTCGCTGCACACCGGCAAGTCCCCCGAGCAGATCGAGAAGGACACCGAGCGCGACCGCTACATGGATGTCAAGGAAGCGCTCGAATACGGCCTGATCGACGAGATCCTCTCCGAGCGCCCCGACAAAAGGAAGAAATAGCCGGCCCGCGCGCCGCCGCACAGAAGGGAACCTGCCCCACCATGCATCGAGCCCAGCTCATTCCGATCGTCGTCGAGCGCGAGGGCCGCGCCGAACGCGCCTACGACATCTACTCGCGCCTCCTCAAGGACCGGATCGTCTTCCTCGGTGACGAGGTCACCGCCGACCTTGCCAACGTCGTCGTCGCCCAGATGCTCTTCCTGGCCAACGAGGACCCCAAGGCCGACATCCACCTCTACGTCAACTCCCCCGGCGGCTCCGTTCACGCCGGCATGGGCATCTACGACACCATGCAGTTCGTCCGCTGCCCCGTCTCCACCTACGTCATCGGAATGGCCGCCAGCATGGGCGCCGTCCTCAGCGCCGCCGGAACCCCAGGCAAGCGCTACGTCCTGCCCCATGCGCGCGTCATGATTCATCAACCCCTCGGCGGCGCACGCGGCCCCGCCACCGACCTGAAGATCGAGCTGAACGAGATGCTGCGAACCCAGCGGCAGCTCTACGAAATCCTCGCCCGGCACACCGGGAAGACCATCGACGACATCACCCGCGATTGCGACCGGAACAACTGGATGGACGCCGAGCAGGCGGTCGCCTACGGCCTGGCCGACCGCATCCTCGAATCCATGCCCGAGCCGGCCCTGCGCCCGCCGCCCGCGGTGTAGCCCGCCGCGGCCGGCTTCGCCGCTCGGACCGCCGTCTCTCCCGCGGGCCGGGTGGGCGGGCGACAACGGGGAACCAGCGACCCATGGCCCACTCACCCAGAGCCGAACCGCTCGGCGGCGACGTCCGCATGCACGCCCTCGGCCCCGTGTGCGGCGCCGTGCGACTGCCCGGCTCCAAGAGCCTCACCAACCGGCTCCTCATGTGCGCCGCGCTGGCCGACGGCCGCTCGCTGCTCCACGGCGCGGCGGCCGCCGACGACGTTCGCCGGATGATCGCGGGCCTGCGGCGGCTGGGCGTGTCCGTTTCGGCAGAAGCGGGAGGCTCACGCCTGTCGATCGACGGTTGCCGCGGCCAGCTCCCGGCGACGGAGGCCGACCTTGACGTGGGCCACGCCGGCACTGCGATGCGTTTTCTGACGGCGCTGTGCAGCCTGGGCCATGGCGCCTACCGCATCGACGGCTCCGCGCGGATGCGCGAGCGGCCGATCGGCGGCCTGGTGGACGCGCTGCGGACGCTCGGCGCCGTGATCGGATACGAGGGGCGCGAGGGCTTGCCGCCGCTGCTGGTGCGGGGCGGCGGCTTGCGCGGGGGCTCGGTGTCGCTTTCGGACGTCGTGTCGAGCCAGTTCGTCAGCGCCCTGCTGATGGCGGCGCCGTACGCTGCCGGCGACGTGTTGATCGAGATTCGCGGCAGGGTGAGCAGCGCGCCTTACCTGGCGATGACGCTCGACGTCATGCGCCGCATGGGGGTGGAAACGCTGTCGGAGGCGAGCGCCGGCGGCCCGCCGACAGGCGCCGATGCCCGGTTCATCGTGCCCGCGCCGCAGCGCTACCACGCTGCCAGCATCGCCATCGAGCCCGACGCCAGTGGCGCCTCGTACTTCTGGGCGGCGGCGGCGGTCAGCGGCGGGCGTGTGCTCGTCCACGGCCTGCATGACACGAGCGTGCAGGGCGACGTGCGCTTCGTGCACGTCCTCGAGCAGATGGGCTGCCGCATCGAGCACCAGCCCGAGGGCATCGCCGTGCAGGGTCCCGAGCCCGGCGGGCTGCGCGGCGTGGATATCGACCTGAACGCGATGCCCGACGTGGTGCAGACGCTGGCGGTGGTCGCGCTCTTCGCGCGCGGGCCGACAACCATCCGCAACGTAGCGAATCTGCGCGTCAAGGAGACCGATCGCCTCGTCGCGCTCGAACGCGAGCTCGCGCGGCTCGGCGCCGAAATCACGCTCGGGCCCGACGGGCTTTCGATCCGGCCGCCGGCGACGCCGCGGGCCGCCACGCTCGATACCCACGACGACCACCGCATGGCGATGAGCCTGGCCGTGGCCGGGCTGGCCTGCGAAGGCGTCGTCATCCGCGACGCGGGCGTCGTGTCGAAGAGCCTGCCCGAGTTCTTCTCACTGCTGAACGGGCTTGGGCGCTAGTCGCGACGGCGCAGTGGGCGCCGTGCGTTATCATGCGCTGCCGGGCGCGGACGGCTGCGTGGTCCGCGCGGCGGAGGCCGAGATGTCATACCGATACGCGGTTCTGGGGGCCGGCCGGCAGGGTGTCGCGATCGCCTACGACCTGGCGCAGAACGGCGAAGCCGAACAGGTGTTGCTGATCGACAGCGAGCGGGCGGCGGTGGCGGGTGCGGTGCAGCGGCTCACGAAGCTGCTGCCGGCCCGGGCCGGGCTGCTGCGCCACGCCGTCTGCGACGTGGCTCAACCCGAACAGGTGGCCATGCTCTTGCAGGGCATGAACGTCGCCGTCTCCGCCGTGCCCTATCGCTTCAATGTGGCCTTGACCGACGCGGCGATCTCGGCGCGCTGCTCGCTATGCGACCTCGGGGGCAACACGGCGGTGGTGCGCGGACAACTGGAGCGGCACGGTCGCGCGGCCAAGGCGGGCGTGAGCATCGTGCCCGACTGCGGCCTGTGCCCGGGCCTCGGGAACCACCTGGCCACGCACGGCATTGGACGCATGGACCAGCCGGAGCACGTGCACATTCGCTGCGGCGGCCTGCCGGAGCGGCCGGTCGGGCCGCTGGGCTACAAGCTGGTGTTCAATTTCCAGGGGCTGATCAACGAGTACAGCGGGCAGGCCGAGTTCCTGCGCGACGGGCGGGTGACGCCGGTCGCGACGCTGACCGAGCTTGAGGCCATCGAGTTCGACGCGCCCGTCGGCCCGTGCGAGGCGGCCGTGACCTCCGGCGGGACCAGCACCTGCCCGCAGACCTTCGCCGGCCGCCTGCGCACATACGACTACAAGACCGTGCGCTATCCGGGACACTTCACCATCGTCCGGGCCCTGTTCGAGCTCGGCTGTTTCGACGAGAGCGTCACGCTGCGCGACGGCACGCGGCTCGCGCCGCGCACGCTCATGCGCCAGCTCATGGAGGAGCGCCTCGCCTTCCCGAACGTCCGCGACGTCGTCGTCCTGCGCGTCACCGTCTCCGGCCGCCGCGGAGCCAACCCCTGCACCCTGCGATACGACGTCTTCGACCGGCATGACCCGGCGACGGGCTTCTCGGCGATGGAGCGAACCACCGGCTTCCCGGCGGCGCTGGTGGCGTACATGCAGGCCCGGGAGCTGGTCGAGCCGGGCGCCCGGCCACTCGAGATCAGCGTGCCCGCCGAGACCTTCTACGAGGAACTGCCGCGGCACGGAATTCGCGTGACGCTCTGCGAAGCGTAGAATCGCGCGAGATGGACAGCGCCCCGCGAATCGACCACAGCGCGCGGCCGATTCCGCCGCGGTACTGGTGGGCGCGGCGCGCCGGGCTCGTGCCGGCCGCTCGCCAGCCCGATGCTCAACGTGCTCCTGCCGCACCTGACCCCCGTGCGCGCCTGGCGCGGCTCGCCGGAACGTTGCGCGGCAGCAGCGGCCGTGCCCGGAATGCGGCCGACATCTCGTTCCTGCTCAAAGGTCCCCCGGCAGAGGAGGCCGAGTAGCTCTCGCCGCTTCGCGCCTCCGCGGCCGCGCGCCCGCTTGCGGACCGCGTGCCTGCGAGGCCGCGTGCCGGCCGGATCAGCCGGCTTCTCTTCTTCGGCACTTTCTGGCGCTGCGCCGGCTCGAAGTGCGCCCTGTGATTAGCAGGGTCCTGTTCGGGCCCGCCGGGGCGAACGCAAGCAATCCGGGCCGCGCGGCGTTCCCATCCGAAACCAGTGCGCGAGCCACTCAGCGCGGGAGGCATGTCATGTTCAGGCAGTTCCTGTTGTTGGTTGTTCTGGCCGTCCTTGCAGCGGTCACGGGCCGCGAGGCGCTGACGGCGCCTCCGCCGGGTCGTCCCGGAGCCGACGTGATGTCCAATAATCCCAACGACTGGCCGATGTACAACCGCGCCCCGGACGGTTCGCGGCACAACTTCGCCGAGACGAAGCTGCGGCCCAGCAACGTGGCGAATCTCCAGGTTCTCTGGAGCTTCCCGACGGACGGCGCCGTGGCGGGAACGCCGGCGGTCGTGGACAACATCATCTACGCCGCCGATTCCATGGGCTTCGTCTATGCCATCAACAGCGACGGCACGCTGCGCTGGAAGAACGACACGATCGCCATCCCCTCGCTGCTCGGGATCAAGATCACAAACAGCCTGCTCGTGACCAATCGCACGGTGATCTTCGGCGACACGGCGGGCCAGATTCACGGCCTGGAGCGCAGCACGGGCGAGCTGCGCTGGACCATCCGCCCGCCCTGCGAGCCGCTCTTTCCCGAGGGTCATCCTTTCCAGGCGATACTCGGCGCGGGCACGATGGCCGGGCACTACGTCGCGTACGGCATCTCCTCGTACGAGCTGGCGCTGCCCGCGATCGACCCGGACTACCCGGGATTCACGTTCCGTGGGTCGGTCATCCTGCTCGACCCCGCCGACGGCAACATCCTCTGGCAGACCTATCTCGTCGGCGAGCCGCAGATGAACCCCGACGGCAGCTTCGGCCCCTCGGGTGCGAGCGTCTGGGGAACGCCGGCCTATGACCACGCCACCAAGACGATCTTCGTCGGCACCAGCAACAACTACGGACCGCCGGCCACCGACACCAGCGACGCACTGATCGCGCTGAACGTCGAGGACGGCAGTATCCGCTGGGTTTCCCAGATGACCGCCGACGACACGTGGAACTTCTCTTTCCTGCCCGTGGACCCGAACGACCCGCCGGACTTCGATTTCGGCGATTCCCCCCAGCTCTACCGCGTGCAGGGACAGTTGCGCGTGGCCGCCGGGCAGAAGAGCGGCTTCTTTCACGTCGTTGACGCGGCGACCGGCGCATCGCTCACGTCGCCGGTGCAGTACCTGCCAGGCGGGACGCTCGGCGGGTTCCACATGGACAGCGCGTCGGCGGGCGGCGTGAACTTCGCCACGGGCAACTACTGGTTTGATCCGTTCTCGGGCGGGCAGCCCGAAGGCGGCGCGGTGTTCGCGATCTCGCCCGACGGCACGCAGGAGCTGTGGCGCTTCGACACGCCCGGACCGATCATCGCGGGCACGGCGGTTGCCAACGGCGTGGTGTACGTGCAGTCGCTGGACGGCATGTTCTATGCGCTGGACGCCAGCAGCGGCGCTCCGCTCTTGCAGGCGGATTTTGGCGGGCAATCGAGCGGTCCGTCGATCTCGCGCGGGCGCATCTACCTCGGCACCGGGGACGTGATGAGCTCGGTCTTCGATTTCTTCTACGTTCCCGTGGGCGGCTCGGTCACGGCGCTGGGCCTTCCGCAATAGGAAGGTCGTTGTCTAGAAGCTATCCCAAAACCGGCCCGTCGATCCGAGCCGCGCCCGTAGGCAAGCGGTCCAGCGGAGAAACGAAGCGTCGTTTGCAGCAACCACCCCTACGCAGAGCCGGGCTGTCCCCAGCCCGGAACAGCTACGGCCGCGGCTCGGATCGGGTTCCGGGATAGCTTCAGGGCCGGGCTGGGGAAGCCCGGCTCTGACGTGGCGCTTGCTTGGTTGGCGCTTGCGTCGTCGACAGCGCCGGGACTCCCGAGCCCGGTTTCTCCCGTGGCCGTTGAAGCCGCTTACTCGCCGCCGATCGGGAACCGCAGGCCGCGCGCCAGCAGGGCCGGATCGTCGAAGAGGTACTCGTCCCAGCGGATGCGCTGCGTCCCGCGCTTCCGGGGCTGACCCGCGCTCAGAATGCCGCTCGGCGCAAGCAGGAAACCCTCGCGCCGCCCGGCGAAGTGCACGAGGCCGTCGGGCCCGAACATGCTGGCCACCCCGTCCTCCAGCGGCAGACGGTCGAGCGCGTCGTAATCGCACAGCGCGTACCCGCGGCGCTCCACGATCGTCTTCGCGATGCCTTCCTCGTCCGCCGCCAGACGCAGCGCCAACGGCTCGTGACTGCCCGCCGCCAGCAGCACGACCGGCCGCACCGGCGGCGCTTCACTATCGAATACGCCGGCGACGAGCACCGGGTATCGGCCCGACGTCCGCTCGACGGCGTAGCGCGCGTCCTTCTCCGGCGGGCCGAACTCGCGCCGCGCGGCCGCCTCGAGCCAGTCCGCCACGTACAGCACGTGGCCGCACCCGCAATTGAGAATCACTTCCGCGACTGCCGCCCGCCGGCCCGCCGCGTCGAGCGTCACCCGCAGCGTGCCGCCGTCGATGTGCCCGGCCACCGGATCGTCGGCGACCAGCGCCGGCCGGTCCGAGAACCACCAGACGTAGTTCAACTGCTGGTGTCGCCGGCCGTGAATGCGCGCCGTGCTCAGGTAGGTATACACCAGCGGCGCTTCCGGCTGCACCAGCACCTGCACGCGGGCGCGCGTGCCCGCGAGCGCCACGCGGCCGATGCGATCAACGTCCTCCGGGTAATCCCGCCGCTCGGGCCACTCGACCGCAATCAGCGGCGCAAACTGGCCCAGCGGCGCACCGGGGTCTGCCTCTGCCGGCCGCCACAGCGCCGCCCGCTCCAGCATCCGCGGCGGCTCGCGCCGGGCGTCCTCGCGAAGCTCGCGCTCCTTGGCGTCGACGCCGATCGCGACCGGCAGCGCCGCGCCCACCAGCGCAATCCGCCTCAGGCCGCGCGCGCGGTCGTCGGGCAGCGGCTCGACACCGGCGCGAATCTGCCGCAGCCGGCGTTGAAGGGCGACAGCCCCGGCCTGGTCGAGCTGCGCGATCTCAGTTTCGGTCGCGGCCTCCGCCAGCGCGAGGATCGTATTCTTGAGGGTCTCGGCGTCCGCGGCGCACCGAGCGCGGCGCGCCAACTCGGCGCGTCCGGCGGGCGACAGGCGGTCGATCTCGCCAGCCAGCGACTCGCGCGCCAGCCGGCCGGCGGCCAGCAAGGTCCCGCGCGCCAGCTCGCGGCTCTGCGCGGGGTCAGGTTCGGCGATGGCGCTATCGAGGTCGTACAGCAGGTCGGCGTTGAAGCGCATGTGCCATGTGGCGCTGGTTCGCCGCACGCCGGCGTCGCGGGCGTGCTCCTGGTCGACGAAGTATGTCACCGCCCGCTCCAGCGTGCGCGGCGCGCATCCGGCCAGCACTGCCACCAGGACCGCGCAGGGCGTAATCTTCTTCAGCATTCGTTTCACTCGTCGCGAGCCGCCGCGTGCGCCTCGCGTAACGCCACACCGAACCGCTCGATCTGGCCGGCGGAGAGGGTCAGCGGCGGCATCAGGGTCAGAACGTTTCGATTCCGGCCGGTCTTGCCGCAGAGGAACCCGCGGTCTTTCAGGGCTTCGAGCAGCCCGTCCAGCCGCTGCGGGTCCGGCTCGCCGCCGCACCCGACAACGTCTGCCGCGACCATGAGGCCCAGGCCGCGCGGGCGCGCCAGGCCGACTTCGGCCGCGAGCTCGCGCAGACGCTGCAGTAGCTGCGCCCCGCGCTCGCGGCTGCGCTGGCCGAGCCCGTGCCGCACATGAAAGTCGATCGTCGCCAGCGCCGCGGCCGCCGCGACCGGATTGCCCCCGAACGTCGACGCGAAGGGCCGCGTGAAGCCCTCGCCGACCCGGTCGGTGGCGATGACCGCGGCGACCGGGTACCCGTTCCCGAGCGCCTTGGCGGTCGTGAGGATGTCGGGCGACGCGTTCCAGTGCTCGCAGGCCCACCAGCGGCCGGTCCGGTTCATGCCAGTCTGCACTTCGTCGAAGATCAGCAGGATCCCGTGGCGGTCGCACAGCCCTCGAACCGCCGGCCAGTAGTCGGGCGGCGGAATCACGATGCCGCCGTTGCCCAGGACCGGCTCGGCGATGAGCGCCGCAATGCGGCGCGGGCCGACGCGCGCGACGAGCGCTTCGAGCGCGTCCAGGGCGCCGGGCTCGCCGCCGTGAGGCGCGAAGTGAAAGTTGGCCAGCAAGGCCGGGTCGCAGCGCCACATCGCCAGTCCGGTGGCGCTCATGGCGGCCTTGGTGCGGCCGTGCAGGCTGTCGGAAAACGCGATGAAATCGCCACGGCCGGTGTGGATCGCGGCCAGGAGCAGCGCCGCCTCGTTGGCCTCCGAGCCGCTGGCGCAGAAGAAGCTGCGCTTCAGCCCGCCGGGAGCGATCTGCGAGAGGCGCTCCGCCAGGCGCAGCACCGGCTCCGTCAGGTAGATGCCAGTGGTGTGATCCAGCCGGCCCATCTGGGCGCCGGCGGCCGCCACGATCTCGCCGTTGCAGTGCCCGGCGTTCACGACGGTCACGCCGCTGAAGAAGTCGAAGTAGCGCCGGCCCGTGCTGTCCAGCAGCTCGCAGTCGTCCGCCGCGACGATCAGCGGCGGATCGCGGTAGAAGTGGTGCACGCACGGCAGGAGGTACGCGCGCTTCAGGCGAAGGGCCTCGGCGGCGGACATCCCGGCGGCTTCAAGGGTCGATGATCTCATAATGCTCACAGGGTGGTCCGATGCGCAGATCGGCGACGCGGTCGAACATGACGCGCAGCGCGGCGCGCACGTCGCCGGGCAGACAGGCCGTGTCCTCGTTGCTGAACATCGCGACGTGCTGCCGGGCGCAGCCGCGGCCGAAGCGGCCGGCGAAGGCCAGAGCCTCGTCGAAGTGCTGCTGAGCCCAGCGCAGCGACCTGATGCACGCGTCGGCCACGGCCCTTGCCCCGGCGCGGCCCAGCCGGCGATGAACCAGGTTCAGGCCGACCGGCAGTGGCAGCCCGGTGTCGGCGCACCACGCCGCCCCGAGGTCGCACACGCGCTTCAGCCCGCGCTGCTCGAAGTGCAGCAGCTCCTCATGGATCATCACGCCCGCATCCACCTCGCCGGCCGCGACCGCGTCGGCGATGCGGTCGTATTGCATCTCGACGAGTTCGGCGCCCGGGCAGTACATCAGTGCCAGGGCCCCCCCGGTCGTCGGCATGCCGCCGACGGCGATGCGCCGACCGCGCAGGTCGGCCGGCGCGCACGCGGTCCGCGCCGCCAGCACCGGGCCGTAGCCGCGGCCGACGCTGCTGCCCACGGACAGGATCCAGTACTGGCGCGCCAGCGCCGGATAGCAAACCGACGAAACGCCCACCACGTCCGCTTCGCCCGAATTCGCCAGGCGGTTCAGCGCGATGATGTGCCCGCGCTCAAAGACCGGCGCGTATCCGTCGAGCACGATGCGGCCGTGCTCCCACGCGTAGTAGTTGAAGGCGTCGTCGCTGTCCGGCGTGTACGCCACGCGCAGCGGCCGCAGCGTCGCACGCACGCCCGTCCCGGCTCTTTGCAACCGCGGCTCCTCCTTTTGCTGGCTCAATACAGACCGCCGGCGATCGGACGGCTCGTGCACGCCGGCCGCGGATCGCGCACGCCGGGCAGCACGAACCCGGTCGGACTGCCCGCCGGCGGGTCAGTCAACTCCGCAACGTCGCGCTCGACCACGTTGACCAGCAGCATCGTCGAGTCGAGACGCGTAAAACGCACGTGCGGCGGACCATGCCGCGGCTCAGCATCCCGGCCCGGCGCCGGCCGATGAAACAGCAGCCGCTCGCCGAACGGGAAGTACTCCGGGACTCGGCCCGGTTCGTCGCTGAGCTCCAGGCAGCAGCCGAAGAGCGTGTTGCCGTACCCGGACAGGTGGACGGCGGCGGGAAACGCCTGTCGCAGCTCCGCGAGCCGGTGCGCCGACACGCGCATGCCGCCGTAATGCACGCCGCGAATCTCAGATCTCCGCGTTGGGGCCAGGCGCCGCGCCAGTTCGGCCAGGATGGGCGGCGTCGAGAAGAGAATCTCGATCGACTGCGTCTCCAGTACGTTCAGCGCCTGCTCGACGACGTGCGCCAGGTATCGCTCGCGGGCGAAGCTCGCCTCCGGGAGCTTCCGCGCCCAGCGCGGGTCGAAGTCCACCATGAACGGCGCCGGGCTGCCGCTCACCCGCGCCAGCTCCACCGCCGCCCGACCGATGATGTGCGGTCCGCTGGGGCCGGCATACAGCCACGCTCCACCGCGCGGGAATCCGACGTGCCTGGCGGCAGCGGCGAAGGGCGCGACGAAGGCCTCGTGAAACTCAGTCGTGGAATAGGCGGTCCAGGCCGGTTTTCCAGTGGTTCCGCCGGTCTGGGCGACGACCCAGTCGGGTCGCGCGTGGAGAAGCGCGCCCGGCGTCAGCTCGGTCAATGGGCACGCCGCCAGCTCGCTGGGATCGAGGTTGCCCAGGAGCGGCAGGTCGCGGATTCCGCGAACGCAGTGCCGCGCATCGAGGCCGAGGCGCTGCTGTCGTCTCAGCCAGAATGGCGCGCCGTGCCGCGGATCGAAGTTGAGCGCGATCAGCTCCTGCACGCGCTGGTCGAGCCGCGCGTGCAGTTCGGTTTGCGACGGCCGCACGGGCGCACGCGTCAACACGAGACCCTCCCGGCGCAACTCAGCCCGTCGCGCACCTCTCGCAGGAACGCCGCTACGAGCGCCGCAACCTCCGCCTCCTGTCCGCGAAAGAAGTGATCGCCGCCGTCCCGCCGCACGCAGCGTGGCGGCGTGGGCGCCGCCCGCACCCAGGATTCGACGGCGCTCGCGGGCGTCGCGAAGTCGTTGTCGCTGTAGAGCACCATCAGCTCGGGCCCGTGAGCACCCGACGGCCGGTCGAACGGGTGCCGCGTCAGCGTGGGTGAGATCAGAACAAGCGCCGCCACGTCCACGTTGCCGCCGCGACAGACTTCCCACACCGCATGCGCGCCGAAGCTGTACCCCACGAGCATGAGCGGCCACGGGCCCAGGGTGCCCAGGAATCGCGCCGCGGCGTAGGCGTCGGCCGCGCGCTGGGCATCGTGCGGCGCGTGCCCGGTCTGCCAGAACGCGGCCAGCGATTCGGCCAGGCCGCCCGCGCCGCCCGGCGCCGGCGCGTAGTCGAATCGCAGGCTGACGAAGCCGGACTCCGCCAGTTGCTGCGCGATGGCGCAGACCAGGCGATTTCCCATCGTGCCGCCCATGTGCGGGTGCGGACCGGCCACCGCCGTCGCGGCGGATGGGCGTCCATCGGCGGCGTAGGCCAGCTCGCCGGTGAGCGGCGCGGCGGCGCCGGGAAACACCACGCCTTCGAGCGTCACGAGCACGACGGCACCAGGTAAGGCGCGAGGCGTTCTCGATCGCACGGGAATTCGCGCGTGAACTCGCGCAGGATCGCCGACATCATCAGCGCCCGCTCCACGTCACCGAACACGTCGGCCTCGCCTCCCAGGAAGAGCTGCTCGCCGTCGACCGCGCCGCTGATCGCCCGCCAGAAACCGGCGCCGCTCGCGCGGTAGCCGAAGTCCTCGCGCACCTGGTTCGCACCGCGGCCCACCTGCACCACGCGGCCGCCCGCGAACTGGCACACCCACTCGCCCGGGCCGTCCTCGATCACGAAGCGGATCGTGGCCCGCACCGGCGCCAGCCGCGACACGCTCGAACGCGGCAGGTGCTCGGGCAAGAAACGCTCGAAGTACGCCGCGCAGTATGCGCCGACGTCGCCCGACGCCGCGCGCTGACGCCGGGCGCCCCGCCCCCATGCCGCGCGCTGCGCATACGCGATGATCCGCCCCACGTAGGCGCCATCGATCGGAGGGCACGCGATGCCCACCTCACTCAGCAGCGCCGCCGCCCGCTCCATGCAGAAACGCGGCGAGTGGGCGAAATACGCACTGAGGCTCGCGGCGGCGGAGTGGAACAGGGCCTCCGCCGGGCTGTGGGCTTCGGCAACGGCGGCGTCGCCTGCAAACTCGCCTCCGCCGATGTCGAAGACCTCTTCGAGCCAGGCTTTCATCTGGGCGTTGGACGGCGGCCGCGGATGGGCAAGATGGAACACGCCGCGGGCTTCGGCGTGCGTCACCGCGTGCGCCACGGCCCTCGCGACAAAGTCCACGGGGACGATCTGGGCGGCGTCCTCCGGCCGTCCGGGCAGGCGCAGCGGCACGGTCCGGCGCCCGTCGGCGCCGGTATCGAGCCCTTGTGCGAGCATCTCGACGCTGCGCGCCAGCAGGTAGAACCCGCGGAACTCCGTCGCGCGGCCGGTGTCCCACGCGCCGGTCACGACCGTCGGCCGCACGATGGCGACCCGCCGCGACGCCCCCTCCCAACGCGTCGCCAGCGCTTCGGCGTGCCACTTGCTCTCTTCGTACGCGTTGCGAAACCGCGGCAGAACCGGCTCGATGCGCTCAGGCACGGGCCCTTCGTTGAGCCCGCAAACGTACGCCGTGCTCACCAGCGTCAGGCCCTCGACGCCGTGGGCTTCGGCCCAGGCCAGCAGGCGGCGCATGCCCTCGACGTTGGTGCGGTGCGGCTCGGAGGCCGTGGCGTCGAAGCGGGTGTTCGCGGCCAGATGCACGACCTGGCGGATGCCCTGCCGGCGGAGATCGGGCAAACGGTCCGGCAGGGCGCCGGGCGCGACGAGCAACCGGCCGTCGGTCGGCGCGGGCGCGCCCGCACCCTGCAACAGCCGTTGCAGGCGCTCCGGCCGGTCACGCACGAGAGCGACGCACCGCCGCCCCTGGCGCAGCAGCTCTCCCAGCACGTAATGGCCGATGAAGCCGGTCGCGCCGGTGATCAGGATCGCGCCGTCGGCGCTCATTGCGACGCCTCGGCTGAGGCGGCGGGCACGTACATGTCCAGGCTTTGCAGGTAGGTGACGGCGAGCCAGATCTGTTCGTTGGAAAGCGTGTCGCCGAACGCGGGCATCGCGGTCGAGGGACCGTCGGGGTACTCGACGATCGGTCCGTGTCCGTCGCGGATTTTGTGGAACCACGCCCGCGGCGCTCCGCGATGGAGCGTGACGGCGAAGCGCTTGTCGAAGGCGTGAAAATCCTTGCACGGATGGTCCGGCAGCACGTCCGGCCCCCGGCCATCCACCGAGCTTCCGTGGCAGCGCGCACAGTGATTCCGATAAACCACCGCCCCGAGACTGACAGCCTGTCGATCCCGGTTCGCGTCAAACGGGTTCCGATCCGCGGTCAGTTCGGCGTCGCGCCGCACCGCTTCCGCGAGCGACGTGCCGCGCTGCTCGGCGCGCCAGGCCAGGAACGCGCGCTTCGCGTCGCCGGGCCGGCGCTCAAGCGCATCGGCGTAGGCGGCGGCATGGCCAGGCAGGATCGCCCGATCGAGCGACGGCGGACCGGCGCAGCCCGTGAAGAACGCCAGGACCAGCGTCCCGACGGCGAGTGGGCGGCGAGTCTCAGCGGCATCCTGCCCGCGCAAGGCGAACACTCCGTTTCGAGGAGCTTCTAGAATACTTGCGGAGGCGCGCGGTTCACGTGATGTGCAATTATTGCAAGGCGGCGACTGACCCGGGCGGACGGGGCACAATGCCGGAGCAGCAGAGGGTGCCCTCTGGCCGCGAGCCCGGCGTATGACTCTCGCACGTAAGACCATCCTGCGGCTCGCGGTCCTGACGGCGGTCCTCGTTTCGGCGGGAGGCGCGGCGATCTGGGCGCTGGTGGCGCTCCAGCACCTGGTGGCGACCACGCGCGAGGAGTACGAGGAGTTCCGCCAGATACGCGACGTGGAGCGGCACGTGTGGCGGGCGTCGCTGGCGCTGGCGCGAGACGACGCGGCATCGGCGCTGCACGACCTGTCGGCGGGGATCGACGCCCTGGGCGCCTTCGTCTTCGATCATGGGGCCTCCGTGCTCGGCCCGGAGCACGCGACGCAGGAGCAGGTGCTGGCGCGACGATGCCTCGCGGCGCTCGGCCAGGTTCGAGACGCCTTGTCGGCTCCGGACGCCCCGGCGGCCGCCGGGGCGCAGTTCGACCGCCTCGTCGCCGCCCACCGCGACCTGAAAGACCTCGTGGACGTGTTTGAGCGCGTTGTGGTCCAGGTCCACACGGAGACCGGCGCGCGTTTCCGGCTGACGCTCGCGGCGCTCGTGGCGCTCTTTGTTCTCGTGCTGCTGATCGCGATCACCATCAGCCGCCTGCAATACCGGGCCGTCATCGGGCCGCTGCGCTACATCCGCGACGGCGTCCGCCGGCTCGCCGGCGGCGAGCTCCAGACGCGCCTCGCGCCGCGCGGTGACACCGAGTTCACCGACCTGCAAGCCGACTTCAACCGCATGGCGGCCGAGCTGGAGTCGCTCTACCGCGAGCTCGAGCAGCGCGTCACCGAGCAGAGCGCGCGCCTGGCCGTGTCCGAGCGCCTGGCCAGCGTCGGGTTCCTGGCGGCGGGCGTCGCGCACGAGATCAACAACCCGCTGGCAATCATGAGCGGCCACGCCGAGTCGCTGCTGCGCCGCCTGCGCTCACCGAACTCAAAGACGCAACCTCCAGAGCTGCTGCGCGACCTCGAGATCATCCGCGACGAGGCCTTTCGGGCGAAGGGCATCACCCAGGGATTGCTCGATCTTTCGCGCAACGGCGACGCGGCGCGCCGCCCCGTGTCGCTCTGGCGGGTGATCGACGACGTCTGCGGCCTGCTGCGCGCCTCACGCTTTGGCGACGGTGTCGCGGTCGAGACCGCCGGCTCGAAGGACGACGCGCTGCTCTGCTCCGCCGCCGAGCTCGAGATCCGCCAGGTCGTGCTCAACCTCGCCATGAACGCGGTCCAGGCGGTGCCGCGCGCCGGCGGGCGGATCGAGCTGCACGCCGGCCGTCGCAACGGCTGGGTCGAACTGACCGTGCAGGACAACGGCTGCGGCATGTCGGCCGAAACGTTGCAGCACGTCTTCGAGCCCTTCTTCACCGCGCGAAAGGGCCAGGCCGGCGTCGGCCTCGGCCTTGCCATCAGCCACGCGATCGTCCGCCGGCATGGCGGCGAAATCCTGGCCAGCAGCCCGGGAATCGGACGCGGCAGCGCCTTCACGCTGCGCCTCCCGGCCCTGGCGGAGGCCGACACCCGTGAGTAGCCCTTTGGCCGTCTGCCTGGTCGAGGATGAGGCCCGCCTGCACGATCTGCTGGTGCGCGAAGTCCGCGCCATGGGCCACGACTGCACCGGCTTCCGCACCGCCGAGCTCGCCTGGCCCGCGCTCGCCGCCGGAACCTTTCACGCCGCCCTGCTCGATCTCAACCTGCCCGGCGAAAGCGGCGTCGATCTGTTCCGCCGCATTCGCGAGGCCGACCTCGACGTCGCTGTCGTGATTCTCACCGGCTACGGCAGCGTGGACACCGCGGTGCAGGCGCTGCGCTGGCACGCCGACGACTACCTCTCCAAGCCGTGCAGCCTGCGCGACATCGAAGCGGTGCTGGCGCGCGTGGCGGCGCGGCGGCGGGAGCGGCGGACGGCGGCGCGGCTGGCGGGATTGCACAGTGGGGGCGAGCCGCGCGAAGTGGCGCCGGCCGAGCCTGCGTCCGCTCCGCCAGCATCCATCATCCCCGGGCGAACGCTCGAAGAGGTCGAGCGCCGCCAGATTCTCGCGACGCTCAAGGCCCGCGGCGGCGACAAGCCTGCCGCCGCGCGCGACCTGGGCATCAGCCTGCGGACGCTCTACAACAAGCTGAACATCTACAAGGCGCAGGGGTTCTGGCCGTGACGCTCGCCGCCCTTCTGTACGCCGCACAGTGGCTGGTCATCGCGGCCTGGCTCGCATGTCATGTCCAGATCAACCAGGCGCGCCGCCGCGCCTGCCGGGCGGTCGCGAACAGTCCCGACCCGGACACGCCGCCGCCCTCGGTCACGGTCGTGATCCCGGCGAAGGACGAAGAGCCGAACATAGGCCCATGCGCTGCCGCCGTGCTGGCCCAGCAGGGCGTGGACCTGCGCCTGGTCATCGTGAACGACCGGTCCGCGGACCGAACGGGAGAGATCGCCGAAGCGCTGGCGGCGCGCGAGGCCCGCGTCCGTGCCATTCAGAACGCCGAGCTGCCCGCCGGCTGGCTGGGCAAGTCGCACGCGTGCTGGATCGGCGCGCAGCGGGCGGCGAGCGACTGGCTGCTGTTCGTCGATGCCGACGTCCGGCTCACTCCGACGGCCGTGCGATCGGCGATCGAGCACGCGCAGCGCCACGGTCTCGACGTCTTCAGCATCTGGCCGCGCGACGCCAGCGCCGGCTTCTGGGAGCGCCTGCTCGTGCCGTTGTGCGGCGCCATGATCGTCATCTGGTATGGGCAGGTCGCCACGCGCGCCCGCCCCGGCCGTCCGGCCTTCGCCAACGGGCAGTTCCTGCTTGTCCGCCGGGCCGCCTACGACGCTATCCGCGGGCACGCCGCCGTTCGTGATGCCCTGATCGAGGACATCCCGCTGGCGACGATCGCGGCTGGTGCCGGGTTGGGCGTCGGCTCGGCGCTGGGCAGCGATCTGGCGGCGGTGCGCATGTACCGCGGCTTGGCGCAGGTGTGGCGCGGCTGGCGGCGGATCTACGTGGGCGTGCTGGCGCCCGGTCAGATGGCGGGCTGCGTGCTGTGGCTGCTGGTCGGCTCGCTGGCGCCGTTCATCGTGCTGCCGGTGGCCCTGCACGCGTGGCTGAGCAATCCATCGTCGCCTTGGCCCTGGCTCTGGACGGCCGGCTCGGCCGCGCATCTCGTCGCGCTGCTCAGTGTCAGCGTGCGTTTCTTCGGCCTGGCGCGCTGCCGGCGCGCGTACCTGCTGCTGTATCCGCTGTCGGTCATCGGCGTGCTGCTGATCCTGGCTGACGCGCTGCTGGCGAGGTCGCGGCGGCTGCCGGTGACGTGGCGCGGCACGAGCTATTCGCTCTCGGCACGAGCCACCGTGCGCGCCTTGCCGGCTGCGAGGGAAGCGAGTTGAACGCCCTGCGCCGGAAAACGGAAGAGTTCGAAGGAAGGCCAGGCTCGCTCGGCCCCGCCCGCGCGCATGCGGCCCGGCCGCCGCGGCGCACGCCGTGCACGCCCGCGCCCGGGTCGAGCGTGCCGCTGCGCGTGTTCGTGCTGGTTCTGTCGGTGGCGTTTCTCGTCGAGGCGGTGATCATGCTGGTGCTGTCGGCCGGTCCGCGCTGGTTCCGCGAGAGCCGCGCCGTCCCCATCGTGGATTCGCTGGCGCTGGTGGTCGTGCTCTGTCCGGCGTTCTGGCTGCTGATCGTGCGCCCCCTGCGGGCACTGCTGGCCGAGCGCGGGCGGCTGCTGTCGCGCACGCTGATGCTTCAGGAGGACGAGCGCGCCCGGCTCGCCCGCGACCTGCACGACGACCTTGGCCAGACGCTGACCGCGACGCTGCTCGGGCTGCGCTGCGTCGCGGGCGCGCCGACCCTGGACGACGCCCGCCGGCGGGCCGAGGAGGTGCAGCAGATGGCCGCCGGTGCGCTGGACGCGGCGCGGCGGATCGCGCGCGGGCTCTCGCCCACGGTTCTGACCGACCTGGGGCTGGCGCCGGCGCTGAGGCGCGTCTGCGAGGACGTGGCGCGCGCCAGCGGGATCGAGATCGCCTGCGACCTTCAGCCGGCGTCGGAACGCCCGGATCCGCCGGTTGAGATCGCGATTTATCGCGTGGCGCAGGAGGCGCTGACCAACGCCGCCAGGCATTCCGGGGCGACGTACATCCGGCTGGCGCTTCGATTCACGGACACGCGCGTCCGGCTGACCGTGACCGACAACGGCCGCGGCTTTTCCGCGAATCGGGACGCCGCGGGCTCCGGCGTGGGGCTGGCCAGCATGCGCGAGCGCGTGTCGCTGCTCGGCGGCGTGTTCGAGGCGGCGTCGCGGGCGGGTGTGACGACGATCCGGGCGGACCTGCCCCGGCGACCGGTCCCGTCATGACCCGGACGACGATCGTCATCGTGGACGATCACGCCATGGTGCGAAAGGGCCTGCGCATGGCGCTCGAGTCCCACCCCGATCTTGCCGTCGTGGGCGAAGCCGGCAACGTGCGCGACGCAATCGACCTTGCGGCGCGCCTTCAGCCGCAGGTCATCACGCTGGACCTCACCATGCCGGGCCCGACCGGAATGGCCTCGGTCAAGCGCCTGCGCGCCGCGGCCCCGGCCGCCCGCATCATCGTCGTCACGATGCACGACGACCCGGCCTACGTGCGCGCCGCCATCGCGCTCGGCGCCTCCGGCTACGTCAACAAGAGCGCCGCCGACACCGAGCTCGTGGCCGCCATCCGCGCGGTGGTGCGCGGGCGTGTCTTCATCGACGCCGGCGACGCGACGCTGCAAACCATCCTGGCGCTTGGCGCCGCCCCGCAAGCCAAGGCGCCGGTTGACCAGCTCAGCGAGCGGGAGCGCGAGGTGCTCGCCGCTGTGGCCCGCGGCTACACGAACCAGCAGACCGCCGACGAGCTGGGCCTGAGCATCAAGACCGTCGAGTCGTACCGGGCGCGCCTGATGCGGAAGCTCGGTCTCAAGGAGCGATCCGACGTTGTCCGGCTGGCGATCGAGCTCGGACTCCTCTCGCCGCCCCGTGATGCCTGAGGCGGCTTGCCGGGTTTTCCCCGGCGTCGCGCCGCTGCACGCCGGGTATTCTCCGCGCGGCCCGTCGTGTTTCTCGTATGTTCCACCATTCCCGCCCTCGTGTGCAAGCATCGACAATCAGGGGCGTGACATGGGCATCCGGATCCTGGCTGAGCTGAAGGCGCCTGCTCGCAAGTCAGACGGTACAGACGACGCGCGCGTTGCGCGTCGCCAGGATCGGGCCCGCTGAAGCAGTGGGCGGCCCTCGTTGGCCGCCCGGGCACCGGAGCGTGCCCGAAAAGGGAGCAAAGATGGGAGTCATGTGGAGAGCCGGATTGGCAAGCCTTGCACTGGCGGGGTTGATCGGCGCATTCGGCGCCGCGCAGGCCGATGTGATCATCATCGGCGGCCTCGGCAACTTCGACACGCCGAACAACACGGGAGACGACTGCAACGAGTTCGACATCGAGCTGGAGGGGCCGCACTGCGAGGACGTGTATCACACTTACTATAACCCGAACTATCATGCGCCGACGGTCGAGCCCCTGCCGGGCAACATCGGCGTGCGCATCGTGTATCGCAACCCGCAGCACGCGACGCACGCCGGCGCCGTCGAGCACTTCGGCGTCTCGATTCACGGGGGCGTGCAGATCACGGCCCAGCGCTTCCAGTGGATTCCCGGCACCGTGGGCGTGCCGAACCCCCCGCCGCCCCCGCCGCCGCCCCCTCCGCTGGCCATGCCGATCATCCGCTCCGAAGTGCTGTTCCTGCCAAGCGGGATCGTGCTGCGCGAGACCGTCGAGAACGTCGATCAGTACGGGCGGTCGGTCTGGATCAAGCGCAGCGAGACGACGGCAAACCGCGAGGTCGCGCTCGAGGAGCTCATGCCGGGTGATCCGCTGATCCAGGGCGCGACGCCCATCGACGTCGAGTTCGAGCGCCTGCATCCGGGCGAGCTGATGATCGAGGAAGAGGACGCCGACTCGCTCGCCGAGCTCAGCAGCCACGTCATGGTCTACGAGGTCTACTCCGACAACAACGGCGTCCCCGGCGTGCTGCTCAACACCATGCTGATGGCGTCGGTCACGCAGAGCACCGCGTGCCCGCAGCAGTACCTGCCCTACTTCACTGAGCAGCCCGTTGACGTGTGGGCGCCGCCCGGCGAGGCCTTCATCACCTTCAGCGTCGCCGCCGACGGACCGGACCCCGAGTCCTACGGCGACATCGAGTACCAGTGGCGCCACGAGGGCGCGGACATGCCGGGAGAGGACAACCCGACCCTCGAGATCGACCACGTCGACAACACGACCGCCGGCGCGTACACCTGCGTCATCCGCAACGGCTGCGGCTCGGTATCGAGCGACGCCGCCTATCTGCGCATCGAGATTCCGGCCTGCCCCGGTGACATCAACGGAGATGGCGAGGTCAACCAGGCCGACCTGGGGATGCTGCTGCCTCACTTCGGCATGAGCAACGGCGCCACGCCGGCCGACGGCGACCTCGATGGCGACCAGGACGTCGACCAGGCCGACCTAGGAATCCTGCTGTCCAACTTCGGCTCTCAGTGTCGGTGACGCACCGGTGAGCCATCCGGGGGGAATTCGTGGAGCCGGGCGCCCGCAGGCCCGGCTCCGTTTTTTCCATGTCACGCGGCGCTCGCGCCGCCGCGACACTGACCCGGGTCAGCCGATGACGCGCAGCGCCGTGACGCCGGCGCTTGGCCGTGCGGCGCCGACCTTCTCGAGCGCGTCGTCGTAGCTGCGCTCGAGATACTCACGGCTGATGCGCAGCCAGATGTGATCCCACGGCAGGATCTCGTCGCGGCCGCGCTCGCGGTGGGCGTACCAGTCCGGATCGATGCCGGCGGCTTCGTAGGCCTCCTGCCAGCGGCGCGGGTCGAAGCACTCGCTCCAGCCGTCGAGCCGTGCCCCGCGTTTCCAGGCCTCGTAGATCACCTGGCAGAGCTTGCGGTCGCCGCGGGCGATCACGCCCTCCAGGATCGACGTCTCGATATCGGGCGTGGTGATCTTCACGGCCGACCGGCGGCTGCGCATCGCCAGCCCCGCGTATCCCGCCGGCCCGCCGGGCGCGTTTCGCCGGGTCCGCGGCGGCTCGGTCGCTTGGTCGCCTGGTCTCCCGGTCCCTTGCTGCAACGCCCTGAGGCGCTCGCGCACCTCCGCGAAGTACTCCCGCCGCGGCTGGGCCATCCATTGCAGCGGCGTGAAGGGCTTGGGCACGAGCCAGCCGACGGAGGCGGTGACGGCGGCGGGGCCCTTGCCGATGCTCCTTCGTTCGAGGCTGACCTGGTTGGCCAGGCGCCAGATTCCGTCGATGTCCTCGGGTCGCTCGCCGGGGAAACCGGCCATGAAGTAGAGCTTGACGCGGCTCCAGCCGGCGAGGAACGCCTGCCGCACGCCTTCGAGCAGGTTGCCGTCGGTGACTTTCTTGCGGATGGCGGCGCGCATGTCGTCGTTGGCGGCCTCGACGGCGATGGTCAGGCCGCCCTTGCGGACGGAGTTGGCCATCCAGGGGATGTTCTGGAGCATCTTGTCGACGCGCAGCGACGGAAAGCTGAGGTTGACCTTGCGCGCGGCGAACTGCCCGTTGGCGCGCTCGGCCAGCTCGCGCAGCATCGGGTAATCCGCGGTCGAGAGCGACAGCAGGCCGATCTCGTGCTGCCCGGTCGCGCGGTACGCCTCCTCTGCGATCTCCAAGATGCGATCCACGCTGCGCAGCCGCAGCGGGCGCTTCGTGTAGCCCGCATGGCAGAAGGTGCAAAGCTGCGGGCAGCCGCGCATCACCTCGATGCTGATGCGGTCGTGCACCACCTCCGTCCACGGCACCAGCGGCCGCGCCGGAAACGGCGCGTACTCGAAATCGTGCGTCTTGCAGCGGGCGAACTCGCGCGGCAGCCCGTCGTGCCGCGGCCAGACGCCCGCGATCGTCCCGTCGGCGTGATAGGTCACTTCGTAGAGGCTCGGCGCATACACCCATGGGAAGCGCCGGGCCATCAGCAGGATCATCTCCCGCCGCGGCACGCCGGCCCGCTTGTACTCGCGATACGCCTCGAGGATCGCCGCCATGCTCTCCTCGCCGTCGCCGAAGACCACCAGGTCGAGAAACTCGGCCATCGGCTCCGGATTGTCGGCCTGCGGCCCGCCGGCGATCACCAGCGGGTGCTCGTCGCCGCGCTGTGCCGCGCGAACCGGCACGCCCGCCAGGTCGAGCAGGTTCAGCACGCTCGTGCAGCACAGCTCGTATTGCAGCGAGATCGCCAGGATGTCGGCATCGCGCACCGGTTGGCGCGTGTCCCACGTGAACAGCGGGATGCGCCGCTCGCGCATCACCTGCTCCGCGTCGGTCCAGGGGTGATAGACGCGCTCGCCGCACACACCCGGCGTGTGATTGCACAGCCAGTAGAGAATCTGGCAGCCAAGGTGCGACATGCCGATCGTGTAGGTGTCGGGGAACACGATCGCCACCCTGATCTCGGCCGCCTGCCACTGCCCCGGGCGCACGAGCTGGTTGACCTCGCCCCCGATGTACTGCGCCGGCTGGCGCACGCGCGGCAGAAGCTCGTCGCTGATTCGGCTGGCAAGGCTGCTCATGGCGTTGGGCGCCCCCGTCGGACACGGTGCTTCGAGGCCCGGAAACCGGTCGGATTATAGCAGGCCTCTCGCCGGCCGCGCCTCGGGCGGTGCGTTCTCGGACCACGCGCCGCACTGATTGAAGGAAAGACCAACCCCGGCCGATGAAACGCGGGCGCTTCGCGCGCCGTCGAAGGGGGTGCAGTCGTGCATTTCGATCTGGCGGTGATCGGTTCCGGACCGGCAGGGCTCAAGGGCGCTATCAACGCGGCCAAGCTGGGCCGCCGCGTCGTCGTAATCGAACGCTGCGCCTCGGTCGGCGGCGTCTGCGTCAACACCGGCACGATCCCGTCCAAGGCCTTGCGCGAGGCCATCCTCCACGCCGTCGGCTATCGCCGGCGCTGGTCGCAGACCGGCGAATCCGCGGAGGGGCGCGTGACGATGCGCGAGCTGACGGCCCGCACGCAGTCCGTCGTGCACAGCGAGATCAGCGTGATCCGCGATCAGCTCCGCCGCAACGGCGTGCAGTTCCTGACGGGGACGGCGTCGTTCGTCGATCCGCAGCGGCTGGTGGTACGGCGCGGCGACGGCCAGGACGAAGTGCAGGCGGACCACGTACTGATCGCCGTCGGCAGCCGGCCGCACCATCCGCCGGACATTCCTTTTACCGAGGGGCGCATCGTCGACAGCGACCAGGTGATCCAGCTCACGGAGCTGCCGCGCTCGGTGATGGTGGTGGGCGGGGGCGTGATCGGCGTGGAATACGCGTGCATGCTGGCGGCGGTGGGCGTGTCGGTGACGCTGATCGACATGCGGGCCCGGCTGCTGGAGTTCGTGGACGCCGAGATCGTCGAGGCGCTGCAATACCACATGCGCTGCGCGAACATCCGGCTGAAGCTGGGCGAGGAGGTGGCGCGCATCGCGCTCCATGACGACGCGGTCGAGGCGGTCTTGCGCAGCGGAAAACGCATCCAGACCGAGGTCGCGCTGATCGCCGCCGGCCGCCAGGCCAACACCGATGAGCTGAACCTGGCTGCCGCCGGCCTCTCGGCCGACGCGCGCGGCCGGCTGCACGTCGATGAAACGTTCCGCACGGAGGTCCCGCACATCTCGGCCGCCGGCGACGTTGTGGGCTTTCCGGCGCTGGCGGCGACCGCCATGGAGCAGGGACGCCTGGCGACCGGGCACATGTTCGGCGAATCGTGGCAGGAGTCGGCCCCGCTGTATCCGATCGGCATCTACACCATTCCCGAGGTCTCGATGGTCGGCAAGACCGAGGCCGAGCTCACCGCCGAGAACGTGCCCTTCGAGGTCGGCGTGGCGCGCTACCGCGAGATCGCGCGCGGCAAGCTGCTCGGCGACGTGTCGGGCATGCTCAAGCTGCTGTTTCACGCCGAAAGCCGCAGGCTGCTCGGCACGCACATCCTCGGCGAGGGAGCGACCGAGCTGGTGCACATCGGCCAGTGCGCCATGTCCGCGGGCATGCCGATCGACTACTTCGTCTCGTCGGTCTTCAACTACCCCACGCTCGCCGAGTGCTACCGCGTCGCCGCCCTCGACGGCATCAACCGCGTGCGCAAGGCGCGGCCGGCTATGCAGACCGAGCTCGCCGCGGCCGGCGTATGACGGCCCGTCGCGCCCCGAACATCGAGATTCCATTGACGCCGCCGAAGCCCCTACCTACGCTACACGATGGATGTGTTTCGCGCTGCGTGCGCGCGGAGTCCGAGATTCGGCCAACCACGAACAAGGAGCCCGGATGAAGATCATTGCGGCACTGGCGGCACTGGCCGGCGGCGCAAGCCTGGCCGTCGCCGCCGACTTCGAACGCCCCGTTCGGCTCAAGGGCGGCGCGGAGCTCGTCCGCGTCGAAAGCCCGGGCTATGCCTGCCCCTGCCTGGCGGACATCGACGGGGACGGCAGGGCCGACCTGCTGGTCGGACAGTTCGCCAAGGGAAAAATCCGCGTCTACAAGGGCCTTGGCGACGGCAAGTTCGCCGCCGGGGACTGGCTGAAAGCCGAAGGAGCCGTGGCCGAAGTGCCCGGGGTCTGGTGATGCACCAGCTCGACTCCACAGTTTGTGGATCTCAACGGCGACGGGGTTAAGGACATCCTCTCGGGCTCCTATTCCCGCATGGACAAGTCGATGGCCGGCCTGTTCCAGGTGCTCTGGGGCCGGCCCGACGGAACCTTCTCAAAAGCGCAGACGCTCAACGGCGCTGACAACGAGCCGCTCGTCATCCCCACCAAGGGCGAAGACGAGGTCATCGAAGCCATCTGCACCCGACCCTTCGCCGTCGACTGGGACGGCGACGGCCACCTCGACCTGATCGTCGGCAACTTCGCCGGCGCGTTCTACCTCTTTCGCGGACAGGGCCAGGGCAAGTTCGCCCCAGCCCCGCAGAAGCTCATGGCCGGCGAAGAGCCGCTCAGGATCGACGGCCACCACGGCGACCCGTTTGTCGTCGACTGGGACGGCGACGGCGATCTCGACATCGTCAGCGGGTCGTCCAACGGCGGCGTCCAGTGGGCTGAGAACCTTGCCGGCCGCGGCAAGCCGGCGCGGCTCGCCAAGTTCAAGGCGCTGATCCCAGCGCCGGACGAGCTCCGGAGCGGATACCGCGATAACGAGGTCGTCGCGCCGACGGGCTCGACGCGCGTCTGGGTCGCGGATTTCAACTCGGACGGAAAGCTCGATGTCCTGGTCGGCGACAGCGTCGCTATTGTCGCTCCCGCAGAAGGCGTAAGCGAGGCCGACTTTGCGAAGCGGCGAGCGGCATGGACGGACACCTTCTCCGCGCTGTCCAAGGAGGCCGCGAACGAGAAGGACGAGGAGAAGCAGTCGGCGATCTACGAGCGCATGAACAAGCTCTACGAAGAGCGCAAGGAGTTCATGACGGAGGACCGCACCGGCTTCGTGTGGCTCTACCTCAGGAAGTGAACACCGGCGCCGCAGCGGCCGGACAACCTTTCCCGGGCCGCGCGCCCTCAAGGCGCGGCCCGGCTCTGTTTCCAGGAGGGCCGAAGAGGCGAGCCGGGAATCCGAGCCCGGTTTCTCATCTGCACGTCTTAACGAGACTGTCGTCAGGCCCCCGCGTGCGCGATGCGCGCGCCACATCGATCACCGCGGAGATTTCATCAGGCGTTTGCGCGCTGCACATGATCGCGCGTGAAAGTGCCGCGCGTCCGGCGCGGCGTCTTGGGTCGCGGCGTCTTGGGTAGCTGTGTCTCGGGTAGCGCGGCGGCGGCCCTTGTGTGCGGCGGGTCTTCTGGCGCAACCGCTTCCTTACGGGAGGGGCTCGGATCGGGCCGGATCGGGCCGGATCGGTCGGCGCGTCGTGACGTGAACCGCGTACTGGCGTGCATTCGCGCGGAATTCGCCGAAGGCTCATCGTGTTCTAACGGTTCTCATCTACTCTCACGCACTCCGAGGAGACAACGAAGATGTCTCGCACGCTTCATGGTCCGCGGAAGGGAAGTGAGCAGCGCCAGTTCGTTGCCGCACCGCTCGGTCGCTCCGTGCGCGGCTTTACGCTGATCGAGTTGCTGGTGGTCGTCGCGATCGTCGCGCTGCTGCTGTCGATCCTCCTGCCGAGCCTCAGCCGGGCGCGTGAGCAGGCGAAGACGGCCAAGTGCGCCGCGAACCTGAGCGCTGTCGGCAAGGCGATGCACCTCTACCTGGCGGAGAACCGCAGCACCTTCCCGCTCTCCTACGCCTACCCCTACAACAGCAACGGCGACGTCGATCTCCGCAAGCAGCCGCCGAACCGCGAGTTCGGCTATGTGCACTGGTCGTGGTTCCTGTTTGATCGCGGGAAGGTAGACGACGGCTCGTTCGCCTGCCCGAGCGTTCCGAACAAGGGGCATCCGCGCACTTATCCCGGCTCCGATCGCGATCACTGGGAGCAGGAGCAGGTCGATTTCGCCGGCAATCCGCCGCCGAACGGCCTCGGAGATGCGCGCGTCGAAGATCGGCAAGCGTCGCGGATGGCGTATACGGCCAACGCGGCGATCGTCCCGCGGAACAAGGGCAAGGAGCTGGGCAACATCGACGTCGGTCTGCCGCGCAGCAACCGCTTCGTGCGCGAGTCGGAGATTGAGACGGCCGGCCGGACGATCCTGGCGACCGAGTTCAACCGCAACTGGACGGTCATCTCGGTGGGCGGCTCGGGCGGGTGGGTGTCGCGCAGCCACCGCCCGGTCAGCCCGCTCTACCACGAGGAGGGCGAGTATCTCGAGACGCGCGGCCAGATCTACCCCTACCCGTCTTTCCGCTACTTCAAGAACCCCAATGACAAGAACTACGGCATCGAGCCGCTGCCGGTCGTCGAAGAGTCCGGCCTCGGCCGGGCCGACGAGGCGGGCTACAACCCGATGAACTTCATCGGGCGCCATCACCCCGGCGGCGACCGGCTCGGCGGCACCGCGAACTTCCTGTTCGTCGACGGCCACGTCACCCGGACGACCGTTCTGAAGAGCGTGCAGGATCGCCTGTGGGGCAGGAAGTACTACGGCGTCACGGGGCGGGACACGGAAGTCGCGTTCTACGAGAAGCTCCCCTAGACGGCGAGCTTTCATGACACAACGGGGGCCTTTCGCTCGAGCGGCGTGGTGCCGTTCGGCAGGGGTCTTTCTGTCTCTGAAGCGGAGGTTGAAGAATGCAACGGTCTCGCATGGCGCTGGGAGGGCTGCTCGCGGTCTCGACCGCCTCGCTCGCCTGGGCGCAACTGCCCCCATACTGTTCGCCGGTTTGCCCGCCCGACCCGAACGACTACGCGCTCTACCGCTGCTCGTTCGAGGTCGATCCGAACGTCACCGACCCGAGCCAGCGCCAGGTGAACATTACCGGCGCAACGCTCTTCCGCGCCTTCTTCGACTCGCCCAACTCGACCTTCGACTTCATCGACGTCGATTGCGACGGCTGCGCGGGCGTCTTTCCGCCGGGCAGCCCCTGCGGTCAGCAGCACTTCGCCCAGGTTGACAACCTGGCCCCCAGCGACCCCGGCAACCCGAACCTGTGGTGGATCGTGCAGTACCGCGGGGTCGGTTCGCTGGGCGGCTTCAACGAGCTGCTGAACTACGGCCTGTGCTGCCAGCTACCGGAGGTGCGCCCCACCGAGCTGAGCTACATCAACGGCGAGCTCTACCACGGCTTCGACCCCAACGGCCAATCGATCTGCGTCGGCACGCTCTTCGGCCCCGAGTGCACCACCGACGTCGACGGCGACGGCCTGCCCGCCGCCACCTGCTCGCCCGTGTGCCCGCGCTCGATGGACATGGCGACGGTGGACGTCGTCGCGAGCTGGGCGGTCGTGAACGGCGACCAGGCCGACGCGCTCTGGTCGCGCAAGCCGCTTGCGGACGGCTACGGCCGCAACCCGAAGCTGTCGTACCCGATCAAGGAGCCCAACGCCGCCAACCCGGGGCCGATCAGCAACGAGCTGGTTTTCCCGGAGCGCGACTGCGACGGTGACGGCACGGTCGACACCTTCGCCAACTTCAACTACGACAGCCCGAACGAATACACGTTGTACGACATGCGGGTCACGTTCGTGGCGGTCGCGATCATCGCCAACCGCGGTGTCGGCTATGACACCTTCCGCTATACCGACCTGCAATACGGCTTCGTCACCGGCCGCATGAAGAACGGCGAGAACCTGGCTTTCGCCACGCGCGACGCCGAGTCCGGCACGCGCAACGCCTGCATGAACGCGCTGGGCATCGACCCGTCGCAGGGCGTGGGAGACAACGTCGGCGGCCGCACGCAGTCGTCGGCCCGCACCAACCTCGGCCCCTGGCACCGCGTCAACAACTGCGGCAGCTCCAGCCACGCCGAGAACGCCGTCCAGATGCGCCGCAACGCCGTCGGCTACAGCGGCCTGTCGGGCAGCACGGCCGCGGCGTGCGATGTGGCCAATGGCCTGTATGAGATCGTCGCGGTAGTCAAGGACATCCCGCCGTACAACGCGACGCAGCCCGTACGGCCCGACGTGCTCACGGTCGTCAAGAACGCCGATCCGAACAGCAGCTTCACGATCGGCGGGACTTCGGTGTTCACGACGTTCGGCAGCCCGTTCCAGATTGACCGGAACGCGCCGAACTTCATGGCGAACCAGCACGCGGCCGACTACCTGCGCAACATTGATTGCAGCATCAGGGCCTACACCTCGAACCCCGACCCGCTGACGCGCTCGCCCGGGCAGTTCCTGGCGCAGTCGTTCTTCCTCGAGGGCTGCCAGGACGCGCCGCAGAGCGACGCCGACCCGATCATCTTCGACCCGAACGCCCCTGGCTACGTCGTCAACACTTCGCTCCAGAACGACGTGATCGCCAACAACAACCTCGACTGCCCGCTGCTGACGAACCCCGGCACGGGGCTGATCGTTCCCGCCTACGGCGCGATCAACGTCGCCGGAAAGGTCCCCAACCGCAACGGAAACGGCGCCAACCTCGGCAACTACGTCTACGTCACGACGCCCGGCGACCCCAACGCCCTCACGTCCATCGCCGCCGGCGGCAACCTCTCCTGCAAGAACCGCGTGACGGGCGACTTCGACCAGAACGGCGTGCGCGACGCCAATGACATCCCCCAGATGCTCACCGCGCTCGACAACCCCAACGGCTGGATGGCCGCGCGCGTCACCACCGGCGCTCCCGCCTGCAACGGCACCATGATCGTCGACGTGCCCATCCCGGACGTGATCGGCGACGTCGACGGCGACGGCCTGTTCACCGCCGACGACCTGCGATACTTCGCCGACGGTCACGCCATGGTCAACGGCCAGCTCAACCGCAAGACCGGCTTCACGCTGATCGACGTGGCCAACGGCGGGGCGCACTTCAATCTGTTCGGCACGACGATCAACTCGCCCTGCGGCCCGCGGCCGTACGTCGCCGGCGCCGCGCGCTTTGACGTGGCCGGCAATCAGACGCGCCCGGGTGCCGATCCGACGGGCTGGGACGGCGTGGTCGACCAGACCGACCTCCAGTACATCATCGCCAACTTCGGCGACTGGCAGAGCAGCCTCGATGTCGCCGCCGGCATGGACCTGAGCTGTGACATGAACGGCGACCTCAAGGTCGATCTGAACGACGTGGACGAGTTCCTGCGCGAGGCCTGGGGCTCGTGCGTCGGCGACCTGAACTGCGACGGGCTCATCGGCCAGTCCGACCTGGGCATCCTGCTGGCGAACTTCCAGATCGGCGTCGGCGGCTACCTCCAGGGCGACATCAACGGCGACGGGTTGATCAACCAGTCGGACCTGGGCATCCTGCTGGCGAAGTTCAACACGCCCTGCCCGTAGACGGGCGGGGTGGGTGGCTCACCTGGCGCTTTGGCGGAGGCCGGCGCGCACCGCCGGCCTTCGCTTCGTCGATACGCAGGCGGGCCGCTCGGGGTTGACCCCCGGGCGGCCCGCGTCTGGTTCAGGGCGTTGCGGCTACTCGCGCTCCTTGGTGTCGCCGCGGGCGAAGATGCTGGCGACGTAGTTGAGCACGTCGGTGGCGCTGGCCTCGTTGTAGCCGAAGAACTTGATGAGCCGCTGCTTGACGACGTCGATCTTGGCCTGGGTCTCGTCGTCGACGACGCCGGAGACGACGTTCTTGAGCTTGATGGTGTCGCGGCTGTCCTCGAAGAGCTTGAGTTCGAGCGCCTTGTGCAGCCGGGCGTTGGTGTGGTACTCGAACTTCTTGCCGTCGAGGGCCAGGGCGCCGATATAGTTCATGATCTCCTGGCGGAAGTCGTCTTTGCGGCTGTCGGGGATGTCGATCTTCTCCTCGATGCTGCGCATCAGGCGCTCGTCTGGGGCTTCCTCGCGGCCGGTGAACTTGTTGCGGACCTTCTCGCGCTGGGTGTAGGCGCGGACGTTCTCGATGTAGTTGGCGCAGAGGCGGGTGATGGCGTCCTCGTCGGCGGAGATGGCCCGCTGCACCTCGCCCTTGAGGATGTCCTCGTATTCCTCGCGGACGACGCTGAGGAGCTCCTTGTAGCGTTTCTTCTGCTCCTCGTCGGTGATGAGCGAGTGGTGGCTCAGGCCGTTCTCGAGCTCGTTCATGACCATGAAGGGGTTGATCATGCGGTCCTGCTGGGCCTGCTCGCTGACGAGCGAGTTGCTGATCTTGTCCTGGATGTAGCGAGGGCTGATGCCTTGCATGCCCTCGCGCGGGGCCTCCTCGCGCAGCTCCTTGACCGAGTCCTCGGTGAAGCCCGGGATGCTGCGGCCGTCGTAGAGCTTGAGCTTCTGCACCAGCGACAGGCCGGCCTTCTTCGGCTCCTGCAAGCGCGTCAGCACCGCCCACATCGCCGCCATCTCGACCGTGTGCGGCGCGAGGTGGATCCCGCGGACGCGCTCCTTGCTGAAGTCCTTCTCGTAGATCTTGATCTCGTCGCTCAGGCGCGTGTTGTACGGCACGTCGATCTTGATGGTGCGGTCGCGGAAAGCCTCCATCAGCTCGTTGCTCTGGAGCTTCTTGTACTCGGGCTCGTTCGTGTGACCCAGGATCACCTCGTCGATGTCCGTCTGCGCGAACTTCTTCGGCTTGATCGTGTGCTCCTGGCTCGCCCCCAGAAGGTCGTACAGGAACGCCACGTCCAGCTTCAGCACCTCGATGAACTCGCAGATGCCGCGGTTCGCGATGTTCAGCTCCCCGTCGAAGTTGAACGCCCGCGGGTCGCTGTCGCTGCCGTACAAGGCGATCTTGCGGTAGTTGATGTCCCCAGTCAGCTCCGTCGAGTCCTGGTTCTTCTCGTCCTTCGGCTGGAAGGTCCCGATCCCCACCCGGTCCTTCTCGCTCAGCATCACCCGCCGAACCACCACGTGGTCCAGCACCTTGCGCCAGTTCCCCTCGTACTTCAGCAGCAGGTCCTCGAACGTCCGCCGGCAGAACGGGTCCAGCTCACCGTCGATGGCGACGCGCTGGTCCTCCGGAAGGTCGGCGTTGATCTGCGACAGGATCTCGGCGCGCGCCCGCAGCGGAATCAGCTTCAGCGGCTCCTCGTGCATCGGGCAGGGGAAGACCTCGCTGTTGCCCGCGTCGTCCGTCAGCTTCCACGAGAACGAGTACAACGCCCCCTCGTCCGTCGCCGAGTAGTGCTCCAGCCCCTTCTTCAGCAGCCGGGCGATCGTGCTCTTGCTGCTGCCCACCGGGCCGTGCAGCAGCAGAATGCGGCGGTCGGTGCCGTAGCCCTGGGCGGCGGACTTGAAGAAATCCACCAGGCGCATCAGCGCCCCGTCAAGGCCATAGATCGCGTCGGCCCCGTTGTCAAACGGATCATCGAAGAAGTTGTAGTGAACGTAGCTGTGCTTCAGGTACGTGTACCGCCGTGTGCCGAACGACAGGATCATGTCGTAGACGCGCTGGAACGCGTTGCGCACCAGCTTCGGGTTCTGGAGCACCATGTCCAGGTACTCCAGAAACGTGCCCTCCCAATGCTGCTGGCGGAACCTGTCGCGGTCCAGGTAGCGATCAACGATCGACAGCACGCCTTCCCGTTTCGACATATCCCTGTCTCCCACCTCGTCGCCGGCCGCGCCGCGCCCGGCGACAGCGCCATCCTTCTCGTTTATTCCAGCGGCCGCGAGTTCGCGCCGCCGTCCGTCACCCGGCCGGCGCGCAGCGCCCGCCGACCGCCAACCCCCAGGGGATATTATCGACCGCTCCGCGACCGACCGCCAGAAATGCCGGCCGAGCGCTGTTACGGGCGGGCAACTGCCGTGCCGACCCGGGTGCTTCCGCAGCGAGGGCAGGCGCGGTCCCCGGCGTTCGGGTCCGGCACGAACGTGCGCTTGCAACTCAGGCAGAGCCACAACTCGTGGGCAGCCCGCTCCCGGCACCGCGAGCAGACCAGCGGAAACGCGTCTTGCGGGCCGACGCGGCGGGTTTCGGCGTACTCGCACCGCGCACAAAGCACGCGGACGGGGTAGCTGTTGGGCCCGACGCGGCCCTGCGCGGGCACGAGCGCCCAGGTGAAGGCGGCGGCGAGAACCGTCAGCCCTCCGCCCGCCAATCCGATCGCCAGGCGCCTGAGGCGTCGGCGCCGGGCGCGCACGCCGATCTCCATCTCCTCGCGACCCGCCCGCGAAAGGCTGGTCGGCTCGGGAAACCAGGGTCTGGGGCGATCGGGTCGCACGGCCATGGGAGTATATCACGGGGTCGTGGCGCCCGGTCTTGGAGGCGATGCGGCTAGTATCGCGGCGTCCGGGACCCGCGCGTGATGATTATCGGCTACTCGCGGCGGGGTGGCTGGACCGGGGGGCGGCGGCGGCGATGCCACGCGGGCTCGGGCACGGAACGCCGGGCGGGTATAATGCGCTCGATGGCTACGGTGCAGAACGGGCGCGCGGGAGGGAACCGAATGAGCGCGCGGACGCGGGCACGGCGTGCGCGGGAGCAAGGACGTGGAGACCTGGAAGGAATTCGACGCGAATATCGTGACGCACAGCGCGGCGCATCACCTGATGGCGATAGCGGACCTGCTGGCGAAGCTGGGCTACGCGCGCGTCTCGGACGTGGCGCGGGCCCTGAACATCACGCGCGGCAGCGTGTCGATCTCACTTCAGCCGTTGAAGAAGGCGGGCCTGGTCGTGCAGGATGAGAATCGCCATCTGCGGCTGTCGGCGCGTGGACAGGCGCTGGTGGAGGCGATCAAGACCAAGCGGCGCATCGTGGAGCGGTTCCTGGCTGGCGTGCTGGGCGTCGAGCCCGTTCAGGCCGAGATCGACGCCTGCAAGTTCGAGCACCTGCTGAGCGACGAATCGGCCCGGCGGCTGGTCTCGTTCCTGCGGTATTTCGATTCGGACCAGCGGCGGGCGCGGCACTTCCTGGAGGCCTGGCGCAGCTTCGACCAGGAGTGCGCCCACGAGCCGCATGCGTGCAGCACGTGCGAGGAGGGGTGCATGGCGGAGGCGCTTGAGAATCGCGGCCCGGCCCGCGGGGGGGCGCGATGAGCCGCCTGACCACGCAGAACATCGTGATGGAGCTGAACCGCGCGTTTGCCGAGGAGGTCGAGGCGGCCACGCGCTACCTGCACCTGGCCAACGCGGTGCGCGGGCTGGATCGCCTGCTCGTCGAGCCGGTTCTGAAAGAGGCCTTCACGGAGACGATCCAGCACGCCGAGGTGCTTGCGCAGAAAATCCGGGCGCTGGGCGCCGTGCCGAAGCTCGAGATCAGCGTGCAGTGCCCGGCCGAGCCGCTGAGTGGGCGTGAGGCGCTGCGGCAGGCGCTGACCTTCGAGGAGGCGGCGCTCGAGTGTTATCAGGACATTCTCCGTCGCGTGGAGGGCGACGTGCCGCTCGAGGAGTTCATCCGCTCGCAGATCGCGGTCGAATCCGAGCACGTGGCCCAGCTCAAGGAGCTGCTTGACGAGTGACGCCGCCCGCCGATGCCCGGTTCTGATGCCCGTGGGTCAAGGAGGAGGCTGCTCGTGGCCGATAGGGACTCACGGCATTCTCAGGCCGACCTATGCTGCATCGCCTCGCCATTTCCGTGCTCGCGTCCCTGCTGCTGACGGGCTGCCTGCGCTTCGCGCCCGGCGGGGACCTGCCCGGCGGGGGTGACCCGAATCAGGCGCCCGCCGACAGCGACAGCGACAGGGACGGTCTGACCGACGCCGACGAGCTGCGCCTGGGGACTGACCCGAACAACGCCGACAGCGACGGCGACGGCCTGAGCGACGGGCTCGAGGTCGGCCTGGGAACCAACCCGCTGAGCAGCGACACGGATGACGACGGGCTGAGCGACGGCGAGGAGCGCGGCCTCGGCACGGACCCGAAAGTCGCCAACTTCGTCGGCACGGTAAGCGACGTGCTGTGTGCCGGGTTCGTCTCCGTGACGCCGGCGCAGGGCGAGCCGAAGGCGGTCGCCTTTGGCGCGACGGGCGCGGCGCGATTTGGGCAATGGAACAGCGGCGATCGCGTGGTGTATCACGGCGCCAGCCTGCTGAACATTACGCGCGGCGCGTCGGCCAGGGCCGAGCGCCTGGGCCAGGTGCAGCAGCAGGCGGCGATCTTCAGCTTCGCCGTCGGGCGGACGGTTCTGCTGCTTGACGATTCCACGTCGTGGGCGATCGACGCAGACGACCTGCTCATCTCGCAGGACTGGCGGGCGACCGACCCGGTTGTCGTGACCGCCGGCTCGGGCGGCGTGAACATCGTGATCAACGCGCCTCGTTGCGAACGCGTGCGCGCCAGTCCGCTGTGACACACGATTCAGTCCCTGTGCCCACAAACCTCGCGCTCAGAGCCGGGCTGTCCCCAGCCCGGAACAGCATCAGGAGCACACGCGTGCAACCCGACACGGCCGACACGGCAGTGGCGCACGACCCGTCATGCTGAGCGCAGCGAAGCACCCGGCTTCGGATCGAGAATCCGCCGAGTTCGCCGGAAGGTCTTTTCGGCCGCTGGGATAGCGGGCGGGGGGCTTACGCGGCCATCCCAGAACGGGGAGACGGAGGCGACAGGAATGCAGATGCGATCGAACGCGAACCGTAGGGCCTCGGTCGCAACCGCTTCCTCGCGGGCGCGGCTCGGATCATGGAAGACCCTCTTACGCGCGCGGCTCGGATCGGGTTCTGGATCACCTCTGTCTCTGGATGGATGCAAGTCTCCGGACGGATGCCACTTCGTCAGAACGCCGACACGCCCGTGATCTCGCGTCCGACGATCAACTGGTGGATCGTCTCGGTGCCCTCGTAGGTGATGACGCTTTCGAGGTTGAGCATGTGCCGGATGGGGCAGCACTCGACGCTGATTCCACCGGCGCCGAGCAGGTCGCGGGCGTCGCGGGCGACGTCGAGCCCGAGGCGCACGTTGTTCCACTTGGCGAGCGAGACCTGGGCGTGGTGCATGGTTCCGGCGTCCTTCAGCCGGCCGAGCTGGAGCGCGAGGAGCTGGCCGGTGGTGATGCGGCGGAGCATGTCGGCGAGGCGCACCTGGATGGCCTGCTTGTGGATGAGCGGCTCTCCGAACAGCACGCGTTGCCGGGCAAAGGCGAGGGCCTCGCGATAGCAGGCGATGGCGGCGCCGACGCCGCCCCAGGCGATGCCGTAGCGCGCCTGGGTGAGGCAGCTCAGCGGCGCGCCGAGGCCCTCGGCGAGCGGGAGGCGGTTGGCTTCGGGGACGCGGACGTTGTCGAAGAACAGCTCCGAGGTGATGCTGGCGCGCAGGCTGAACTTGTGGTGAATGTCGCGGGTGGTGTATCCCGGCATGCCGCGCTCGACCAGGAAGCCTCGGACGCCCGCGTCGGTCATGGCCCAGACGATGGCGATGTCGGCGATCGTGCCATTGGTGATCCACATTTTGGCGCCGCTGAGGACCCAGTCGCCGCCGGTCTTTCGGGCGGTGGTCTTCATGGCGCCGGGGTCGCTGCCGCCGTCGGGCTCGGTGAGGCCGAAGCAGCCGATCTTCTCGCCGCGGGCCATCGCGGGCAGCCACCGGCGCTTCTGCTCGTCGCTGCCGTAGCGGTGGATGGGGAACATGCACAGGCCGCTCTGGACGCTGGCGAAGCTGCGAACGCCGCTGTCGCCGCGCTCCAGCTCCTGCATGATGAGGCCGTAGGCGACGTTGCTGAGACCGGCGCAGCCGTAGTCTGAGAAGGTGGCGCCGAAGAGCCCGAGCCGGGCCATCTCGGGCACGAGCTCGCGAGGAAAGCGCTCGCGCTCGAAGCACTCGGCGATGATCGGCAGGACGCGCTCGTCGACGAAGCGCCCGACGGTCTCCTGCACCTGGCGCTCTTCTTCGGTCAGCAGGGCGCGCACCGCGTAGAAGTCGGGCGACGCCAGGTCGTGGCCGAGGCCGGGGGCCTGTTGCGAAGCGCGCTCCGGAGACGAATCGAGTTTCGGCACAGCAAGCCCCTCGCGCGCGGCGGGTCATGTGGAAACACGCCCGCGGTGCGTCCCGCGGGTGGGTTGTGATTCTAACGCCGCGACGGCGGCCAGGGAACCGAGCCGCGCTCCGGGCGGCAGCCCGGAAGCGGCTCGGGGGGCGGCACGGTCGCGCTGCGTCGCTCGCTGGCGGCGGCTGGCAGCCTCGCGGCGCAGCGCGATCCGGGCTGGGTCACCCGCGGGCGCCCGCGGCTCGCATTTTGGGCCGCGTCCGGCTCGGCGACTGGTTTGGGCTCAGGCGCCCTTGCGCGTGTAGGTGATCTCCATGGTCTTGCTCTCTTTGCCGGCCCGGGTCTCGTACCACTCCATAATGTGCTTGTTCTTGTCGATGATGCGGATGACCTCGCGCGCCTTGACGGGCGACTGCTCCATGGGGCAATCGAACGTGCAATTGAAGGTGAAGCTCTTGGAGCCAGAATCGTAGGAGCCCTCAACGCTCAGCACGCAAGTGCCCATGTTGTCCACCCAGCTTCCGACGAACTTCTTCTTCAGGTTGTCGTAGCCGGTGATGCCGCGGCCCTCGAAGGGCTCGCCCATGAACTCGCCCTTGTGCGTGCTCTCGATGAAACGGCCGCCGAGGATCATTCGCGAGCTGCACGTGCCCTTGCCAACGGTCGGCTCGCCGCCGGGCTCCATCCACATCTTGGTGGCGACCTCCCACTCGCCGGCGAGGTAGTCCGAAAGGAGCTTGTGCTGCTCGCCCACGGCCCGCGCCTTCTCCCAGGCCTCCATCTGGGCCTTCTGCTCCGGGGTCATCTCCGGGGGCTGCTTACCGTGATCCTGGGCAAGCGACAACGCCGCGCCGAGGACAATGAGACTGACCGACAGACCCGCCAAGCGAATACGGCCATTCATGATGATGCTCCGCGCAAAATAGGAGGGAAACGCCCGAGCCGGACACCCTGTCCGACCATTAACCGAACAAATGCTAGTCCGAGCCGGAGCGTTTGTCAACCCCTTTTCGGCCAGCCTGAGCCACCGGGGCTGCAACCGCTTCCGGTTGTGAGGCGGCGGCACCGTGCGAGCGGCGCGCGTTTCGTGTAATCTTGAGGGCATGGCACGGTCTGGATCTCGGCCGGCACGATGTGGCCAGGCGGCCGGGCCATTCGTACGCAACCGGAATGAGAAAGACGCATGAGCGACGCCCCCACCGTTCGCGACGTTCCCACCCCGATCGCCCAGGAGATGCAGGAATCGTATCTGACCTACGCCATGAGCGTGATCATGGCCCGGGCCCTGCCCGATGTGCGCGACGGGCTGAAGCCCAGCCAGCGGCGCATCCTGGTGGCGATGAACGACCTGGGGCTGCGCCCGACGGTCAAGCACCGCAAGTGCGCGCTGATCTGCGGCGAAACGATGGGCAAGTATCACCCGCACGGCGAGGGCGTCATCTATCCGACGCTGGTGCGCATGGGCCAGGAGTGGGCGATGCGGCACACGCTCGTCCACCCGCAGGGCAATTTCGGCAGCATCGACGCCGATCCGCCCGCGGCGATGCGCTACACCGAGGCGCGGCTGGCGCGGCCGGCGGAAGAGATGCTGGCGGACCTCGACCTGGAGACGGTGGACTTCGAGGACAACTACGACGCGACGCGCCAAGAGCCCGTCGTTCTGCCGGGCAAGTTCCCCAACCTGCTGGTCAACGGCAGCGAGGGCATCGCCGTCGGCATGGCGACGCGGCTGCTGCCGCACAACCTGGGCGAGATCTGCGACGCGATCGTGGCGGTGATCGAGAACCCGGAGATCACGGTCGACGAGTTGATGAAGATCGTGCCGGGCCCGGATTTTCCGACCGGCGCGGTGATCTGCGGCACGCAGGGGCTGCGCGACGTGTACGCGACGGGCCGCGGCTCGATCACCGTCCGCGGCGTCGTGCGCACGGAGGAGACCCGCGGCGGGCGGCTGCAAATCATCATTGACGAGATTCCGTACGGCGTGCTGCTGCCGACGATCCGCGAGCGCATCACCGAGGCGATCGAGAACGGCACGATCAAGGGCGTGGAGGACGTGCGCGACGAATCGGGCCGCGACGCGATGGTGCGGCTGGTGCTGGTGCTCAAGCGGGACGCGAACCCCGACGTCATCATCAACCAGCTCTGGCACCACACGCCGCTGCAAAGCAACATCCACGCCATCAACATCGTGCTGGTGAACCGGGCCCCGGTCACGCTGTCGCTCAAGCAGCTCATCGAGCACTACGTCAGGCACCGCGTGGACGTCATCCGCCGCCGGACGGCCTTCCTGCTGCGCAAGGCGCGGCAGCGGGCGCACGTGCTGGAGGGGCTGATCCTGGCGGTGGCGGACATCGACGAGATCATCCGCATCATCCGGCACTCGCCGGACGTCGACGCGGCCCGCGAGCGGCTGATGGCCAAGGGGCTGCGGCTGAGCGAGGCGGCGACGCTGCGCCGGCTGCTGCCTGAGAAGTTCGTGGCGCGGGTCGGCGCCGGCGACCAGCACCTGACGCGCCCGCAGGCCGACGCGATCCTGGCGATGCAGTTGCGGCGGCTGACGGGGCTGGAGATCGAGGAGCTGGCCGGAGAGTATCGCAAGCTGGTGGAGGAGATCAGCGGCTACGAGCTGGTCCTGTCGGACGAGCGGCGCGTGCTCGACATCATCGTCGAGGACCTGCGCGAGATGAAGGAGAAGTACGCCGAGCCGCGGCGGACGAAATTCGGCCCGCCGGTGGGCGAGGTGCGGCTGGACGAGCTGATCGCGCGCGAGGACGTGATCGTCACGATCTCGCACGAGGGGTACGTGAAGCGCGTGCCGAAGGACACGTATCGCAGCCAGGGGCGCGGTGGACGCGGGGTGCGCGGGACGGACGCGAAGGACGGGGACTTCATCGAGCACCTGCGCGTGTGCTCGACGCACGATTACCTGCTGCTGTTCACGAACCGCGGGCGGGTGTACTGGCTGCGGACGTACGACATCCCCAGCGCCCAGCGCACGAGCCGGGGGCGTTCGCTGGTGAACCTGCTGACGATGCAGCCGAGCGAGCGGCACATGGCGGTGCTGCCGGTGAGCACGTTCGAGGAGCAGTTCGTCTTCTTCGCGACCGAGAAGGGCGTGGTGAAAAAGACGCCGCTGAACGCCTTCGCCAACCCGCGGCAGGCGGGGATCCAGGCGATCACGCTCGATCCTGACGACGCGCTGGTGGGCGCGGCGCTGACCAGCGGGGAGGACCAGATCGTGCTGGGGACGCGTCAGGGGATGGCGTGCCGCTTCAAGGAAGGCGACGTTCGGGCGATGGGGCGCGCCGCCCACGGGGTGCGCGGGATCGCGCTGCGCGACGACGACCGCGTGGTGGACATGGCGGTGATCCGACCGGGCATGAGCCTGCTGACGGTGTGCGAGCGCGGCCTCGGCAAGCGCACCGATATTGACGAGTACCGCTTGACGAAGCGCGGCGGCAAGGGTGTCATTAACGTCCGCGTCACCGAGAAGAACGGCCTGGTGGTGGCGTTGCGCGCCGTGACCGACGACGACTCGCTCATGCTCATCACGGGCAAGGGCATTCTGCTGCGGATGGACCTGGCCGAGCTGCGCGAGATCGGCCGCGCCACCCAGGGCGTCAAGCTCATCCGCGTCGAGGACGACGATCGCGTCGTCGCTGTCGCCAAGGTCGTCAACGAGCGCCAGGAGGCGGAACAGGTCGGCGGCCCACTGCCCGAGCCCGGTCCCGACGCCGCCGGGAATGGCGATGGATCGCCAGAACGCGACCATCCGCGCCAGGAATGATTGCGGCGCCGGGGCCCGGCGGCAGCGGTGCGCGGCTGGCGCGTGAACGTGCGGTTTGGCTGAGACTGAGAAAGGGGTGGAGACACATGGCGCATATTGTGACCGGCCGATGCGTGGACTGCCGCTACACGGACTGCTGCACCGTCTGCCCGGTGGACTGCTTCTACGAGATCGAGAACCCGCGCATGCTGGTGATCGACCCGGATACCTGCATCGACTGCCAGCTCTGCGTGCCCGAGTGCCCGATCAATGCGATCTACGAAGAAGCCGAGCTCCCCGAGCCGTACAAGGAGTGGATTGCCAAGAACCGCGAGCTGTTCCCCACGGGCACGGTGATCACCACCAAGAAGGATCCTCTGCCCGGCGCCAAGACCCTCGAGCAGTGGCAGGCGTGGGAGAAGGCCCAGGGCTGGGACATCTCGGAGCCGCGGAACGCCTGAGGCGCCGTGGCCGGCAAGCGCCCGCCGGCGGCAACGGATCGATGAAGCGATGCGACCGACCGCGGCGGACGCGGCCGGTCAGGGCGCGTCCCGGTCGGGGTCGCGACAACCAGGGAGATCGTCATGGCGTATGTCGTCGTGGGGCGCTGCGTGGACTGCCGGTACACCGACTGTGCGGCGGTGTGTCCGGTGGACTGTTTCTATGAGATCCAGAGCCCGCGCATGCTGGTGATCGACCCCGACACGTGCATCAGTTGCCACCTGTGCGCCCCGGCGTGTCCGGTGCACGCGTGCTACGAAGAGGACGAGGTGCCGGAGCCGTACAAGGAGTGGATCGAGAAGAACCGCGAGCTGTTCCCCACCGGGACGCTCAGCAAGGGCAAGGAAGACCCGCTGCCGGGGGCCAAGACCCTGGAGCAATGGCAGGAGTGGGAGAAGGCCCAGGGATGGAACGTCTCGGAGCCGCGCAGCGCCTGATGGCATCGCGGCGGCTCTCGCCAGACCCGCACGAACTGAAGCCGCGCGACGCGCGCGATGATCCGGACCGCGACCGGTCGGACTCTCGCGCGGCCCTCTAACGCTCCGCGCCGCCGGCCGGCTCGACGTCCTGCATGATGAAAGCGAACAGATCGCCCGGCTCGCCGTTGAACAGCTCACCATAGGCCACTGGCATCAGCATCGACCAGTAGTACGGCGTGCAAAGCAGCGGCGCGGTGCCGTCGAACAGCACGCCCACGCCGTCGTCCGCGGCGCTGATGAACGTCGGCTCGCGCACCGCCGCCACGAGCGCCCGGCCGCGCGGCAATGCGAATGGATCGAAGCCGCGGGCCTTCTGCGGCGCGGGTCTCGGCGAGTGCCCGACCGGCGTCGGGAAGTACAGGTATTGCAGCGACTGGAGCATCGTGATGAGCTGGTTGGCCTGCGGCAGCCAGGCGTCCATGATGCCGCGGGCGAACCCGCCCGGCGGGAAGTACATAAGGAAGCACGCATCGCCGAGGATCAGCGGCTCAATCGAGCGGAACTCCGGCGTATCAACGATCGACGGCCCCGGGCTGCGCCACTGCTCGATGGCGTCCTTCAGGGCCCCGGCGTCGGTCGTGACCAGCAGGTCGCTGCCGACCGCCGCCATGTGCAGCGTGGCGTAGAACACGTTCACCTGGCGCACGTCGACGCCGCGCCAGGTCGTTTTCCTTACGGGGATCGAGCCGGCGGCCATTGCGAGCAGCGCATCGAGGGCCTCTTCGAACGCCGCGGGGTCGCGCAGCTCCAACGCGACGACGGCGTTGTGCGTCGGCAGGCTGTTCGAGCCCGGGAACGCGCCGTAGCGCTGCGGCACGCGATAGACCAGGTAGCGCGGGCCAAGCGTGCGCACCAGCGGGTCGAGCAGCGCCAGTCCGCCCATCGCCTGCTCGAGCATCTCATCGGCCTGGGCGTCCAGGCTCGCCGACTCGAAGAGCACCGCCTGGAGTCCGACGAACGAACCGACGAAGCTCGTGGCGTCCCATGCGCCGGTCGTCAGGCCGCTGGCATCGGCGGGGACGCGCCGGAGCCATTCGCGGTTCAGGCGTGCCTCGCGCGTGTGGCGAAACAGCCCGTAGCGCTCCGGTCCGATGCGCCAGTAGTGCCGGTTGCGCAGCAGGCGGCCTTCGACGAACGTGGCGCCGCTCAGGCTGTCGAGGCTTCGCCAGGAGAGCCGCTTCCAGGCTTCGGCGGCGCTGGTCGCATCGCGGCGGCGCCAGGCCGGCCGCAGGTCGTGGTAGTACAGCGCCAGCGGCGTGTCCTTGCGGCCCGCCAGCAGCGGCTCCACCGCCATGCGGAACGCGGGCGCGTCGGCCAGCGGCCGCTCGGCGCGCGGGCGATTGAGCCACTCGCGCGCCTCGCCCACGAGCCAGTAAACCCGGTCGTCGCGCCAGGCGCTGCGCAAGGTCGGCGGCGCGCTGCGCAAGTTCGCGATGGCCACGCCGTCCTCCTCGGCTGCCGAGAAGTCGCCAGGCCAGACCTTGAGCGCCGCGTGGTAGCTCGCCCGGAATGACGGCCGCTTCTCGGCCGCGGGGCGGAGGATCAGCAGCCGCACCGGCACGGCGTTGTCGGCCGTCACCTCCCAGCGGCCGCCGACCACCGTTTCATGCGTGAGCGACTCATGCACGAATCGAAAGAGCGCGTCGCGCGCCTCGCCGCGGCGGCCCAGGCGCTCGAGCTCGGAAAAGAAGGCGTCGGCGTCGGGCGTGCGGAGGGCTTCGAGCGCGCGCGTGCCGTCGAGGCGGGCGACCAGCTCATCGACACCGGCGTGATAGAGGTACAGCGTGGCGCCCTCGTCGAAGCGCTGCGCCTCGGGCAACCGGGCGATCAACTCGGACGTCTGGCCCCACGCAACCACCGGCGACAGCAGGATGAGCAAACCGGCACCAGGACTGATAAAGAGGTGGCTCATGGCGCGCTTGTCTACCTGAAGCTGCGGAGGCGTGCAACCGCGAATGCGTTGACCCGGCGTTCTCGGTCCTCCTAAACTCGGTTGGTGGCGAGTGCCTTCCACCCCGGAGCACAAGATGCGCGCACGGCTTCTCGCGGGCGCGGCGCTGGCGTTGTCCTGCACCGCCCTATCGCTCGGCCAGTCCGGACTCCCCGTGCGCGAAGTGCGGCCCGGGCAGGTGCACGTGCGAGCGCTCCGCGGGGAAGCGGCGCCGCGGCCGGCCGGCCCGGTCGGCACCCGCGTCTACGACACGCTCGGCGGTCAGTATCACGTGGTGTCCACGGCGCCCTGTACGCCGCGGCCGAACCGCTGCATCGACGACGGGCGTTTCACGCCTGGGCCGGGCCAGGGGGGCGGGCCGCTCTCGCACGTGCGGGTCGCCGTTGCGATTCTGAATGATCCGAATCAGCCGGCGCAGGTGGATGTCGACGTCGAGCTGACGTTCTACGACCAGGTGGGCGTCGGCGACCCGAACGCCCCGGCCGGCCAGTTCCCGCTCGGCGGAGTCGTGCTGGCGCTCAGCGGGCTGGAGCAGGGCGCGACCTGGGTCATGCCGGCTCCGGTGGACGTATCCTTCCTGGAGATCGCGTTTCCCGACGACGACTGGGGCGTGCAGGTTCGCCTGCTGCGCCCGGGGCTACAGGCGCCCGCGACCTATGCCACGCTCGCCTTCTCGCAGACGCCGCCCTCGCGCGGCAGCAGTCTCGACCAGCTCTTCCTCGACACCGACTGCGACAACGTGATCGAGAACTTCGAAATCTGGAGCTTCGGCGGCCCGCCGCTGCTGGCGAACGTCGCGCTGGCGCTGTACTTCCCGGGCGGAACGGACTGCATCGGCGACATCGACGGCGACGGGGGGACGTGCCAGGGCGACCTGGGGATTCTGCTGAGCGCCTACGGCAAATGCGAGGGCGAGCCCGGCTACGTTCCCGCGGCCAACATCTCACCGGGACCCGTGGCGGCCTGCGGCGGGCTGGAGGGCATCGACCAGTCCGACCTCGGCGTGCTGCTGGCCGACTACAACTGCGGCACGTGCCCGTAGTGCGGTGCCTCTGAGAATACCGCGACGGATCTGCGTGAGTGTGGGACAGGCGATCAGCCTGTCAGGATGCAGTGCGATCGACCTGAGACCGCAGGCCTTCCGTGGCAACCGCTTCCTTACCGGCGCGGCTCGGATCGGGTTCTGGGTAGCTTTGTGGTTCCGACTTGAGGCCGGGCTGGAGACAGCCCGGCGCTGACGTCGCGCTTGCTTCGTCAGCGGCGCCGGGACTCATGGCGCCGGGATCCTCAGCTCCGGTAGCCGCGCGGGTGGCTCTGGTGCCAGCGCCAGGCGCTGGCGATCACGCCGCGCAGATCGTCGTGCTGGTGGCGCCAGTTGAAGCGCTGGCGGACGCGGGTGGGGTCGGCGTAAAGGCTGGGCGGGTCGCCGGGGCGGCGCGGGCCGATGACGACGGGGATGGAATGGCCGGTGACGTCGCGCGCCGCCTGGATGACTTCGAGCACGCTGTATCCGCGGCCGGTGCCGACGTTCAGCGCGTCGGCGGTTCCGGGCTCGATCGACGTGACGGCGCGCAGGTGTACCTCCGCCAGATCGTCTACGTGAATGTAATCGCGCACGCAGGAGCCGTCGGGCGTGGGGTAGTCGTTTCCGAAGACCTGCACGTGCGGCCGCTGACCCAGCGCCACCTGCAACACGATCGGGATCAGGTGCGTCTCCGGTGTGTGATCCTCGCCGATGCTCGCGTCCTCCGCCGCCCCGCAGGCGTTGAAGTACCGCAGGGCCATCGAGCCGAGCCCCCAGCTCGCCGCGGAATCGCGCAGCATCCACTCGACCACCAGCTTCGTCGCGCCGTACGGGTTGATCGGCGCCTTCGGCAGGTCCTCCGAGATTGGCAGCCGCTCCGGCACGCCGAAGACGGCGCACGTGCTGCTGAAGACCAGGCGGCGGACGCCGGCGGTGCGGATGGCGTCCAGCAGATTGGTGGTGTTGGTGACGTTGCCGCGATAGTACTTCAGCGGCTCGGCGACCGACTCGCCCACGTTGGTGTAGCCCGCGAAGTGCATGACCGCGTCGAAGCCGGGGGCCAGCGCCCGCGCCAGCGCGTCCGGGTCGCTCAGGTCGCCGACTACGAACTCGGCCGGCGGCGTCACCGCCTGCTGGTGGCCGTACTCGAGGTTGTCGAAGACGGTGACGGCGTGCCCGTCGGCGACCAGCCGCCGAACGCAATGGCTGCCGACGTACCCCGCGCCGCCGGTAACGAGAATGCGCATGTGCTGTCCCTGTCGGGCCGCGCCAGCCGACGGCCGCGACCGGTATGATTCGACGATCCGGGGCCGGCGTCAAACGCCTCGGCCGTTGGGCGCCGGCGTCGGCCGGGGCCAAGCCCGGTCCGGACGTTGAAATATCCGGCGGGCGGGGGCGAAATCGGGAAGGGACGAACCCGACCACGGAGCCCGCAGGACCAACCGCCGGGAGACCAGCGATGTCGCTGTTCGAGTGGTTCAGCCAACTAGGGAACGGGACGCAGGCGATCCTCATCGTTTTCGCCGCGGGCGCGGTCATCGCCATCGGCTGCGCGGCGGTGGAGGCCTGGAAGCGGATTCGGCGGGCGGAGCTGCGCTCGGCGTTGACGAATCGCATGCTCGACGAGGGCATGAGCGCCGACGAGATCGCCCGCGTGCTGACGGCGGCGCACTTGTCGGGAGCCGAGGCCGACGAGAAGGCCAGGCCGAACAAAGTGGTTGACCCGGAGGTGCGGCTGGTGAAGGTCCTGACCGACAACCACTACGAGCCGAAGGATGTCAGCCGCATTCTGGCCGCCGCCCGCGTTGGCGGCCGCGTGGATGATTCGACCTACGGGGTGGTGCGGTCGCTGGCGACGGCGTGGGCGAGCACCAAGAACATCGTGGAAGTGCTCGACGCCCGCCGCGACCAGCATCGCACCGCGAGCGACGAGCCGACGCTGTCGAACTGACGCGCCGGCGCACGTGAGATCTATCCGTCACAATCGCCCCGCGCGCGAACCGACCGGTGCGTGAATTGACCGGCGCGCGAACCGACCGGCGCACGAACCGACCGGCGCGCGAACCGACCGGCGAGCGAACCGACCGGCGAGCGCCGATCGAGCGCCAAGCGGGCGTACGAGCCGCGAGCGCAAGCGAGTGGAGTGTTTTGAACGCCCGAAGAGCACAAGCACGAGAATGGCTCGCCTGCCCTAGGCGCACTCGTCGCTTCCACTCGCCTTGCGCTCGCTCACGCTCGCTTCGCGCTCGAAGGCTCGCTCACGCTCGCTTGGCGCTCGAAGGCTCGCTCGTCGCTCGTCCGGCGCTTACGCTTCTTTGGGCGTTCAAGATACTCCACTCGCTTGCGCTCGCGGCTCGTACACTCGCGGCTCGTACGCTCGCTTGCGCTCGCGGCTCGTAAGCTCGCGGCTCGTACGCTCGCGGCTCGTAAGCTCGCTTGCGCTCGCTCGTACACCCTCGCTCGCGCTCGTCGCCCGCTCGTGTGCTCGCTTGCGCTCGAGTCGACGCCCAGACCATCTCCACGCAGTTCGTGGTTATCGCGAGGCGACGAATCGCGATTCGGTCGGCACGGCCTGGGCCGGGTGGGCGCCGGCGCCACGCGGACCCGAAGAAGCGGTCATCTGCGTCACCAGCGGCAGCAGCGCCGCAAGCCGGTGCGAGAACAAATGCTGCCGCAACGTGCGCCGCTGGCCGGCGGCAGCGATCTCGACGACGCGCTGCGGGTTCGACAGGTAGTACCGGCACTTGGCCAGCAGCTCCTCCTCGTCACGGAACGCGTCGCACTCCTGCCCGATCTCGAAGCACTCCGCCAGCTCCGGCCGCCACTGGTGCAGCATGAACCCGCCCGCGGCCGTGATCTCGAACGTGCGCATGTTCACGCCGGTCTCGGCGTTTCCGGAGACGAGGTTGATGTTGATCATGGCGCGGCGGTGACTGTCGAGGAACTGGTCGTAGGAGTCGATGGGCGGTTCGGAGGAAAGGCCGTAGGCCTCGTTCCAGTTGCGTCCGACGAGGCGGAAGGCGTCGGGCAGTGCGCGTCTGAGGAAGAGGACGAAGCGGTCGCGCTGCGCGATCCAGAGGGCCGCGTTGTAGAATATCTTTGAAGCGTAGTAATGTTCTATCTTTGCGACGCGGTCGGCGACGGGCTCGGTGGCCCGCGGCCCCTCCGCGAAGCCGTACAGGCCGTGATAGACGTCGAAGAACACCGTGTCGGGCCTGGCGGTGCGCACGGCCAGCGCCACCAGCCCCGGCAACTGTGAGCGCGCCTCGTGCTGGCGACCCGCGTAGAAGTACGTGCCCAACTGCGAGCCGGCGAACGAGATCGCGCTGGTGAATTGCCCGGGATCGATCGGCCGCGTGTCGTACGCCCGGTCCACCGCGCCGATCGGCATGTGCAGGACGTTCGGCACGCCGAAGCTCCGCAGCTCGTACGCGTGTGCCTTGTCAAAGACCAGCTTGATCCACGAGCGGCTCTGGAGCGCCTGCCAGCGCTCCATCGGCGGCAGCGCCTGGAGCGCCGTCGGCATCGGGTCGATGAAGTGCGACACCAGCGGCACGCCCAGCCGCTCGTGCAACAGCGCCACGCGCCGCGGCGCCGCCCCCGAGTCCGCCGGCGCCTCTACGCCGCCCGCGGCGCCCGCACCTCCGCCGGAACTGACGAATTGCAGCCCGCTGCCGGCGTCGTCGAGCAGAAAATCAACACGCTGGTCGCGCAGTCGCTCGACGCTGCGCTCCCCGGCGGCCAGGCGCGCGGCGGCGTCGGCGTGGTGCTTGTCGGCGGGCGGCTCCAGCGGCATCGGCAGGGGGACGGCCTCGTGACCCAGCGCCGCGCACGCCGGAGTCCACCATTGCTGACCGAAGACGCCGATGCGCATGCGGGTACTCCCTTGGCTTTATCGCCCTATCGGCGGCCCGTGCAGTTGGGCTGAAGGCTCTGAGCCCCCGTCGCGGCTCATGCGCGCGGCTCGTGGTATGATGGATCGCCGGGCTGCGCTGGCCCCGCCGGCAGGGTACGATGGCGCCGATCGCCTCCACCATTCCGCCGCACGTTGTCCGCGAGCACGTCCTGCGCCTGTGCGAGCTGATGCGCGAATCGGAGGTGGCCGCGGTGCTGCTGTTTGATCGGGCCAACATGCTGGCCTTCGCGGGCACGTCGCACGGTCCGTGGGACCGGCTGACTTGCGGGGCCGTGACGCGCGACGGGCAGGTGCTCGTGGTTTGTCCGGAGTTCGAGCGGCCGGCCGTCGCCGGCGCCGAGGCGATCGCGACGATTCACACCTGGCGCGAGCACGAAGACGCGTACGCCCGCCTGGCCGAGGCGCTGCGCAGCGCGGGCGTGCGCGGCGGGGTGCTGGGGTACGACGGCCGCGTCTGGCTGGAGAGCTACGAGCGTTTCCGCGACGCATGCGCGTTCCTGACGCCGCGGCCCGCCGGCGCGCTGCTGCGCGAAGTCCGCGTCTGCAAGTCGCGGGCGGAGCAGGCCCTGCTGCGCGCCGCGCAGGAGCGCGGCGTGCGTGTCTTCGAGGCCCTGGCGCCGCTGATGCGGCCTGGTGCGCGGGAGTGCGACCTGCACACGGCCGTTGCCGAACGCATGCGGGCCGAGGGACTGAGCGTCGATCCGATGATCCAGTCCGGGCCGAACGCCGCCGTGCCGCACAATGCGACCGGCACGCGCGGGCTGGAGGCGGGCGACCTGGTCGTCGTCGACAGCACGGTCATCGTCGACGGCTACTACAGCGACCTGACGCGCACATTCGCCATCGGATCGGCCGGCGCGATCTCGCCGCGGGCCCGCCGGGCCTACCGCGCCGTGCGCGACGCGCAGCGGGCCGCCATCGCCGCCGCGCGCCCCGGCGTGGCCTGCGAGACGCTCGACGCGATCGCGCGGCGGGTGATCGCGGAGGCCGGATTCGGCGAGCACTTCACGCACCGGCTCGGCCACGGGCTGGGCATCGAGTGCCACGAGCCGCCGTACCTGGTCGGCGGCAACCGTGAGCCGCTGCGCGCCGGGATGTACGTGACAATCGAGCCGGGCGTGTATGTACCGGGCGAGTTCGGAGTGCGCATCGAGGACGACGTGCTGATCACGGAGAACGGCTGCCAGGTGCTTTCGAGCGCGTTGGCGACGGATCTCAGCCCGGAACTGGACTGAACGAACGCTCCTGAAGAACCTGCGGTGTGAGGAAACGTCATGCGCATCACGCTGGTCCCGCTGCTTGTTTCCGCTATTGCTGTTGCGGCCCATGCACAAACGCCGCCGCAGCCGGCCGCCGCCACGCAGCCCGGGCCGGCGGCGTCGCAGCCGTCGCGCGAGCACGGCGCGCTTCGCGTTCTGTGGACGTGGCCGCTGAAGTCCAACTCCTTCGGCAGCGCCGCGGTTGCGGACGTCGACGGGGACGGCCGGCCTGACGTCGCGTTTGCCACCTACTTCGGAGATTCGAGCGTGCACGTACTGAGCGGCGTCGATGGGCGTCCGCTCTGGACCTGGCGCGGCGACAGCGAGTGCCTCGACGCGTCGTTGCGCTTCACCGACCTGGACGGCGACGGAAGTCTGGAGCTGGTCGTGCCCGTATCGAACACCGGCCGCGTGCTCGTGCTCGACGCCGCGACCGGAAAGCCGATCTGGGAGCGGCGGCTGGAGGTGGGCGAGTGCATCGACACGCCGCCGTGCATCGCCGACGCCGACGGCGACGGCCGGCCCGACGTGGTCGTGGGCACGTTCAAGGGCAAGCTGCACGTGATCCGCGGACGTGACGGCGAGCTGCTGCGGAGCGTGCCGATCGCGCCGGGGGCGGTGCAGTCGTGCCCGATCGTGATGGACCTCGATGGTGACGGCGTCGTCGATTTCGTGGCGGCGAACTTCCGCGGCGATCACTGCGTGCACGCGATCAGCGGAAAGGACGGCAGCCCCTTGTGGAAAGTGCAAACCGGGTCGCACATCTATCACGGCCCGTCTGTGGGCGATCTCGACGGCGACGGCGAGCCCGACATGGCCATCGGCTCGTACGACGGCAAGGTCTACGCCTTCCGCGCGCGTGATGGAAAGCCGCTCTGGACCGTGGCGCCGGGAGACCGCTACTTCATGTCGCCGACCGCCATGCACGACATCGACGGCGACGGCCGCCCGGAGGTCATCAGCGCCAGCCAGCGCGTCTCGGTCATTCGCGGCGACGGCAGGGTGCTCTTCAGTGTGCCGGCCGACGACTCCGGCGGGATGGACAGCGTGACGCGCGGCGTCAGCGTCGCGGACATGGATGGTGACGGCCGAGCCGACCTGGTGGTGCTGAACAGCCGCGGGCTGCTGCGCGTGCTGCGGGCGCACGACGGGCGGACGCTCTACGAGTTCGACGCGTCGAAGCTGTCGAGCGGCCCGGTCACGTCGAACAGCCATGGTCCGGTGATCGGCGACTTCGACGGCGACGGGCGGCTTGACGTGTTCTTTGTCGTCGGCGGAGACTACCAGCGGCAGCACGGCGCGGCGGTGTGTGTGACGGGTTTCGCGGGCGGGGGCCCGGGCTGGTACATGCTGCGCCACGACGCGCGCAACACCGGCAACACCACAACCGAGCTCGAGCCCGCGCTGCGCAAGCGCTTGGGACGGTCCGCCCCGGCCTCGCAGCCCGCGCGGCGGGCGGCGCACCCGAGCGTCCCGACGCCGTCCGCCGCGGTCGACTGCTGGGCCCCCTGGAGGAATGGGAGGGCGAGTGGGATCGCCACGCCCGACGCGGGACAGCGGCGCGCCGCGGATCCTCATCCCGCTTCCGCTACACGGCCCGGGGCTGACAGCCCCCCGTAACCGATGCGCCACGGCCCGTGTGCCGGCACGCTTTCTCGTCCGCGCCGCGCCAGCGGCTTTCGACGCGGTCTGGCTTCTAATGCGCGCTGCGCGCCAGTATCGTGAGCCGCATGTCCAAGCGCGTCCGCATCACTGACGTGTCGCCGCGCGACGGCCTTCAGAACGAGCCGGGCGTGATTGCGACCGCGGACAAGGTTCGGCTGGTCGAGCTGTTGGGGGGTGCGGGCGTCGACGAAGTGGAGGTGTCGAGCTTCGTTTCGCCCAAATGGGTGCCGCAGCTTGCCGACGCCACCGACGTCTTCGCCGCGCTGCGCGGTCGCAAGCCGCCGGGAGTCGTTTACTCGGCGCTCGTGCCGAACGAGCATGGGATGCGCGCCGCGCTGAGCGTGAACCAGGCGGCGGGCGAGCGCCTGATCGACAAGGTGGCGGTCTTTACGGCGGCGTCGGAGACCTTCTCGCGACGCAACACGAACGCCACGATCGCCGAGACGCTCGAGCGGTTCGTGCCGGTGGTGCGGCTGGCGCGGGAGAGCGCGCTGCCGGTACGCGGCTATGTCTCGTGTGCCGTGCAATGCCCGTACGAAGGACCGGTCGCGCCAGAGCGCGTCGCGGATGTTGCCGCGCGGCTGCTCGACCTCGGTGTTGACGAGATCGACCTTGGCGAGACGATCGGCGCAGGGACTCCCGAGAGCGTTTCAGCGATGCTTGAGGCCGTGATGTCGCGACTGGGCGCCGGCAGCGGCGGCGCGGCCTCCGCGCCGCTGCTCACGTTGCACCTGCACGACACGTTCGGCCGGGCGGCGGATTGCGTGCGCGCGGCGTTGCGGCTGGGGGTGCGCTCGTTCGACGGAGCGGCGGGGGGGCTGGGCGGGTGCCCTTTCGCTTCGACGCCGGCGCGCCGCGTCCCGGGCAACATCGCGACCGAGACACTGGCGCGCGTAGTGATTGAAGAAGGCTACGCGGTGGGGCTGAACCCGGAGGCACTGGCGCTGGCGGCCGCGCATGCGCGCGGGTTACGCGCGGGTGCGTGAAGCGCGGCGGCGGCCGTCAACGGCGAACGCCGCCGTGCAGACGCACGTCGAGCTGGCTGGCGTTCTCGACGCGTCCCCAGTCCAGGTCTTCGGCCGGCGCGCACGTGACCCAGAATCGCAGCAATTCGTCTTCGGCCGGCTCGGTGGTGTCGTCGCGATAGAGGATGACCGGGCCGCACTGCTGGGCCGCGGCGCCCTGCGCGTCAACCAGCCACATGCCCGAGATGCGGCGCGGATAGCCGGCCAACTGATCGTGCTCCACGGTCGATGAGAGCGTGAGCACGCGCACGGGCCGGTTCCCGTTCTCCGGGTCGAGGAGCACGCGGCTATGGGATGCCGTGCAATGCCCGGCGGCGACTCCTGCCACTCGTTCGTGAACGGTCCGCGAGACGCTCAGCGCCGGCTTGGGCCCTGCCGAAGATTGTACACGAGTCAGTGCAACCGAACGATAGCGGTCGGGAACTGCCCGGGGAGAATCGCCCATCGGCTTCCGTTGTCGCGGTGCAGTTCGGCGCGTTCACTGTCACGACGATGTCGCCGTTGGCCGCCTGGCAGATGTAGATGTGCACCGTCCCCGAGACGCGCGGTTCCCTTTCGGACAGTACATGCAGGCAGAAACCGGGTCGGCGACCGCAAGCAATAATGCAGCACACGGGACCAGGCAACCAAGCGAGCGTTTCACGGTGCAACTCCTGTGTATGCTGGTATGCTGGTGTGCTGGTGTGCTCACCATCGCAAACTCGCACTGCCTTCAGGATAGCACAGATTTCCCTGGTGTCACGCGCGTTTCTTGCGCTCGTCGCGCGACACCCCCTGGCCTGCCCACGGACTGCGAGCCCGGGTGTAGCAAGGCTGAACGCCGGCCGCGCGCGCAATCGCCGGTCAGGTTCCCTCGGTGCTGCTGGCGAGGTAGCGGACCTGCTCGGGGGTCAGCTTGTCGATGCGGATGCCCATGGCGCGGAGCTTGAGGTCGGCGACGGTGTCCTCGATCTGCTTGGGGACGTCGTGCACGGCGACGTCGAGCCGCTTGCTGTGCTTGACGGCCCACTCGGCGCACAGCGCCTGGGTCGCGAAGCTCATGTCCATGACGCTGGCGGGGTGGCCGGTCGCGGCGCTGAGGTTCACGAGCCGCCCGTCCGCGAGCAGGTAGATGCGCTTGCCCTTCGGCAGCAGGTACTCGTCGACGTTGGTGCGCACGTTGCGCGTGACTTTGGTCGCCATCTTGCGCAGCGCGGGAATGTCGATCTCGACGTCGAAGTGCCCGCTGTTGCAGATGCGGGCGCCGTCCTTCATCTTGCGGAAGTGCTCCTCGCGCAGCACGTGCTTGTTGCCCGTCACGGTGATGAACACGTCGCCGACCGCCGCCGCCTCGCCCATCGGCGTCACCTCGAAGCCGTCCATCGCCGCCTCGAGCGCCCGCAGCGGGTTGACCTCGGTCACGGTCACGATCGCGCCGGCCCCGCGGGCCCGCATCGCCACGCCGCGCCCGCACCAGCCGTAGCCCGCGACCACGACCCGCGCCCCGGCCAGAAGCGTGTCGGTGGCGCGCACCACGCCATCGATCGTGCTCTGCCCGGTGCCGTAGCGGTTGTCGAACAGGTGCTTGGTGTCGGCGTCGTTGACGGCGATGACCGGGAACTTCAGGATGCCCTGCTCGGCCATGGCGCGCAGGCGAATGACGCCGGTGGTCGTCTCCTCCATGCTGGCGATCAGCCCGTTGGCGTCCTTGTTGCGCTTCGTGTGCAGCAGGTTCACCAGGTCCGCCCCGTCGTCCATCGTGAAGTGCGGCTTGCGGTCGATCACCGCGTTGAGATGCGCGTAGAACGTATCGACGCTCTCGCCCCGACGCGCGAAGACCGGGATGCCGAAGTCCTTCACGAGGCTGGCCGCCGTGTCGTCCTGGGTGCTGAGCGGGTTCGAGGCGCACAGCCCGACCGTCGCGCCGCCGGCGACCAGCGTGCGCATCAGGTTGGCCGTTTCGCTGGTGACGTGCATGCAGCAGCCCATGCGCAGGCCCTTGAGGGGCTTGTGCTTTTCAAAGCGCTGACGAATCAGCGCCAGCACAGGCATGTCCCGATCGGCCCACAGGATGCGCTTCTTGCCCTGCCCGGCCAGCGAAAGGTCCGAAACATCGCAGGCGGTCTTCGCCATGGCTTGCCTACTCCCGTTCTGGTTGGAACTCAAACGCCCGCGGCCCGGCGGCACGAGCCCAGCCGCCGCCACGCCGCCTGTGTCACGTATGGCGGGCTCGGCCGCGTCGGCGGCACGAGCCGAATCGGTGAGAGTACCTGCGAATCGCTCTGCCTGCAAGGACGCGCGCGCGACGCCGCCGGGTTACGCTACGCGCTGGTATCGCGCCACTCGCGACACAGGGAGGCCCCATGCCCGACTCGTTGCCCGGCTCGTGCGCCTGCGCCGTCATGACCGCCTTCAACCAGCCGCTCGCCGTCCAGTCGTTCGCGATGCCGCGCGACCTGGCCCCCGGCGAGCTGATCGTGCGCGTCGAGCTCGCCGGCATCTGCGGCACGGACGTCCACCTGCACAAGGGCCAGCTCGCCATCCCGCTGCCCCTCATCCTCGGCCACGAAACCACCGCCTTCGTCGCTGCCATGGGCGCGAGCGACACGAAGGACTGGCTCGGCCGGCCGCTGAGCGTCGGCGACCGCGTCTCGTTCACCGTCGGCCGCACCTGCAAAGAGTGCCGTTACTGCCGCGTCTATCGCCTCCCCAGCCGCTGTCTCAAGCGTCAGGCGTATGGCGTCAACACGCCGTGCGCGCAGCCGCCGCACCTGCTCGGCGGCTACGGCCAGTACCACTTTCTGCACGCGGACACGGCGGTGTTCAAGCTGCCGGATGACCTGCCGAGCGAGGCGCTGGTGGGCGCCGGGTGCGCACTCGTGACAGCGGTTCACGGATTCGAGCGGATGCGGATGTCGTGGGGCGAGTCGGTGCTGATCCAGGGCTCCGGGCCGGTGGGGCTGGCGGCGCTGGCCGTGGCCAAGGAGTCGGGCGGGCGGCCGATCATCGTCATCGGCGGACCGCGCGAGCGCCTGGAGCGTTGCCGGCGTTTCGGCGCCGACCTGACGATCGACATCGACGAAGTGCCCGACCCGCAGCAGCGGCTGCGGATGGTGCGCGAGGCGACCGATGGGCTCGGGGCCGACGTGGTTGTGGAGTGCGTCGGAATGCCAGTCGCCGTCGCCGAAGGCTGGGACCTGTGCCGCGACGGGGGCAAGTACCTAGTGCTCGGGCATTATGGCGACGCCGGGCCGATCGCGCTGAATCCGCACGTGATCACGCGCAAGGAGCTGACGGTCTACGGGTCGTGGGGCAGCGAGCCGCAGCATTGGGTGGCGGCCATCGAGCTGCTGCGCACGCGGCGCGAGCGCTACCCGTTCCACGAGTTGATCACGCACCGCTACCCGCTGGCCGGGGTGAACGAGGCGCTGGCCGCCGTCGCGTCGTGGCAGACGGGCAAGGCGGTGATTGTGCCGAATGGATGATGCGAACAGGGTTGCCGAACGTGGTCTTGCGTGTCGAATCCGAGGTGTCGGGACACTCGGGCGTAGCGATGATTACGGCGGCGGCCGAGCGAGGGCAGGTTGCTCCAATGTCGCGATCCCTTGGTTTCCTTGTGGCTGCACTGCTCGCCGTCCCATCCTTGAGCAGTGGCGATGAACTCCGATGTCCGGTGCGTTCCGACGGCTATCCGCGAGTCGATGTCGTCCAGCTGGATGCGGATTTGTGCCTCGTGACGATCAGTGGCGAACCCGATGCGAAGGGCTTCGTCGAGTGGGTGTCCGTAACGGTGCCGGCGAATGCCACCTGCCCGGTCACGGCTCTGGTGGATGGGGAAGTCGTGAGCGTCCAGCCGAGGCCAGGAAAGACCTGGAGGACAGTATCGTCCTGCGCGGACCTATGGCACCCATGGTTTGTGGCGCAAGCGGAACAACTCCTGGAAGCGATTCGGAACTGGTTCTCGGAGCAACAGAACTTCGGTTTCTAGCCGCTGTGAGCTAGAGACATGACAGGCGTCGGTCGTCCGCGACTCGCGACGGCGATGAGCGCCGGGCTCAGGTCGTCTGCCGGCGCACCGTCATGTCGAAGCTGCGCACCATGCCGCGGTACTGGACGAACGTGAACAGCAGACAGAGGCCGGCGGCGGCGATGCTGCCGATGAGCGTCACGATCCGCACCGCCGCCAGGTCGGCGCCGGAGACCGTGGCGCCGGCGTCGAAGAGCGAGCGCGGGTCGACCAGGGCCGAACAGGCCCAGTAGGGCGAGAAGGGGTGGGCAAAGGCGGCGACCGGCGGCCCGATGCGGCCGATCGAATAGGCGCAGCCGGTGAGGATGCTGGCGGCCATGATGATGGCGCCGGTGGCGACCATCACCGCCTGCACGGTCTTGCGGCTGTGCAGCGACATCTGCAAGCCGACGATCGCGGTGATCGAGGCGTACCCGACCATCAGCAGCGGTACGCACACGGCAGCCTCGAGCCATCCGGCGGCCTCGCCCATCTCGGCCCGGAACAGCGCCGCCAGCATGAAGATCAGCAGCGTCGAGACCGGGACGGCGATCAGCGGCAGCACCAGGCTCACCAGGCCGCGCAGCATGCCGGCGATGATGTAGCGGCTGGTCAGGGGCGTAGAGAGCAGCAGCTCGATCGTCAGCGACTCTTTCTCGCGCGTCAGCGTCGTGGCCGCCGTGTTCGTGCAGACGAGCAGGATCGCCGCCAGCTCGATGCGGATCAGCCAGGTGACCAGTTCAGGTCCGTTGCTGCGTGCGAGGCCCCACCAGCCGCTTTCGGTCGCCACGAGCATCACGAACCCGGCCAGCGCGGCGATCACCATCATGACCCAGCGCAGCACGGAGCGGCCGCCGGCGGACGCGCGGGTCGATGCCTCGCGCCAGGCGATGGGGTTGTTCCAGACGCTGCGGGGCGGCTTGCGGCGGTCCTCGACGCCGACGGCGCGTTTGAACGGGGCGGAGAGCCGGAGCCACCATGTGGACTCGCCTTCCTTCTCGGACTTGCGCACGAAGGCCAGGCTGTAGAGGACGAGCGCGAGCGAGACCAGCGTGGTGAGCGTGATGTAGCCGTAGTGCGGGTACGCCAGCAGCCAGCGCGCGGGCCAGCCGTAGTGATGCACGTCGGAAAGCGCGGGCGCTGGCGTCTGGCCGGTGACGACCAGCAGCGACATGAACGGGTGCACCGGCGCCAGCCAGCTCATGCGCGCCGTCGTGTTGCCGCCGAAGACCGTGCCGAGCGGCGCTTCCGGGAGCTGGCCGAAGGCCGAGAACCCGATGGCCCACAGGCCGATCATGTACACGGCGACGCCGACGAAGAACGAGAAGATCGTGCGGCGGGTGCCGATGCGCATGACGCTGATGGCGATCGCCAGGGCGCCCATCACCAGCCCGGTGCTGGCCGCCAGCCCGAGGCTCAGAAACACCTCGGCGGCGGTGACGCCGCCGTAGATCATGGTGATGCAGAAGATGGGCAAGCCGCTGAGGAGCAGCACCCAGACGAAGTAGAGGCGGCTGACGAGCGAGCCGAGCACGATCTGGGCGGTGCTGAGCGGGGTCGTCAGCAGGATGTGGAAGGTGTTGGCGTCCTTCTCCTGCGTGATGGCACCGGCGGTGAATACGGGCGCGATGAAGCTGGTCAGGATGAGCTGGGCGAAGCTGACGAACATGAAGGCGTTGCTCGACTTCTTGGCCAGCTCCACGAGCGACCCGGAGCCGCCCAGCGAACTGCTCGCCACGATCAGCACGAAGAACAGCGCCGAAAGGTAGATCAGCCGCGCCCACAGGTGCCGCACGCGCTTGCCGCCCGTGGTCACCACGCGCACCAGGATCGGGTTGGCCGGCAGCAACCGCCACAGCGCCAGCCCGAGCTCGTGCAGCACCGTCATGGCCCGCATTCTCGGCCGCGGCCGCCGCCGTGGCAACCGGCGCGGCGCGGGCCCGTTCGCCGGCGGCCGAAGGTCAGCCGAAGCGGCCGGTGATGTAGTCCTGGGTGCGGCGGTCCTTGGGGTTGGTGAAGAGGCGGCTGGTCTCGTCGACCTCGACGAGGTGGCCGAGGTGCATAAAGGCGGTGCGGTCGGAGACGCGCGAGGCCTGCTGCATGTTGTGGGTGACGATGACGACGGTGAACTGCTTTTTGAGGTCGTCGATGAGGTCCTCGATGCGCGCCGTGGCGAGCGGGTCGAGCGCCGAACAGGGCTCGTCCATCAGGATCACCTCGGGCCGCAGCGCGATGGCCCGCGCGATGCACAGCCGCTGCTGCTGCCCGCCGGAGAGCGCCAGCGCGCTCTGGTGCAGCTTGTCCTTGACCTCGTCCCAGAGGGCCGCGGCCCGCAGGGAGCTCTTGACCAGCTCGCGCAGGTCGCCGCGGTAGCCGTTGATCGCCGCCCCCCAGGCCACGTTGCGGAAGATCGACTTCGGGAAGGGGTTGGGCTTCTGAAAGACCATGCCGATGCGGCGGCGGAGGGCGACCGGGTCGCAGTCGCGGTCGTAGATGTTGCGGTTGTCGAAGCGGATCGCCCCGGTCACGACGACGCCGGGGATCAGGTCGTTCATGCGGTTCATGGCGCGCAGCAGCGTGCTCTTGCCGCAGCCGGACGGCCCGATGATGGCCAGCGCCTTGTGGCGCGGCACGTCCAGCGACACCTGGTGCACGGCGGTGAAGTCGCCGTAGCGGACCGTCAGATTGCGGACTTCGAGGATCGCGGCATCTCGATCGTCGCCCTCGGCGTTGTCGGCCGGCAGCGTCTCTTCGTCGAGCGGCGATGTTTCGGTCGTAGCCATGCCCAACTGCTCCATCGTGTGCTCAGCCGTGCGTGCGGCACCGCCGCGCCGGCAGTGTACTCCCTGGCATCCTAACCGGTGTTCCCCGACGCGCCGCCGACGAGCGGGGAGGGGGCGCGTCCGATCGGGAGGCTGACGCTGACGCGCGTTCCGCGTCCGGGCTCGCTGTCGAGCTCCAGCTCGCCGCCGAGCGCGGCGACCGCGTGGCGGACGATGGCGAGTCCGAGCCCGGTGCCGCGTTCGTGTCCGGAGCGGGCGCGTTCGACCTGGTAGAAGCGCTCGAAGACGCGCTGGCGATCCTCCTCGGCGATGCCGCAGCCGGTATCCTCGACGACGAAATCGACCGACCCGGGCCGGGCGGTGAGCGCGATCCGCACCTGCCCGTCGGGCTCGGTGAATTTCACGGCGTTATCGACCAGGTTGTCGAGAATCAGCCGCAGCAGGTGCGGGTTGACGTACAGCGCCTCGTGCGGACAGGCCGCCCGGTCCACCTGCCAGCGCAGTCCCTTGGCCGCGATGCGCTCCGCGAAGCTCTGCCGCAGGTCCTCGAGCACCTCATTCACCGAGATTCGCCGCGGCGGGAAGCGGTGCGGCGACGACTCCAAGCGCGCCAGCTCGAGCAGATCGGAAGCCAGCGCCTCCAGCCGCGCGCTCTGCCGCTCGATCACGCCGATGAAGCGTTCGGCGGATTCGGCGTCGGTGGCGAGCGTCATGCGTTGCAGCGTCTCGACCGCGGCGCGGATGGTGGACAGGGGCGTTCTCAGTTCGTGCGAGGCGTTGGCGACGAAGTCGGTCTTGATCTCGATCGCGCGCGCCAGGGCGGTGACGTCGGTGAGCACCAGCAGCCGGCCGACATTGCCGGTCGAACTGTCTCCCTCCGTGTCGAGCAGCACCAGATCCGACGCGTGCGCCAGCAGGTGACGCACGCCCTCGTCGCCGTCGATCTGCACGCGCGCCTCCGCCAGGTGCGAATCCGCCTGGGCGGCGGCCGGCCGGCCGGCCGGGGGGGACGGAATCAGCAGGACCTGAAGGTCATGCTGCACGATGCAGCGTTCCACGGCCCTGCCGACCAGGTCCTGTCCGTTGTCGGCAGTCTGGAGATTCAACAGGCGCACGGCGGCGGGATTCACCAGCAGCAGCCGCCCGTCCGCATCCGACACGACAACGCCCTCGCGGAGCTGCTGGAGCAGCAGTTCGAGCGTGCGGCGCTGGCGGTCGATCGTCTTGTAGTTGCGCACCAGGCGGTCACGCATCCGGTTCAGGGCGCGGGCCAGCACCGCCAGCTCGTCATTGCCCGAAGTATCGGCCCGGGCCGAGAGGTCTCCACGAGAGAGGCTGCGCGCCGTGCGGATGATCTGCCGCAACGGCCGGGTCCACAGCCGCACCAGCCCGAGCGCCAGCAGCACCGTCGTCACGACGGCAATGCCGGCGACCTCCAGCAGCAGCCGGACCAGCGCCGGCCAATCCGCCGACAGGCTGCCCCCGGCGGAGGCGACCTCGCGCGTGATGAGCACCGAGGCGGCCACCAGCGTGAGCGCCACCAGCAGCGCGTTCCCGATGAGCACTTTCCATGTCAGGCGCCCCAGCGCGAACAGTCGTCTGCTACGTCGGCGAGCCATTCTCGACCGGTTCCCGGAACGTGTAACCGACACCGCGAACCGTCTGGACCCACCCCGCCGCCTGGCCCAGCTTGCGGCGCAGGGCGGCGATATGGACGTCGATGGTGCGGTTCGTCACGGCCACACCGCTGCCGAGGACGCTGTCGATGAGCTGGTTGCGATCGAGCACGCGCCCGCGCGCCTGCATCAGCGCCGCCAGCACCCGGAACTCCGTCGCCGTGAGCTGCACCGCCGTGCCCTCGACCGTTACTTCGTGCCGGCTGCGATCAAGCACGATCGGCCCGGAGCTCAGCGTCTCACCGTCCCGCTCGGCGGCCTCCCGGCGGCGAAGGACGGCGGCGATGCGCGCCAGCAGCAGCTTCATCGAGAACGGCTTGCTGATGTAGTCGTCGGCGCCCAGCGCAAACCCGACCAACTGGTCGGTTTCCTCGGCCTTGGCCGTCAGCATGATAATCGGAATATGCGCCGTCCGCGGGTCACGCTTCAGCCGAACGGCGACTTCGTCGCCCGGCGTCCGCGGCAGCATCCGATCAAGCAGGATCAGGTCGGGCGTTGACCGCCGAACCTCGGAGAGCACGGCGCCGCCGTCGTTGAACTTGCGGCAGGAGTAGCCCTCTTTCTCGAGGTGGTAGCAGACGACCTCCGCGAGGTCGGCCTCGTCCTCTACAACCAGAACTGACTTGCGGCTGCCTGACATCGCACGTCCTCGCGGCCAGACCGGGAGTTTCGTCATTGGCATTCAGTGTATGGCCGGCACGTTAGCGTTGGTAGTACAAAACGTTAACATAATGTTAAGACGGTGGCCCGGGATCGGGAGAACCTCACCCCGCCAGCCGCCGGTGCAGCCCCCTGATTCCCCGATTCTGGCGGGCGTCGTGCCGATCGGCCGAAGTTCGAATACAATGCAAGGCAGACGGTACGGCCGATTTCGACGTAGTCAGCTACAGGGGTCCATTGATGAGTACAACGCCGAACATTGCCCAGGAAACCAGCACCGGAACCGAGAGCCCGGCCCGCCTCGTCGCCCGCGAGCGCGCCCGGAGCGTCGACGCCGGCCAGGGCGTCCAGCTCACCGCCCACGCGGCCGGGAAGATCAAGGAGATCCTCGAGAAGGACCAGCACCCGGCCTCGATGTACCTGTTCGTCGCCGTCAAGGGCGGCGGGTGCAGCGGCTTGCAGTACGTCCTGGACCTGCGCGACGAATCCGACCATCCGGTGAAGGACACCGACGAAATCTACCTGTCTAACGACATCGTCGTGGTCGTCGATCTCAAGAGCTACGTCGCCGGCAACCTCGAGGGCACCGTCATCGACTACCAGGAAGGGCTGATGGGCGCCGGGTTCACCTTCAACAACCCCAACGCCAAGCACTCCTGCGGGTGCGGCAGCAGCTACACGCCCTGACACGCGGCGGCTCTTGCCGGGGCTTGCGACACCGTCCGTGCCCGGCGGCGCAGGCCCGTCGTTGGTGGGGGGGGGCGCATGCGCAGGCGCTCGAACCAGGTTCGCAGGTCACCGCTCCTGTGGCTCGCGGGGGCATGGGTGGCGGCTGCGCCGCTCGTCGCCCAGCATGCCACGCCGCTCGGACGATACCAGCTCACGCTCTCCGACATTCCCGACCCGGTGGCCAGCGCCTTTGCCCCGGATGGCCGCCTGTACGTCGCGTCGCCGCGCGGCTCGGTGCTGATCTTCGACGCGCTCGGGCGACGCCTGGGAGCCCTCGGCACGGGCGCGCCGCTTGGTCCGCGCGGCGTGGCCGTGGCGGAGGACGGCGCCGTCTTTGTGACGGATGGCGCTGCCGACCGTGTCGTCGTTTTCTCACCGGATGGCGCGCTGAAAGCCAACTGGGGTCGGCGCGGGCGCGCGCCGGGTGAGTTCTGCGAGCCGGGTGCGATCACCGTCGCCGCCGGCCGCGTTTACGTGCTCGACGCCGGAAACGCCCGCGTGCAGGTCTTTGACCGCGACGGGCAAGTGGTGCGGGTGCTTGACGCTCCGCCAAACGTGGCGGGTTTGCGGGCGGAGTGGTCGGGGCTGGCCGCGGATGCCGACGGGGCAATCTTCGTCACGGACGTGGCGTCGCATCGTGTCCAGCGTCTCGACGCGGAGGGCCGGCCCCTGGATGGGTGGGGCGACTGGGGTTCGCACCGTGGCCTGCTGGCCAGCCCGCTCGGCCTGGCACTGAGCGGCGGGCAGGTGTTCGTGGCGGATGCGTTCAACCACCGCATCCAGGTCTTCTCCGCCGCCGGAAGCCCGCAGTACGAATGGGGTCTGCACGTGCTGCGTCCGCACGAGGGCGAGGGGCGTCTGCACTACCCGGCGCACGTTGCCATCTCGCCCGACGGCGCCCTGGCGGCGGTTTGTGAGCCGCTCGAGGATCGCGTGCAGCTCTTCGGGCGGATGGCGCCCGGCGAGCCTTTCCCGGAGCGCCTGCTCGAAGGGCCCGATCCGAGCGCTCACTACGGCCAGCGGTTCGCGGTCAGCGGTGACTGCCTGGCGATCGTCGAGCCCGAGGGGCAGGCCGTCCAGCTCTACGACGCGTCGCGCGGCACGCCGATCAACATCACGACGATCGGCCACTACGGGTCCAAGCCGGGCCAGCTCTCCAACCCCCGCGACGTTGTGCTCGACGCGGCCGGCGGCGAGCTGCTCGTGCTCGACGCCGGAAACCGGCGCATTCAGCAGTTCCGCGTCGACCTGGCGCCACAGGCCGAGGTGGCGTACTCGCTGCGCATCAGCCGACTTGAGCGCTGCGTGTCGTACGCCGCGATCGAGCGCCAGCTCGATCCGCCGTTGACGTGGCCGCTCGATCCGGCGGCGCTTGATCGCGGCGCGGATGGGCGCCTGTTCCTGCTGGATGGGCGCAACGCGCGCGTGATCGTGCTCGACGCTGCCTGGCGTGTTACGGCGAGTTTCGGCCGGCGCGGGGCCGCGTCGGGCGAGTTGATGCGCCCGGTCGACCTGGCGCTGACGCCGGACGGGCGGCGGGTACTGGTCGTTGACGCGGGGCGGCGCAGCGTCGAGTTCTTCGATCCGGAGGGCCGGCACAGCGACAGTTGGGGTGGCCGCGGCCTGGGACTGGTCGAGCCGGCCGGCGTCGCGGCGCTGCAAGACGGCGTGGTGGTGGTGGATCGTGGCGCCGACGCCGTCCTGCGGCTTGACTGGCAGGGGCGCGAGTTGGCGCGCTGGGGCGGGCGCGGGGTTGAAGCCGGGCAGTTCTTCAAACCGACGGCGGCCGGCATCGACGCGCGCGGCCGGCTGATCGTGCTCGACCACGGCAATCATCGCGGGCAGTACTTCACCGCCGACGGGCGGTTCCTGCACGCGTTCGGCGCGCGGCTGTACGTGCTGCCGGCGCGTGCGGCGGGCCGGTTGACGGGGTCGCGCCAGGCGGCGGGCGCGGCGCCGACGACGCAGCCCGCCGATCCGTGGCCCGGTGCGGATATGCGGCCGGTGCGCGCGGACGTGCTGCGCGCCTGGAGCGCCGGCGGGAGGTACTTTGTTACGGCTGTTCCGAGCGTTTCGCCGTTGCCGCTGAACGAGCCGTTCGAGCTCGAGCTGCGGGTGACCCCGGGGGACGAGTGGACGCGGCCGCTGGCGGACGTGGCGGTGCAGGTTGATGCGGACATGCCGGAGCACCGCCACGGCATGAACACGCGACCGCGGCTCCAGCGCGGCGAGCACGGCGTGATTCACGTCGAGGGGATGCTGCTGCACATGCCGGGGTACTGGGAGATCTACGTGGACGTGACGCGCGACGGCGTGACGGAGCGGGCGCAGTTCGGGCTTATGGTCGACTGAGCGCCGGCGTCGCGGTCAGGGCTGGTGGATCGCCTCACCGCGGCGCAGGCGGGCGAGCACGCGCTGCATTTCACCCGCGGATGCGACGAGTTCGAGCGACGGCCCGAGCCGCGCGGCCTCTTCGGCGGTCTGCGCGGCCTCGGCGTTCCGTCCGGCGGCCGCCTGGGCCGCGGCGAGCGCGAGCAGGTGGTCGGCGTTGGCGCGGCGGGAGCGCGCGACGGCGGACTGGGCCAGTCGCAGGGCCTCGTGCGGATCGCGCAGGGCCGCGTCGGAGGTCGTGGCCAGGACGAAGGCGAGGGCGCATTCGGCTTCGGCGCTGCCGGGGGAGCGCCGGAGAACTTCGCGGCAGGCTTCGATGGCGGTTGCGGGCTGGCCCGCGGCGCGCGCCAGGCGCGCCATTGCCATCAGCGGCTGGATCTCGCGCGGGCGCAGGCGCGCGACCTCGCGCGTCTGGGTGACCGCCTCGGCCAGGTTGCCCAGTTGAGCGTGCGCTTCGGCCAGCAGGGCGTGCGCCTCCCAGCGCTCCGGGGCCGCGGCGAGCGCATCGTGCAGGTGGGGCAGGGCCGCGGCCGTCCGCCCGCGCTGCATCAGCACATTTCCCAGGTTCAGGTGCGCGTCGAAGTTGTTCGGGTCAAGCCGGGCGGCGGCGCTGAACTGCTCGATGGCGTGGGAAACGCGCTGCGCGCCGACGAGCGCCGCGCCGTAGGCCACGCGCAGCCCGGAGTCGTCAGGAGCGTCCGCCACCAGTGCCGGCCAGATTTCGAGCGCTCGCGCGAACTGCTGCCGTACGGTCAGCCGGCGCGCCAGCGCCTCGCGCGCCTCGCGCGAGGCCGGGCTGTCCGCCGCCGCACGCGACCAGAACGTCACGTCGTCGCGATACGCCGGCACGCGCAGGAAGGTCAACGCGGCCAGCCCCAAGACGCACGCGGCGCCCAGGCCCTTCAGCACGGCGCCGAGCTCCGGACGGGCCGCGCGCAGCCGCTCCAGCCCGATTCCCGCCAGCAGCGCCAGCCCGACCGACGCCAGGTATATGAAATGATCTGACACCGGCGCGTAGCGCAGGTATCCGAACTCCAGCAGGCCAATCACCGGCGCCAGCGACACCGCGAAGTGCGCCAGGCACCACAGCGGCAGGCCGCCGACGCGCCGCCGCTGCCACGCCAGCAGCGCCACGGCGATCACGATGATTGCGGGGGGCGTCAGCCAGGGCCACGTGAGCGCGATGTCCCACTTCGGGTACAGCACGCGCAGCTCAAGCGGCCAGAAGAACTCCCGCAGGTAGAGCAGCAGGGCCCAGGCGGCGTGCAGCGGCCGCAGCGGCCAGGGTTCGGCGTAGGTCTTGCTTCCTTCGCTCCATTCCTCAGATGCCGTGACGCCCGCGAGGACGGCTGCGGCCACCACGGCGGGAACGAGCGCCAGCAGCGGCCGAATGCCGCGCTTGCCCAGCACGAGCCAATCGAGCAGCGCGAGTGAGGCGACGAGCGTGATGACGGCAGACTTGCTGAGCAGCGCGGCGAGCATGAACGCGACAAAGGCGCCGTAATGGCGCGGGCGGGCGGTCTGGCGGAACGCGACGTACGTGTTCAGGGCCGCCAGCGCCAGCGCGGCGGAGAGCACGTTCTTGGTCGAGGCCAGCCACGCCACGGACACGACGTGCATCGGGTGCGTGGCGAAGACGCCTGCGGCCAGCCACGCCGCCGCCGGCCCGAGGCCCAGGCGCCGCGCCAGCGTGAACAGGAGCACGCTGGCCGTCGCGTGCAGCGCGACGTTGAGCGCCAGGTATCCGACGGGCAGCGCGCCCCACAGGCGGAACCCCAGCCAGTAGAGCGTGTAGGTCAGCGGGTAGAACTTGCGGACCGGGTCAGCGTTCGGGGTCCAGATCGTCGCCAGGCCCGCCGGGTCGTGCAGGGCCGGGTTGTCGGCGATGAAGTACACGTCGTCCCAGTGAACGTACGTGTTGTTGATGCCCGAGATGTAGCACGCGAGCACCAGCGCCGGCAGCCCCAGCAGCGGCGCCAAGCCGAGCCGAGGCGACGGCGCTAGCTGTTCCCCTGCGGACGGGTTCATGGATGGTTCAACGGCTGCGAGCGACGGAACTGGGAAATCGCCTGTTCGATCTCGGCCGCAAGCGCCCGGTCGCCGGCGGCGCGGGCGACCTGCGCCGCCTGGGCGGCGGCGTCGAGCGCCTGGTCGAAGCGGCCGGCGGCGGCGTGAGCGGCGGCGAGGGCGAAGACCGGCCGCGCCTGCGCACCCTGCGTGGCCCGGACGGCCATTTCGGCGAGCTTGACGGCTTCGCCGGGCCGGCGCTGGCCGGCGTCGGGCGCGGTGGCCAGCAGCCAGGCCAGCTCGGTTTGGGCCGCCGGCCAGTTCGGGCGGAGGCGCAGCGCGGCGTCGCACGCCCGCACGGCCTCGTCGTGCTCGCCGGCGCGCGCCGCCGTGTGCGCCAGCGCCAGTTGCAGGTCCGGGTTATACGAATAGGCCTCGACGGCGCGGCGGGCGTGCTGATGGGCGGACTTGTAATCGCCGGCGCGGACGTAGAGCTCGGTCAGAACGTTGCGCGCTTCCCAGTAATCGGGGCGCAGGCGAGCGGCCTCCTCCAGGTGCCGGATCGCTGCGTTGCCCTGGCCGCGGCGATAGAGCGTGAAGCCGAGGTTGAAGTGCGCCGGAGCGAAGTTCGGATCGAGGGCGATGGCGCGCTCGAAGGCGGCGATGGCCTCGGCCGTGCGGCCGAGCTCGCTCAGCGCCGCGCCGTAGTTGCTGTGGTCCTGGGCGCTGTTGGGGTCGTCGGCGGGCCGCGCGGCGATCACCTGGCGCCACACAGGCAGCGCCTCTTCGAACCGCCGTTCGTCGTTGTACGACTGCGCCAGCCGGCGCCGGGCGAACTCGTAATCCGGATTGCCCGCCAGCGTGTGCGACCAGAACGCCACCGGCCCGTCCCAGACCGGCACGCGCTGAAGCGTCAGCCAACCCAGCGCGGCGCAAGCGGCCGCGCCCGCCGCATACACGCCGATCGCCCGCGGCGTCCAGCCGCGCACGGCCGCTCCGGCGAGCCTCTCGGCCGCCCACGCCGCCGCGATCACCGGTCCGACCGCCGCCAGGTACACGAAGTGGTCGGCCAGCGGCGCGTGGTAGAGATATCCGAACGCGGCGATTCCCGAGACGGGCAGCAGGGTGATGAGGAAATGGACGCCGCACCACTGCACGACGCCGCCTATCCTGCGCCGCAGCAGCCAGGCCGTCACCAGCACGAGCAGCAGGGCGGCCAGGGGGGCGATCCACACCGGCGACCACTCGACGTGCCAGCGCGGGTAGATCGTGCGCAGGTCGAGCGGCCAGGCGAGCTTCAGCAGGTATTGCCACAGCGCGCTGGCGACCGCGAGCGGACGCAAGGGCCAGGGCTCGGCGAACGTATGGCCGGCGGCGTGCTCCTGGCCGGACTTGATCCAGACCAGCACGGCGCCCGCGACCATCATTGGCAGCAGCGGCCACACGGTTTTCCAGCCGCGGCGGCGGAGGATGAGCCAGTCGGCGGCCAGCATCGAGGCGGGCATGGTCATGACGGCGGTCTTGCTGAGCAGTCCGGCGAGCATGTAGACGAGCGACAGGCGGTACGGCCCCAGCCGGCCGTCGCGGCAGTACTTCAGGTAGGCGATCAGCGCCGCCAGCGAGAACAGCGTGCCGAGCAGGTTCTTTCGCTCCGCCAGCCAGGCGACGGACGCCGCGAGCATCGGGTGCAGCGCGAACAGCAGGCTGGCGAGCCACGCGGCCCGTGCGCCGAGCCCCAGCGTCCGCACCAGCGCGAACACGAGCAGGGCGTTGGCCGCGTGCAGCAGGACGTTGATCGCGTACGTTCCCGGCGGCCAGGCCCACCAGACGCGGAACTCGAGCCAGTGGGTCGTGTGCGTGACCGGGTAGTAGTTGCGGATCGGGTCCGGCCGGGTCCAGATGTCCATCAGCCCGCGGCCCGAGTGCAGGTCCGGGTTGTCGCGGATGAAGATGTCGTCGTCCCAGTTGACGTACTGCTTGGGCTTTTCGAACGTCCCAAAGCCGGGGAGATACACCGCCACCACCAGCAGCGGAATGACCAGCAGCGCGGCCCAGCCTACCCGCGGCGCCGCCGGCCGAGCCCGCTCCGCAGCCGGGGCTGATGCGCTCGCCGCGCTCGACGAATTGTCCGTCTCCGACGGCATCGGCCGTACGCTAGAAGCCGCCTACCGGCTCGTCAAACGGGTCGCTCCGCGGTGCTCGCCGGGTCCTGTCCATAGAACGTCGCGAGCTGCGCGTACAGCTCGGCGTGGCGGCGGCGCAGCTCGACCGGTTGCTCAAAAAAGCACTCGGTCGCCACGGCGAACAGCTCCGCCGGGTTCGTTGCGCCGTAGGGATCGAGCAAGGTCGGCTGGCCGGCGTCGGCGGCGGCGCGCAGCCGCTGGAGCTCGCCGGAGAAGACGCGGGCCCACTCCGCGGCGCGCTGCCGGGTCTCGAGCGGCGGCGTGCCGTCGATCAGGCCGTTGAGGAAATCGAGCGCGTGGGCGTACTCGTGGAGGATGAGGTTGCGACCGCGGCGGTGGGCCGGCGGGGCGTCGATGGTGCTCCAGGCCAGCCGGATGGGTCCGCGGTAGATGGCCTGGCCGAGGTTGCTCTCCCGGATTTCGTAGCGTTGGCCGTCGGGGCCGACGGCCTGGACGACCTGGCCGAAGTCGCGGGCGTGGATGATCACGTCCGGGTTGCGCGGGAACAGGCCGTGCTGCGGCAGGCCGAGCAGAAGCAGGCAGGCCGTCCCGGCGACCACGACCTTCATCTCCTCCGTCACCGCGATGCCGTTGCCCCAGAAGCGTTTCGTTGCGATGAAGCGCTGCGCGAGCCGCAGCAGCTCCTCGCGCTGGGGATCCGGCAGCCGCGCGAAGAACGTCGTCCGCGCCGCCAGCAGATCGGCCCAGGCGGCGGGCGGCGGCCCGGCGGCTTTCGGCCGCAGCGCGTCAAGGATACGTCTCAGGAGCTTCATCGGCGATCCGTTGCGGAGCGGGGTCGCAGCGTCGGGCATTGCTCGCAGCCGACGGCGCTCACTTCTTCGCCGGCCGCGGCCAGAAGCGCAGGTCGCCGCTCTGCTGGCTGCGGTCCCAGTCGGCGCCGCCGTTGTCGACGCCGTCCAGGCCGGCGGAGTAGAGCGAGAACTCGCCGCCGTCGCTGCTGTAGGCGAAGGGCCGGCCGGTGAATGGATCGACCGTCATGTATGAGCCGATGGCGTCGAGCGAAGGCGGATAGGTGCCGTGCTGCTGCCGGTAGGCCTTTATCATGGCGACGAGGCCGGTGGCGCGGCGTTGCGCTTCGGCCTGTGTCGCGAGCTGGCCGGCGCGCGCCATGCTGGGCAGCAGCGTGGCGAGCAGCGGGTTGCTCAAGCGGAACGCCGGGTCCTCCAGGCGCTGCTCCAGCTGGCCCCAGGCCGCTGTTCCCTCGGGGTAGGGCAATTGCGAAGCGACGGTCATCTCATCGTAGTGCGCGTTGGCGCGGGCGAGGGTCTGCTCGAAGCCGGCGGCGTTGAGCGCCAGCAGCGACCCGATCACGCCGAAGTCGGCCCCGCCGTCGCTGAGCCCGCTAACGGAGGCGAGCAGTTGCGCGCCGTCAGGGCTGACCTGGTACGAGCCGGTGCTTTCGTCGTAGGTGTAGGCGCGCTGCACCACGTCAAGCAGCATCACCCGCTCGAACTGCAACGTCTCCGCCATCGGCCGCAGCGGCCGGTAGCGCTGCTCCAGTTGGTCCGCCAGCGCTGCGTAGTCCAGCGCGTCGCCGGCGTTTGCGAACGCGTCGAGCACCGCCTCCGAGCCGAGCCGCTGAATCGCGTTGCCCACCAGGTTCTCGATCAGCGTCGGGCCGCGGCTCTGCTGGGCGCCGGCTTCCAGAACCTGCATGTAGCGGTCCAGCGCCGCCTGCGGCTGGCCCTCGAGCACTTCCAGCCGCTTGCCATCCGCCACCATCGCCTTCGCGAGCCCGCGCACCGGCGCCAGGTTCGGCAGCAGGATTTCCATGACCATGCCGCTGTCGCTGTGCACCGGCATTCCGCGGTATTCGAGCTTGGTCGCGCTCGCCAATTGATCCATCGCCGCCCGGTTGGCTTCGAGCCAGGCGGTGACGGCCGCAGAGCTGAGCGCCGCGGGGTCGCCACGGAACGCCGCCGACTCGAGCGAGCCGTCTTCGTCGGGCAGCGGCACGAACGCCCGGGCCGCCGCCTCGATCAGGGGCGCCGCGCTCGGTCCGTCGGTCGCGGCCTGCTCGTTCATCCAGGCAATGTAGTCAACCGGCCTGGCGGGATCGGGCATGGGTACGCTGATCCCGGCGGTCGCGCTGACTTCGACAGGGCTGACCGCCTTCAGGACGACCGAGCCGCTCTCCGCCGAAAATTGAATCTCGAACGCTCCGCCCGACATCGCTTCCGCGGTCGCAACGAACTCCACGCCGCCCAGGATGATCTTGTTCGCGTCAGGATCCGCTGGTCCCGCCAAGCTCGGCTCGGCCAGTGTTTCGCTCGCGAGCTCGGGCTCGTGCGCCGCTTCCGCCGTCGCTTCGTTGGGCTCGTCCGGCGAGGCCTCGGCGGCAGCCCGGGCCTTCTCGAGCAGTTCGCGCAGCGCCTCGGGGTCATCGAGCTGGGCGAGCTGCTGCTCGGCGTGCTGCCGCAGGATCTCCTGCAACATCTCTCGGTCCGAGTCCATCTGGGCGTCGACGTGCTCGGCGATCAGCCGCTCCACGAGCTCCGTCTGCTCCAGGGCCTCGGCGTCGTCGTCGCCATCGGCAGCGGCGGCGAGGGCGTCGGCCCAGCCTGATTCCTCGTGGGCGGCGACGTGGACGTCGGTGGTCAGCTCCGCCTGCTCCAGGTCGATCCAGATTTCACTCTGCGAGCGCAGGCGGATGACGAAGCGGTCGGGACCCGACACGAAGCGGCACTGCGCCCCTTCGAGCCAGACCAGCGCGGCGCCGCGGCGCTCCACGTGCCGCCGGTCGTCGCCCGCCAGCAGCTCATCCAGCGCGAACTCGCGCCGCAGCGCCCCGCGGGAGTCATAGACCACGACCGCGTGCTGGGCACCGCCGAGGCGGAAGTCGTCCAGCGTCACCAGCCAGCGGCCGTCGTCGTGAATGAACGCCTGGCCGGGCGCCACGTCGTTCACCAACCGGCCTTCCCAGCGCAACCGTCCCGCCCCGCGCGCCTCGCGGTCGATCAGCCGCGCCCGCACGCCCTCAGCCTCGCGCCGGCCGAGCGTCCGGCGGATGACCCCGGGCGTCGCCTGCGGCTCGCCCATCTGAGGCGCGGCTTGATCGCCCGTTTCGGCGGCGGAGGGCTCGCCGGTTTCCAGATCATCGTCCGGGGGCTCACCTGCGGCCGGCGCATCGTCGGCCGGCGCACCGGCGGCCTGGGCCTGGTCCTCGACGGCGCGGGCGGAGCGATCCGGGCGGCCGGCGTCGATCCGAAGCTGGAATCGGCCGTTGGCGGAGGTGCTCACGCGGAGCGGTCGGTCGCCGGCGGCAGCGACGGGGGCCAGGAGTAAGCCAATCAGGGCCAGGCAGCAAAGGCGGGTCAGCATGCGGTGGACTCCTGCGGTGGGGGAGCGCCAGGGTGTTACCAGCCAAGCCTAGTGTTACTACCGGCTTCCATCGGTGATATTAGCAGCTTCCCTCGGGCAACCGGTACAGATTTCGCAAGGATGCCGCGCCAGGCCGGTTCGGACCACGCGCGGGCGTTGGCGCTCTCTTTCGCGAGCGCCAGCGCGGCCTTGAGCGGCTACGGCTGCTTGAATATCTGCTGCGCCCGGCGCTCGCACTCCTCCGGAGTGACGTCCTCGATGTGGGTTGCCAGCGCCCAGCGCTGCCCGAACGGATCCTGAACCTTGCAGAAGCGGTCGCCCCAGAACATGTCCGCCGGCGCGGCGAGCTGCGTCGCACCCGCGTCGATCGCCCGCTGAAACGCGGCATCCACGTTCTCGACGTAGATCAGCAGCGAGCCGCTGGCGCCGCCGAGGGTCTCGGGCGACGGCGTGCCCATTTCGTGCGATTCGTCGGCGAGCATCACGACCGAGTCGCCGATGCGCATCTCGGCGTGCATGACGCGGGTGCCGTCGGGCATGTCGAGGCGCAGCAGCAGCTCGGCGCCGAAGGCCCGGGTGTAGAAGTCGATGGCCCGCGCGGCGTGGCGCACGTGCAGGTAGGGCGTGACGGTGTGATAGCCTTCGGGAATGGGGCGGACCTTGCTCATCGCACACTCCTTGCGGCGCACAGACGGCTGCCGTTCGGATTGTAACGCGATGAGCGATCTGAAGAATCATTTGTGCTGGCGAAGGGGCCCGTCGATCGCCTGATCCGCGTCGCCAGGGTCTACACCTCGCGCCGGCCGCGCAGGGCTTCCTCGAGCATGGCGCGGCTGGCGTACTCGATGTGCGAACCCGGGGCCAGGCCGCGCGCCAGCCGCGTGATGGCCACGCCGGTCCCGGCCAGCACGCTGCTGACGTGCAGCGCCGTCGCGTCGCCCTCGACCGTCGGATTCGTCGCCAGCACAACCTCTCGTACGCCCCCGCCGCGCACCCGCTGCACGAGGGCCGCGATCGTGAGGTCGTCCGGGCCGACGCCTTCGAGGGGGGCGATGTGTCCCATGAGCACGTGATAGACGCCGCCGATCAGGCCCGTGCTCTCCAGGCTGAGGAGGTCCTTGGGCTGCTCGACGACGAAGACCTGGCCGGCGTCGCGGCGCGGATCGGCGCAGATGTGGCACAGCGGGCCTTCGGCCAGGTTGAAGCAGCGCGAACAGGGCTGGACCTTGTCCTTGATATCCGAGACCGCCGTGGCCAGCGCGAGCGCCTCCTCGCGGCCGGTCTTCAGCAGGTGGAAGGCGATGCGCTCGGCGGAGCGGGCGCCAATGCCCGGCAGCTTGCGCAGCTCGTCCATCAGTCGTTGAAGCGGTCCGGTCATTCGGCTCGCCCCGTCGGCCAGCCCGCCGCACGCGGGAGCGACGTGCAGCCGACCCCAGCGTCGCCGCAGGCCCTCACGGCTTGCCGCCTCCGAACATGTCCATGACCGAGCCCAGATTCACCCCGCCGGTGAGCGCTTCGACTTCCTTCTGGGCGCCCTCGCGACTGAGGCGCACGGCCTCGCGGACGCCGGCGCAGACGAGGTCTTCGATCAGCTCGGTGTCGCCGGCGCGCACCAGCTCCGGGTCGATGGTGATCGACTGAATCTCACCCTTGCCGTCGACCGTGGCGCGCACCTGGCCGCCGCCCGCCTCGCCGGTGAAGCGCGCCGCGGCCATGCGCGCCTGCATGTCCTTGAGCCCGTCCTTGATCTGTCCCGCATTGCGCAGCAACTGTGCCAGTTGCCCGAGATTCCCGAACATGCTCACCCTGCTGCCTCCTGCGCCGGCGAAGGCCCCGACGCCGCCTCGCGCCATTCAAAATTCGTCACCGCCCCGTCGAACAACTCCAGAAACTCACGCAGAAACGGATCGGACTCCGTCGGCGGCGTCCTCGCCGGCGGCGCTGCAGCCGTCTTCGCGGCAGACCGCCCCGCCGCCACGCGCCGCGCGGCTGGCTCAGGCGCCGGCTCGAGATCGGGCGGCCCATCGCCGCGTGAACCAGGCGGCGCGGTGCTCGAACTTGACGACGCAACCGCCGCGGCCGCGGCTGTCCGCTTGGCCGGCGCCGTCGCCGGATGTTCACCCGGCGCCGGCGGCGCCGCGATCGCCAGACCGTCCGGCCGTATGCCCGCGGGAAGCGGCGGTGCGGACGAGGCAGAACCGCCGGCGGGCGCGTGCGGCTCAGGCCCCGCCGGAGCGGCTAGGGCGCGGGCCTTTTTTTTTTCGTCGCCCACGTCGGGCCCGTCGGCGCCGGCGGGCAGGGCGGCAAGCAGTTGCTCGATCGCCGCCCACTGCCGCACATGCGCGAGGCGCACGAGCACGGCGTCGGTCAGGGCGCGGCCCGCGCCGCTGAAGCGGACGTTGCGCCGCAGCTCCTCGAGCATCGCGATCATCTGCACGTAGTGCGACGGCTCGAAACTCGCGCTCAGCGCCGCGTAGTCGTCGCGCGCGGCCGCCGGCACGTCGGCATACGGCGCATCCAGGCCGCCGATGCGCACGAGCATGAGGGTGCGGAGCGTCTCGACCAGGTCGGAGCAGAGCTGCTCGACGCCGCGGCCCTGGTTGAGGACGGCGTCGGCCGCGGCGAGGACGTCGGCGGCGCGGCCGCCGGCGGCGCCGCGCAGCAACCCGAGCAACTGCTCGTCCTGCGCCGGGGGCAGCATCTCGTCGAGGGCGGCGGCGGTGAGCATCTGGGCGCTGACCGCCATGAGCTGGTCGAGGATGCTGAGGGCGTCGCGCATCGAGCCGTTGGCAAGACGTGCGATTCGACGGAGGACGGCGGGTTCGGCGGAGGCGCCCTCGTCGGCGATGACCGTGGCGAGGCGCGACGCGATGTCCTCCGGCCCGATGTTTCGAAAGACGAAGCGCTGGCAGCGGCTCTGGATCGTGGCGGGCACCTTCTGGAGCTCGGTCGTCGCGAGGATGAACTTCACGTGCTCCGGGGGCTCTTCGAGCGTCTTGAGCAGCGCGTTGAACGCCCCGGTGCTCAACATGTGCACTTCGTCGATGATGTAGACCTTGAAACGCGAGCGCGCCGGCCGATAAGCCGTATTCCCGCGCAGCTCGCGGATGTTGTCCACGCCCGTGTTGCTGGCGGCGTCGATCTCGACCACGTCGATGTCCTGGCCTTCGGCGATCGCACGGCAGGCCTCGCACTCGCAGCAGGGGTCCGGCGTCGGCCCCGCGGACTTCAGGCAGTTCAGGGCCTTCGCCAGGATGCGCGCCATGCTGGTCTTGCCGACGCCGCGCGTGCCCGTGAACAGGTATCCGTGGTGAATGCGGCCGAGGCGGATGGCGTTGGCGAGGGTGGTGGCGATCGGCTCCTGGCCGATGACCTCGGAGAAGGTGCGACTGCGGTATTTTCGCGCGAGTGCGGTGTAGGCCACGGGTTTCTGCTCGCTTGCCGCCGGTCCGCACCCTGAAGGGTGCGGAAAAGTGCCCTGACGCCGGCCAGGTGGTCGATGCACGTGGGTCGAGCCGGGTGGGCTGCTACCTTCCGATCCTGACCCGTTGTCCGGTCGAGGCACTGCACCGGCCCAACCGTGCCAGGGCACGCGGGCGATGGTAGCGGCAACGATCAAGGTGGGCCAGTGGCCGGGCACGAGTCGGACGCTGCATGGGGGACTGGCCGGCCGATCCTCACGCTCTGGCGAACGTGTGGAAGGGCGGCCACTGGGCCGGGACACCGGGCTGCGCTGATCCTGGCAGCCGGCGGCGAGGGATTGCGGCGGTGCGGGCATGGGACGAAACCGATAAAACAACTTGACTTTTGGGCGGTAGCGGCCTAGGCTGGGGTCGAAGTTGGCGGTGTTGTTTCGGGCCGTCCAGGCGGCTTGTGTTAAGTCTATTCCTTGCGGGGAATTGCGATCAGATCGGGATTTTGGAGGAGACGTAAGGGGACGGCTTGACATTTCGGACGGGCCGTCCTATTATGCCGCCCATCTGAGAGGCATCTCTGTCGCTTGACGGTCGACGCTCAGAGAGAAGAGGAGAGGAGAACCTAGCATGCATCGCTCCGGCCTGTCCCGTTTTCTTGCGTTGGGTGCGGTCGTTTCAGCGACGGCGTTCGCTTCCGCGGAAGTCTCGCTAGTGCTGTTCGATTGTCGCGTAGAAAGCTCGCTCGGCAGCTCGAGCTGGCAGTTCATCATCGCCGAGCCGCCCAAGGGCGACATCGAGTGGGTGCTGGACTACCCGGTTCAGATGATCGACCCCTTCAACGGCAACCTGATCGCGACGATGGAAAGCGCGAGCGCGACGTACATCGCCGATCCGCAGATCAACCTCAATTTCCTGGTGACTGCCGGGGCGGTTGACACGCAGTTCACGATCACGTCGGCGCTGTTGTCGTTCTCGACGATCGACCCGGCGGACGCCCGGGCCTCGGCGGCGATCACCGTGACAGACAACGACGGCTCCGGCGCGGTGATCAGCGGCGCGCATCCGTCCGGGAGGATCTTCCGGGCGGACTACAACGGGGCGGTTCCCGGGGGCGGGTTAGACTTTGCGAACCTGGTGGCCTCGGTGGTCGCGGCGCCTTTCGACACGAACGATGCATTCGAGAACGTTCCGTTCACGCCGGTCGGCACGCCCGTTTCCAGCATGAGCACGCAGCTCAAGTTCTGGCTGACGGCCAACGACGACGCGAACGGCACGACGAATTTTGAGGTCATCCCTGAGCCGGCCACCCTCTCCCTGCTGGGGCTGGCGGTTCTGGGTTTGATCCGCCGCCGCTAGCTTTTAACTGTAGCGGGGCGCCAGACTTGTATGTGAACCGGCCGGTCTCCGTCATGGGGCCCGGCCGGTTTTCGCTACGACCGTAGGGAAGCTGCGGAAACGCGCTTGACTTCGTGCGGGCCGCGGCCTATCATGCGGTCCGCACGTTCGCAGGATGGGAACAACAGCAAAAAGGGAGAGGAGAATGTTGCGAAGGCTTCTTGGGGCGTCCACCCCGGTGGGCGCAGTGGCGGTGTGTGTCTTGATCACATCCGCCGTCTCGCCGGCCTCGGCCAGCATTTCCAACGTGATATTCAAGGTTCGTGCCGAGAGCTCGCTGGGCGTGGCCGAGCAGGAGTTCTACTTCGCCGACGGCGCTTATGGTCCGCCCGGAACGTTCAACTGGACTCTTGCGAACTCCGGTGGCTTCACCGACCTGGTTGATCCCAACAACAATAACATCATCGCCGCGCTGGAGGACGCCAGCACCACCATCGTCGAGACGCCGGCCCCTGGTGTTCCGTATCGCGTCCGAACCGGCTTCGTTCTCATTGCCGGTGCCGAAGACACGACGTTCACCATCACGTCGGCCCTGCTGGGCTTTGCGACCGTGGATGCCGCGGACGCCCAGGCGCGAACGTTTGCGAATATCACGTTGACAGACGGCCCGGGCGGAAACGGCTCGCATCTCGACGGCCTGGCCGACGGCGGCAACGCGGTCTACATCGGCCACTATAACGGCTTGGCTCCCCTCGGAACGCTCTTCGCCGGCCTGATCGGGGGACTGACGATCAGCCCCGGCGGCGGCAGCGCGTCGGCGAGCGAGGCCCAGCCGCCGGTCGGCTTTACTCCGCTCGGAGTGGCCGTCTCCAGTCTCAGCAACGGCTGGAAGTTCAGCGTCACGGCCAACGACAATGTCAGCGGCAACGGCACGATGCTCATTCTGCCGGAGCCGGGCACGTTGGCCCTCGTTGCCCTCGGCCTCTTCGCCGCTCTGCGGCGGCGCTGACGGGACAGCCGCCTGCGGCTGCCCAGGTGAATCCTTCGCAACGGACCAGCCCTTTGCCGGGCTGGTTCTTTTTTCGCGCCGCGCGCGCGGCCGCCGCCGTGGCGAATCGCTGGACCATCGGTTATCAAGTCCTACATGGCCGCCGTCTCGGTCGAATCCGTCCGCAAGCGCTTCGGGCGCGTCTGCGCCCTCGATGGCGTTTCGGTGGACATTCGCTCCGGCGAGCTGTTCTTTCTGCTCGGGCCGTCCGGGTGCGGCAAGACGACGCTCCTGCGCTGCCTCGCGGGCTTCTACGTTCCGGACGACGGGCGGATCCTCCTGGAGGGGCGCGACGTCACCCGCCTGCCGCCGCAGCAGCGCGACACCGGCATGGTCTTTCAGAACTACGCGCTCTGGCCGCACATGACGGTCGAGGCCAACGTCGGCTTCGGCCTGGCGGTCCGGCGCCTGCCGCGCGCCCAGCGCCGGCAGCGCGTCGCCGAAGTGCTCGACCTCGTGCGCATGCGAGAGTTCGCCCGCCGCCGGCCGAGCCAGCTTTCCGGTGGCCAGCAGCAGCGCGTGGCGCTAGCCCGGGCGCTGGCGGTGCGCCCGCGCTGCCTACTGCTCGACGAGCCGCTGAGCAATCTTGACGCGAAGCTGCGGCTGGAGATGCGCACGGAGATCCGCCGCATCTGCAAGGACCACGGCCTGACCGCGGTGTACGTCACGCACGATCAGAAGGAGGCGCTGACGATCGCCGACCGGATGGCCGTGCTCTTCGCCGGGCACATCGCCCAGATCGGCGCGCCGGCCGAGCTGTACACGCGTCCTGCGACGGCGGCCGTCGCCGATTTCCTGGGCGAGACGAACTTCGTCCGCGGCCGCGTGCGAGAGATCGCCGATGGCGCCCTGGTGGACACGGCCATTGGCGCCGTGCGCGCGGTGGCGATCGGCGAGCGCGCCCAGGTCGCTCGCGGCGCGGAGTGCACACTCTCGATACGGCCCGAGGCCTTTGTGCTGGCGGCGCCCGCGCAAGCGGCGGATCGCAACCACGCCGATCGCGCAGAGCAGGCGGGCGACAGCGGGACGAATCGGATCGCCGGCCACATCGTAGAGCGCGTGTACATGGGGGACGGCGTTCAGTTGACCCTGGATGTCCACGGGGCGCTGCTGCGGGTCAACGTGGTCGAGCGCGCGGACGTGCGCCGCCTGGAGGTTGGCGACGCGCTGCAAGTCCGCGTCGATCCGCGCGACGTTGTGATTCTCGGCTAGAATCAACGCGTCGCGGAGCGGCCGGCCGCCGGGGTGAAGGCCGCGGAGTACGCGCCCCTGGGGGGCCGCGTTGGTTCAGGGTGTGCAAGCGTCGCCGGGAGAGAGCGATGGCGTTCAGGACCGGTCTTGCGATCGCGCTCGGTGTCGGACTGTGGTGGGCTGCGCCGGCGGCGGGCCAGTTCGATCTCGAGATCATCACTCCGCATCACGAGCACATCCAGCAGGAATTCGAGCGGGCGTTCGTCGAGCACGTCGGCCGGCCGCTGAAGATACGCTGGCTCAAGCAGGGCACCGGGCAACTGCTGAAAGTGCTCGAAGCCAAGGACCGCGCGGAACCCGGGAAGAGCTTCGGTCTCGACGTGTTCTTCGGCGGCGGCGTGCCGGATCACCAGCTCGCGGCGGAGCGCCACTTCACCATCGCGGCCAATGTGCCAGCGGAGATTCTCTCCGGCATTCCGCCGGAGATCGCCGGCGTCGCCAACTATGACAAGGAGGGCCGCTGGTTCGGGTCGGCGCTGTCGGCGTTCGGCGTGCTGATGAACCGGCGCGGGCTGGGGCAGCAGAACCTGCCGGAGATCCAAACGTGGGAAGACCTGTGCCACCCGCGGATGTTCGGCTGGGTGGTGATCGCTGACCCGCGGAAGAGCTCGAGCGTGCGGGTGTCGTACGAGCTGATCTTGCAGCAGTACGGCTGGGAGAAGGGTTGGCCGCTGCTGATGCAGCTCGCGGCGAACTCGCGACTGATCGCCGATGCGAGCAGCGCCGTGCCGAACGAGGTCGCCAGCGGCAACGCGCTCGCCGGCCCGTGCATCGATTTCTACGGCCGGGCACGCGTCGCGCAGGCCGGCGGCGGCGTGCTGGCGTACGTGAATCCGCGCGGCGGATCGGCGATTACGCCCGATCCGATCTCGCTGCTGCGCGACCCGCCGCACCGCGAGCTGGCGGAGCGCTTCATCGCGTTCGTGCTGAGTGCGGAGGGACAGGGGCTGTGGATTCTGCCGCCCGGGGCGCCGGGTGGGCCGCGCGAGCACGCGCTGTATCGCCTGCCGATGCGGCCGGACGTGTTCGAGCGTCACCGAGGCGAGTTGCTCGTCCGCAACCCCTACGAAGAGGCGGGCCAGGGTGTTTTCTGCCGCATGAACGACGAGCTTCAGAACGCGCGGACGGTGCTGCTGGCCGAGCTCGTCGGCGTGGCGCTGGTCGATCAGCACACGGAGCTGAAGGCCGCGTGGAAGGCGCTGATCGCCGGCGGCATGAAGCCGGCCGCGCTCGACGAGTGGCGCAAGCCGCCGTTCAGTGAGCAGGAGGGTCTGGCGCTGAGCCACCGGCTCGCGGAAGGGGGGCGCGGGGCGCGCGAGATCACGCGCGACTGGGTGCGGATGTTCAAGCAGAAGTACGCCAATGTGCAGCGCCTCGCGAAGTAGGCGCGGAGGCGGCGATGCGTCCGGGGCCCCGACGCCAGCCGCACCGCCGGAGTCCATCCGCGTGAATGAGCGCCCCGAGATCGTCCGGCTGGAGCAGCTCGTCAAGGTCTACAGCCAGGCCGGCGCCGAGGTCGCCGTGCATGCGCTGCGCGGCATCACGCTGACGATCCGCCAGGGCGAGTACGTCGCGATCATCGGCGCCAGCGGCAGCGGCAAGAGCACGCTGATGAACATCCTCGGCTGCCTCGACCGCCCCACCGCCGGCACATACTGGCTGGCGGGCCAGGACGTGTCGACGCTCGACGACGACGAGCTTTCGGACTTCCGCGGGCGGAGCATCGGCTTCATCTTTCAGAATTTCAACCTCATCCAGGCCCAGACAGTGCTCGAGAACCTCGAAGTCCCCATGTTCTACCAGGGCGTGCCGCCCGCCGAGCGCCGCCAGCGCGCCTTCGCCGCCGCCCAGCGCGTCGGCCTCGCCGACCGGCTCCATCACCGGCCCAGCCAGCTCTCCGGCGGTCAGCAGCAGCGCGTCGCGATCGCGCGGGCGCTGCTGAACGACCCGGTGCTGCTGCTGGCCGACGAGCCGACCGGCAACCTCGACAGCGCGACCGGGCAGTTGATCCTCGCCGTCCTCGACGAACTGCACCGCGCCGGCAAGACGCTCGTGATCGTCACGCACGACCGCGGCGTCGCCGCCCGCTGTCAGCGTGTCATCGAGTTCCGCGACGGCGTCGTCATCCACGACGGCGCCCCCGACGCCGCAGGCGCGGACGTCGGCCGGCACCACGCGGCAGACGCCGCAAGCCGCGAGCGGACCACGCCTCCGGCGTAGCACGGCGGACGCGATTGCCACGCGGCCTGCCGGAATACCGGACCGAACGCGACCCCGGGCTCTGGACCAGGTGCTCATCGTGGACCTGGGGTCGAACGAGGAAGCGGCGCGGGAATCAACAACGATCCTGGGCGAGGCGTTGCCGGAACAGGATGCAGGGATAGTAGTAATCTAGCCGGAGCCTGTAACTGAACGAGCACCGGTGTCGTCCCCCATATAGTCATTCCCGGTTTTTCCGTGGCCTACGAGCCGCGGCCCCATTGAAGATTGGCAGTCCGCAGGACCTGCCGATAAGACCTTTCCTATCCGCGGCTTAACAGCCGCGGCCCCATTCTCCAGAGGCATACGCGAAAGAAGTGATGGGTGAAACTGCCGGGGTGCTTGCGTCGTTCATCTTACAGAGTATCTTATTGGCCGTCCGCAGGACAAGAGCAGGAGAACGATGTGCTCGGCGATAACGGAATCTCCCGAATCCTGACGAGCGACGAGTTCCACCGGCGGCTGTATCCGAAGCTGCCGCGCAGTGTGGCTGTCGAGGAAGTACTGGGCCGAACATGGGAGCGAGCGCGCGACAAGATGCCCACTGTCGGCGACCACGTCGCGTGGCTGCTGCGAGTCGGCGCGAACATCGCGCGCGATGACCTGAAGGCCGAAAGACGGCGCAGGCGTCGCGAGCGAGAAGTGGGCTGTACCGATTGCCGCGATGAGACATGCACGAATGATCCTCCGAACATGCACGCAACGCAAGCCCAAAACGAGCCGGTGCACGATGTGGGCCCTGGCGCCGCGCTCGAGCGTCGCGAACTCCGTCGCGCGATCGTCAACGCCGTGCGTACGGCGCGCCTGCCACGAAATCATCGCTGCGCGCTATGGGCATGGCTCCGAGACGAGATTGCGAAGTGGGCCGCGGGGCGCGGGATTCCAGCGGCGACCGCTCGCGTGTGGGCGCTGCGCGCTCGCGACGCCCTGCGGCCTCACTTGGTAGCCGTTGGCCTCGCGTCGGCAGGTACATGAAACCCCGGACGCTCGAGCGTCGTTCATTCGTTACCGGAGCGATCGCGACCGAGGTTGACGGAGACCATTAAGTTCGGTATGTGTTTGGAGGCGTTCCGATCGAGTTGAGCTTCCGGAAGGAGAAATGCGATGCCCGATTCACTCACACTCGAAACATTGCGCAGGGCCGTCGCCGGCTCGGCCGCTGCCTTTCGCTGCGTGACCGAGTACCAGCCGGCCGGCGGGCCGGGGGACAAGGTCTTTCCGCCCACGTATGAGGGCGGCAAGTACGCCACGGAGAAGCGCTACGTGCCCGGCCGCGAGGGGCCGGTGGACTGCGTGCTGCTCGATTCGGTGCAGTCGCAGGCCAACCGGATGGAGCTGGCGCTGCTGGATGCGTGGGAAGCTGGGCGCATCGAGCTGCCGGTCATCGTCGTGGATTTCACGAATGACCGGCTGGAAAAGCGGCTTCGCGTCACGAGCCTCGACGCCCCGCACCGCATCGCCGATGCGATCCTGCGCGACAGCTACGACGGCAACGGCAAGGGGCGGGTGCTCTTCCGTCAATCGGAGCGCGGCAAGCGGCTGGACATGGTCGACCTGCGAAACGCGACGCCGCTGCTGGAGATGTGCCCGACGGCGCTGGTCTTCGGCATGTGGGACTCGACCGGGCCGAAGGGCGGCCTGGGCGCGAAGTTTCAGCGGGCGCTGGTTTCTGAGATCGTCGGGCACGACGCCACCGCGGGTGTAAAGACGAGCAGTCGAATCGACCCCGCGCAGATCGTGTTGGGCGCGGGTCCACTATTCCGCCGCCAAGACGGGCGCTGGACCCCATTTCCTGATGACGCGGTTAGAGAGGGCAATCCCGAGAAGGACGGGAAAGTCAAACTCCTCCTTTACGGGAAGGTGAAGAAGAAGGATGTCTGGCATGAAGTCCCCGTCCTCAAGACGTCGTCTGGAAAGCCAACGGTGGACCCGTCTAAGGCCGAACGCCGCGAGAATCCGGCGCCTCAGCTTCGGTTGTACCACCGGACGGGCAACGACGAGTGGATCAATGCGGGCGATTTTCCAACGTCCACCTCAGATGCGGCGCGGCCATCGATTAGCAATCACGGCAACGTGACGCCGACGATTGACGTCCGCAAGGACTCAAACGGCAACCCGGTGAGAGAGCACGTTCCGGCGATGTTCCTTCGCGACAATCGTGATTTTGTGGTCTATCGTGAGCATGAGACGCCAAGCTGCATCGGCGGCTTCACAATCTCCAAGGCCGTGCAGACCACGACGATGTCGCTGCCCGCGTTGCGCCGGCTGCACTTTCCGGTGGACGCTGGCGGACGACCGGCATCCGAGACCGAGCGCAAGAAGCAGGACGACATCAACGGCGCCGGACGCACGGCGCTGGCGGCGCTCGGGCTCTGCGCGGCGACACTCGCCCGTGAATCCGGCTGTGACCTGCGCTCGCGTTGCCAGCTCGTCGCCACGACGCCATTCGAGTGGGAGTTCCTCGACAAACCCGGCGAGTCGGAGCATGCGCGCTACGCGCTGAGCGGGAACGAGGCCATCAAGCTGCTAAATGACGCCGTCGCCGATTTGCGCAAACACGTCTCTGGCGCGTGGCCGAAGAATCCGATCGAGCTCACCCCGTCCGACGAGCTGCTCGAGCTGGTCGTCCGTAGTCAGAAACTGGCCGCGGCGGGCAAGGGCGAAACCGCCGTGGAGGAGTGAGCAATGGCCAGCCGCCCCAACCCGGTCGCCCCCGGGCCGGCAGGCCCGCCGGCGCCGCCGCAAGTGACGCGCTTCTCCATCGCCGTGCGCTATCTGAACGGCTGGGCAATGGCCACGCACCCGACCGACCGCGAGCGGGCCGAATGGCCGCCGCACCCGGACCGGCTCTTCATGGCGCTCGTCGCCGCCGCAGCAGACAAAACCGGATTCGACGAGGCGTTGAAGTATGTCGAGCGTCAGGCAGCACCGGCAATCACGGCCTCGGACGCTGAGCAGCGCGAGGTTGTGACGAGCTACGTGCCCGTAAACGATCCGGAGATAACGCGGAAGAAAAAGCCCGAGTCGCCCAACAAGCGCTATGCTTCAATCCAGACCTTGGAAAAGGCCAAAGAAGCAGGCCTTGCGCTGCTCCCCGAGCACCGGGGGCGGCAGCCGCGGACGTTTCCCGTCGCGATTCCGCGCGAGCCGACCGTTCATATCATCTACGAGGCGAACGACGCCTTCACGCCGGAGATTCGCGAGAAACTCGCCGCTCTGTGCATGCGCGTGGCGCGCGTCGGCCACTCGGCATCACTTGTGCAGTGCTGGCTCGATTTCGATCCGCCTCCGGCCAATCTCATCCCGACCGACGGCGCTGCGCCGCACCGGCTCCGCGTCCCCAGCGCCGGCCGGCTGGAATACCTTCGCGGGCTGTATGAGCTGAACCATCAGCAAGGCACGGACCTGCGCCCGACGCCCGGCGTATGGGCGGGGTACAGACCAGCAGATTCCGCTACGGTCGCGACGAACATGGCGCTCTCTGTGTTCGGCCCGGCCTTCCTGCTGCTGCGGCCGGTCGAGGACGAGCGCCGTCGCCCGCCGCTGGTCTCGACGCTGCTCCTGACTGAAGCGCTGCGCGGCCTGCTGATGAACGGCACGCGCGCCGTGGATATTCCCGAAGCCCTCAGTGGTCATGCCGCCGATGGCTCACGACTGGACCGGCCGCACCTGGCGATCGCGCCGTTGCCGTTCGTCGGTTTCGATCACGCAGACGGCCGCATCATGGGCATGGCACTCGTGCCGCCACGTAACGAGAGTGACGCCGGCGCGATCGCGCAGTCACTGAACCGAAAGCTGTTTGGCGAAGCCGGATTCGAGGCGCCGACACTTACGCTGAAGATGGGCGGCGCGGGCACGTGGGCGCTCGCGGCATCCGATGACTTCCGCCAGGCCTCGCTGCGCCCCGAGGTCTGGACCGCTGCGCCGGGTGGGGCGACCACCTGGGCAACGGTCACGCCGGTCGTACTGGACCGCCACCCGAAAGGCCGCAACGGCGGCGCGATGGCTCAACAAACCAAGGAGATCCTCGCCGATGCCTGCATAAACATCGGCCTGCCGCGGCCTGTCGCCGTCGAGTTCGGCCCGGTCTCGATCCTCCGTGGCGTGCCGCACGCGCGCGACTTTCCGCCGCTCCGGCGCAAGGACGGTTCGGCGGCAAACTACATGCACGCAGTGTTCGAATTTGACAGGCCCGTCATCGGGCCGGTGCTGCTCGGCGCCGGACGGTATCGTGGCTATGGCCTGTGCCGGCCGGTGAAGGACGCCACATGAGCGCACTGCCAACCCTGGAAGCCAGCGAATTCGCGGCGTTCTTCATGGCGCTCAACGGCGTTGATCCGTTTCCCTGGCAACAACGCCTGCTCGACGACTTCGTCGCCGGCAAGTGGCTCGATGCGGAGAACAATCCGCAACAATGGCCGGCGGCAATGGCCCTTCCTACCGCCAGCGGGAAGACCGCCTGCATCGACATCGCGCTGTTCCATCTCGCGTTGCAGGCGGATTTGCCGCCGAACGAGCGGACCGCGCCGCGGCGCATCTTCTTCTGCGTCGATCGGCGCGTCATCGTTGACGAGGCCCACCAGCGCGCCCTCATGATCGCAATGCGGCTTCAAGCGGCGGCCAGGAATGCCTCGATTGACGGTGATGTGCTCTCCCGCGTCGCGTCGCGGCTGCGGCATCTCGCGGGAAGCGACCAAGCCGCTCCGCTGGCCGTACACCAGCTCCGCGGCGGCATGTTTCGCGACGACGCCTGGGCCACGTCGCCATTGCAGCCGACGGTAATCTGCACGACGGTCGACCAACTCGGCTCGCGGCTGTTGTTCCGCGCCTACGGCGTCAGCCCGCACTCGGCGTCGATCCACGCCGGCCTGGCCGCCAATGACGCGCTGGTTCTTCTCGACGAAGCCCACTGCGCCGAGCCGTTCCGGCAGACACTCAACGCTGTGCGGCTCTTCCGGGGTGCGAAATGGGCCGAACGGCCTCTTCCGTCGCCCTTCGCCTTCGTCGAGATGTCCGCCACGCCGCGGAGCGAAGGGCAACGGTTTGAGCTGGATGTAAGCGATCGGGGTCACGCGGAACTGAAGAAGCGGCTGGAGGCCAGCAAGCCCGCGAAATTGCTCCCATCTGCGTCCAGTACGAATGACAACGATTTCACTCCGAAGTTCGCGAGCGAGCTCGTGAAACATGTCGCTGAGCAGGTGAAGGCAGACTCGAAGCGTATCGCCGTCATGGTCAATCGCGTTCCGACGGCGCAGGCCGTCTACGCCGCACTTGAAAAGGCCTCTCGAACGGCGACGCCCGACTCTCCTGAACAGACCGATCCCGTTGCCGAATCAAAGAAAACGGAACCGATCGCCTGCGACCGCGTGCTCATGATCGGCCGCATGCGCCCGCTTGATCGCGACGATCTCGTGCGCCTGTGGCAGCCGAAGCTGAAGGCGACGCCGGGCAGCAACGAACGACGTGAAACGCACCAGAAGCCCATCGTCGTCGTTGCCACGCAATGTCTCGAAGTCGGCGCGAACCTCGACTTCGACGCCCTGATCACCGAGGCTGCCAGTCTGGACGCCCTGCGGCAGCGCTTCGGCCGGCTGAATCGACTTGGACGCGACGAATCGTGCCACGCCGTGATCGTGGCACCCAAGGACGCGATCAAGGACGGCGCCGACGACCCGATCTACGGGCCGGCCATCGCGAATACCTGGAACTGGATGCACAAGCACGCGCAGCCCGCCGCGGACGGTGTTTCGCGGACTGCTGCGACCGCTACCACCGGGGCCGCCAAGCCGAGGAGAACGAGCAGGAAGAGTGCGGCCGCCGCTGAGGCAACGAAGATGATCGACTTCGGCGTCAACGCGATCGCAGCGAGTCTGCCAACGAACGCCGACGAGCGTGCCAAGCTTCTCAAGGCGCTCTCGCCGCCCGCGCCGGATGCGCCTGTCATGCTGCCCGCGCACCTCGACCTCTGGTGCCAGACTGCGCCCGTCCCCGATCCCGATCCCGATGTGTCGATCTTCCTGCACGGCCCGCAGCGCGGCGTGCCGACCGTCTCCGTCTGCTGGCGGGCGGACCTCGGCGATGATTCGGAGAAGTGGGCCGAGATCGTGTCACTGCTGCCGCCGTCGTCGCCCGAGTGCATGCCCGTGCCGCTGCACCTGGTTCGCAAGTGGATCAAGCACGAACCGGCCCAGCCAACGGACGATACCGGAGACGTCGAGCAGGCCGCGCAGGGCGACGACCGCGACGACCGCCAGGGAACGAGCGGTGAGCCTCGCTACGTTCTCCGCTGGCGCGGCAATCCCCGTGAGAGGGAGAGCGAAACATGCCCGACAAACGACCCCAACGACCTTCGCCCCGGCGACGTCGTCGTCATCCCGGCGGCCTGGGCGCATACGTGCTCGTTCGGCCACCTTCCGAGAATCACAAGCGAGTGGACGCAGCAGAAGGACGGCGACAAGGAGAACGAGAAGCTTCGCCAGCCTCTTCCCGACTCGATCGCCACGCCGCTCGACCGCGCCGAGCAGGCCAACCTGATCGCCCGCCGGCGTTTGGCGCTTCGACTCACGCCGCAGTTCGTCGAGTCGCGGCCCGACCCGCGCGATGACGAGAACCGTCCCGTGATTCCCGCGCGTTGCGAGTTGCTCTCCCTTCTGCAAGACCCGGAAACGCGCGAGCGTCTCGGCGAGCCGGACGTGGCCGGCCAGCTCAAGGCGACTCTGCGCGACCTGAGCCGTCAACTCAAGGACGGCGCGAAGGCGAAAGGGGTCGATACCGAATCGGCATGGCTGCGTGTGCTGATTGCCGCGACCACGACGCGCGCGCTGCGCGCCGAGGTCGTCGGGCATCCCGCCGGCGGGCTCGTCGTCCGCAGTCGGAGGCGTATCGGCGAGCGCGCCCTGCGCGCGGCGGGCCTGATACCCGGCGAACTCGAAGCCGGTGTTGGCGATGAGGACGAACGCTCGCTGGCCGCCCCGCGGCCCGTCGCGCTCGAAGCCCATGTTTCCGCCGTTGCCAACCAAGCTAAGACATTCGCTCGCGCCGGCGGCGCGAAGGGGCTGGCCGATGCCGTGTGTCGCGCCGCGCTGCTGCACGACCACGGCAAGCTTGACCCGCGCTTTCAGGCATATCTCCTCGGTGCGGGATGTCTCGCGGTGAACGCTCGTGCGCCGCTCGCCAAGTCCGGCCGCTCGCCGACCCCTGCCCAGATTCGTGAAGATGCTCGCCGCGCGGGCCTGCCCGCGGGCTTCCGCCACGAGATGCTCTCCATGCACATCGCCGAGCATGCGAACAACGACGGCAAGTCTTTGCTGGACGGCCTGCCGGACGACTTGCACGACCTCGTCCTGCACCTCATCGCCAGCCACCACGGTCATGCTCGCCCCTTCGCCCCCGTCGTGGTTGACAAGAATCCTCCACCGCTGCCGACATTCGAGCTCCGGTGCGAAAGTTCATCCTCCGACGCCAACGTGAAACTCCCTGCCATCGACGCAGGTCAGCGCGCCGAATGGGAGCGGTGCCCCGCCCATCGGCTCGACTCCGGCGTCTGCGACCGCTTCTGGACGCTCACTCGCCGTTACGGCTGGTGGGGCCTGGCCTACCTGGAGGCGATCCTGCGCCTGGCCGACCGCGCGGCGAGCCGCGAAGAGGAGCAGAGTCCTAGCAGGAGCACCGGCAGATGAGCAGCTCGAATCCGCAGCACGAACTCGTTCTCAGCGGCCTCGACGGCGCGAACCCGCTGGGTTTCCTGGCGGCCTTGGGCACGCTCCGGACTGCGACTCGCGCGTTCAACTCCCAACCGGTGAGAATGCGCTGGGAGCAGCACGGCGGTTGGCGCCCGGTCCTGATCTCGCCGATCGACACGCCGGACGCGCTTGCCGACGCGCTCCACGATTGCCTGACTCAGCCCCACAAATGCGAGACGTGTGGGGAGCGCCACTCCCATGCTTCCGCGCTCTGCGTTGGCGACGACCTTGCGCTACCAGCCGAGCAGTTTCGCCAGACGGCGTTGAGTTTCCGCGCCGGGGATCGTGAGGCCGTCGCGTTTCTCGCGGCCTTCGGAAGCGACGCCGTCATGAACAGCAAGAAGCAGTCTGTGATCCAGGACACCGCTTTCCGGACGATGAGCGGCGCTGGACACCAGCACTTTCTCAAGTTCGCTCGCAACATCTGCTCGGCGTGCACGCGCGACCACATCAAGCGAGACCTCTTCGAAACCTGGCGATATGCCGACCCGGTGCAGAATCACACGCTCCGGCTGGACCCTCTTGACGACGCCCGCTACGCGCTGCGCTGGTCCGACCCGAGCGGCGACCCGACGCGCCAGCAACGAGGGTCGGTGTATGGCGCCAACCGGCTCGCGATCGAAGCGCTTCCGCTGTTTGCGTGCGTGCCGCGTCGAGGGATTCTTCGCACGATCGGATTCGTCGAGAACAAGACCACCGGCGTTTGGTTTCGCTGGCCGATCTGGACGCAGCCGCTGTCGCTCGACGCCGTACGATCACTGCTTACGCTCTCGACGGATCCAGCGAACGCTTCCCGTTCCGAGGCGTTGCGTGCCCGCGGCGTTGTCGAGTCCTTCGAGAGCCGTCGCCTGACGGTCGGCAAATTCAGGTGCTTTTCGCCGGCGCGGCCAGTATGATGTTTGACAAGTGAACACCGTGGTTGTTTCGCGCAACGGCCCGCGAGCGTGATGGTGGTGAAGGGGGGGTGCCGGGGACGCTCGCACGAACGGAGATCATTTAGAATTGGAGACTTACGACCTATCACGGGATCGAACTCAACCGAACGAAAGCCAACCAAGCGGCCCGTACTCGCCCGCACTTGCGCAACTGGCTGGTATCTTGGAGGTTGCGAGTACGGCGTCTCCGCGGCTCACGAGCCGCGGCCCCATTGAAGCGTGACGAGCGTTGACGCTCGCATGCGTCAGCGGGTGGTCTCCGCGGCTCACGAGCCGCGGCCCCATTGAAGCAGCGCCTCGGCGCGCGCCACGTCACCGCGCCGCTCGTCTCCGCGGCTCACGAGCCGCGGCCCCATTGAAGCTCCGGGTTTTTCGTAGAAATCGCCAGGTCCAGATCGTCTCCGCGGCTCACGAGCCGCGGCCCCATTGAAGCCTGGCGGCGTACTGGGCTTTTGTGGCGGCGTTTTTTGGTCTCCGCGGCTCACGAGCCGCGGCCCCATTGAAGCCGCTGCCCGGTCAACAGCCCGGCCGACGCCGAGTGTCTCCGCGGCTCACGAGCCGCGGCCCCATTGAAGCGGGCTGAGCGAGATCGATCTGATTCGCTCGCTCGTCTCCGCGGCTCACGAGCCGCGGCCCCATTGAAGCTCAAGCTGCGGCGGGCGCTTCGGCAGAAAAGACCGGATGTCTCCGCGGCTCACGAGCCGCGGCCCCATTGAAGCCGATACGGCCCCAGCACTTCGCAGGCCGACTCGTAGGAGTCTCCGCGGCTCACGAGCCGCGGCCCCATTGAAGCGCCACCTCGACGGGCGGGCAAGGCCTGGAGGCGGCGGTCTCCGCGGCTCACGAGCCGCGGCCCCATTGAAGCCAGGCCGAGCTGGAGCAGAGGGTAGGTGAGGTCGATGGTCTCCGCGGCTCACGAGCCGCGGCCCCATTGAAGCTGGCGACATGGGCCGGGCGCTCGGTCGTGCGGAGGGTCTCCGCGGCTCACGAGCCGCGGCCCCATTGAAGCGGCCTCGTTGCGTATTGCGTCGGGCGATGACTGCCGTCTCCGCGGCTCACGAGCCGCGGCCCCATTGAAGCCGGTACGGCCTCAGTACGTCGCGGGCCTCGCTGTAGCGTCTCCGCGGCTCACGAGCCGCGGCCCCATTGAAGCATCTCCTTCTCACAGGCTCGCGACCTGGTACAGGACGTCTCCGCGGCTCACGAGCCGCGGCCCCATTGAAGCTTCGCGCTGCCGCCTGTGTCGTTGGCCACCCCCGGTCTCCGCGGCTCACGAGCCGCGGCCCCATTGAAGCAGCGCCTCGGCGCGCGCCACGTCACCGCGCCGCTCGTCTCCGCGGCTCACGAGCCGCGGCCCCATTGAAGCCGACGCTGCCACGCCAACACCGCCTGCCCACTACGGTCTCCGCGGCTCACGAGCCGCGGCCCCATTGAAGCTGTACACCACCCGCCCGCCGCCGGACTCGGGACGGGTCTCCGCGGCTCACGAGCCGCGGCCCCATTGAAGCACGGGATGAGTCGCGGGGTGGTTGAGAAGCTCCTCGTCTCCGCGGCTCACGAGCCGCGGCCCCATTGAAGCGCGGCGGGCTGCCGCACCGCGAACGGGGCGGCGCGATGGTCTCCGCGGCTCACGAGCCGCGGCCCCATTGAAGCCCATGCACCTCGCTCGTACCGCTCCACGCGGTCAGTCTCCGCGGCTCACGAGCCGCGGCCCCATTGAAGCACAGATACTCAGCCGGGCGTCAAGCGGATTTCCGGGTGTCTCCGCGGCTCACGAGCCGCGGCCCCATTGAAGCAACCCCGCTTTGCGTGGTGGCGGCATGAATCTCAGTCTCCGCGGCTCACGAGCCGCGGCCCCATTGAAGCGATGCGAGCGGCTATCCAGCGACTGGAGGAGCTCGTCTCCGCGGCTCACGAGCCGCGGCCCCATTGAAGCGTCTCGTCGCCATAGAGCACGAGCCGGTCCCGGTAGTCTCCGCGGCTCACGAGCCGCGGCCCCATTGAAGCGCTGAGGACATCGAGGCTGCGGAGCAGGCCGGGGCCTGTCTCCGCGGCTCACGAGCCGCGGCCCCATTGAAGCCTGAGGTGGACGCCGTCCAGCTCCGCTCGGAGGGTCTCCGCGGCTCACGAGCCGCGGCCCCATTGAAGCTTTCGGCGGGTGATTGGGGGGTCGTACACACAGCGTCTCCGCGGCTCACGAGCCGCGGCCCCATTGAAGCCGGTGATGACCAGCGTGGGCATGCGGGCATAATAGCAGTCTCCGCGGCTCACGAGCCGCGGCCCCATTGAAGCCTCGCAGATCGGGCAGGGCTTGCCCACCGAACCCGGGTCTCCGCGGCTCACGAGCCGCGGCCCCATTGAAGCCGGAGAAGGCCGCAAAATTGATCCGCCGCCGAAACGCGTCTCCGCGGCTCACGAGCCGCGGCCCCATTGAAGCGCCCTGAGGGTCTTGTTTCGGATCCGTTCGCGCTGTCTCCGCGGCTCACGAGCCGCGGCCCCATTGAAGCCTAATCGTCACCGACTCCTCGCCGATGAATTCGGGTCTCCGCGGCTCACGAGCCGCGGCCCCATTGAAGCAGGCCGCTGAGGAGCTGTACCCGCGATCGGCCGTCTCCGCGGCTCACGAGCCGCGGCCCCATTGAAGCGCCTCTGGCCACCGCTTCCACCACGCCTCGATCTGGTCTCCGCGGCTCACGAGCCGCGGCCCCATTGAAGCTGCTTGATTCGTTCGCGCTGCCGCTGGTCCCTGGCCGTCTCCGCGGCTCACGAGCCGCGGCCCCATTGAAGCGCAGCGAGTACGAGGTGCCGCCGTCGTAGTTCCGCCACGTCTCCGCGGCTCACGAGCCGCGGCCCCATTGAAGCCTGAACGCGATGAGGACGACGCTTGCACCGGCAGCGGAGCCTCGCTCGAGGTCGTTCATCCTTCGCTCGCACCGGCCCGGAGACATCGGGTGGGTGGTTCACCGCCATGGTGTGATTTATCACCAGGAGTACGGATGGGACGCAACGTTTGAGGCACTCGTGGCGGTGATTCTCGGTGAATTCGTCAAGACTTTCGATGAAAAGCACGAACGATGCTACACGCGCGATTACGACGGCGCGCAGGGCAGCAAGCCCGCGCACTACATGCTGCGCTGGGTCAACTCGCGCGGCGAAGTCGGACCGTGGAGCGCGACGGTGACGGCGACGATTGGGGCGTAGCTTTTCCGCGGAGACGGGCTGATGTTGATCTTTCGCACTTCGACGCTGGCAGCGACGACTCCTGCTTTGGTCCTTTGGTATTTCGCAGCAACCACGCTTTCGGCCGATGAGCCTGACCCGATCGGCGCTAGCCTGGCGGACGCGCGCATTGCCTACGAGTTGACGATGGAGGATGTCCGCCAAGATGCGTTGAAGGCGATCGACAAACGCGAGGTCGCTCTTCGAGCCAAGGCGAAGCCGAACGCCAAAGACTTAGCTGAGACTCAGGAACAAATCAAGACGCTGGGCGAGGAACGAGACGCTTTCGTGTCCTCCGGCGACTGGCCGTCCATTCCGGCAAGCGATGACCTGAAACGTCGCGCGAAATCCGCTCGGACGTCGCTCCTCAAGGCCTACGAGCGTGCCCAGGCTGATTATGTGAAGGGCAAGAACGACGCACTTGCCGAGGCCATACAGCGCGAGCACGAGCAATTGCTTGCCGAGTCTGATGTTGTCCCTTGGGGCGACAACCTGCTCGCAAGTAGCACAAACGGGCACCATATTGTCGGTTCGCCGAAACAAGCTCTCGACCTCGGCGAGATCGCGTCGGGCGCATACCGGATCGAGATCGTTGCCAAGCGAACGCAGGGCTCTGGTGCGCTCCAACTCGCGGTACCGCTGCCCGACGGCGGGCATGCGTGTTTAGTTACGCCGGCGGACGCGTCTGAGTCGCGAATCCTGCTTACGCTCCGCGAGTCGCTGCTCAGCGCGGACCTTGGAGCTTCGCGAGACGCTAACGCGCCATCGGAGGACGCAGCCGCGAATGGCCAGTTGGCACTGTGGACCACCGGCGGCGAGTTCCGCATCGACTCTGTCCGCGTCAAGCGGGTATTCCCGGCGTCGGACGAGCCGGATACTCCGAAGGAGGACAGAAAACAACAACGCCCCACACAACAGAAGCAACCCAAGCCTGAACTGCTCCCGCTCAACAGTGAATGGACTGGCGCAAGGACATTCGCAAACGGCACCGCTCAGAAATGCACGGTCAAGATCACAAGGCGTGAAGGGAACAAGGTAGTTCTCCGTGTGAATCACGACGGGTACGCCCTTGCGTTTCACTGCACTCTCAAGGGAGATCAATTGACGTTGGATAGCGTCTTTCAGGTGGCCGGACCGGGCGGCTCAACGCGAATCAACCCGACAGGGTCAGGCAAGGTAACCGCTAACAACATTACCCTGCGGCACTCCTGGCGAAAGCTCGACAACCGGAATGTCATGGTAGAAGCTGTCTTGAACGTGTCGCGGTAGGGGAACATAGCCCATCACAGCCGTGACGCCGATCCGCCGATGGCGCCTTTGAAGTTCGGGGCGGTCTGGCCGGGCGGCGCGTAGCGGGCGACGTTGGCGAAACTGGGTGATGTGCTGCGCGCCGCCGCCGGTGTCGAACGAGAACGTCTCTATGCACCACGTTGACGCTCGGCATGAAAGGACAACCGGGGGCAAGAAGACCGCGCCACGCAAGCGCTCCGGCGCCGGATCAGGCCGGTCCCAGCGAGAGGTCCCACGTCTGTCCAACAAGGTCGAAGCCAAAACTGTGATGACGCTCTTCGCGCGTCAGTCTGAAACCCGACCGCTCATAGATCCGGCGGGCGGCGCGAAGCACGTCGTTGGTCCAGAGCGTCACCCGGTCGTACCCGCACCGACGGGCAAGCTCGATGCATTCCTTCACGAGCTGCGATCCCACCCCGAGGCCGCGGGCCCACGGCTCGACGAGCAGACACCTGAGCCTCGCTACACGCTCCGACTCCCGCATCAGGAAGACGCATCCGGCAAACCGATCGCCGGACTCCGCGATCCAGCGACCAGCCCCAGCCCGGCGAGGTTCGCGTTCGCGTACGTGACGAAGTTGGCCAGCCAGCCGTTGAACTCGGCGTCGCCGCGCGGGATGTAGTCGTTTGCCATGGGCGCTCCTGAGCTTCGACCGCGGCGGCCACCGCCGCCTTTGTGAGCCTTCTGCGCTGGCAGCGGCGACGGATCGGGCATGGTTTGCTGCTCCACGACCCGAGCGTGGGCCGCTCCGACGGATGCGGGGGATTATCCGAGCGGGCCGGGGGAATGTCCAGCCCAGCCGGGGATTGGCACGCCTGAGCCGGGAACCGGCACGGGCGAGCCGGGCGGTTCCACGGCCGCGCCGGGGGCTTCTACGGGCCGGTTGGGGGCTTCCACGGACGGCCCGGGGGCATCCCCGGATGAGCCGGGGAGAGTAACGGACGGGCTCGGACGGCTGCTATCTGGCGTGGAAATCGAACCTCGTGATAATGGTTGCCGGAGTTACGATCGCAACGTGACGCTGGAGGCTCGGCTGCTATGTCGGACATTGCATCGGATCGAACGAGCGCCGAGGTGTCGGCTGCGGCGACTGCACGAATCGCCATCGTCGATTTGGCGGACGAAATGCAGGTTCGCAAGCAGTGGATCTTCAAGATTGCGAGGCGGCTCGGCATTCAAACAAGCCAGCGCCGAGAAGCGGAGCGGGGAAACCAGTTCGTCGCGACGGTATCGACCGAAGAAGCCACTGCCATTCGAGGCGAGATCGAGGCCAGCATTCGGCGCGGTGTGGATGCCGCTGCGCCTACCGAAGATTCCATTGAGCTAATCACCGAGTTCGGAGCATTCTACGTGATTCAGTTGGAGCCGGAGCACGATCCGGGTCGAGTAAAGGTGGGCTTCACGACCGATCTTGACGGCCGGCTGCGAAAGCATCGATGCAGCGCGCCGTTCGCGATCTGCGCCAAAAGCTGGCCCTGCCGGCGGACGTGGGAGCGGGCAGCGATTGATTGTGTGACGGTTGGACTCGAGCAATTGCATTCGGAGGTTTTCCGTGCGCCGTCCGTCGCCGATGTTTCGCGGCGCGGCGACGAGTTCTTCAAGGTCATGCCACGACTCGCCGTTGCAGGCGACACTTCCGACGGTGATTCGCGCTGACACTGAATTGAGCCATTCACCGGCACGGTACCGATGCTCCCCGCACGGCGTACTACCCATCCCGGCGTCAGGTGACGCTTCACGCACTTCAACCCGTACATCTACGGCCTGCCCGAGATGCGGCTCGCGGGCGGGGACGCCCACGCTACCCACGGCGGCGTCGACGTGCGGCGCGGCACGGACTACTACCAGTTCGACGGCTCGGAGACCATCCAGTCCGAGCTGATCAACATGGCCCGCTTCGCGCTGAGCTGGTTCGGCGGCGACTGCTGCACGGGCGAGTACGACACCTGCGCCGAGACCGACGACCGCAGCGACGTTTTCCACCACAACCCGCGCTTCCGCGGCGGCGACCACGGCCTGTGCTGCGTGCCGATGCGGATCAAGTTCCGCTGGTCGGGCAGCAACGTCCACCCGCACTACATGACCGGCGGCAAGGCCGGTCCGCTCGACAGCCGCCCGCTGCACAACCGCGACGACCAGGCGGGCAGCCAGGCGGCCCGCAAGACGTGGCGCGGCATCAACATGCACGCCCCGCACTCACTGATTCGGTGGTGCTGTCAGGTGGTCCCGTCGCGGCGCCTCCGGGTGACAGCTCTACACGGGTGGGATGGGCCTCCGGCCCGTCAAATAGCACTTCGACAACCCGGTTCGCGGGCGAGACGCCCACGCCACCCGCGGCGGGTACTCGTGGGGCACGGCGCCGGGCACGTTCGTGCTGATGTACAAGCCGAACTGGGACGAGAACGCCAGGGTTTGGGCCAAGTACCCCTCATGGGGCCTGCGCCCGGGCGACGTGATCGAGGCGGTGCATATCCAGGAGCTAGAGGGAACCAGACCGTTCTCGAACAAGAGGCGCGCGACAAAACGGAGACACGGTTCGCGTTTGGATCGCCCTCTCGAATGCGAGCCCATTGGTCATGCTCGCCCGCGCGAACGCAACCGCCCTGATTTCGCTCTCTTGGGTGAGACGAGCGCCGGAGTTTTCATGCACTTGCGCGCGAATCCAGCGATGGAACGAGAACGAACGACGTATGACTTTGACCGAATGTGATTTCGCTGAGGCTTCTCCGGAAAGTCGTCGGGGCTGGCCAAGCCGGTGTCGAAGACCAGCCGCCAATCCCCGGGCCGACCTTCCTGAATCTCGAAGGTCTGATCGCTCTCCGACGCGTTGATCATTACGCAAAGATCAGAGTCTTGTTGCGAGGCGCCGGACAAGTAATAAGCCAGCGTGCGCGAATCGCGCCCCATATCCACCTCGGGCCCCGTGCCGTGCCAGCGCACGTCATCGCGCCAGAATCGGCTGCGGCACAGGGAAGGGTGCGCCTTGCGAAAAGCGATCATGTTGCGGAAGAACCGAAAGACAGTCCCGGTTGGCACGGAGCCGATCCCAGTCGAGCCAGCCGGTGATGTTGTCCTGGTTGTACGGGTTGTTGTTGCCGCCCTGGGTCTGCAGGAACTCATCGCCGGCGCGGATCATGGGCGTTCCGTTCGCCAGCAGCATCAAGCAGCAGAAGTTCTTCGCCTGTCGCTTCCGCAGTTCCAACACGCTCGTCGGGACCCCGTCGTCCCCTTCCCAGCCGCAGTTCCAATTGTAGTTCTCTTCCGGGCCGTCAGTGTTGTTGTGGCCGTTAGCATGGTTGCGCTTCCGGTTGTACGAGACGAGGTCGTACAGGGTGAACCCGTCGTGGCAGGTTACATAGTTGACGCTCTGGTACGGATGAAATGCGTGCGATCGCTCGTCCGGGAATAGATCATCGCTACCGTAGAGTCGCTGCATGAGGGCCGGCACCATGCCCTGGTCGCCGCGCACGAAGCGGCGGACGTCATCGCGAAAGCGCCCGTTCCACTGAAGGCAGCCCTTGGCAGGAAACGAACGTCCGAGCAGGTACGCCCCTGCGGCATCCCAGGGCTCGGCGATGAAACGGATGTCGAGGGGGTTCGGCGGAAGCAGGTCGATCGGATCGTCCCAATGGAGGGAGCCGTCGTCGTTCCGCACCAATGCGGAGGCAAGGTCGACTCGGAAGCCGTCCACGTGCATTTCCTCGACCCAATACCGCGCGCTGTCCACGATCATCCTGCGGACGGCGGGGTTCGAGCAGCGCAGTGTGTTTCCGGTGCCCGAGAAGTCCATGTATGGTTGCGCAAGCTTGCCGGAAAGCAGGTAATAGCCGCTGTTGTCGATTCCCTTGAAGCTATAGACCGGGCCACGCTGATCGCCCTCGCACGTGTGGTTGTAGACCACGTCCAGGATGACCTCGATCTCCGCTGCGTGAAGCGCCTTGACCATCTCTCGAAACTCGTCGCGCTGTTCGCACAGACGGCTGCTGTAGCCGAGGTGCGGGGCGAAGAAGTTCAGCGGCATGTAGCCCCAGCAGCTCCCTTCCTGGGGGTCGTACTGAAAGACGGGCATCAGTTCCACTGCGGTGACGCCAAGCTCTTTGAGGTAGGGAATCTTCTCGATGACCCCAGCATACGTACCTCGCCGCTCGGGGCTCACGCCTGAGTTCGGGTTGTTCGTAAACCCGCGGACGTGCATCTCGTATATGACCGTGTCCGCTTGGTGCCGCGGTCGTCGGTCGTCGCCCCAGTCGAAGCCTTCGCCGGACTTCGGGAGCAGACCAAGGGGCGCCTTGCCAGCATTCGAGCCTGGACGCGATGCCGCCGCCCGGTCGAAATCGGGCGGGAAAAAGACTGCCCGCGCGTACGGATCGAGCAGCACCTTGTCCGGGTCGAAGCAATGCCAAGCGCTCCCGCCGTGCGATGATGGACCGTCCACGGAGTAGGCGTAATAGCGCGCGCCTCGGACGGCGGCTTCGGCGACCCGGCAGTGCCAGATCCTGCCTGACTTATTGCGGAGGTAGTCGAACCGGTACGTGAAGATGGGACTGACCAGGTCCGCTTCCGCGTACAGCAGCAGGGTGACGCCTTCCGCATCCTTGGAGTAGAGCGCGAAGTTCCACGACGAGGCCTGCTCCACCCAGGTGGCGCCCAACGGAAAAGCAGTTCCTTCGGTTGCAGTCCAGTCCATCTCCAACTCCTCGCCGTCCGCTCTCCACCATGCCCTGTCAAGATGCATGGTCCGTTGCAGCGGTCGAGCTCGATTTCGCGCTGCGGGCCGTGACGCTTTCCGCCGGCAGCTCAAGCGTCAGCGCGGTCAACGACAGGTTGATGTCCCAGAAAAAGACGAGCAACGCCCCAATCAGACTGAGCATGCACATGATGAACAGGCCTGCGGGTACGGCAGCGCCCAGCGCCAACAGCGATCCTACAAACAGGCTGATGATCAGGAGTGCAGCCAGCAGGGCGCTGAGTACGGCCAGGGCGATCCCCGCGCGGACAATCCGCGCCCGTCGCCAAAGCACTTTCACTTCCGCCAGCGCCCTCTCCCGTTCGGCCCCCGAGGTCCCGCGCATCTGGTTCGTCAACTGACGCGACCGGTCGATCACCCGGCCAAACCGGTTTGTCATGCTGAGCAGAATCAACCCGACGCCGGAGATCAGTATCGCGGGCCCAATGGCAAGCTGAAGCGTCGGGATGAGGTCAGCTAGTGACATGTGTGTCCCTCGAGCGTTTTATTGCCTCGGGCGCGACGAGTGCGTTCCGGCGTGGCCGAGTTTCTTCGACGGATCGAGTTTATCAAATCCGTCTCGCTCGATCGCGCCGCGGATCAGTGCCTGCGGCGCGATCCGCAGTCCTGGCGGCTCCGTCGCCCACGGGTAGCCGTCGCGTGCGAGCGCGTATCCGCAATCAAACAAGCGCGTTTGGATCTGCGTGTCGATGCGCGGCTCCGCCGGAAGTGCTTCGTCATCGGGGATGGCGGCGACGCAAAAACCCAGACCGTCACGCCGGCATGCTGCGTAGGCCTGCCAGAGATCTCCCACGCCTTGATCCTGCATCAGTCGGCCGATTGAACGAATCGCGATTGAACGGATGCTGGGTTCGACGGGACCGCAGTCGCCGCGGATTCTCCGGTTCAGGATGACGTAGTACGTGCCGCGCTGCCGCGCAGAAACGGAGTCCGGTCTGACCTCCTGAGCAGTCAATGCTTGTCCGTAGAGCATGATCTGTGCGGTGACGGCTCCGTCCACGTGCATTTCATCGTACATCTGACCGTCATGCTCGACCCGAATGTAGGTCGGCGGAAAGATTACGGGCGAAGCAGCCGAGGCGACGATGATGCTTTGAAATAGCCGCAACGCGTCGGGTGAGTCGCTGGAGGCGATCGCGCCCATGTCCCAGATCACAGGACGACTGGCGTCGAGGTTGGTCGTCGCGATGAACAGCCTGCGTCCCTTGGCGTGCTCGGCGGCGATCGCGTCCAGAACGTCCTGGTTGCAGTACCGCCCGATGAAGCGGGCGAGCGGTGCGTTGTCGGTCAATGACGCCAGCGGCAGCCAGCGCATGCGATAGATGTTCTCTTGGGTCGCACTCTTCGCCATTTCCTGGAGCCGATCATCGTAGCCGCTTCGCAGGAACGCGAATGGCGCGATGATGGCGCCGATGCTTACGCCGGACACCACGCGGAACACCGGCCGGGTTCCATGCTCCGTCCAGCCGCACAACACGCCGGCGGCATAGGCTCCCTGTAGCCCGCCACTGCTGATGGAGAGGATGTCCATCGGCTCGTGTTCTCCATACGCGCGCTGGGTCTGTGCAAACGATTCTCGCAGGCTGCGCTGCAGCATCTCGCTGCGCCGATCGCCCCACGTGCGGATGTCGCGAGGCATGTGTGGGACGCACACCGAGTCCATCAGCTGCTCGGGGACCGGGCGGCGCGTGAAGGTCGGGCAGCCGCTCACGACCACGAGCAGAGACAGCAGGATGGAGAGCTCGTGTCGTTCCATTGTCCGCTTTACGACTTGGGTGTTCACGGTCCGACTCCCTGGCTTGTACGCGCGAGATGCTGCTCCTCAAATTCGCGCCGCGTCGTTTCGGAAACGAAGTAATACGTCCGGCCATCGCGGTCGAGCGTCGCGCCCGCCGCGAGCTTCGGAAACGTCGTCCCCGACACCGGGTCCGTCACCATCTGATCCCTCAGGTAGTACGGGTTCTCGTGCAGCGCCGTGTAGGTCTGGACGAATGACAGGATGCGGTCGTCGGCCCACTGGACGGCGGCTTCGTAGTCGATCGCGTCGAGCGGCATTTCCAGCGTCGAGTGCGAGTCAAACTGCATCAGAATCGGGATGATCTCCAGGTCATAGTTCAGGATCAGCTTGCGAATGTCGTGATCCGTCGTGCCCTGGAAGCGCATGCGAATCCGGGCCACCTCCGAGTGAAACTCGAACAAGAACTCACGCGTCGACTGGGTCAGCGTCGGTGTCGCCCTGATCTTGTCGCCGAATCTCTCGATCAGCAGGTCCAAACGCGGCTTGAAGATGTCGCGCAGCGTATCGAACTCCACGCCAAGCTGTGCAAGCCGTTGTTTCCACTCTTCGTGCTTGTGCGTTTCCACCTCGTGGAAGTGCCTGCGTTGTGCTTCCATCGACGCGAATGCGCCGTCGATGCTCGCTGCCAGTTCCTGTGTGCTTTTCATGGCTAGACTCCTGTGACCTGACCATTATCCAACTGCTGCCTGTAACTGAGCCGGCTCACCGGATCGCTGCGGCGTCCGAACGAGCCCGCGGATGACGTAGTAGAAGACCGGCGTCAGGTAGATGCCGAACAAGGTGACGCCGATCATGCCGGCAAAGACGGCCATGCCCAGCGTCTGCCGCATCTCGGCGCCGGCCCCGTGTGCGATCACGAGCGGGAAGACGCCGAGGATGAACGCGAAGCTGGTCATCAGGATCGGCCGCAGCCGCACGCGGGCGGCCTCGACGGACGCATCGAAGCGGCTGGCGCCCTGAGTCTGGCGGTCGCGGGCGAACTCGACGATCAGGATCGCATTCTTGGCCGCCAGCCGGCTGGTATTTCCGCTCGCATGAAGGTTCGGATTGGGGGAGGGAAGCCGACATCGAAATCGGTCGGGCGGGGTTATGAGGCGCGCGCCAGACGGTCGAGAGCGCGGCGTCGGAGCCGAGCGTCGGTTGCCGAGTCGTCAGAGCGGGTCCAAAATGTCGGAGGCTGTTCATTCCTGCACTTACGGCGATCGTTCTTTGAGGTTCAGAGACCATGTTCCGCTGGCTCTACGTCCTGCTGCACCTCCTTCACGAGGCCGCGTCCGCTCGACGCGACGCCCGAATCCGGTTCCTGAAAGCCCAGGTCGAGATCCTCCGCCGCAAGCTCGGCGGCAATCGCGTCATCCCGAGCCCCGACGACCGGCTGCGGCTGCTAGCGATCGGTGCCGAGTTGAACCACGACGTCACCGACCTGGTCGGGATCGTCACACCGCAGACGTATTCTCGCTGGGTCGTCGATCAGCGGGAAGGGCGCAAGCCGAAGCCCGTCGGTCGCCCTAAGATCGCGCGGAACCTTTGCGAACTGGTCAAGCGACTGGCCAAGGAGAACGCGGGCTGGGGCTATCGCCGTATCATCGGTGAGCTGTGGAAATTGCGGCTGCGAATCGGCCGATCGTCCGTTCGCCGGATTCTGAAAGAGGCGGGCATGACGCCATCGCCGTATCGGCGCGGGCGGGCCGAGGAGACGGTCTGGCGGAAGTTCATCCGGCTTCACCTAAACACGCTCGTCGCGTGCGATTTCTTCACGAAAAGCGTGATCACGCCGCTGGGCTCCAGGCTGGCGTACTGCCTCGTCTTCATGCACGTCGGGACGCGAAAGGTCTTTCTGAGCCCGCCCACGTACGAGCCGAATGATCGGTGGGTCCAGCAACAGGGCCGCAACTTGCTGATGTGGCTGGAGGAGAACAAGTTAGAGGCGAAGTTCCTACTGCGCGATCGCGACAGCAAGTTCTCTTTCGCGTTCGATCGACTGCTCTTCGGCGCCGGCGTCCGGCGCGTGCGGACACCGTTGCTCGCGCCCGATGCGAACGCCTTCGCCGAATCGTGGATCGGCTCGTTCAAGCGCGAATGCCTGGATCACTTTGCCTGCTTCAGCCTTGGACACCTCGACCACATCGCACAGTCGTTCGTGAACTTTCACAACGCGCACAGACCGCACCAAGGGCTAGGAAATCGGACATTGCCTGAGGCCGCGGCTGGACCGCCGCCGGAGCGTGCTGTCGAGTCCGTTGCGGACGTGCGGCTCATTCGGTGCCAGCTATTTCTCGGAGGGCTATTGCGCCACTACCATCGCGAGGCGGCCTAAGACCTGCGAGTCGACTGCGTTCTTTGAGAGCACTCGCGTAGCAGGCGGCGTAACTTCGCCGCTGCCACACGAATCCCGTTTGGCCGAACTTGCTCAGCGGCCGCCGAGGAGCAGGCAGATGATTCACAGCGATCTGACCGCGACGGTTGGCATGACGCCGATGGTCACACTCACTCGCCTGACGCCGGGCCTGCCGGGGCGCGTCGTCGCGAAACTGGAGATGCGAAATCCCTGTGGAAGCATCAAAGACCGACTCGGCGTGGCATTGATCGAGGACGCCGAGCAACGCGGCGTCCTCCGGCCTGGTATGACGATCGTCGAGGCGACCGGAGGCAACACTGGCATCGGGCTGGCGTTCGCGGCGGCGATTCGCGGCTACCGGCTGGTGCTGACCATGCCGGAGTCGATGTCGAGGGAGCGCGTCGCGCTGCTTCAGCATCTCGGCGCGCAGGTGATCCTCACGCCGGGTATTCTGATGGGCGATGCGGTCGCTCGCGCCGAGCAGCTCGTGAAGGAGATCCCGGACGCGATCATGCTCGACCAGTTCAAGAACCCGGCCAACCCGGAAGTGCATCGTCGCACGACCGCCGTGGAAATCTGGGAGGACACGCAAGGCGCTGTCGATTTCTTCGTCTCGGCCGTGGGCACCGGCGGGACCATCACCGGCGTTGGTGAAGCGCTCAAGCAACGCAAACGCAGCGTGCGCGTCGTCGCGGTTGAGCCGGCCGGCGCCGCTCTACTGTCCGGTGGAGAAGCGGGGAAGCATCAGATGCCTGGGATCGGCGTCGGCTTCATCCCCGACGTGCTGAACCGGTCGATCATTGACGAGGTGGTTGTGGTTACCGACGAGGAAGCGTTCGCATGCACCCGGCGGCTCGGCCGGGAGGAAGGCATCATCGCGGGGGTCTCGTCAGGAGCTGCCGCGCATGCCGCGCTCGCAATCGCCGCACGCCCTGAAGCATCCGGGAAAACGGTGGTCGTCATCCTCCCGGACACGGGAGAGCGGTACATCACGACACCGCTATTCAGCGCGGGCTGATCCAGCGCGTGATTTCGTCGCCAGCGTGGCTCGGTCGCGCTCAACCAAGTAATCTCTTTTCCATGTACGACGCCGCCGTTCGTGACACCACAATCGCCGTCCGCGCCGAGGCCACGCCGCGCATCCGCTTCGACCGCCACGAACTCGCCGGCAGCTTCGGCGACATCGGCACCGACCTGCCGCTGCTCATCGGCATGATCGCGGCGGCCGGTCTGGATTCGGCCAGCGTCTTTACCGCCTGCTTCAAATCCTGACCGGCCTGCTCTATGGACTGCCGATGCCGATGCAGCCGCTGAAGGCGATGGCGGTGCTTGTGATCTCGCAGGGCATCGCAGGCGAGACGCTTTACGGCGCGGGACTGGCGATCGGTGCGATCATGCTCGTGCTGAGCCTGAGCGGCGCGCTGGAATGGCTGGCCCGGGCCATCCCGCGCTGCGTGGTCCGCGGCGTGCAGGTCGGCCTGGGGCTGTCGCTCGCGACGCTGGCACTCAAGCAATACGTGCCCGCACAGGGAGGAGCCGGTTGGGGATTGGCCGCCGGCGGCTTCGTGCTCATGCTGCTCTTGTGGGGAAGTCGACGTGTGCCCGGGGGGCTGGTGCTGATTGCGCTCGGCGTGGTGTACACGCTCGTGTGGCGCGTGGATGCAGCGGCGATCGCGGGGGGCGTTGCGCTACGGCTGCCGCAGGTTCATTTGCCGGGCTGGAACAGCATCCTGACCGGCGCAGTAGTGCTGGCGCTGCCGCAGTTGCCGCTGTCGCTCTCAAACTCGCTGATCGCGACCCGCCAGACCGTAGCCGACCTGTTCCCGCAGCGTCCGGTGACCATTCGCAAGCTCGGGCTGACGTACAGCCTCGTGAACCTGATCGCACCATTTCTCGGCGGCGTGCCGGTCTGCCACGGCTGCGGTGGCCTGGCCGGGCACTACGCCTTCGGCGCGCGAACCGGAGGCTCGGTGGTGATCTACGGCTCGATGTACGTCGTGCTCGGTCTGCTCTTCGGCGGTGTGGCGGCGCAGGTGGTCGAGGTCTTTCCGCTGCCGATCCTGGGCGTCGTGTTGCTCTTCGAGGGGCTGGTGCTCATGCGGCTGGTGGGCGACACGGCCGGGTCGCCGCGTGAGCTGACGATTGCGCTGCTGGTCGCCGTCGTCGCCATGAACGTGCCGCAGGGCTACGTGGTCGGGCTGCTGATCGGCATGGCAATGTACTACCTCGCGGGCCGGCTTCAGGTCCACAAGAGTTGATGGAACGCACTAATCCGCAGCCCGATTTCTGTGATCGCACGTCGCGAGGTGGAGAACGAAGCCCGTCCCGGCCAGCATGGGCACGAGCACCGCAACCGACGCGCCGGCGACGCCGACCGCAGCCCACAGCCAGCCGAAGAGCAGGCTGCTGATCAGGTCGCCCATGCCCGTCACCACGGCCAGTGCGCCAAAGCCGCTGCCGCGAATCTCGCGCGGCAGCAGTTCAGCCGCGATTGTGTCTTCGACGGCTTCGTAGATGCCGACGCCCATGCCGCCCAGTGCGAACATCAGACCCAGGCCGACGTAGCTCTCCACGCCGATCAGCATGCACGCCGCCGCCAGCGCCGCGCACACGTATCCGGACGCCAGCAGCAACCGCCGATTGAAGTGGTCGGCGATCCACCCGCCGGCATACGACCACGCCGCGTAGAGCACGTTGTGCAGCACATAGAACGCGACGGACAAGTGCGCCGCCTGATCCGCGCCGACCTTCGGCGTGAGCACCGCGACTGCGTATAGGATGTAGAACGTGTCGGCGAAATCGCCGATGCCGAACAACCCGACCGCCGCGAGGAACTCCTTGTAGGGTTTGCTGAAGCTACCGAAGCTCCGCAGGAACGGCGTCTTGACTGGCTCGCGATCGGTCCGTTCGCGCACCAGGAACACAATCGCCAGCACCGCGAGCAGCGCCGGCACGGCCGACCACGCGATCAGCGTGCGGTGATCCGCTTCGGCCGCCAGCAGCACGTACACCGCCGCCGGCGCGAGGATCGCCCCGCACGTGTCCATCGCCCGCTCCAGCCCGAACGCCCGACCGTAGGTCTCGGGCGTGACGGCGTCGGCCAGCAGCGCCTTGCGGGCCGGCGTGCGCAGCCCGCGCGACACCCACGCCAGCACGCGCCCGGCCAGCACCACCGGCCAGACCGTCGCGGCGGCGATGACTAGGGGCGCGACGGCCATGACGCCGTACCCGCCTGCGGCGATGCGCTTGCGGCTGCGCAGCCGGTCGGCCAGCCAGCCGCCGTAGAGCTTGGCCGCGCTCGACAGCCCGTCGGCCACGCCCTCGACCGTGCCCAGCGCCGCGGCGGCCGCCCCCAGCGACGCCAGAAACGCCGGCAGGAGCACGGTGACAGTCTCGTGGCTCAGATCGGAGAACAGCGACGCCAGGCCGATGCCCAGGACGGTGCGGTTGAGCCAGCGCCTTGGTGTGGTTACTCGCCCAGCTGCCTTACTTGCTCTGTTCACGTCATCCCCCGGGCACCACGACCGACTTCCCCAGTGCGCTCAGCCATTTGGGCTTTTTCAAGCCGAGCGAGATACGCCTGCAAACCGCCCGTATCGGCCGGTTCCACGCGGAGCATCCGAGTCAAGCTCACGATCTCATTTTCGATTGAATCCAGCGCCTGCTGATGCAGGCCGACGATCGCCCCACAGACAGCGTCTGACCAGTCGGCGGCCAGGCGCGACAGATTCTTCTCAACCTCCCACGGAATCTTTCGACGAAAGTGACCGTGGAACAGCCCGCCCAGCACTCGCATGGGGATCAGGAACCACAGCAGGTCGATCGAGATATCGAAGACCTTGCCGATTGCGATGGGCGGGGCGGCGACGGCGACGGGCCGCGCTTCCCAACGCAGCGGCGAGAGTGAGATGCCCAGGGCGGCATCCATGTTGCGGCTGAGCCGATCGCGGAAGGCTTCTACCAGCCGCGCGAAACGTTCCTGGGCCTCCTCGACGAGCTGGCGCGCCAGCGGCGCGATCGACTGCGACACGTCGGAGAGTTCGCGCAACAATTCTCCGTGCAGCCACTCCTCGAAGCGCTGCCGCTGCACCGCGAGGTTGCCGCACCAGCCGGGCAGCTCTTCCCGCGCCCGCCGGACCAGCAAATCGGCGAGTTCGGACTGTCGCGGCTTGAGCTTCGCTTCGAACGCCGTACGCGTCGCGCCAACCAGTCGCTGCGACGTGAGCGAGAGCTCATCGCGGATCACGCCCTCGCGCACGGATTCACCCAGTACCGCGTTCTTCAGAACGTCACGCTGTTCCTGCGTGCGTTCGGCGGCGCGCAGGGCGACCGTCAGGTATTCGCGACAAGCCTGCGTCAGTCCCGCCAGCTTGTGGCGCAGCGTTCGTTCACGCTCGGCATCGAGTTGGCGCGCGAGAGGGAGCAGTAGCTCGCTGGAAAGGCGGTGCTTCCAGTGTTGCGTCTGCGTGCGCGTCGAAAACGGCAGGATCGGCGTGCCGTCGCCGACCTGCTCGCGCCGCAGCCCCTCGCGGACGAACGCCTCGACTTCCACCCGCTGCGATTCGCTGAGCAGGTCCACCTTGCTGAGGATGATCGCGACGCGCGGCGCATGCCGGCGGACCTCGGTCAGCAGTCGCCGGTCCTCGTCGGCGAGCGGCCGGTCGGCGCTGATGACCACCAGCGCCACGGCCACGTGCGGCAGCCATTCCTGCGTGCTCTGCGTGTTGTGGGAGAGGATGCTGCCCAGCCCGGGCGTATCGACGAGCCGCAGACCGTCGAACTCCGACCAGGCTGGCGTTTGAAGATCGACGCAGGCGACTTGCCGCCGGTTGGCGGGATTGCGGGTTTCCGCGACGAAGTCGGCGATTGCCTCGACGGCGATTGGCTCGACGCGACCGTCCAGGTACGTGACGCGGGCGGCGCACTGTTTCCCCGCGCTCAGGCGCGTGACGACCGTCGTCACCGGCAGGACACCCACCGGGAGCAGTTCGGAGCCGACCAGAGCATTGAGCAGCGAACTCTTGCCCGACTTGAACTGCCCGAGTACCGCCACATCCAGCGGCGCGTCGTGCTCGGCCAGCTCGCGGCAGGCGGCCAGCGAGGGCTGCAAACTGCGCAGCGCGAACCGCTCCGCGACCTGCGCTACCGCATCGAGCACGGTAGTCGCGCCATGCGAAGTTGCCGGCGTCGATGTATTGCGAAGGTTGACGTGGTTCATCGGGCCAGAGGGTTCTCGAATACCGCCACCTTTCCCAGCTCCGCCTCAATCTCCAGCAGCCGGTTATACTTGGCGATACGCTCGCTGCGGCAGGCCGAGCCGGTCTTGATCTGGCCTCCGCCCATCGCGACCGCGAAGTCGGCCATGAACGGGTCCTCGGTCTCGCCGGAACGGTGCGAAATCACATAGCCCCAGCCCGCCTTGCGGCAAAGATTGATCGCCTCGATCGGTTCCGTGACCGTACCGATCTGGTTGAGCTTGATGAGCACGGCGTTGCTGCACTTCTCGCGGATTCCGCGCGCGATGAACTGCGTATTCGTGACATAGATGTCGTCGCCGACGATCTGCACGCGCTTTCCGAGAGCGGCCGTGTGCTGCTGAAAACCCTCCCAGTCGTTCTCGGCCAGGCCATCCTCGATTGAGATGATGGGATAGCGTTCAATCCACTGGCCGAAGAGCGCCGTCATGTCTGCCGCGGACTTGCGGCCCTGACCCGACTTCGACAGGTTGTACGTGATCGGCGCACCGCCGCTTCCGCCCTCGGCGAATGAGCTGGCTGCCGGATCGAGCGCGATCGCGACATCCTTGCCCGGCCTGTATCCGGCCGCTGAAATCGCTGCGAGGATGACGTCGCAGGCCTCGTCGTTGCTCTTCAGGTTCGGCGCGAAACCGCCTTCGTCGCCGACGCCCGTCGCGTAGCCCTTCTTCTTCAGGATGTTCCGCAGCGCGTGAAATGTCTCCGCGCCGTAACGCAGCGCCTCGGCGAACGTCGGCGCGCCGATCGGCATGACCATGAACTCCTGGAAATCGACGCTGTTGTCCGCGTGCTTGCCGCCGTTGAGGATGTTCATCATCGGCACGGGCAGCCGCGTCGCACCCGGACCGCCGAGGTAGGCATAGAGAGGAATGTTCGCGGCCTGGGCCGCCGCGCGAACCACGGCCATCGAAACACCCAGAATGGCGTTCGCGCCCAGCTTGCCCTTGTTCGGCGTTCCGTCCAGATCGATCAGCAGATGGTCGATCTCGGCCTGTCGCGACGGGTCCAGGCCCACGAGCTTCGGCGCGATGGTTCGAGTGACGTTCTCGACCGCCTTGAGAACGCCCTTGCCGCCGTAGCGCTTGGCATCGTCGTCGCGCAGCTCAACGGCCTCGTTCTCGCCGGTGGACGCGCCGGACGGGACCGACGCGCTTGCGGTAATGCCGTTATCCAGTGTGACGAACACCCGAATCGTCGGGTTGCCGCGCGAGTCGAGAATCTCCATCGCGCGAACGGAATCGATCTTGCGGTTCATGTGCGTTCTCCTCGCGAATCGGGTCGCTCGCCTTCGCGCTGCTCAACGCGCCCGCGACGCAGTGTCTCCATCAGCACTGTACGGGTTTCGGGACACAACTCAATTCGATCAATCGCATCCGTCGCGGCGTCGATGTCATACGCGACACGCCGCAAGCGGATTTCACCATCCTGCCAGAGCGCGTAGGCTGCCCGTGGATCACCGTCCAGCGGCTGTCCGACCGAGCCTGGGTTCACGATGCGTAGGCGCCCGCATTCACGTGCAAAGGGCAGGTGCGTATGGCCGACGACCAACACGTCTGCGTCCACGGCGGCGACAATCTCGCTCAGATACGCGTCACTGACTGTCGGGACAAGCGAATAGTCGGACAGCGAATCGCGCGGCGTGGCGTGGTAGAGCGCGAAGCCCGTGGCATCGATTCTCACCGTCAGGTGCAGCGGAAGTCGCGCCAGCCAAGCGATGTCCGGGGCGTCAAGTTGGCCGCGCGTCCAGCCGCGCATCGCCAAGGCGATGGGCTGCTTCGCGGCGCTAGCTCGTGGATCGGCCGACCATGCCACGGCGTGGTCATGGTTGCCGCATACGCTGATCGCCCCGAGTTCACGCAGCCGTCCAATCACCGATCGCGGATCGGGGCCGTAGCTCACGGCATCCCCTGCGAAAAGCACATGATCGACCGACCCGGCGTCCGTCAGCACGGCTTCCAGTGCCCACGGATTCGCGTGAATGTCTGATACGATCAGCAGCTTCATGCCTTCCCCGCATTCGGGTCCGATTCCGGGCCTGCGGGCCAATGCCGCCGCAACAGCCGACGAGCCTCGTCCGTGCAGGAGCCTTCCGCAACCAGCTCTCTCAGCAATTGCTGTGCCTCGCCCATGCGTTTCAGTGCCACCAGCACGGTCGCCCAATGCAGCTTGAACCAGGGTTCGTACGGGTTGAGCCACACCGCCCGCCGAAACTGCGACTCGGCCAGTTCCAGCGCATCGCGACCCAGCAGATACACTCCCAGTTGGTCGCGGTCGTAGCCGAGGAACGGGCGCGGCCGCAGCGCCTCCTCGCGGGCAAGCTGCGGGTCGCGGCGTCGGTCGCTTCGACCCATTCGCGTTTTCGAATTTCGATCCATCTCACCGGCCTCACTCACGCTGACGCCGGGACCGCCACGAATCCCAGACCGTCCACGCGCCCGGCACGAGCCACAGCGCGACGACCACCAGCCATGCCCACGGAGGCATCGTCGCGGGGGCCGCCGCAATCAGGGCGAACGTCCCGAGAAAGCCGAGCGTCGATAGCGCTTGGGCGACGCGCCAGGCAGTTCCCGTCGGGAGGGCAGCATCTTTCGAGACCGACGTTGGTTCGGCGGATTCGTTTCGGTTCATGAATCGCCTCCGCGTTGGCGCTCTGTCGGAGCGCCACGGCGTACGTTTGCCGACTGCCACCGGACACTTTCGAAGCGCCTCCGCGCGCATGGCGACAAGCCAACAGCGCACACACTCAAGTGTTCGCATTCGCCTTGTTCGCCGTGTACTTGATCACGCGCACCTTCTCCAGCGTGACCAGTCCCTCCGTCACCATCTGGTCGATATGCGGCAGCAGCGTATTGATCTTCTCTTCGCTGTCGACGATCTCGATGATCATGGGCAGATCCTCAGACAACCGGAGAATCTTCACCGTGTGCAGTCGGCTGTGAGCGCCGAAGCCCATCGGGCCGCGCAGCACGGTCGCGCCCGCCAGGTGCAGCTCGCGGGCCTTGAGCACGATCGCCTCGTAGACCGGCTTGCCGTGCCACTTGTCGCTTTCTCCGATGAAGATTCGCAGCAGTTGCGCTTCGCCTTCCAGTTTCATGCATCACACTCCAATCCAGCGTTCCGCCAGTCGATACCCGAGCCACACCGCCATGAAGCCGAGCGTAATGCTCAGCAGCATGTTCATCATCGCCCGCAGAACCTGCCCCTCGTTGGCCATCGAAAACGTCTCCCAGCCGAACGACGAGAACGTCGTGAAACCGCCGAGGATGCCGACCGTCAAGCCGACGCGGTACTCCGCCCGCATCGGGATGCGCTCGGCAAAGACCATGTTGAGCACGCCGATGATGAAGCAGCCGACCACGTTGACGATCAGCGTCCCGAGCGGGAACGTGCCCTTCGTCAGCGACTGTCCCCAACCTTGCACGAGGTAGCGCAGGAGCGATCCCAAGCCGCCGCCGGCGACAACCAGCGTGTATTTATTCACCAGGAAGCCCAATAGATACGCTTTCAGCATGCTCACCTTCCACAGAGTCAATGAACAATCAGGACGGCGCACGGCGCGTGGTCCACGATCCGGTCGGTCGTCGATCCGATGAGCCAGTGTTTGACCGGGCTGCGCCCACGACGACCCAGCACGAGCAGGTCGTGTTTGTTCTCGTCGGCGAGTCGCGTGAGTAGCTCGGCCGCGTGTCCGATCTGCTTGCGGAACGCGCACTTCACTCCGACGCGCTTGGCTTCCTGCTTACCCCAGCTGATGGCTTTCGTAAGCGGCCCGTCCGCGTCTCGCAATGCGTCGTCCACCTCGCCTTCCAACTCGGCGGCTTCCGGCGCCCGCACGGCCGTCAGCGCAAGCACTTCACCATCGCTCTCGCGCGCGAGCGCCAGCGCCACAGCAAGAGCCCGCTTTGATGGCTCGGAACCGTCGAACCCGACCAGAATACGTTTGTACATATCACGTAGCTCCTACAGCGGCCGGTTGTCGATCAACGTTCGCGCTCGGCGCCGCATCGCTCTCCGGCAGGTGATGGCGTGGCAGGAAAAACTGATTAGCGATCCAGGTCGGCACGACCGCGCTGGCGATCACGGCGGCGACCAGCAGCGAGTATTGCGCCGGCGTGATGATGTTGTGAGAGAGTCCGTAGAGCGCGGAGATCGTGCCGAATGTCAGACCGGTGGACATCAAGAGCGTCGTATAGACCGACTCGCCGCGCGCGTACTTGAACGCCCGGCACGCCGGGTACACGCCCACGAACTTTGTGGCCATCTTGATGAGCAAGAGCACGACAAACGCCCCGAATCCGGCAGCCAACGCCGGCAACTGAACTAACGACCCGGCTCGGATGAAATAGAACGGCGTAAGCAGGCCAAAGGTCAGCGTCCGCAGGCGGCGTACCAGAGCGTGGTCGCGGCCGACGGTGCCGGCCAGGATCATCCCGATCAAATACGCCGGCAGCACAGCTTCCGAGCCGGCCCAAACCGCCAGGCCGCCCATGCCGAACAGCGCGAAGAGCAGGTACTTGGCTTCCATTTCACTCGTGCGGCCTCCGTAGCGGCGGAAGAACGGCCCGGTGAGCTTCAGCAGCACGAACATCGCGGCGGTAAGCGCGCCGACGAAGAGCAGCGTCTTGGACGTGAAAGGTGCGAAGAGCAGCCCCAGCGCGACGACGGTGCCCAGGTCGGTGATGAAGCACGCCGCCAGAATCATCTTTCCGAACTGCGTGCCGTTCAGACCCAGTTCGAGCATCACCGCATACACGACGGCGACGGAGGTCGTGGACATCGCCACGCCGGCAAGCCACGCGGCCTGCGATTCCCAGCCGAGAAGAAACCTTGCGGCAGCCGCCGCGCCGAGGAACGGCGCCGCGAATGAAACCAAGCCGATCACCGTCGCCTGTCGCCAGCTCTTGCGGAACGACTTCGGGTCGAGTTCGGCCCCGGCCAGGAACGTCAGCACGATCGCCCCGACGCCGGCCATGAATCTGACCCAGCTCTCGTTCGCATCGAGCATGGTGGGGCCGAGCGCTGCACCGATAACGAGCTGCGCCACCGTGCCGACGACGATTTCGGTCAGCGCGACGGAGATTCGCAGCCAAATCGAGAGCAGCGTGGCGACGAGCGCCAGCCCCAGCCATAGCGCGGCAGAGAACCACACCTGTTCCACGGCGGTCTCCGACTTCGTTCTGGTAGGGGATTTCAGCGCAGCCCCTACCCGGTGCGGGTAGGAGCTATCAGCCCCGGGCGGGGCGGTTCAAGGCGAGCTCCATCGCCTGCACACATGGTAGGCGAGGGACCGTCCGTCGACAATTAGGCGTTCAGCCTTTCTGACAACCCTTGCAGGCTTGTGTGCGCTCGCCCCCGCGCAAGAGGTGCCCGCTCGGCGAAGGAAGCGCGCCAATCAGCACCGCTGCGCCCGAATACGACGCCGCGGAGAGCACTTGCGGCCAGAGACTCGCCCACGCCGCGCGTGAACGCAAAGACCGCCAGCGCCGTCCAAGACGCCTGGCACGCGAAGCACCCCATGAAATACGTGAACGCCCGCCACGTCAACGAGGACCGCGCAAGCTGCTGCAGCTCGAGGCGCCGCGATTCGATATCGGCGTCGGTCAGCGGCTGCTTAGCGGCATGCGGTGAACGGCGCGCGACGTCCTCGCCCCATTTGGCACGGTTGTTGATCTCCCAGTTCAACCGGTTCATCCGCTGCCGCCGTGGCGCGTCGCGCAGCGAGAGGCGGTACTGGAGCTCGGCCGCGGGCAGCGATCCGAACAGCGCCTTGGCGATGGCGCAGACTGCAAGCGTCCAGACGAAGAAGGACGCTACGTGTGCCCAGTCAGTAATCTCGAAGATGCTCGTCATGTGAAGGCCTCCGTGCCTTGATGGTTCTCGTCTCATAGCGCCGGCGTCGACCGGCGCTATCGTCCACACTGCTCCAGCCGCTCCCGCAGCAGATGCCGAATGATCCGCGCCTCCGCCGGCGCGTTGCTCGGGTCCACCGTGAACTCGCCGTTCCTCGGCAACTTCCAGCCGGCGTCGAGCTTGGCGAACAGGCCTGCGATCTCGGGGTCGCGCTCGATCAGCCAGCGCCGCCAATCCGCGTCGCTCGTCCCGTCGAGCAGCTCGGCGGCGCGGGCCAGAACGTAGTCGCACGCCAGCAGGCCCAGCTCGTCGTCCGGGCAGTAGGCCGTCAGATGGACGCGCTTCGGGCCGACGTTGATCGATACAACCGGCATCGCCGTCACTCCTTCCCGCCGCCCGCGAACACGAGCCGGCGTTCCCACATCCAGCGGATCTTCGTCTGCCACGACGCCGATGCGAACTCGACCAGTGCCTCCAACTCCTCGAAGCGCGTCGCGCCCGGGTCGCGGTTCTCGATGCCGATGTTGATCGAGCCGACGGTCGGCGAGCCCGCGGCCAAGGCGAGCTGTTCGGCCAGGCGCCGACAGCGGCCGTAGACGTTCGCGTCGAGCATCACGTAGACCATGCGGTACAGCGGGATCGCGGCCGTGACGTAGGCGAGCTGCTCGTCGGTCGGCAGCGAGCCGAAGAACGCCGTCGCGATTGAGTCGTTGCCAGGCTGCATGGCCGCCGTGACCATCACCGCGTCGAATGGTCCCTCGACGATGAAAAGCGTGTCGCCGCCGGCCAGGACGCGGTCGGGCTCGTAGATAACGCTCTTGTGCCCGCCCTCGACGGGGTGGCTGAGCCAGCGCTTCCGCACAAACGGATCGATCGCGCGCGCGGCGTAACCGAGGTCCAGGCCGCTTTCGCGAACTGGGAAGACGACGCGGCGCTCGTCATCGTCGTAGCGCAGGTCGAATAGCGGGATCAGCGTATCCAGCCGCGCAGCGGGTACACCGCGACCGACGAGGTACTCGTGGCCCGGCGCGGAGACGCCGGTGGACGCGAGCGGTGCCTGCATGCTCAGGTCACGCATTGGCCTGCTCCTGTCCAGGTCTCGCACGGACAATCGTGCATCCACGTCGCCGGGTCTTTCGTCAGGTCGTAGTCGCGCAGGCGCGGGACGCCGCGACCGGTGTACGGGCCTTGCCCGCCGTTGCGGCCGGGGAAGTTGCGGTACGGCGGGCCGCTGCCGTCGAGATTCAGGTCGACGGCAACCCAGGCGGCCTCGCCCTTGCACGCCGGAAAGTTGCCGAGAGAGCAATGGCAGATGTGGCCCGTGCAGCAGGCCGACCCGGCCCACGCCGAGAAACAGCCGCTGACTGCATCCACGTACTGCGCGCACAGCGGCTCGCCGTTCGCGCCATGATGGCCGTAACCGGGAATCTCCGGCGGAAGCGCCAGCGTGTCGCCGAACGAGCAGTCCGAGCTGCAGCCCGGCATGCCGTCGCAACCCGAGTACCAGCTTGGCACGAGGCCGCGCCAGTAGATGCCCGTGACCTCGTGGAACCAGAGACCGTCATCTTCGCCGAGCGGATACAGCGTACCGCAGCCGAACATATCGCCCAGGCAGTTGCCCGAGAACTCGTTGCCCGGCGGCCTGGTCGCCTTGAAATACAGCCCGCCGCAGTTCCCGTCGTGACACCACTCGTGATCGAGCCGGTTCTTCTTGAACAGGCCGCCGTGGTTGGCGTCCCAACCGGCGTTGCACTGGTCCGGCGTGCAGGCGAAGTAGCTCAGCCCCTCGACGCGACGCACGCAGTTGTAGCCGGCGTGCGGATCATCCTCGCACTGCTGTGTCTCCCAGTTGAAAGAGCGGCAACCCTGCTCGGTGCGGTGATAGCCGCACCCGAACGCACCTTCGTTTCCGAACAAGCCGAACGGGTCATAGCCGTCGCAGACGGTGTCCTCCCAGTACTGGCGGTCGCACGGGCACTCCGGGTTGCTCTCGGGCGAGTACTGCGAGTAGCCGCTCTTGCGGGCCATCATGTGGCACTTGGCCGAGCCGCAATTCTGCGTGCATTCCTCCCAGGTCGGCGTGCCCCACGGCTCGCAGGTGTCCGGATATTCGGTGTACGAATTCTCGTAGTCCGGCCCCCATTCGTGATACCAGAATCCGAGGACGTGGTCGTAGGGCCAGCACGCCTCGGAGTTGGCGCAGCATTTCTGACAGCCGACGCGCCACTCCGCGCCGGACGTGCCGTAGCAATCCGCGTAGTTCAGGGCGTAGTGGTAGCCGCAGTCCTTGCCCATGAACTGGCCGGGCGTGCGCTTGCGCGTGCAAATGTTGATTGTGGACCAGACGCCGTAGTCGATCAGGTAATCGACTGCATCGACAATCTCCTTGATGTGAACCGCCTCGATCACGTCGCCCGCGCGCAGGCCCCACGACGGGTATTTCGACCAGACCTGCGCGAGCTCGTCATGGTTCGGTTTGTACATGAGGATGAACGTGCCGGGCGCTGTGCCCCACGAGTATCCGCCGCCGAAAAACGGGTTATCGAAGTGCGTGTCGTCGGTATAGAGCATGTTGATGCCGCGCCACGTCTTGCGCGCGGCCGAGCTACCCCACGCATCGCCCATCGGCGGCTTGTGATTCGGATGGTTGTGAAGCGGGCGCGGGTCCGGCGTCGCGCCGCCGACCAGCCCCTTGCCGCCCGTCATGTAATGCGGGTGGACGTTCGATCCCGACCAGCGGAACCGGATCGGTATCGGCACGCAGCACGGGTAGCGTGGGCGTCTCGCCCGCGAACCGCCGCCGCCGCGATTTTGGATTTTGGATTGCGGATTTTGGATTGGAGAGACGAAGCGACGGAGCCACGAAGCGACGAAGGGTCGACCGCCAGCCTATTCTGCTGGGCGGGTTGCTTGTCCCGTCCCTTCGTATCGCAGCGCAAATCCCGTGCACCAGAGCTTCGGCGAGTTCCGAATGATCACGATTCCGGAATCTGTGATTACAACAGCATGCGCGCCGAGTGGAGCAGTCTTCGCCCGAATCGCGTTGTGCATCTTAGCTGTCTCTCCGGTATTCCAGTTGGCGGTCGAAACGGTCGCGAGTTCAACGAAGCTGCGAGAAGGTCTGCTCATCAGAATCTCGACGTCGTCAGGTCGGGTCGGCTCGAAAAACCCTTTGGCTGTCTTTGTTACATCGACGGTCGCGCACCCCGTCAGCGTAAGCGCCAGAAGAACTGCGACGGAAATCATTCCACCACGCATGCTCATCTCCTGTACCTGATCGCGGTGCCTGTGATTCGTGAATAGGTATCGCCGTATTTGTCCTCGCTCGCCCAGTCGTCACTTTTTGCGCGGTATCCACCGAACGTTCCGACGATGACCGCGTCCGCGCCGATTTCCGCTGCCCTTCGGCGCATGTACTCCACGGAAGCTCCGCGCGCTTGAAAGTCCGCGATGACATCGTAGGGACGCGAGGGTGCGGTCTTCAAGACCTCGACCTCTTTTTCGCTGCGCGGTGCAAACCGCTCAGTCGCATAATAGCGGTGCGCTTCATCCGACACGCATCCCGCTATCGCCAGAATCAGCCACCCGATTGCGAGACTCGTCTTGCGGAACATGTTGCGGTCCCTTTTCATCGCCGGCTCAGTACCCTCTGCGCAGAATGTCGCAGCGAACACCCGCCCCCTCGATCTCGCGCGAGAAACGCGACACGTCGCCGTCCCACTGGTATACCGGGAACTGTACGCCAAACGGGACGCTCGGAGTCGAGCCCGGGTAGTCCGTCGCGCCCGTCTGGTCTTTCAGATGGTGAATCTGGACGCCGAGCAACCCGTTCTTTCGCGCGATGGACTGCTGGATTTCGTATTGCACCCACGGCCGCGATGCGGTTTCCCGGCCGATCAGGACGACCGTCACGGTCGTGTTCTCCAGGTGGCGGTCGATCATGCGTTTGATCGCCTCATCGCCCTTCTTCTTCGCGTCCTCATACTCCGAGTGATCGAAGAACCCCGCCACATCCGGGCCGACGACCACGTTCGAGTTGCGCACCTGATTCGCCCGCCAAATGTCTCGCTCGAAGTGAAAGCTGAAGAAAACTCGCCGTGCCATGACTCACACTCCTTTTGCCGCACAGACGGCCAGAACGGCCGTCACGACAATGACCGCCAGAATCACCGGACCGTGCAATCCGATCACCCTTTTCGAAAACGCTACCTGAGCCAGACCGGCCACTTCCCCGTCATACTTGGTGGTATTCATACAGTAAAGGTCGTTGTCCAACTCGCCGCGCCGCACCGCGTCATGCAGCTTCCGAAACAGCCTTTCCTGGCGCAGGTAGTATGCGTCAAGCCACCAGAACGACAAAGACGGCAACAGGCCGAGGGCGGCGAATGCCCAATTGCCGCCAGCGGCGACAAGCGCGAAAAGACCGGCAACCAGCGTTACGGACCACCCTTTGAGAAGGAACGAGTTCCCCGCCAACCGGTTGATGACGCCCTGCACCAACTCGATATGCTTCGTCAACTTTTCGTCGCGATCCATCCGACACCGACCATTCGTCTACCACGGCGTGCGTTACGCCCCGATCGTCGCGCTGACCGTCGCGCTCCACGGCCCTTGCTCGCCGCGCGAGTTGATCCAGCGCAGCATGTAGTGGGCGATCTTGTTGCCCTGCGCGCCATCGTAGTCGCGCGTGTAAGGCGCTCGCGTATCGACCGCGAGAAACGTCAGTTCGCCCGGATCGACCGGCGGCGGGCCGTCCACTTTGACCCAGATTTCCGCGCCGATCACGCCGGCCGGCTTCGCGCGCCGCGTCGGCGTGGACTCGTCCGTGAAGTCGATGGTGTGCTGCAAGCGCTGCGATGCGTCGACGGTCGCGACCGGGCGTGTCGTCGGCGGGCCGACGGGCGACGGCTCCTTGTCGGGCACGGTGATCCCGAGCGCAGCGCGCTCGGTGTCGTCCACGCTGGGCGACGCCTGCAAGCGCCGCACCAGCGGCCGCACGGCCTGCTCGACGGCCACGCGGGCCGCGTCCTTGCCTTCGCGGGCCGAGACGGCGGCGGCAGCGGCGGCGATGTGGGCCGGATACTTCGTATTCCACGTCGTCTGTGCGGTCGTGACCGGCGTCATGTCGCCCGGGACCAGCCCCAGCCCCGCCAGGTTCGCGTTCGCGTACGTGACGAAGTTGCTCAGCCAGCCGTTGAACTCGGCGTCGCCGCGCGGGATGTAATCATTCGCCATCGGAGCACCTGCCTTTCGACCGCGGCGGCCTCCGCCGCCCTTGTGAGCCTTCTGAGCCGGAACCGGCGTCGGATCGGGCATTCCGGGAACCTCCACGACTCCGCCGCAGACCGGCCCGTCAGTGCCGGGCCATTATCCGGCCGCTGCGGGGATATATCCAGCCCCGCCGGGGATCCTACGGCCGTGTCGAGGGCATCCCCGGACGGTCTGGGGACAGGCACGGGCGGGCTTGGCCTTGGCACGGCGGGGCCGTGGAACGGCCGCTACGGGCCGGGAGAGGCCCCAGCCAAGGCCGGAAAGCCGCGCAAGCCCCATCGCATGCCATGAACCGGTTCGGTTCAGGCCGTCTTGATCCGCTGGCAGCTCGGCGACCTTCGCCCTACCCTACGCCCCATGGCGGAATCCGATGCAGAACTCGCAGCATGTCGGCCTGCCCGATTAGACACCGGGAGATTCAACGCGACTGCTGTCATTCCCTACGGCTGTAGGGTCGCGCACATCTGCGCCGCGATGAACGACTTCCTGGACTTCTTGGGGTTCATCAACCAGCAGCTCAATACGAAGGGCATTCCGCGACTGGAATCGTTCCTTATGCCGGCGAACTTCAGCAGCATTGTCGGCGAGTTTATGAGCGCGAGCATCCCGAAGCATTGCCCAACGCTCGCCAAGAACCGCTACCACAACGGCCACCCCGACCTGCTACCGAAGGGCATGTATCCGGGCGATTCGCAGTTGCACGCCCCGGAAGGAATCGAGATCAAAGGCTCGCGCTACCTGAGCGGCTGGCAGGGGCATAACGCGGAAGATGTGTGGCTGATGGTCTTTGTGTTCGATGCGAACCGCGTCACCGATGTTAATCGCGGTCTTCCGCCGAGGCCCTTCCGATTCCTCAAAGTCGTTGGCGCGAAACTGTCGGTAGACGATTGGCAGTTCTCGGGGCGATCCGAGACCAGCCGTCGAACGATTACTGCCAGCGTGAAGCCATCTGGCTTTGCCAAGATGGAGGCAAACTGGATCTATCGTGCAGCGGATTCCGGCGCGGCCGAGGCATGAAAGAGCAACTCCCTCGCGTGCGCACCGACAATTCCGTCCGTGTGCGGAATCTGCAAGCTTGCCAGACGCGCGACCGCGTTCCGCGCTAGCTCATAGAACGTTTCATCTCGTTCCACGCCCATCGCGCTCACTCCGACAGCATTGGCGGCCGCGATCGTTGAACCTGCGCCCATGAAAGGATCAACGATGATCCCTTGCCCCAACGGCAGCGCGGCGTACACCAATCGTCGCATGAGTGACTGCGGTTTGAGGCTTGGGTGATTTGCGATGTCCCGCTCTAATCGTGGTGTGCGTTCGCTCAGAATCACATCCTCGAACGGCTTGTCGTTCAGGTAGCGGCGCAGGCCGCCCGTCTGAAACTCGCGCAGACAGTCACTCACGCGCATGCCTTGTCGCAACGGCTTGCGGAGGATGCCCCATGGTTCGTAACAGCCCTTTGCCATCGAGCAGACAGTGCTGAATTCTGTCTCTGCATTCTTCGGTCGATCTCCTCCGCGCAGAGTGCGGACGAGCCGGATCAATTCGCCCCGAAACTCCAGGCCGCTTTCCACAAGGGCACCAAACACCAATTGCGAGACGAAGGCATTCGTCGCGATGAACACGTGCCCGCCTGGGCGCAGCGCATTCACGACAAGCGATCCCCATTCGACAAAGAAGGCCCGCAGGCGCGACCGTTCGGCTGCGTCCAAGGCCGTGAAGCGAGGAAGTGGCTGGCGATTGCTTCCGTCGAACGATGGCGGGATTCTCCAGATTCCCCCCGTTCCGTTCGCTCGCTTTTCCAATTGATCGCTGTCGTACTCCTTTACGCCGTAGGGCGGGTCGGTCACAACCGCGTGGATGGTGTCGGTCGGAATGCGCCGTAGCCATTCGAAGCAGTCCGCGTGGATGAGGCGCGATGCGCCAATCTCAGCGTTGGGAAAGTCGAACGTGAATCGATCTGTCATTCTCTTGATCTTCCTCGTTGTCATGCCACGAGACTAGTCCCTCAGTCGGGACTAGTCAAGCGCCTTTTTCGTCGGGTTTCAGGACGAGGCCAAGCGACTTACAGAGCCGTTCGAGGTTGCGGCTTGATAGGTCGCGCTTGCCCGCCAAAAAGTCGTACACGGCAGTCTTGCTCACACCGCTCTCTTGGACGAGTCGGTACTGCGTCCATTTCCTTCGATCGAGCTGGGCGATGATGGCTTCACGGAACATCAATCGTGGCATTATACCGCAATCCGGGTGTCATCCCCCAACCGCGAAGCGGGGACCATGGCGGACTGCTTGCGCGGAATCCCGCCCGCGCCCTGCTCCTCGAGGTTGAATATGTTGTTGTAGGCCACGCCGCCGCCGGTGTCGAACGAAAAGACGCTCTCATTCGTCTGCGGGACCGTGCCGTACCGGACGATTCCTTCCCACAACATGTCGCCGACCGGCTGAATGCTGACGGTGTCGCGCGGCAGGAAAAGTAGGCCCGAGCCCCAGGGGTCGTACAGCGTGGGCGAGCCGGTAACGAGCGCGGCGCGGGCTTGCACGTCGTCATTCGTGCCACGGATGGCGTAGCGCAGCTCGACCGACGGGCTGGTGCTCGTCGTGATGAGCCGGCTCTCGAACTTTTCGACGACTTCGACGGGCACGCGAGCTCCTATGCAAACTTCAGTCCGCCCGTGACCGCCGCATCGGCCAGGCGCTTTGTGTGCTTCGCGGTCTGCTCTGTCGCGCGGGCCGTTCGTTCGTCCGCATCGCCAGCGCCGAGTCCCTGCGCGGCCAGCGGATTGAATGTGCCGGCGACGGAGATTTTCTTGGCAACGAGATCGCCCAACCCCGCGAGCCGATCCTCAAGCCCGTCGAACGGGTCTTTGATCTTGCGGCGCGGCGGACCGCCGCCGGCGTCCGCGGCTTCACGCTTGGCCCGCGCCGCCGCGATCGCCTCGTCGAGCTGCTTGCGGGCGTCGGCCAGCGCCTTCTTGGTTTCCGCGACGCGCGAATCCGTGGCGCTGTCGAGCGCCGCCTGGGCTTCGTCGAACTGCTTTCCGATCTCGGTCAGCGTCGCTTCGTTGACTGCGGCCGACTGCTCGCGCTCGCGCTTGCGGCGATCCTCACGTTCCGTCAGCGCGCCCGCGCGACGCTGTTCGATGCCCGCGGCCGTGTCGGCGAAGTCTTGGTCGGCCATCTGCTTGGCGGCCGCCGCCTGCTCGTCGGTGAGGTCGCCGAACAAGTTCATGAGGTCGATCCAGCGCTTGGTGAGCCAGTTTTGCACGAGATGCCACGCCTCTTGCACGTCGCTGGTGAAGTTGGTCCAGGTCTTGGAGAGGAACGCGGTGGTCTCGATCCAGGCGACTTCGAGGGCGTGAAAAACCTGCTGCGCCAGGGCGAGCGCGCCAAACCACATTTTCTGGGCCGTACCGATGAAGAAGCGACGGGCCTCCAGCCAGGCCCGATTCAGCGCGGCGACGCCTTCCTGCCACGCTAACTTCAGTGCCAGCCAGAGGATCTGCGCCGCCAACGTGATGTCGCCGGCGGCCAGGGCGTCTGTGATTCCACCTATTACCTTACTTATGGCGTCGCGCAGCCAGGCGAACTGCTCGCCGAGCCATGCCAGGGCGTCCGCACCGGCCCCGGTGTACACGAGAATCGCCGTTCCCAGCGCCGCGACGGCTGTGATCGCCAGCCCGATCGGCGAGACCAGCGCGGCGATTGCGCCGCCGATCACGCCGAACGCGGTGCCGATGCCGGTCACGATCGTCGCCAAACCACCAAGAGCCGCCCCGAGACCCGACACGAGGAATCCCAGCGCGACCAGCGCCACGCCAGCGGCGGCGACGCCGGCCGCAACCTGAAACACCGTGACGACGATGGCCTTGTTCTGCTTGATCCATTCGCTGAATGCGACGACGGCGCGGGTTACTTTGCCCGCGAGTTCGGTAATGGTGGGCGCGAGCGCCGAACCGATTGAGAAGACGGCTTGCTTGATCACCTTCCAAAGCGTGTCCAGCGCGTCGGCCAGGACCGAAGCGTCCTTGGCCGCCTGCGTCGAGATCGTCAGACCGAGCGCCCGGGCCTGCTCCTGGAACTTCGCCAGCCCCTTCGCGCCGTCGGCGATCAGCGGCAGGAGGCGCGTGCCCGACTTCCCGAAGATCTCCATCGCGGCGGCCGCCCGTGCCGTCGGGTCTTGAATTTGACTGATCCGGTCTGCGAGCAGTTTGAACTGCTGCTCGGGCGAAAGTCCCTTGAGGTCTGCGACCGATAGACCGAGCTGCCCGAGCGCATCGGCGGCGCTCTTCGATCCGCTGACCGCTTCGGAGATGGTCTTTTGCATCTTCCGAAACCCGGTCTCGAGCGTCTCCATATCGGCGCCGGCGAGTTCCGCGGCAAATCCGAGCTCCGACAGCGTCTCGACGCTCACGCCGGTGCGTGCCGACATCTCGTCCAGCGAATCCCCCATGTCGGCGAACGTCTTCGCCGTGCCGAACAGCGCCGTGAGAGCTGCTCCGCCGATCGCGGTCAGCTTGGTCCCTACCGAGCGCAGCCCTTCACCGAAGGCTCTCAGCCGCTTTTCCGCGGCCTGCAGCCCCTTGGTCAGCTTGTCGGAAACGCCCAACTCGACGAACGCCCGGCCGGCGCGGATGCCCCTCGTGTCGGCCATGCGCTACCCTCCTCGGATCGACCCGGCCCACATGCGCGGCAGCTTCGGTCGCTCCTTCGCCAGCGCCGGCCCCATGTATGGGCGGGTTTCGACGCGGGCACGCTGCGTGACGAAGCGGCCGCGTCGGCGCGTCTTTACCTTCGTCGAGCCGCCGAACTCCAGTACGTTCGGCGCTGTGCTTTTGCGGAAGCCCACCGGCCCGACGACGACGCTGTCGCTGGCGCGGTCGTAGCCGAAGAAGATCAGCCGGCGCAGCGATCCCTCGTGCGAATGCGGCGGCTTGCCCGGCGGGGCGGGCCCCTTGCGCTTGCGGATGCTGTGCTTGGCGGTCGTGCGAATGAACGCGCCGCCTTGCGACAGCACGCGGCGCTTCGCATTGCCGACGGCACGAAGCACGGTTGCTCGATCGAAGAACAGATCCTTGATCTTGAAGTCGATCACGTGGACGTTCCGTTGGCTTTTGGCAGCTGGCAGCGGATTCGGGCCATCTCGCGACGGTGACTGAGCATGAGTGCGAGGATCAGCGTGAGTGTGACGACCAATGTCGCGCCGACGCCGAATTCGCTGCGATAGCCGGTCACATCGCGACCGACGCCAGTCGCCTCAATGTGCGCGGCGAGCGTGGTTTCGACCGCCGTCTCGATCTGGTTGCTGAGTTCCGCCTTCACGCCGGCGACGACCTGGCCGCTGAGCTGCTGGACGTCGACGGCGTCCGCGTTGCCGGACGGCTGCGACGCGGGCGGCAGAGAACTCGCCGGCGACAGCTCGAGGCGCGGCTGGGACGTGCTCGCGGCACATCCCAGCAGCGCGCCCGACAGCGCCGCCGCGATGATCAATCGCGCGGACATGTCAGGGCCCCACGAGCTCGGCGGTGACCAGGCGGCCCCCGGGCGTAGCCGCAACGCCCGTGACCTCGACATTCACCGTCTGACCGAGCTTGTCCGCAGCCCCCAGGACCACGACCAGCGTTCCGTCTTCGAGTCGCGAGAAGCCCTTGTTCTCGTCGCGATCGACGTCGTAAATGTGCAGCGAAATCGTCGAAGGGCGCGTGGCAGGCACTTGCGGCTGCGCAGCACCTGGCTGTGGCGCTGGACGATCCGCTTTGTCACCCACCGCGTCGGATGGCTTCGCTCCGTCTCCGGCGTTGTCCTTCGCGTGCGGGCTGCTCTCGGTCTCCTCGCTGCTCACGCTGCTGATCTGCAGCTGGCCGGCGACGCCCTCGACGCCCACACTGGCGCGGCCCTCGATGCCGACGACCCACTTGCCCTCGAAGTTCACGACATAGGCGGGGTTGATACCCTGCGCACCGGCCTGGATCGTGAGGTGCTCGACGCCCTGTGCCAAGCCCTCCTTGACGGCCGGGATGATGGCCTGGTCGGCCAGCTTGGTCGCGAAGGCCTCGATCGGCGGCTGGGGATTGAGACTCGCGCAACCGAACAGGCAGCCGCCGAACAGCAGCGTGATCAGGTAGGGCGCGAAGCGCGCCAGCGATGTGACGGTAACAGCGTCCATTGCAGTTCCTCCGTGAACTTTTCAGCGCCCGGCCGTAACGCACGGCGGGACTTTTCCATCGATGAACACGTCCTTCAGGATGCCTATGCCGACCGGGATCGGCTTGTCCGGTTTTCGGAACGGGTCGAAGTCGGCCGGTCGGAACGCCTTGGTGCGCTTCGGGTCGCGATGGCAGTTGGCAATCAGCGCCAGCAGCGTTGACGTCCGCCGCCACTCGTCGCGCACGCGCGCCTCGGCCATGACGACCAGCTCGCGCAGCGTCAGCGGTCCGGGATCGACGCCGGCAATTCCGGCGAGTTCCCAGCAGAGCCGCCAAGGGCTTTCTCGATCACTGCGCTGGTGTCGAACCTCTCGACGCGCTGCTCGATCGCCTCCACCGTCGCCTTCACCAGCGCTGCCTGCTTTTCGATCGCCCGCGCCGTGTCAGTCCGGCGCAGCTGGCGGAAAAAACCGGTGAGTTCCTCCCAGAAGGCGTCATGCGCCGCCATGATCGCGTCGCCACCCATCGCCCGGCCGAACTCCTCGTCACTGACCCCAACCTGCTCGGCCTGCGGCTTGACCAGCGCAAAGATCACGTCGCAGAGCAACACGACGTCGGTCTCCAGGCGCGTGAGCAGCGGCGGATCGCCGTCCGTGAGGTTGGCCAGGTTGACGCCCTTGATCAGTCCTTCGACGCGCTTGATGGCGTCGACGGTGATCGAGATCGTCCATGTGCGACCCGCGTTGTCCGTGAAGGTCTTCATCCATCCGCCTCCTACGCGCTGTTGTAGAGCGCCCCGATCTTCAGTGACGCGTCCACGGTTCCCGCCTGCGAGGCGACGATGTGCGTGACCGCCGAGCCGGCCAGCGGGTTGGCCGCCGTGCCGCCGTTGACCCAGAACCACAGCTCGTTGGCGGTCAGATCGACCGAGAGCTTGAGCGTCGAGGTCTCGTAGAAGCTCAGGTGAGCACGCTGGGCGCACAGCGACCCGATCGCGACCAGCAGGTTGCCGACGAAGTCCGTGTCGATGGTCTGCTGCTTGGTCATCGTGAGCGCGGTGCTCTGCGCCGGCAGGATGTCCCCCGCGCCGCCGGAGAACGTGACGTCGTTGCCGTTCACGGCGGTCACGTTGGCGTTGTAGCGCCGGCCGCCCGTCCAGTAGACATCGACGACGTTGCCGTTGAGGATGCCGTGGCCGGCTTCGAGCGTGGCGATGCCGGCCGTGTCGCTGGTGCGAGTCGTGAGCGTGCCGGTCTTGGCCGGGTTCAGCGTCACCTCGTGCGAGATCTGGCCCGTCGCGGTGCGGCTGAAGCTGGCGTTCATCCCCGCGCCGCCGATGTCGCCGCTTACTGTCAGGTTGCTCGTAGGCACGTCTGCTCCTCCGCGCTATCCGCTAAATCCAACTCGGCGGCGTGGTCGAGTAGGTCACCTTGGCGGTTACCGAGACGGAGATTGCTTCCTCGAGCGGCTCGCTGCGCGAGAACTGCGTGATCATGAAGTCGGCCTGGAGGCCCTGGCCGCCGGCCCCGTCGCGCACCTGGAAGCCGATCGGGGCATTGGTCAGGTAGGCGTTCTTGATGGCCGTGAAGCCCGCGTCGGCGGGCTTTACCCGTCAGAAGGCGGTAGGGTTCACGTGGGGGCGGGGCGGGGTGCGGGCGGTGAAGTGATCGCGATCGCCGGGACCGCGCTCAGGCCAAGCGGCATAGTGGCCCGAATGGCCGCAGCGCCCATGCCGCAGGTCGCACGTAGTAACGCGCCGCCTACCGGGATAGGGTCCTACGCCACTCGGGGTTTCAGCGCGTCCAACAGCTCCTGCTTGTGGAAGGTATTGTCGGGGAGTTCCGATATGCGGCGATACTGTTCGGGGCTGATTGTCTTTCGCGACACCAGGAGATTGGATGCCCATAGGCTGACGGCCCACGGGTCATCCTTCTTCGCCAAGTGCGCCCACAGCTCATCATGCGCTGGGTAGCCCGACGGTGGAAACGTCAACATGTCTATGGCATAATCGACGAACTCATTCTCAAAGTAGAAGTCACCGATTTGCAGGACGGCCATGATGCGGTACCATTCCGACATCCCACGGGTCGCCGCCAAGAGTTCGCGGGCATGCTCGGGAGTGAGCCGCTCGGCGTGCGGAGACCCTGCAGTCTCCCAGAATCCATGCGCCTCGTCGATCGACAGGGTCTTGACACGCTCGGCGAGCTCGGTGGGGCTGTAGTCGCTCATGCGTCAAGAACCCACGTACACCGGCTCAGTCGCCAACCCTAACGAACCACTGTGGCAGGAGCCCGTCCTCAATAAGGTGCGGCTCCCGTGGCTCGAAGTGGTCCGTGCCTGATGCCGGGTCCGCACGCACACACGGCTTGTCGGCATTGGGCCAATCAGGCGGCTTCTCCGAAGTCAAGAATGTGCAGCCTTCCGCGGCCGAAGCACCCCACTCGAATCCAAGTGACCGCCACCACCAGCAGTAGCGGCGCGGACACGCTCCCGGCGGCAACGCCTTCGCACGCAAGATGTCCTGGGCATCGGGCATGCCTGGGTCTTTCTCTATCCGCCGACGATTTTCAGATCGAAGATCGAACCGTCAGGCCGCAGGAAGTGTCTGGGAGTGCCGGTAGTGCTCTGCATAGCGCGGGTCGTTCACGCGATACAGGTGCCGGGCGGTTTCATGCCGGACCTTCGCGGCCCACTCGTCGAGCTTCTTCAGCGTCGCCGGGATGTCGAGGTCTTCGGCGCCCGGGAGCCCCTTGGCGCAGATCAGATTGAGCAGCGCCAGGTCGAGCTTCTCGATTGACTCGGGCGGCATCGCCAGCAGGTCGGCGACGCTCTGCGGCGTGGCGGGCTGCGACGCGGGCGCTGTGGCCGGTGGCGCGCTCCGCGGGTGGGTCGCGGCGAAGGCGACGGCGCCAACAACGATGATGACGCCCCCGAGCACCAGCGCGCCCATGCGCGTATTCTCGTGCGCACCCGGCGGGCTCGTCAAGACCGGCCGGGCGGCGTGGTAGAAAGCGGTCGCAAGATTCGATGGCAGCGCGAGTTGTCGCTGAAACGGCGTCGCCCCACGAAAATCTTCGGTCGGCTTTACGAATCGCCCATCCGCCGGGAAATAAGTGGATGTGGGCAGTGGTGCCCCGAGACACCGGCAAGGAGAAAATGATGGCACGGATTGGGTTGACCTTCGACGAGTACGTGGACCTCAAGATCAAGCCCCATGCGGGCGCGGACCGAGCCTTTCACGAGGCGGCCAAGATGGAGCGGCGGGAGATGTTCCCGATGGCGCTGACCGTCGCGTCCAGTCACCTGCGGTCGCGCGGCTACGACTGCCGGCCGGAGATGCTTGAGTTGCTGGTCAAAAACGGCGTCGTGACGCCGGCCATGCCGGACGCCTGGGCGCAGGCGGACGTGGACGCCGCCGCCGAGCACTTCGAGGAATGCGGCATCCTCACGCCCTACGCGGCGATGTGCCAGACGCTCGGATGCCGCTACGCGGCCACTCGGTCGGCCGATTTCGATACGGCCGGTCAACTAGCGGGGGCCCGCTATGCCCGTCACCGCAACGCCCCTGAGAGCGAAACAACGCTGATTCTGGAGTCCCTGCGGGCAGTCTTCTGGCTGAGGTTCAGTGAGGCGGCGTAGTACGGGAGGGAGTGAAACGGTGAAACAAGCTCGGCCGCGGGCAAGAGCCGACAGGTCACGGGCGCTTGAGTCCGCGCCACGGCGGGGCCGTCTATCGACATTGCCGGGGTCCGGGAACCGTCTCGTGGGGGGTAGAGGGTGAGGCTTGGAGCGGGAGAGGGGCCGCGTCCCCCGCTCCATCAACGTGGTCCGCCGGTAGGCGGGATGGACTTGACGGCTTGTGACTTATAGGTTACACTTGGGTGGACGATGGAAGTACGCCGCTACCTCACCGAGACGGGCAAGGATGTCGTCGGCGAGTGGCTGGCGGGCCTCAAGGACGCCCGGGCGCGGGCGAAGGTGGCGACCCGGATCGCCCGGCTGGAGGCCGGGAACTTCGGAGACTGCAAGCCCGTGGGCGAAGGGGTCTGGGAACTTCGGGTCGATTGGGGGCCGGGCTACCGGGTGTACTACGCGATCGTCGGCGCCGAGGTCGTTCTGCTGCTGTGCGGGGGCGACAAGCGGAAGCAGGCGGCGGACATTCGCAAGGCGGCGGAGTTCCTGAAGGATTACAGGCGAAGGACGACAGCATCATGAAGCACAAGGCCAGCATTTCGCACGAAGACGCCATCATCAGGGAGCTCCGCGAGGATCCCGAGTACGCGGCCGAGTACCTGAGGGCCGCCCTAGAGGACAGCGACGAGCCAAGGGTGCTGCTCATCGCCCTGCGGCACATTGCGAAGGCGCAGGGCATCGCGGAGGTCGCGAAGCGGGCCAACATCGAGCGGGAGAGCCTCTACCGCGCCCTGTCGCCAAAGGGGAATCCGCGTTTCTCAACCATCATGGCGATCACCAAGGCGCTCGGGCTGTCGCTGACGGTCGAGCCAGCACGGGGTTGACGAGGCGCCGCGATGATCCGAAGCGATGTGGAATACCAGACGGCAAGCGGGCGCGTGGCGGCAGCCGAGCAGCGCATCCGCGAGCAAGAAGAGCGGTTGCGGAGCGCGGGCCTGACCGAAGCGGAGATCAAGTCGTCGGCAAGCCCAGCTTGTCAAAGAACGCCTTGTTGCGTTCCTTGGCAGCATTGACAAGTCGATCAAACGAGATCACTTCCACATACGCACCGTAAGTCTTGTTGTAGAAGAAATAGCCAAGGCCGTCGCTTGTACGAATGGCGTCATGGATCTTGCAGCGCTGCACGACAGAGGGCGTAAGGTCACAGAGAACATAGCAGAAGCCCGGAATGTGCTCGGACCCGGGGATAGGGCGCCCGTTTGCGGTTTGGACCTTGCCTTGGCGAATCCGATCAAGGTATCCAAGGGCCTGTTCGATTGGGTCCTTCTCTTCCCCTTGCGCCGCGTCATTTCGCATTGGTCGCTTGAGTTCGACGACGATCAGGGCCGCCGGAGGGAGATTCGGACCCTCGGAGACAAGCATAGGATTATCGAAGGCGTTCAGAGCGACAATGTCCGGCTCCGTACCGTCGCTCGCTCCTGTAATCGGTAGCGATCCGAGCGGCTTGTCCGAAGCCATGTAATCATGGAACGCCAGACGCTCGTCGATCAGCCACAGATTGCAGGTCTCGAAGTGGAAGCCGTTCGAGTCCGTGCGCATCGGCATGATGAGGGTATGGATCAAGTCCTCTCGGGCGTAGCTGCCGTCCGGTTGCCGGCGGATGGCCGCGTCCAGAAGGTCGATAATCACTCGCCGATGCGAAACATAGTTCGCAAGATCAGAGCGTTTGATGTCTGCGGCCGTCTGGAGGTAGGCGTCAAGCCGCGCACGGTAGTCGGGGAAGCTCTCTTGCGGCTGAGGGTGCATGACATCGTGCCCCTCAGAGAGCAGTTTGCTCTCGATCTCCGCCAGGTGCTTGTGTAGTACCAGGTCGAGGTCTTTGTCGCTGATCTCGGGATCAACCACGAGTTGCTCTTCGGGTATGCGGGCAAGGATCGGACGATAGCGCGGTGCCCTTCTAGACACGAAGTTCTCGACACGCTCCTTACTCAGTCGGTGCTTCTCCTTAAGGTAGTCGGACAGAAATGCCGTTGCCCGCTCGATCACCGCCTCGCGGATGTCCTTTTGTGACACTTCGCTGGAGGCAAACATCTCGAGTGGCTCTTCCTCAATGTCGAAGCTGGTTCGCTCGGAGCGCACTCGTTCATCAAGAAGAGTTGAGCTGACGTAGCACTCGTAGAGGAAGGGTGTTTCGTTATCGACGAGCGTGCCAAACAGCCCTGGTATTTTGCCCTTGAGGTTTTCCTGTGTTACGAGCCGGTTAGCGGCGCAGAAGGCGATATTGTGGCCGCGAGCGGATGATGCAGACAGCTTGATGTGGATGAGGTCGAACTTGGATCCCTTCAATTCAATGGACTCAGTGGTCGCGCCGGCAACCATGTGCTCGTCGTATACATTGTTTAGGTCGATGGTCTCGTCGTCGTCGACAATGGTGATTGAGGGGGCTCCTCCGGGCCGCACAAAGTACCACAAGCAATGCTCAAAGAGATTCCGCGCGATCACCTTTGCGGTCTTGGGAGCAGGATCTCGAAACTTCTTTGCGAATCCGATGAGGCGAATTTTCGTGCTTCGCGGCTGGTCCTTGGTGTCCGTGACTGTTGGCTCCGACACGCCCTGCCTTGCATCGAACGAAAAGGACCGCTTCTTATGGCCATTGTCGTCAACGGCGTACACGCTCTCAACTTCGGCGCGATCAAATGCCTTGAGCCAGAGCAAGCGACCGACGCCTCGTCCGCCCCGCGACGCTTTGTATTCGCTATCGAGCGTTCGAAACGACTCCATGTTGGCGTCGTTGAACCCGACGCCATTGTCGGTAATCGTAAACCCCACAATATCACCCTTCGCGTCAGGTCCAGGACGCTTGGATTCTTGGTCAAAGGCAAGCGCGGATTGGGAATCGCGGGTGATATGAACGGTGATGCGACCTTGCTGGGGAGAGATGCCCGCATCTTCAATAGCGTGAATGGAATTGGAAACAGCCTCAAAGACGGGAAGCAGGCCGTTACTGGCGGGCAGGGACGTGTTGCGGAGTCTCCCATGGAGGTTGGTTTCGATGCTCATATCACACCTCGTCCGCTGAAACGACCACGTTGAAGGGCACGCCGAGGGTCTCGAAGTGCTTTTGCCCGCAGCGCACCTTGTCCGCCTCGCTCGTCCGCAGCTTCAGGAAGTCTTTGGTCCCCTTGGTTTCCCGCACCAAGTAGAGCGCCTGGCCGTCGTGCTTCACGATGGCCCAGTCCGGGTTGTACTTGCCGATGGGCGTGTCGATCTCGAACCAGTTGGGCAGCTTGACGAACAGCTTGATGTCGTCGCGCTGGTCCAGCTTGCGGGCGAATTCCCGTTCGATTTCAGAGTCATAGACGACATACTCGTAGACGGAGTGGTTGACCTGGAGCGCGGTCAGATAGTTGATCAGCTCTTCGTTCTTGAAGAGCAACATCTCCCACTCGGCGTCCGGCCCTTGGCCCCCGATCTTCTCGTACTTGATGCCGTCCACGAGCAGGCGATGCAGCTCGTGCTTGATGATCGCGGCCACGGCGTCCATGAAGCGCTGCGGGTCCACGAAGAACTCCGCGAGCCTGCCTGATTCCTTGAGAATCCGCATGAGTGTCGAGCGGGTCAGCTCCGTCTCGTTTTGGAGGTACGCGAGCACGTCGGGCACGGGCCGATGGGCGAACGTGACCTGCTCTTCGGCGGCGCTGACAGCGGTGGCGGTGACGCCGCCGCGGACCACGCCCACCTGGCCGGCCGTCACGCGAATCTTCGCGGCCTCGATCTTCGGCATCATTTTGATCCCGGCGACCGATACCCGGACCAGTTCGTCGGTCTGGAACTCGACGCGGTAGACGGTCTTGGGCTTGATCCGATCCCACAGGGCCATGAACTCGGGGCTGAGTTGGACCTCCTTGCGGAGCCGGTTCGGCCCCTCCTGCTTTTCCTTGCGGATGTGTCGCTCGATCTGGTAGCGGGCGAGCAGGTCCACGACGGCCGGGGCGAGTTCCTTATGCGGTTCGGGAAGTTCAATCTTGAAGTCCGGCCGCTTCGGGTCGAACGCCGGCTGCAAGCGCCCCTCGGCGTCGATCATCTTCTGGTCCACAAGCGCCTTCTTAATCGCCTCGGCCGCCTCGCGCCCGATGGGCCTCTCTTCGTCATCAACCACCTGAACCAGCTTGGCGAAGGCCGTGATCGGCACCTTGCCGAACGTCACGCCGCAGTCCTCCTCGTATTCGGTCTGGAGCGCCCGGGCAAAATCCTCGTAGCTTTCGTTGGCCATGACAAAGAGCTTGATGATCGAATCATCGAACACGCGCTGCCCGTGCTGGTTGACGGGCAGGCGGAGACCTCGGCCGATCTCCTGCCGCTTCTTGAGCGCGGAGCGTGTCTCGTTGAGCGTACAAATCTGAAAGACGTTCGGATTGTCCCAACCCTCGCGCAGGGCCGAGTGGCTGAAGATGAACCGCAGCGGCTCCTCCTCGGCGAGCAATCGCTCCTTCTCCTTCATGATGAGGTTGTAGACCTCGTCGTCGGCCTGGGTGTCGCCGCGGGTATCCTTCCAGACCGGCTGAGTTTGCCCCTTCTTCGGCTTGTCCGCCGCGAAGTAGCCGTCGTGAAGTTTCTCGACGGGATGCTTGAAGAGCGGCAAATCCTTGTATCGGGTATCCTTCGCGAACTCGGCGAGCGCAGCCTCGAACGCTTCGGCGAACTTGCCCTTCACCGGTTGCCCACCGTCGTTGTAGTCGCGGTAGTTGCCCACGCGGTCGATGAAGAACAGGCTCAGCACCTTGACGCCGCGGCCGAGCAGTTGCAGTTCCTTGTCCAGGTGCTTCTTGACCGTGTGCTTGATCTGCGCCTGCCACACGTCGTCGCGGAGGCCGCCGATCTCCTCACCGATCCGCATGACGCGGCCGCTGGTGAAGCGGATGTACTCGTTTCCCGGCTCGGCGTTTATTTCCGTGATTTCAAAGCCTTGCCGGTAGGCGGCGCGCTCGTTGGACACGGAAAACAGGTCGGCCCCGTTCTTCACCGTGACGGACTTCTCCTTCGGGCCGTCCGGCGTCTGGATGTGGATGCGGAGTTTGGCCTTGATGCTCGGCTTGTAGTCGATCTTCTCGACGCGGACGAAGGCGTCGTTGGCGCCGCCGTCGGCGACGGCGCTCCCCACCACGATCTGCTTCACGAGTCGAAGCTCGAACGCCCGCACGGGGTCGAGGCGGTAAACGAGGTTGTACGGGTTGCGGTGCGTAGCGGAGTAGCGGAGCGTGCAAAGCGGATTCAGCGCCCGTATGGCCTCCTGCGCCCGTTCGGTGGAGTCCACGCTCTGCGGCTCGTCAATGATGACGATCGGCCGCGCCGCCTGCACGAACTCGATGGGTTGCCGGCCGGAGAGTCGGTCGCTCTCCTTGTAGATAACGTTGCTCTTCTGCTCGGCCTCGGTGCCGGTGAAGTTCTTGCGGAAGGCGTCGATGTTGATGACGAGGATCTGGAGCGTATTGCTGATGGCGAACTGGCGGAGCCGGTTGACCTTCTTGGCGTCGTACACGAAGTGCTCAAAGGGCAGATTGTTGTAGAGCGCCCGGAAGTGCTCGGCCGTGATCTCGATGTTCTTGAGCACGCCCTCGCGGATGGCCACGCTCGGCACGACGATGATGAACTTCTGAAAGCCGTAGCGGCGCGATAGCTCGAAGATCGTGCGCAGGTAGACGTACGTCTTGCCAGTCCCGGTCTCCATCTCGACCGAAAAGTGCGGACAGGTCCGCGCGACATTGGCCGGGGCGTCGAACAGGTCCCACGCCTCCAGCGGTGCGGCCGGGTCGGCGATCTCGATGTCGTTGCGGGCCTGGATGGCGCGGATGTTGGCGAGCAGCTTCTCGCCCGCCAGGAGCATCTGGTTGCCCACACCCAGTTCGGTGCGCTCCTGGCCGGCGAACATGCCCTCCCACTCGCCCATCTGGATCACGGCGAATTCAGGGGCGCCCTGCGGTTGGCCGTCGAAGAGGTCCGTGACGGCCGCAATAGCATCAAGCTGGTACGGCTGGTTGGCGTCGAACTGGAGTTTCACGGCGTGGCCTCCCGGTGCTGCGCGAGGAATCCACGGCCTTTCTCGGTCAGACGGTACTTTTGAAGCCGGCTCTTGGGTTTGTCTGGAATGGTCATTTCGATCAAGCCCTGCGCAATAGCGGGCTGCTGGTAGAACTCCCGGAAGTGCTTCTCGTCCGCCAGCCCCAGCTTGGCCTGAATCTCCCGACGCCCCATGTCGCCTTTGATGACGGCCAGCATCTTCCTGACTTCGGGGGTCACTTCGGGGGCGACTTCGGGGGCGACATCGGGGGTCGCCTTCCGGGCCCCGGCCGCGATCGGCACGATGACGGTGAACATCTCCCCGTCCTCAAACACCGGCTTGCCCGCACCGGGCGCGTAGAGCGGCAGGTAGTGATTCACCCGCCGGACGCCGGAGCCGAGCTCGTCGTACCGCCCCAGCTGGAGCATGAACTTGCAGATGGTCGGATTCTTCGGATACGGCGTGAAGCGGTTTGGGTCGATGCGGCCGAAGTAGTGCGGCACGTTGGGGTTTTTGAACTCCACGCGGTCAGCGTAGATAATCATCGTGGCCGGTGCGGCACTGGTGTATTCGCGGTGGGCGATGATGTTGGCCACCAACTCGCGGAAGATGACGGTGCGGAGACTGATGCTCGTCACGCCCTCCTGATAGAAGGGATCGTTGAGGTGCTTCTCGACGAACCCCATGAGCTGGTCGAAGGCGTCGATCAGGTTCGTGCGGACGATGAGCCGGTCGTCGTAACGCTCCGTGTCCTTGCGTCTCAGCAGCGCATCGAACTTGTAGCCCGGCACAAGCTCTTGGATCGTCGTGTCCAACCCGAACATCAAGCCCGCCGCGAGGTTGAAGGCGGGTTTGCCGGTGTCGGGGTCTTTGCGGACGAAGCCCGCGACTTTCAGCAACTCCTCCGGCGGCAGACCGGCCCAGGGGTGCTTCGGCTGGCGGGTCAGCATCAGCCGCTTTGCCTTCTCGAACAGGGCGGGATCGAAGTCCGCCATTCCCAGGTGGGGAAACACCTTCTGCTCGGTGAAAATGCCGAGCTTGCGATTGAGCAGGCCCGCGAGCTGATTCACGCCTTTGACGCGGTAGTCGCCATCCTCGCTGCGGAGAAATACGGCGCCCGTCGTCTCATGGACCTGCGAACTGGCCGGAACCTGCACCTTGATGACCCATTTGCCGCCCACCTGCTCTTCCTGGGGAAACAGGAGATAGGGCGGGTCGAGCTTCTGCGGGTTGTTGGAGAGATTGGCGATGTCGGCCTTCAATCGCTCGACCGCCGTCGGGTCAACCCCCGACACCTCGCCGTCATCCTCGACGCCGAGAACGATCAGGCCGCCGTCCATGTTGAGAAACGCGCAGATCGTCTCAAAGAGGTTCGACGGCAACCTGTCGGTTGCTCGCTTGAACTCCAACGAGATTCCCTCGGCGGTTCCGAAGGGGCGGCTGGTTGTTCGCGCTCTCGGCATGGCGTCGCTCTTCTCCCTCATACGGTCTTGAAGCTGGTGATGCCCTTGGTGCGGAACGTCTGGACGGCGTTGGCCTTCAACTGGTCGTTGCCGGCGAAGCCCGCGTCCAGGCAGACGACGCGCTCGGGCTTGGCGTCGGCAATAGCGCGGATCAGTTCGAGCGTGAGTTCCCGTTCCAGGCAAATCAGCAGGACGCCGCCGGCGACGGAGTAGACCGTCTTACCGGCGAGCGTCTTCTTCTCAACTGGCGTCGTTAGGGGGAAGCCGCTTTTGAGCAATAGCTCGTAAAGGATGTCGTCGGCGGATCGGCCGTCGCGGATATGCTCGACGTGCAACTCAAGCTGCTTCTCCAGCGCGTCGGCCTCATGCTCGACGCGAGCATCCCATTCGGTGAAGTTCGACTCGGCGAGCTTGAAAACGCGAAAACCCCGATCAGGCGTATCGCCACCCATATCGAGTTTTCCGGCATCCTCGGCGGTCAGATTCTTGACAACACGTCGGATGCGCTCCTTGCAAATATCGGCGATGGTTCGGTACCCAGCCTTGAAGGCTTCGCTATCGGTGTCGCAAAGCTCAGGCAGTTGCGTCAGGATGAACCTCCGGCTTCCCCCATCTTGTTGATTCATCTCTAAGACGGCATGGCCCGTTGTCCCGGAACCAGCGAAGAAATCCAAAACGATCGAGTCTGGCTCTGTGAACGTCTCAAGCATCCGCTTGATGAGCTTCACTGGTTTGGCAGTATCAAATGGTGAAGCGCCGTCGAACAGCGCCTTCACTTCGAGCGTCGCCTCTTTGTTGTGTCCGGCAAATTCGTGCGACCACCATGTGTTGGGCGTGACACCCTCAGATGCCTCCGACAGAAACGCTTTCAGCATCGGACGGGCTGTACCGTCCACACCAAACCAAATGCGATTGTCCGCAACCCAGTCGTCGTATTGCTTTTCGTTGCAGCGCCAGTAGCGTCCGGGAGGTGGGTCGCATTTAAGTCCCGACGGCGTCGTAATCGTGAACTGGCCCGCCTTGTAATACTTGCTCGCCGACAAATCCTGTGCGCGCCAAGGCCCACGCGGGTCGTTGTCAGGATTCTTGTATGCTTTGAGTTGTTCCTCGCTACGCTCCAACTTGTTGATGCCAACTGTGTCAACATTTCGTGAAAAAACAAGAACATGATCGTGCATGTCTGACAAGAATCGGGCCGTCATGTTCGATACATAGCGCTTCTGCCAGACAATATGCGCTACAAATCCATCCTCACCGAACACCTCGTTCATAAGGGCGCGTAGATTGTGAACTTCGGTGTCATCACAGGAGATCAGGATTAGTCCATCATCACGAAGCAGATTCCGGGCAAGGTACAGCCGCGGGTACATCATGTTCATCCACTTTGAGTGGAAACGGCCGTCAGCGTCCGTATTCGTGCCGAATTTACGGCCTTCGGCATCGACTTGACCCGTGTATTCGAGGTAAGTGCGCAGCGATTCGGCGTAATCATCCGGATAGATGAAGTCGTTACCGGTGTTGTACGGCGGGTCGATGTAGATCATCTTGACCTTGCCGAGATACGACTTCTGCAAGAGCTTGAGCACCTCCAGGTTGTCGCCCTCGATGATGAGGTTCTCGGTGGTGTCCCAGTTGACGCTCTCCTCCGGGCACGGGCGGAGCGTGGCCACGCTCGGCGTCTGGATCGTCTTGAAGCAGTCGGCCTTGCCCGGCCAGTTCATGCCGTAGCGTTCCTTGCCCACGTCCACGGCCTCGCCCAATGCGAGCTTGAGCCGCTCGAAGTCGAGCTTGCCGCCCTCGGTGCGGATTTCCGGGAAGAGCCGCAGCAAGTCCGCCATCCTGTCGGAGGCGATGTCATGCGAGCGGAGGTCGAGTTTCTCGGGTTCGGTCATCGGTTTTCAGCCTATCTGTCGGTTGTCGTCTGCTCATGCTCCATCGAGTACGAATCGGGCGCGCTCGCGGCGGAGCATTTCATAGGGATTCATGAACGTCACGCCGACGCCCAAACAGACGCTCGGAATCTTGACGACGTGAATCGAGTTGTTCGGTCGCTCGTGAGTGACGACGGTATGCTGCCCGGCAAGAGCTTGAGCAACGAGGTAGTAATCCGCGACTTGCAGGAACGTGTTCTTAGCCGCGGGGCTGTAGGTTGCCTGCCCGTTCACCCATGTCGTGACCGTGTTGAACGCGGGCAACGTGGCCGCGTTGGGCCTCAGGAAGAATCCGTCGCCCAGCGTGTCGGCCCACTGCGCCAGTTCGTCCTGGCCGATCGACAACTCATCGCCCACTTTCTCAATGCTGAACAGGGTGCCGGCGCGATGAGCGCGGACGATCCAGTCCCAGAAGGCCGGGCAGAAGTCGAAGCCGTAATGCAGCCGCTTGGCGCTGATGAACACATTGGCGTCGAGGAGGTAGGCCATCAGGCGTCCACCCCCAGGCTCACACCCAGTTCATGAAACGTGGACATCTTCTTGAAGCCGAGCAGGCGGAAGGCTTCAGTGAAGGACGAGCGGCCTTCCAATGCCGCGCTGACGACGGCGCGTGCGAATCGCTTGCCGACGCGCGCCGCGGTCGTGAGGTAGAAGTCGCCGCCACTGGATCGAGCGATCTGGCGCAAGCGCGAGAGTTCGGCCTCGTATTCGGCCCAAAGCTGTTCGCGAGTGAGTCCACCGGCATCGTGTATGCGCCGCAGGATGACAAGCGTGCTGACTTTGAACGCGCGAGCCAGCCGGGGGACTTCCTCCTGGAGGTTTGCGCGAGGCTGATACTCACGGCGCAGCTCCGCAAGTGGAACCAGCAATTCGGCCGCGACGCGGTTGCACCAAAGTTCCACGTCGTTCGACGGCGTCGTGACGGGGCCTACGTCGGATAGGCCAGTCTCCGCAAGCCAGAGATGAACCAGCTCGTGGGCAAGCGTGAACATCTGCGCTGCCTTGGTGTCGGCGCCGTTTATAAAAACCAAGGGGGCGAGCGGGTCGGAGAGTGCAAAGCCCCGGAACTCCGCAGGGTCGAGTTTGCGGCGGTTGTTGCTGCCGACGACGCCGTTGACCATGACGAGGATGCCGAGCGAGTCCGCCTGCTCGATGAACCGGCGAAGGGCTTCGGTCCAGGTTCCAATCTGCCGACGCTCTTCAATGCTGAATCCGAGGGCGCTGCGAATGCGCTCAGCGGTAGTCACAACGTCGTCGGTCTGGCTGACGGAACCGATGAAGGGCAGCGGCTGTTCGCCGGTCATTCGGCAGTATTCGCGATACCACTCCTGCCGCTGCTGGCACACATAGATCGTGTCCAGCAGATTCGGCGTGGGCTGCTCAATGAGTTCGTTGCCGATGGTGCGGAAGTCCGGGATCGGAACCTGCTCCACTGGCGGCTCCGCTAGAAAGAAGTATCCGAATGGGGTGTGCGTGGCCAGGGCGAACGTCTCTAATTGCTTGAGTGTCGGTTCGGCCTCACCCCGTTGCCACGCTTCGAGCTTCGGGAATCGCTTGGAGAGCGCGGCTGCGCCGTAGCCGGCGCGATCACAGGCCCATTGGATCAGCTCAGGTCTGACCTGTACTCGCGTCATTTCCTGCGTCCCTTCATCAAGTGCGTCTTCGCGATTGTGCGGCGCTTGCGAGCCGGCGGCGACTGCCGATCGCTTTCGGCTGCGAGTGTGTCAAATGCCTCCAACCGTCCGGCGGCGAGTCTTCTACGCATCCTCTTTACCATTGCCAGAATGTCGGCGACAAGCTCCTTGTACTGTGGCACGTCCGCCAAGCCCTTTGTCTGCTGGACTGCCTTGCGTATTTGCTCATGCGACCCTCCAGCGAAGGGTGAACAACTCGGTGCATTCGGTTTTCTGCTCCAATTGACGGCCGATCTCATCGAGCAGGGCGTCTTTCTGGCGGTCCACGTCGCGGCTGGCGGCGTCGTAGGACCGCCAGGCCTCGTCGCGCTTGGTTTCGAGCGTACGCAGCTTGCGCTGAAGCTCCAGCTTCTCCGGTAGGTTGGGGGCGAGCCGGGCGGCTTTCTTCGTTTCCTTGATGCCGGCGTCCAGTTCGTCAAGTTCGGCCTTGAGCGCCGTACGCCGGTCCTCAGCCCACCGGTCGAGCTTGTCCATCTCCGTATCGAACCACTGACCGCTCTTGGCCGCGAGCGCGGAAAGAAGCTCATTCTGGCGGATGGCAAGCACGTCCGCGAGCATCGCCTGGACGGCGGACGGAACTGAAACCGGCCCGTTGACGCGACCGGGCAGGTCGAACAGCCGGCGGCACTGGCCGTTATCGAGGGTCTCGCCGGCATCCGTCACTCCTGCGAGTATGACGTGCTCTTCCACGTCGAGGGACTGGACCGTCAGACGGAAGCACGAAAGCCAGCCGGCGTCGCCGACCAGCGGCTCCAGCACGGCGATGTTCTTGCCGCTTCCCGTGTAGTCAAAGACGAGCTCCGCCGGCGCGGCGGCGAGCGCCTTGGCCTGGGCAAGAAGTCGCTGCGCGAGCGGATGACCGACGCGGTAGGTGTTGGCATCTTCGACGTGCTTGCCAAGCCGATAGGGGCCGGGGTGGATGGTTTCACCGGCGAACGGGTTCTGCGTCAGGTAGAAGCTGTACTCGTTCTCATCGAACTTGGCGAAGCCGTTGAGCAGGTGGCGAGTGAGCAGCCAGAGCCGCTCGTTGAAGCGGTCGAGCAACCCGGTGGACTGGATGCGGACCTTCTCGACGACCTCCTGGTCGAAGTTGTCGAGCAGCTTCTCGCGGGCATCCTGTTGGCCGGCGGTGATTTCCGCGTCAAGTTCCTGTTGGAGCTGGTCGAACTCGAACTCGATTTGCTGGGGCGTACGGCACTTCTGGTAGATCGAGGCGATCCGCTTCTCAAAGTCAACGCCGGATTCGACGGCGCCGAGCACTTCGTCGCTCGCCCCGAACACGCCGCTGAAGAGGCGGAACTTCTCGTCGAGCAGTTGGTAGACGCGCTGGTCGGCGGCGTTGGCTTTGTTCAGGAAGTTGACCACCACCACGTCGAACTTCTGGCCGTACCGGTGGCACCGACCGATGCGCTGCTCGATGCGCTGCGGGTTCCAAGGCAAGTCGTAATTCACGACCAGGTTGCAGAACTGGAGGTTGATGCCCTCGGCGGCCGCTTCGGTGGCGATCATGATGGCCGCTTCGTCGCGGAAGTGTTCGACCAGGGCGGCGCGCATGTCCGCGGCCGGCGAGCCGGAAACACGGTCGGTCCCCTTGTGACGCTCCAGCCAGCGGCGGTAGATGTCCTTCGATTGCGGGTCGCTGTTGGTGCCGTTGAACACCATGACCTTGCCGGCGAACTCGGTCTGCTGAAGCAAGCGGAACAGATACTCCTGCGTGCGCCGGGATTCGGTGAAGATCAGCGCCTTCTGCTGGATGGCTGATTCGCCTTCGCGAGCTTTGGCGGCGGCGGCGAAACCACGGCGAAGCGCGGTGAGCAGCACTTCCCCTTTGGAGTTCTTCGCGATTGACTTGGCGAGCGCATGGAACTCCTGGAGCTTGGCCGTCTCCTTGCGCATCTCGGCGAGCTGCTCCGCGGTGTATCCGGGCTTCTTAGGCTGCCCGCCTTCGTCCTCGTCCGGTTCCCACTCGTCCGCCAGTTCGTCGATCTCCTCCCAATCATCAGCGAGTTGCGGCGGCGGTGCATCGACAGCCTCTGCCTCGCGCGCGGCAGTCTCCAGTTTGATCGCCAGTCCGTTGAGCGTGTCGGAAATAGCGTAGGTGGACGAGGCCAGCAGCTTGCGCAGGATGAGCGTCATGAGCGAGCGCTGGCTGGCCGGCAGGGCGTAGAGCGTCGGCTGCTGGAGGTATTCCGTTACGAGGTCGTAGAGCCGCTGCTCCTCGGGCGTCGGGACGAACTCCTGCACGATCGCGTGGCGGTTGGTGTACCTGACGTACTCCAGAACCTGCTTGCGGAGTGTGCGCTTGCAGATGGGCTTGAGCCGTTCCTTCAGGTCGGCGAAATCCTCGTCGTTTCCAAGCCGAGTGAAGCGCGACCGGTACGTCTTGATGTCGCCGAAGGCGTACTCGTCGATGATGCTGACCAGACCGTACAGTTCCAGCAATGAGTTTTGCAGCGGCGTGGCGGTGAGCAGCACCTTTCGGAAGGGCGCGACGGACTGCTTAATGGCGTTGGCGATCTTGTTCGTCGGTTTGTACACGTTGCGGAGCCGATGGGCTTCGTCGATCACGACCAGATCCCACGGCGTCTGCCGAACGTAGGGCTCCATCTTTCGTGCGAACTGGTAGGAGCACACGATGACGGCATCCTGCCGAAAGGGATTGAGGTTCCCGGCGCGGACACACTCATTGAACGTCCGAGCCTCCAGAATCACGGACGGCAGGAAGAACTTGTCGGCGAGTTCCTGGCTCCACTGCTTGCGGAGGTTGGCCGGGGCGACAACGAGCAAGCGCCGCCGCTGTTCGGCCCACTTCTGCGCGATGAGCAGGCCGGCCTCGATGGTCTTGCCCAGTCCCACCTCGTCGGCAAGGATCGCTCCGCGGGAAAGAGGGTTGCGGAACGCGAAGAGCGCCGCCTCAATCTGGTGCGGGTTCAGATCCACCTGCGCGTCGGAGAGCACGGCTGTGAGCTTCTCGACGCTGTCGGAGGCGCAGCGCCGTGTCAACTCGTGGGCGATGTACTTGGCGTGGTAGTCCGTCATGCGTCATTCGCCCCCGGAGACGCGCTGCGTGGGGCCGCGTTGGTTTTGCGGACAGACTTTCGCTTCGACTCTTGAAGCACATACCGCCACCCGTTTTCGCCGCGCTCGGCCCGGATGTCGTGCCCGCGTTGCCGGAGCGCGGTCACGTCGCGCGAGACGGTGGGAATCGACACCCCGAGTTCCTCGGCCATGCGCGGGGTCGAATAGCTGCCCTTGCGGATCATGCCGAGCACGGCCTCCAGTCGGCGTTCAATTTCGAGGGATCGTTCGTACAGCATCCGCGGGGCCTCCTGACCGCCGCTACCTGTCTATCGGAGCATGATAGACATGTCAACCCTCGCGTGCGGTGCGGGGCATCCGCCGGGCTGATCCCCGCATCAGCAAAGAACCCCGGCGCGAGAGCGCCGGGGTGCGGACGCCGGGTCAGGAGGCCTCCGCCGGCTCGGAGGCGCCGGTGCCGTGAAGGGCCGCGATGATCTCGGCGGCGGTCTTTTGGATGCGGTCGAGGGAGGCGGCCAGCGTCTCGGCCTTGCCGTCGAAGAACTGGATGTAGTCGCTGGCGGCGGAGCCGGTCTCCAGGCCGATCGCCTGGCAGACGACGAAGGCGACCGCCTCGGCCTCGGTCTCGCGGACGGTCTTGCTGGCGGGGCGATCCTCGCCGCGGTGGAGCAGTTCGTGGGCCAGCTCATGGGCGAGGACGGAGAACTCGACGGCCGGCTCCAGGTCGGGGCGGATGCTGATGCGGCCGCCACGGGAAACGCCCAGGGCATCGGGCGGCACGTCGGCATGGTCGAGCGTGATGCCGCGCTCGGTGACGAGGGCCTTGAGGCGGTCGGTGTGGTGGCGCGGGTCGCCGTTGACGCGCGCCGGCTCGGGCAGCGGCTCGCCGTCAGTCTGCGACACGTCGAAGACGTAGACTCCGCGGAAGCGCAGCACGGGCTTGGACTCTTCGACGCCGTCGTCGGCCTGCTCGTCGCGCTTGCGGATGAGCATCGGCGCGATGATGACGATGCCCTTCTCGCCCTTGCGGACGAAGCGGCCCATCTGCCGCCACGTGTGGAAGCCGGCGACGTGCGTGGCGTCGGGCCTCTGCGAGAGGATCATCAGCACGTTGCCGAAGCTGTACTTGTGGAACTTGGCCAGCATCGCGAGGTAGCGGGTGAGCGCTTCACTCTTGCCGTGTGCGAGCGCATCGGCGAGTTGTTGGAGGGCCTGGTCGGCGACCTTCCTGGCTTGTTCGGCTTTCATGGTTCTGCTCCTTGTCGGGCCCCGCGACGTGCGGTCCCTTCGCCAGGCACGAGGGACCACGTCGGGGGTGACAAGGAGCGAGCGGCGCAACGGCCGGCGGCCCGCCGGAGAGTCCCGCGTCAGCGGAGCAGGCCGAATGACGGAGCGCCCCCGCAGGGCGCGCCAGCGGCGACGGCGTGAGGCGTGCATGACTCGGAGGCGGGAAGCGAAGCGGCGACGGTCCGGAGCGCCGCGGATGAAAGCCGTCAGGCAAGCCAATCGCCGGTGGCTCAGGTCAACGCCGATACGAGCGCGGAGCGCCCACCCGATGTCGATGCCGGCGGGTTCGTAGTCAGAAACTTCGTGCGACTCTGCCGTCATCGCGCCGACGGAGGTCGCCGCAAACAGATGGAAGGTGCCGCTGTGCCAGTACGGGCGAAGTGGGTCGTTGCGTGCCTAGCGCTAGCAGTAACGGAGGCGCCATAGGTCAGGAGCCGTGCGATATGCGATTTCGGTGGAACTGGAGCGACCTATGCGGTCGGCGTACTCGCGCCCTTGCTCGGATCGGCCCATTCTTGCGCGAGCGCACCCCAGTTGACGGGGCGTGCAAGACTGCCGCGCCAAACATCCCAAAGGGGCGGATCGCTCGACCTGGGGCAGTGCTGCTTCGAGAGTTCCTTGATGACGACCATCTTCGGAATCGGTGAAGCATGACCGAGCAGAATGGCGTATCGAGACGGCAACACAGGCAACTCGCCGAGCAATGCACCCAATGTGTCGGGAACAAGTTTCTTTACGAGTTCCTGATCTCGATCGTTCACGAGCCGATGGAGCAAGAACGTGTTGCACTGGGACAGAACTGTCGGCGAAATCTCCGACGGACGCTGTGAGGACAGAACCATGCCCATCCCGAACTTCCGGCCCTCGCGCGCGATCTTCTCAAAAATACGACGACACATTTGCACAGGCGAAGGGCTTTGGCCCGGGTCGTCCCGACCCTCCTGAATAAAGGTGTGTGCTTCTTCTAGGACAAGCACCGTCGGGAATGCTTCGCGATGAACTTTGTGATAGCGCTGGCCGGCCTCGAAGAGAATACGAGCGATCACCGCGATTATCAGGTGAGTTACGTCCGACGGAACCAGAGCGAGATCGACGATTACGATTGTGTCCTGCTCGTCGTCTGGAGTCCCGAGAAAAGTTTCAAGCCACTGTTGAAGCGTCACAGGCTGGGTGGGATCGATGATACCCGCCAGTCGGGAGTCGCGCAACAGCGATTCCAGCCTGCCAATCAGGTAGGCGATGATTTGCGTCGCACGATTGTCCCCAGAAGCAAGCGCGCAGAGTTGGAGCATGGCTGGCAGCTTGTTTACGCTAAAAGGCGCAGGGTGATCCGCGCTCGGCGACAGGTCAGGCCCTCCGGATGGGCAATGGGACAAGACGCCCTGGATCGCAGTCTGAATCCCTCGCAACTCCTCCATAGTCGGAACATCGCGGGAGTAGTTGGCGTTGACGCGTGTGGCAATCGGCGAAACAGCCGCTCCGAGTTGATCTGCCGCCGTCTTCAGGGCGGGGGTGGCCGTGCCTGCGTCTGCGGCGATACTGGACGCGAGGCCGTTCAGCCCATTCAGGCAGGCTCCAGATTCCATACGCTTTCCTCCCCCAGTAAACGCTTCGGCAACATTGCTCAAGATCGCATCGAACTGCTCTCCGTACTGGCGCAGTGCCTTCGCCAGAATCTCTCGGGTGGAAGCCGTTGCCAGGTCGCTCGCTCTCAATCTCCGAAGCGCGTCAAACAACAAGGGCTGCTGAACGCCGGGCGATGCTTGGAGAATCGAGGACCACTCCTGAGCGTTCCACATCCATGCCGGGACTACCAAGGGAGCTACACCGGTCGGAGTCGGCGGGGGAGTAAGCACTTGGACTTTGGCGCCCGCATCTCTGAATGCGTCCTTGTACTCTCCATTAGGGTCAAGAATGACGAATCGACACCCCTTCCGCTCCGTGGCACCCGCCATGAGTTCGTTCGCGGAGACAGCGGCTTCCCGATTGGAATGTGCCGCTTGAATCGTCCAGCGGATCAAGCCGGCCACGGAGCAGGATTTTCCACTTCCGGTGTTTCCAAGCACTGCAAGGTGGCGACCGAAAATCCGGTCAGGGTGAACACGAATGGGGCGATCATCTGCCAGGGCTGATCGGCCGATTTCGAGCGGACCGTCCTTCGGATCGACTTCAACGACCGCTCTAAGCTGGTTCGCCGTCGGCAGCAGTACTGGATCGCCGACTGAGGGGAATAGGCTGACTCCCCGTTCGAGTTCCAGCTTCTCCTGACCCGTCGCTGGATCAGTACGGACCCGCAGCATCCCGATGGGAGTCAGCTTTAGGCGGCGGAGTGGGAACGGCAAATCGACGAGGCCGAAATCCTTGAGTCCCTTTCGCTTCGGCCACTGCGAGCCTTGGATCCCAATCCATGTTACCTGACCGACAACCGCGCCAGCTTGACCAGGCACGAGCAAGTAGCTGTTGATCCTGGGGAACGCAATGGGTGATCCCGCATTCAGCGCAGTAGCGTGCGGAGCCTCGGTGTCGAGCTGGATTGTCAACTCGTTCGGGGCAACCGCTTCGATCGTCCCGACGGTGAGACCGGAAGATCGCTCAAGAGGCGTGCTCATTTCAAACGTCCCCGGTTGGTGTCGCCGGTGTAGCCGGAACCGGAGTGGCGCTGGGCGCAGTGGGAGTAGCTGCACCGCGGGCGGAAGCAATTGCCGCCTTTCGCTGTCGGAGCGGTTCGACGAGCGTCCTGGGCAGGTAGTTGTCGGTCAGAGTCCGCAATCCGGCAAAGTGGCCGCCGACAAGAAGCGACACCTGATCCTCGTGGCCGCTCTTCTCGACAAAGGTCTGCAATCGACCGTCGCAGTTGTCGAAAGAAACGATCACGAGATGGGTCGAAGAAATCGTGAGCATCTCACGGATGACGCGGTTGATGTGGTCGTCGCCAAAGCCATAGCCGTAGACAAAGAGTGTGGCGTTCGGCCGGCAGGTCGCACTCACGAAATCCCGGAAGAGTTCGGCGTAAGGAAAGGCCAGCGTCTCCACGTCCTTCGCAGCGTTCGGGTAGATCATGAGCGAGCGATAGGGATCATCCAACCCCGTCGGAAACGACTCGGCTGGCCCGAAGGGCAACGGCGTTCGAAATACAGCGCGATCTTTCAGCCGCCAATCAAGCGAGCCGTGGAGCTTGGTGAGGCGGATCACGCCCTCTAAGTAGCGTGGCTCGCCGCGGATGCCTGGTGGATCGTAGTGGAGATCAACGCTCAGACGCGAAGCGCGGAACTGCGGGGTGATGACGCCCACGAACCGATCAAGTATGCGTATGCCCAAACTGTCGCACGCGTGCTCGATGAGCCGGTCGTAGTTGGTAGTGAATAGTTCGAGCCGCTCCCGGGTGGGCGGACGATTCGCGAAGCTGAGGAGCAAATCGAGCAGGCCGGATGTGTCCTCGCCACTCTTGTCAGCCAGCGCCTTTTCAATCCCCCGCTCAGTGTCGAGCACGCTCTTGATGAGATCGCGGAGCGCCTTGGAGTAGGCGGCCTCCCATGCCGCGGCTTCCTCGTCCTCCAACAAGGTCAACGCCTCAATCAGAATCTGGGCGGCTCGAAAGTCGTCTTCCAGATTGGCCTTGCCACGCTCGCACCGCTTGGCAGTTGACTCTGCATAGGCCCTCACCTTGTCCGCGTATGTACAGCCGAAGGTGGGGCGACTCATCGGAGCTGGGTTCGTCCCCAGTCCATAGGAGGTAGCTGTCGTGAGGCCGTTGCCGACGAGAAGCGAAAGGTGCTCGCTCTGCATCAGGGCTGCTAGCCAAGGCTCGATCCTCTCGCGGAGCCCCTGCAACGCGGCTTTGGGCGGCTCGGTGGCCATGTCAAACTCCACCTCGCCACACTTGCAGAAATGTCCATCCCAGTTCGGCATTCTCGTGTTCCCTCGGACATCATGCACACAGCATACCCGGTCATCGCTCGTGGCACTGCCGCGGACGTTCACGGGCTCAGTTTGTCGATGGACTCCTGGGCTTTGGCGAGATCCATCTGCTGCTCCGTGACGGCCTTCTCGCGCATAGCGATCTCGGCGTCCTTCTCGGCGATCCGCTGCCCGTACTGCCGGCGCGTAGATTCGATGAGCGGGGCCGCAAGCGACTCCGTCAGCTTGATCTCCGTCTTGCAACTGGGGCAGACGATCGTCGGTTCGGTCATGCAAAGGCCCCTGGATCTGGCGCGATTCTAGTCGATTCCGGCGTATCACTGAACCGCCCGAGAGTCAACGCCGCGAATGCCCGCCCTGCGATGTGTGCTGGTCGCGACGACGGAATCTCGCCGGCATTGGTGGGTCAAATCGCGAGGGAGGCGGCATCCCTCCTCGCCTTCTGGCGCTGTCAACGTCGCCGGACGGAGCGGATGACCGCGAGCGGGTCGTCCCACTCCAGCGCCTCGCACCGGTCGAGGAACTCGATGGGGTCGAGGCGGCGCTGCCCGGTCAGGGTCTTGTGGACCGTGGTCCGGGGGCGGTCCAGGCGCCCGGCGAGGCCCCGCACCGACAGGCCCAGCTCGTCCGCCCTGGCATGGATGAGCCGGGCGAGGCCCTGGTACGCGGAGTGCTGAAGGGGCTGCTTTGTCGGCAGTAGACGTTTCTTGCCGCGTGTCGTTGGCACGTCCCTATCAGAGCGGCTATACTGAGGTGTCCCCACAACGCGGACAGTCCGCGCGGGCGTGCCGTGGCGGAGTCTGCCGCATCAACCCGGATACCCAGGAGAGAAAAGACCATGCGGCTCGGAGTCGTTGTCGCCGTCATCGCCATGCTCGCCCCCCTCGCTTCCGCCGACATCATCGAGGTCGGCGGGGCGGCCGTCCTTGCGGAGCCGCCGGCCAACATCGCGCTCAACCAGTGGGAGAGCGACACCGAGATCCGCGGGTTCTTCGAGCGGCAGGCCGTCCTGTCCTCGGACCTGTCACTCGACCACGCCAACACCGGCTTGGTCGATCACGAGTCCCTGCTCGTGCCGGGATTCGTGTCCGCCGGCACGGCCGTCCAGAGCTACCTGTTCCACGCCGACTCGGTGGACGGCTTCGACGCGCTGCTTTCCGGCTACGTCGTCTTCGACCAGCCCATCCTCGGCGTGCTGATCCACACCGCCTCGATGAACGGCACCGACGACTTCCTCGGCCGGGACGGCGTGGAATATGGCAACAGCCCCGGCCGGCGGCTGGAACTGCCGCCCGGCTCGCTGGACACGTTCGAGATTTCCGGGGACCGGACGCGGCTGGACTTCACGCTCAAGTTCGCCGCCGCCTATGACGAGCTGCGCATCATCACCGCCGTGCCCGAACCCGGCTCGCTGGCCCTGCTCTCCCTAGTCGGATTCGTCGGCCTGCGGCGACGGAGGGAGGCGCGGCGATGAGCGGCAGACCATCCGCGAGTCAGGACGTGCTCACGAGCGAGGCGGAACGGCGCGCGCAGCTGTACGAGCCGCGCAGGAAGGGCCGGCTGCTGCATTTCCTGGGATGGGTGCGCGACGTTGGTCCGGTACTGTTGCCGGTTGTGGGAATCGGCATTGCCGTGTGGCTGATCAGCGACGCCGGCGGCCTGTCCGCCGTGTCGAAGGCGATCACGCGGCATCGCCTTACGGGGACGTGGCATGTCGAGGGGAGCTTCTCCGACTGGAAGTTCGGCCGCGACGGGACGTGGGTGGAGGACGCGCTTATCGACACGCATGGCTCCTACAGCCTGCTGGACGACGATCGCATCCGCATCAAGGGACTGTTCGGGGCGACAATGGAGTTCCAGCATTCGTTCGTGGATGGCGACCTGCTGCTGAAAGGAACCAACGGGACACCCTTCAGCTTCCGGCTGACGCGGAAGGACTGAAGCGGTGGCTGGGTTGGTGTGCTGCGTGCATCGCCACCATGTCGCGAGAAATCGACCGTGAAGCGTCGAAATGCCTCAGCAGGGGGTGATGGCCTCGGAGTCGATTCCTCGCTTCTACGGGCCTCTATTGCGGCCGGGAATGATGCCGTAGGCTCGACCCCTTCCCTGAATGCCATCCAGGCCTCTCCTCGATGTGGAGGCGTCGCGGTCTGTTCAGTCGGGGCGACCCTCCGGTCTACCGGCATTGCCTACTGGTTGCGGCTGCCGGGCATTTCATGACGTTATCCACAGGCGGCGCCGTTCTTTCGATGAGGCGAGCGAGCCGCCGCCTCGGCCAGCGCTGTCGGGGCGCGCTCGGCGGCGGTCGCGGTGCTTTGTATTGGAGTATAAGAAAGACCACGGGCGCAACCCGTTGATTCTGCTCGATCCGAACCGTCACGATCTGTCGGGCGACCGTCACGACCGGTCGGTGAACCGTCAAAATGCGCTTGCGCTTCTGTCGGACATCTGCCAGTGTGTTGTCTGACTACTGACAAAATCGGAGGGCGAAAATGACGGATGATCGACAGAACGCGGCAGTGGCCCTTGGAGGCGCGGAAACCGCGCGCAGCACGAACCAGATCAGCACGAAGCGCGGCTTCCCGGTCTACCGCACCAACCCGAGCGTGCCGACCTCGAACGGGATCACCACGCGGACCAAGCGTTTTCACGTGCCCGGCGGCAAAGGCTCGGTGATCGTGGACCACAGCAGCGGCGAGATCAAGGGCATCGGCGGCATGGGCTTCTGGTGGGAGGAGGAAGTCGATTCCAGCCGCTTCGTCAAGCTCTTCCTCGATGGGATCAAGCAGGCGGCGGGCCTGTCCAAGACGGGCATGCAGGTCTTCGAGCTCGTGTACCACGAGATGCGCGCCAACCCCGGCTCCGACGAGATCAAGCTCAACCAGTACCTCGCCAAGGACCACGGCATCAGCGACCGTACTTACCAGCGCGGCGTCCGCGAGCTCCTCGAAAAGGAGTTCCTCTACCGCAGTCCGAGCGACGGTGTGTTCTTCGTCAACATCCGCTTCATGTTCAACGGCGACCGGCTGGCCTTCGTGCGCTCCTACCACCTCAAAGGGTCGAGCCGGCAGCAGGAACTGCAACTGGATGCGGCCCCTTCTCTTCCCTCGCCGCCGGCGCAACTCGAAGCACCCGCCTCGCCCGATACACTCGAACCGGCCGGCGCTGACGGTGCCGGCAACACTGACGGCGGCGATGCGGGCGGAAGCAATCAGGGGATGTAGCCGTTCGAGCGCAGCCACGGTTCGATGGCCTGCTCCAGGATGTCCTGCAAGGTATTCGGCTCGACGCCCTTCAACTGGCGTTCGAGCGAGGCGCGCTTGAGCGCCTTGGCGTAGTCGTCGCGGATGCGCGTGCTGAGTGATACGCGGTTGATGACCGGCAATGATGGCGTGGTGGTCTCCGGCTTCACAACGGCCGACGTCGTGCCTCCGGCCTTGCCTTCGTGGATGAACTCGCGGGCGACCACGGTGTCCACCTTCGGCGTGGCCTTGAGTCCTTCGGCGAGTGAGCGGCGTTCGGCCATGCGTCCCTCCCCTATGTCGCCGCGGCCTGGCGTTTCCGCGCAGCCGGGCGCGACGATGCGGTCGCGTCGGGAAACAGTTCACGGAACAACCGCTCCACCTCGACAGCGGCTTCTCGGGCGCGGGAGCCCATGTGCCACACTACGGCGGCCTGGCCGGGTGCGTCGGCGTAAATCTGGCGCAGCGTCATGAACGTTGGCGTGATCGGCAGCTTGAGCAGCGCTGCGGCTTCCCGCATGTCCTGGGTGAGCCGGTAGTTCTTCCCCACCATGCTGAGCACGATGGTCGCCTTCGGCGGGCCGACGCGAATCTTCTGCGCCTGGCGGAGCACCTTGGTCGCGGCGTCCAGCGCGCGAATCTCCAGCATCGACGCCTTGCACGGCACGATGGCCTGGTCTGCCACGAGCAGCAGCGCCCGGCTCGTCTCGGCGAGACTTCCCGGCCCGTCGGCGACGACGTAGTCGGTGTCCTGGGCGAGCATCGGCAGCTCGTTGATGATGGTGTCCGGGTCGCGCATGCACAGCGCCTTGACCTGCGGCGCCGCCTCGCGAATCCACTGCGACGACGACTGCTGCGTGTCGCAGTCGGCCAGCGTCACCCGGTGGCCCTGCTTGTCGAGCCACGCGGCCAGGTGGACGGCGAGCGTCGATTTCCCGACCCCGCCCTTGGAGTTCGCCACGGCGATAATCATGCCTGATGGCTAGCACGATTGCATGCCCGATGGCAAGCATTATTTGCAGCCGGCAGTCTGGCATGCCTTCACGCACGCATGCCGGACGGCAGGAGCGCCTGCACTCATGCCTGCATGACTGTCAGCCGTCTAGCCGTCACGTCATCTGGCATTCATGCCTGCAAGCCTGCCGACGGGATGGAGTGATTGCCGTCATGCCGTCGCGCCTGCATGCACGCCGTCAGGACGGTAAGCCAGCGTGCAAGCATGACAGCATGCCAGCCGGCAGGCTTTCACGGTGAAAGACCTCCTAAGCACTGCTTAGGGGAGATGTCTGCTCTAATTGCGCATTGAGGGACCAACTCGCGTATGTCCCGTTTCAGCGATGGTGTCAACCGTGTGTCCCGGCGAGATGCTGCGCCAGTCAGTCGTTCAACTGTGCTGAATCTGCCGTATACGGCCGTCGTCGTCGGGTCCTCAACAACGGCTGGGACCCGACACGACGGGCGGCGGGCACGCCAGGTCTACCCCATCCATCTGCCGGTATGGTCCCGAGTCCGAGGGTTCCTCTTCTTCGGCTTCACGCGCATGGGACGTGACAGGCGATGCCCCGCCTGGCGCGGCACGTGCGTTGGACTCGCTGCTCGCTACTGCCGCATGCATCCGGGCCGGGTCTTCTGGCCGTTGCGAACGCAGTTGTCGCTGTAGTTGAACAGTGCGATGAGAAATCGAATCGCAGTCCACATGGCAGCCTCCACTTCGTTATGCCGGGCGCACAGCCTGAGCATGTGATCATATCCCGGCGTGGCCGGAATGACTGATGCGGGGGCAGTCCAATCGGCGAGCTAGACACGAGGCATTCGGGAATCTCAAGACAAAGCAGCATGTTGCGATGGGCCTCCCTGACGAGGCCCGCCGTCACGAAATTGTCACTGTACAGCGTTTGCGCGAGACTGGTACGATGGATTCTGGGTAACTCGGTACGCGGGGGAACATGGACGACGCCTGGATGTTCGGCATGGATGCGCTCGATGCGCTGCGAAGCGGTTTCGGTGAACTTCGCAAGGCCGGTGCCGTGCCGATGATGACGGCCAGCGCGTGCGGCCTGGGCGCGGTGTACTTCGGGCACCTTGCGGCAACCAATTACAGGCGAAGGAAAGAAGCGGACGCACCGGCCGAGCACCCACTGCGCGACCCCATCATCGGCCTGGTGGTTTCCGGAGCCGGGTTCGTCGGCATGCTTCGGATGGCCCGCCTCCTTGAGACACGAGGTCGCTGAGCCGCAGCGAGGGGACTGCTGATTCGGGCGATGTCCCGGCTGGCGCGGACCGTGCTCCGGCGCGTGCGAAATCCGGGAGCAGGGAGGCGGGACGAAGCGCTCAGTGCTCAGAGGGCAGGTAGAGCGTCCAGAAGCGGCCGTCGTAGCCGGCCCACACGTCCACGTGGTCGAGCGGAAAGTCGGTCCACGGGATATTGCGGGTGACGAAGGGAGGAACGCCGTCGTCGGTGCGGGCGGTCAGCATCGCCGAGCGGTCCTCGCGGACTTCAAGCCGCCAGAAGTGCAGGCTGAGCACGCGCTCGTCGGACCAGCCAGCCCTGGCCACGTCGCCGCCGGCGATGGCCAGTGCGATTTCGTCGATGAGCCAGTAGGCGCCGGCGCGACTGGCAAGGTAGCGGATGCCCGGCGTGTAGATGACGCCGCGGGCAAGGGGGTGGCGGAAGCGTTCAAGGTCGCCGGTGAACTGCCGGAGGTCGGCATGAGTGAGCGGTGTGTCCATCGGTTGAGTCTCCTTTCGTGGCTGGTTGACCGATGCACACCGGGCGGCGGCCGTGGAAAGCCGCCGCGTCAAGGGGATGGTGCGGGCAGGAGCGAAGCGACAACACGGTCCCCTTGAGGCCGCAGGCCGCACGCGGTGGCGGCGGACGCCAGGATGTGCATCAACAGGTCAACCCCACGGAAAGGAGCCGGGGACACACGGCCGCGGGCCGTGGCGAGAGAGCAGGATGCAACCGCGTCGCTTCGGGTGCCGGCCTGCTGGCGGGCATGGAGTCCGGCAGGCGATGCCCGACTGGCGCAGTCATGCAGATACCGCTTGCGCTGTATTATCGAATGTGCTATTCAGGTGCCCGGCTGTGACTCCGCTGAAGGGCCGACATCGCCTGGCGCATGTCGGCCCATTGGAGCACAGCCGCCTCCCAACAATCATCTACGACAGTTCTCCGCCGGTGTGCAGTCAGTCAGGGAGCCGGAGGCGAGGGGACTACCTTTCGGCGGTCAGACGTGCGCGGACACTTTCCCACGATGATCCCTCGACAAGGGCGGCGTCCGCCTCGGCGTCGCGGCGTTCCATTTCCGCCGTCTGCTGCGGGGTGAGCGGCTCGGCGCGGGTTTCCGCCAGCACGCTGTCGAGGATGTCCTGCACCAGCACAAGCCGGTCAGCGACGGAGAGGGTCCAGTAGTCGATGTCGTCAAGCGGTTGTTTCATGGGCATTCCTGTGCTTGTATCGGATGGGCAAGCATGCCTCAGCCGGGAACGGATGTAAATGAAGAAGTGAAGGGATCGCCGGCATCCATCAGTCGCGGGCGAGGCGGCGCTGGTGATGCCGCGGGTCGGTGCGGTCGGGAAGGACGCCGAGCACATAGACCTCGTTCGCCAGGAGGCGGTAATAGACGCGGTAAGGGAACCGGTGCGTCGGCGCGGCGCGCACGTCGCCTTCAACCTGCTGGTATCCCTGCGGAAACAACCCGATGTGACGGAAGGTGACGCCGATGTCGGCCAGGCAGCGGCGGCCGAGTCCCGCCTGCTGCTGCTCGTACCATGTGAACGCGTCGCGCAGGTCGGCTTGGGCGCGCGGCCCGAGAACGACCGGGAGACTCACTGCCGGCCCAGAATCCGGTCGAACACGTCCTGCCACGGCTCGCCGGGCAAGTGGGCGGCTTCCATCTCGGCAACGCGACGGCGGATTTCGGCGAGGTGCTCCGGCGGCGTCGGCCCGGCGATACGCTCGGCGAACACGCTGTCGAGCAGCGTCATGGCCAGCTCGTAGCGCTGTTCCGCGGTGAGGGCGTCGAGGCCGGGAACCTGATGCGTGTCAGTCATGTCTGCCGTCGAATGCGTCATTCCATGATGCCTCAACCGGCGGCGCGTGTAAATCGAAAAGTTCATGGCCGCACTTCCGGTGATGCACCGTTGAGCGCCGCCTCGATGCGCTGGCAGGCATAGTCGAAGTAGACCGGGTCGCGCTCGATGCCGACGAAGTGCTTGCCGGCGAGTATCGCCGCGACGCCGGTGGTGCCGGAGCCCATGAACGGGTCGAGGATGGAGTCGGCGGGAATCGAGTCGCAGAACCAGCGCACCTGCTCCAGCGGGCGCGGGCAGGGCACGGGGTTGTCGCTCGTGTAGCCGGTCCACGGCCGCAGGTCGGCGACATGCCAGTCGCGGGGCAGCTCGTCCTTGAGCAGAGACTTGCCGCTCCAGAAGATGACCGGGTCCCAGCTCAGGCAGCGCTGCCGGCCGCGCTCGGGATAGACCTTGCACGCGGCGATGATGCGCCAGCCCTTCGGGAAGTAACGGTGCCAGCGCTCGGCGGTTAGCGGACTCTGCCAGACGAAGCACGGGCCGCCCGCCGTGATGCGGACCAGTTCGGGCACGAGCCGCGCCATGAGCGCGTCGTACTTCTCCGGCGCGTCGTCATAGCTGCGGTACTGGAAGCCGATGCCGTACGGCGGGTCGGTAACGACGGCGCCGATGCCGGAGAGCGTCGGCAGGATGTCGAAGCAGTCAGCCCGGTAGAGCGTGGCGTTGCCGATGACGCGCTTTTCGACCGGAGCAGATACGACTTGAGCGGAAGCGACACGCTGCGTTCTGCGGCTGCGCGCCGCGAAGAACGGATTGACGAGAGCGACGGTGGTCATGGCGTCACCTCCTCGCGCAGCTCGCACTCGAAGTGGAAGCAGGCCTGCGTGACGATGTTGCCGGTGTCGAAACCCTGCCGCTTCGCATAGTGCAGCAGGTCGGCGATGAGGTCGTAGATGGCGGTCTCGATGTCGCCGCGGTCCATCGTGTCGGGATGGTCGCCGCCGTAGGTGCGGGCGGTGAAGGCGGCGAGCGCCTCTCTCGCCCAGGCGGCGCGGCCGGCGTTGTTCGGTTTGTGTGTCATGGGATGTACTCCTTTCGATGAAGAAAAGGGCGGGCCTTGCGGCCCGCCCGGTTGCGGATTGGTCAGTCCTTCTTGTCGCTCGCGACGCGGAGCGTGATGCGGCCGTCAAGCGGCACGACTTCAAGCTGGATGTTGAAGCCCTTGCCGTCGTTGTGCGGCCAGGCGGACCCGATGCGGGTCCAGAAGCCCTTCTTGCCCTCGCGGTCGCGCACCTGGTAGGCGATGTGCGTGGGAGCCTTGGAAGCGTTGTTGTTCGTGTCGGACATGTGAGTCTCCTTTGTGAGAGGTTTCCGGCCGCGCCCATCGCGGCCTGATGGCACGCGGAAACCAGCCGCTCCTCGCCGGGGCGGAGCGCAACGGTCACAGCGGAAAACGGGAGGGACCCGCGTCTGCAACGCAGTGAAGATGTTGGGAGGAACCGGTTTTCTGCTTGACCGGACCGGCGGCGGCTGTAGCGATGCCGTCAATCAGGCCGTGCGTGGGTGCAGGAGACCGGAGAAAAGAAGAGACGAGCCCGGCACGTCAACGCCCGGGCGGCCCACAGTTGCCGGACAGGAAGCGGGCGAGGGTGCTTTGGCGATGGGCCGCAGTCATGCCTTGGCCGCGCTCCTGCGGGATTCAACGCCGGCGCTCGTGCCGCGGCCGGATTGCTCCCGGGTGCGAGTCGAGCAGACGCATCCGCATGGCCGGACAGCAGGGCCGCGCATTAGCAAATGATTAACCATCGCGTGGTCAGATGGGAGCGGGAGGCGCGTGAGCGGCGATGTCGAAGCGGGGAGTTCGCGGTAGTGCGGGCAGAGAGGCCAAGCGATTCCTGGTGGAAGTCAGGGACGCGCAGCGGTGCAGCGGGCTGACGCTCGGCGGGCAGCGGTTCCTGTCGGATACAACGCGGCGCCGGATGGAAACGGCATGGCGGGCCTGCAGGCGGTTCGCGATATCCACCGGCGACACGACATCGGTGCGGCAAGGCATCGCGGCTCTCGAAGAGATGTGCCGCCGCCGGCAGGTCGAGATGCCGGACCGCCTCAGGCCGGCGGTCTACCGCGTCTTCATAGAGGAGCTGCTCGACAATGCGCGAATGCTCACGGTGCGGCCGAAGGAGGTCGTAGCGGCGACGGTCTATTGCGGACGGCTTACGTCCTTGCTTGCTGATGAGTTCGCCTGCTTTGCGGAGACCCCCTGGGTGCTGAAGCACGCCGCAATGAACTACCCGTCGGACCCGGCAGGGTTTCTCCACGATGTGCTTGAGCAGGTCCGAGCGCTGAGCACCGCCCCGGAGTTCGCGTCGCTGCGGGATACGCCGTGGATCTTCCTTTCTGCCGCGGTCAACAACACCGCTGATCCGGCGGCCTTCCTTCGTCGCGTAGCGGCCGAAGTGGATGCGCTGGCAGCCGACCCGGAGTTCGCGTGCTTCCGTGACACGCCGTCAGCGTACCGTGCCGCCGCGGTCAACCATCCTTCCAATCCGGCGGGGTTCCTGCGTGGCGTCATCGAGCAGGTGGAGAAGCTGCGGGCCGACCCGGAGTTCGCGTCGCTTCGCGACTCGCCATCGCTGCTGCGGCTTGCGGCGACGGGGTACCACTCGAATCCGGCGGAGTTTTTACGCGGCGTTATACGGAAGGTGAAGGCCCTGAGGGACGATCGGGAGTTCGCGATGTTCAAAGACATGGAGTGGGTGCTGCGGCGCGCGGTTGTCGGCCATGCGGCCGATCCTGCGGGGTTCCTCCGGGGCGTGGCGCGGCAGGTCCACGTGCTGGCAGAGCAACCCGAGTTCGCTCGCCTGAAGGACTCGGCGTGGCTGTTGCGCGCGGCAGCCATCAACGCACCGGCCGACCCCGGCGCGTTTCTGCGCGAGGTGTTGGAGGCGGCGCGGTGCCTGAGCGAGGCCCCGGAGTTCCGATGCTTCCGGCGAACGCCGTGGGTGCTACGCCGCGCTGCGGCGGGGTACAGCGCCGATCCGGAATCATTTCTGCTCGGCGTGAAAGAACAGGTAGCGGCGCTCGCCGCCGATCCCGAGTTCGCCTGCTTCCGTGACACGCCCTCGGTGATTCTGGCGGCGGCGGCGGGGTATCCGTCGGACCCCGCGGGCTACCTGCGGCGGCAGAAAGCGGCGAAGTCCAAGGCACGCAAACGGCATGGCCGTGAAACGCCGTGAAAGTAATCAACCCCCACGCGAACAAGTTCTTGACGATTGCGAATGACGCGGTAGGAACTATCGCGTCACCATGCTTCGCATCATCCAGAACAACTCGCCCGACAGAGCCAGGAGCTACTACTCCACCGCCGACTACTACGCGGAGGGGCAGGAACTCGTCGGCGTCTGGAAAGGCGGGGACGCGGCGCGTCTCGGCCTATCTGGCAATGTGCGCCGCGAGGACTGGGACGCCCTCTGCGACAACCGTCATCCACAGTGCGGTGAGGCACTGACACCCCGCACCAAGCGTGAGCGCCGCGTCGGCTACGACTTCAACTTCCACGTGCCGAAGTCGGTCTCGATCCTGTACGGTCTCACGCGCGACGAGCGTATCCTGGATGCCTTCCGCGAGTCGGTCGAATCCACGATGGAGGACATCGAGGCGGAGATGCAGACGCGCGTGCGCGTGGGCGGTCGCAACGAGGACCGTACGACCGGCAACATGGTCTGGGGCGAGTTTGTGCATTTCACGGCGCGGCCGGTGGAGGGCGTGCCCGATCCCCACCTGCACGCGCACTGCTTTGTGTTCAACACCACCTGGGACGACACGGAATCCCGCTGGAAGGCGGGGCAGTTCGCGGGGCTGAAGCGCGACGCGCCGTTCTTCGAGGCGGTGTTCCATTCTCGGCTCGCGAGGCGGCTGGAGGAACTGGGCCTGCCGACACAGCGCACGAAGCAGGGCTGGGAACTCGCCGGCGTGCCGCAGTCGGCGATCGGGAAGTTCTCCCGGCGCACAGCACTCATCGAGGAACAGGCCCGCGAGAAGGGCGTTACCGACCCGCTGGCCAAGGACGGCCTCGGCGCGAAGACGCGGGAGCGGAAGCAGAAGGACCTGACGCTCGACGAGCTGCGCGGCGAGTGGGTATCCCGCATGACGGCCGACGAGCTGGCGGCGCTGGAAGCCGTCAAGAGCAGACTGGGGATGGAGAGTCTGCCGGAGGACGGGCGGGCCGGCCGCGAGGCGGCGCTGCACGCAGTCGGTCACTGTTTCGAGCGCAGTGCCGTCGTCCCGGAGCGAAAGATACTCACGGAAGCCATGAAGCGAGCCGTCGGGAAGGCGTCGCCAGAATCTGTGACGCGGGGTCTGTCGGCGGAGCATCTTGTCGTGGCCGAGCGCAACGGCCGCCGGCTTGCCACGACGCGCAGCGTCCTGGAGGAAGAGACGCGGATGCTGGCTTTCGCCCGCAGCGGGCGCGGGACATGCCGCCCGCTCGGGGTTCCCGGCTACACACTCAAGCGCGACTGGCTGAACGCCGACCAGCGGCGTGCCGTGCGGCACGTGCTGGACTCGAACGACCGCGTGATCCTGGTCCGTGGCGCCGCCGGCACGGGCAAGACGACGATGATGAAGGAGGCCGTCGAGGGCATCGAGGCGGGCGGAAAGCGTGTCTTCGTCTTCGCGCCGTCGGCGGACGCCAGTCGCGGCGTGCTGCGCGAAGTTGAGGGCTTCGCCGACGCTGACACCGTAGCGCGGCTGCTGGTGGACGAGCGGTTGCAGGCCCAGGTAGCCAAGCAAGTCATCTGGATCGATGAGGCCGGGCTGCTCGGCTCGCGGATGATGGGCCGGGTGTTTGACCTTGCCGACCGGCTCGGCGCGCGTGTCATCCTCTCGGGCGACCGAAGGCAGCACGGCAGCGTCGAACGCGGCGCGGCCCTGCGGCTGCTGGAAGAAGAAGCCGGGCTGGTTCCGGCGGAGATACGGGAGATTCAGCGGCAGCGGGGCGACTACAAGGAAGCCGTGCGCGCTCTCTCCGAAGGCCGGACGGAGGACGGCTTCCGCGAACTCGACCGGCTGGGCTGGATACGCGAGGTCGGCGAGACGGAGCGTTACAAGGCGCTGGCTGAGGAGTACGTGCGGACGGTGGAAGAGGGGAAGACAGCGCTTGTCGTCTCCCCCACGCACTTGGAGGGCGAGTGGATCACCGACGAAATCCGCGCCCGGCTGAAGCAGGCGGGACAGTTGGGCGAGGGGGAGCGCACTTTCCTCGCGCTTGAGAGCGCCAATCTGACGGAGGCCGAGAAGGCCGACGCACTCAACTACGCGCCGGGCGACGTGCTGGTGTACCACCAGAACGCGAAGGGACACCGCAAGGGAGAGCGTGTCGTCGTCGGCGATGAGCCGCTGTCGCTCGACCAGGCGGAGCGTTTCCAGGTCTACCGGCCGTCGGTGCTGCCCATCGCCCCCGGCGACGTGCTGCGCATCACGCGCAACGGGACCACGGCCGACGGCCGGCACCGGCTCAACAACGGCGCGCTCTACGCGGTGTGCGGCTTCGACGCCGGCGGGAACATCGTGCTGGCGAATGGCTGGACCGTCTCCAAGATTTACGGCCACCTCGCGCATGGCTACGTCGTGACCAGCCATGCCTCCCAGGGCAAGACCGTGGACCGCGTGTTCATCGGTCAGTCGTCCGACTCACTGCCGGCTACGTCGCGCGAGCAGTTCTACGTCAGTGTCAGTCGTGCCCGTGAACGCGCGACCGTCTACACCGACGACAAGGAAGCGTTGCTGGAGGCGGTGAGCCGGTCCGACGACCGGCTCACGGTGAAGGAGTTCGTCGCCGGCCGCGACCTGCGCGAGCGCGCAACGACGATTCAGCGGCTGGAGCGGCTGGCGGCGATTCATAATGCCGCGCCACACATGCACCTTGAACAGGAGCTGTTGATCCATGAGCGATAGCGCCGTGCTGCAACGATACGTGACAGGCCGAGACTCCCGCATCGGCATTGCCGCCGAGAACGCAGAAGCGGACGCCTGCGACGACCTTGGCGCCTTCGGCTGGCTGCGCGGCATCCGCGACCGCGCCATCATGCTGGAACTGCGCCGCAAGGACGGCAGCATCGTCGCCATCGGCTACGGCTGGCTGGAGCGGGTTGCCTTTGACCCGTCTGAGGGCATCACGATCTTGGCGGCCGGGCAGAAGATCCGCATCCGGGGCCGCAATCTGAACGCGGAAGTGCGCCCATCCGTGCGGCTATTCGAGGGCATCGTCCGGCACCGCGTGCCGTGGGTTCGGGAGGCCGACCGCAGCACCGGGTTGCAGGCCGGCGACCGCGAGACGGTGGTGAATTCGATCGAGTGGTGACCTGGACTGCGAAGCGCGTAAAAGAAGGGCCACGGTGTTGCCGTGGCCCAAGAGAGTGATCAAAGTCGCTGTGGCCTAGAAGACGCTCAGCACAGCATCGTGAATGGCGATAGTCTCAGTTTTGTCCGGGCAGTCCTGAACATTGCCATTCTCATCTTTGTACCTACCGCAGCATATGCAGTCTTTGCCACCTTTGCCTTTACCCTGCTTGCCGCACCCGCTCTTACTCTTGCAGATACCCGTGGGGCTGCCACTCTTGCCAGGCTCTGTGTCCCAGTCGTTGCAGCCGTTGGCTTGGTTACCGCAGTACTTGGTAGCGGCCCCTACCGATACGTCCTCAATCCCTACGAGGTCACTGAGCACTGCCAGATTTCTTGTATCCAGTGTATCCAGTGCCGCGCTCGGGCTGCCGGCGACCATTATGGCGGCGACAGCGGCCATACAGGTCCACGTCAGATATTTTGTTATCAATTGTTTCATAAGTTCCTCCAGTTGTGGATTATGTAGCTACAATGTCTCCATTGCACTTTCAGTGTACCGGAGCACTGTTACATATTTGTGGCACATTTATGACATATTTGTGACAGTTGCGGGCGCGGTGTAGAAGGGGCGTCCGGCTAAGGCATTGAACCGAATGAACAAGCACAGCGACCCAGTCGTAGGGACAACCTGGAGGTCCTTGGGGGCAGCCTGGCGGGCGGCTGTGTTACCGGCTGCGGCCATGCCGGCGCTGGTCCTCGGCCGCGTGCTTGCGGTTGAGGTCGCGGAGCAGCGGCTGAAGCACCTGCATGACCGACGCGGCGGCCATCACCCCCATGCACACCATTGCCACCTTGTTGAAGACGACGGCGTCGGACGCCGGTGCGGTGCGGGCCATCTGCTGGGCGGTGTTGGCGAGGTGCAATGGGTTAGGTGCGGACATCGTGAAGCGACTTGTTGACGTACTCGACCATAGCGCATCGCGTCGGGCTTGTGAATGACATTTGTGTTACAGTTGCGCGACTCACCATTCGCATGCCTTGTTTTGCGATTGGTTCGCATATCGCACCTTCCACCTAGCGAGCACGACCGCGTTGCCGGCCACGTGCCGTTCACTGCGCGGCGGTGCTTCACTGCCACCGTGTCTTCGTAGTCCGCCGGGAGTAGTGTGGGCGAACACTCATTCAGTATTGATGGAGGGATCACATGGGACTTGGTTATGAAATGGTGGAGGCTCTGCTGCGAGAACACGCGTACAGGGCGTTGACCGGCAATGTGGTGACTATCGGCAAGCAAACAATATACTTTCAGCCACATGAGATCATAGCGCTCATGCGCGAGCACGGCCATACTCCAGAAGTCGGGCCAGAGGACCTCCAAGTTGATAGCAGAACTGTAGGACGCCGCAGCTCCCATGCCGGGCTAGACCTGATCAGCGATTCTGCTCTGTTTGCGCTATTGGGCGTGCCGCAGCTTCTTTCGCTCGATCATAGCGACTACGAGGGCGCCGACATCATTCACGATCTGACCGAGCCGCTGCCCGCGACACTGAGAGGCTTCGCAGACTTCGTAGTTGATGGCAGTACATTGGATAACACCTTTGACCCGGCCAGGACCGTGACGAACTTTGCAGACTTCCTCAAGCCGGGAGGCCGGCTGCTGATGATCAATCAGTACAGCAATCATCATAACCCGTATGTGCTGCTACCACCACTGTGGTACTTGAACTACTTTACGATGAATCGGTTTGTGGACTGCAAAGTGTATGTTGTGCTGTATCCGCCGGCCACTGGCGGCTCCACATGCCACCACAGCAACATATTCTGTATCGACCTGCGGTGCCTGCTCGACAAGGAGCGGCAAGTCTCCGCGTTTGTGTCCGACTGGGAAATGGGTGTCATTGTTCTGGCGGAGAAGGGCGTGGACTCAACGAGCCATGTCTATCCGTCGCAGCAGCACTACAGGCCGACTGGGGAATGGGACACGTATCGCGCCAATCTGGCACGGATCGCAGCCTCGGCGCGCCCGCATCTTGTCAGGACTCGGGGCAGTATCACGTTCAAGAACGTGAGCGGTGGTCACCTCTTCATCGATAATGATTTCAATGCCTGCGACCCCACGAGCGCTATACGGCGAAGCAGCGGTACAGCCAGCAGTGTGGGGTTCTCGGCGCGTGGCGCGCTGCGTCGGCTCTGTCATGCATTGAAGGCAGCATGAAGCGTGCGTGACACCACGGCGACCGTGGTCTGCAACTGCAAAGGGGGCGGGGGACAGATGTTGCAGTGTGTCAAGTTGAGGTGTACCCCATCCTGATGTCAGACAGTTCCGGCCGGTTCTGTCAGGATGGAGTCGCCGCAAGTATTTGTTGACAGGTGCGGCGCGATGTCATAGAGCTTTCCTGACAGTTCATGGAGGGCGGGTGTCGGGGAAGGGACAACGGATCGGGTACGTTCGGGTCAGTACGCTTGATCAGAACGCGGAGCGACAGCTCGAAGGCGTCCAACTCGACCGCCTGTTCACCGACCACGCTTCCGGGAAGGACACAGAGCGGCCGCAACTCAAGGCGCTGCTCGCCTACGCCCGCGAGGGCGACACGGTCGTCGTTCACAGCATGGACCGCCTGGCCCGCAACGTGGATGACCTGCGCCGCATGGTGCAGGAGCAGACCCGCCGCGGCGTCCGCGTCCAGTTCATCAAGGAGAACCTGCTCTTCACCGGCGAGGATTCGCCGATGGCGAACCTGATGCTGACCGTCCTCGGGGCGGTGGGCCAGTTCGAGCGGGAGCTCATCCGAGAGCGGCAGCGCGAGGGCATTGCCCTGGCGAAGCAGCGCGGCGTGTACCGCGGACGCAGGCGGGCACTGTCACCGGAGCGCATCGCTGAATTGCGAGCCCGCGCCGCCGGCGGCGAGAAGAAGGCCCGTCTCGCCCGCGAGTTCGGCATCAGCCGCGAGACGCTCTACCAGTACTTGAGGAAATCAGCAGCAACGGAGGCGGCATGCTCGACCTCCTGACGATCGCCCTTGAGGCGCACAGCGATGAGCGGAACCATCACCGGCGGTACGAAATCGCCGTCGGCCGGGACCTGCTCGGCGACTGGATCGTGACCGTCCGCTACGGCCGGGTGGGACAGCCTCTGCGTGAGCTTCGGTTTGCCGGCCCGGATGCGGACGAAGCCCGCGGCATCCTGCGCGATCGGTTACGGCGGCGCCTGTCAGCGCCGCGGCGAATCGGGTGCCGGTACAGAATGGTTGAGTTCACTGCGGAGCATGACTCGGAGGCGAGCAGCTGGCTTGCGAGTAGCGCGCTAGGACAGATGCTGCAGTGACTCAGCGGCCGCGTTGTGGAGGGCGCGGGGCGTTCTGAATCGCCCACGTCAAGGTGTCGTATATCTGCTCGTCGGTGCCCTGGATATGCAGCGTGTCATTGTCCGTGATTCCAAGCCCCGCCAGTAGACGGACGAATCGCTCCGTTGGCACCTCTTCATCTGGGACAACGTGGAAGATGAGCATTGACTGACCCTTGCCATCTCTGTTGAGCGATGCACTGAAATCAAAGGGCGACAGCCCGTGCCGTTCGGCCAGTTCATTCAGCCGAGTGAAGATCGCTACCTCCCAGTTGTCGGTCACCACCTGTCATGCCTATCGGAGCGAGTTGCGCTCTCACCTGCCTAGCACGGTCTGGCGGCAGTCGGCAAGCCGATTCTGCCGAGCAACGGGGCGGGGCCTGGTACCTGCGGAAGGCCGGTAGAATCTGGCGCGATGCACCGTCTGCCCTTGGGAGCCGCGAAAGGATGCCTGCCGAGCCGTCACCGGACAATGAGAGTCCCCGAAAGCTGCGGCTTGTCTCGAAAGAGGCCAGGGAAACCGTTGATGCCTTTCTTCAGGCGATGGCGGAAGATCCGCTGCGATTGACGACGGGTTTCTGCCGCCTGGACAACGCATTCGATCGGCTGGACGAAGAGCACGTCGTCCCGGCCTTCATCGAGGCACTGGACGATCCCGATGCCCATCGCCGATTGGTCGCCGCTGCCGTGCTCCGCGGGTTCGCGCTGCACGATCCGGCGAGCGTGGACGACGGCAAGGCGGTCGAGAAGGCAAACGAATTGCTCATCGAGGCGCTGTGGCGCGGCGACTCGGATGTGAAGGCGGCTGCGTGCTACCTGATGGCGATCGGCGGGGCTCCGCTCGGCGCGGAGACATTTCTTAAGGGATTGATGCGTGACCCGGATGAACTGGTGCGCGTCATGGCTTCGGTGGCCCGCATAACCATCGTGCCTGCAAACGCCAGAGTGCTCGGAACCTTGCGTCGTGGTCTTCGTCACGAGCAACAGGCCATCGTGATGATGTCGGCAATCGGGTTGCTGTATGGCGACCCGTCAGCGCCCGAGGCGGTGGAGGCGATTACACCGATCCTGCTGAGCGGAGTGCCGGACGCGCAATACCCGGTGCTGACGGCCATCAAGCGGCATGGACCCGCAGCGGTGGGATTCAGCGATGCGTTGCAACGACTAATCGCGGACGCGCATGTACGCTCGGACGTACGCGGCTATGCCGGCTCGGTGCTGGGCTGGGTCGCGAGGGGCACGGATGCGGCGGCAGACACCTTGCTCGCGATGCTGTTCGCCGACGACCCATACTTGATCCAAGGCGCAGTCATGGGGTTCGCAGAAACGGGCCAGGTGCCCGACGACGCACTGGAACGTCTGACTGAGCTGACCTCCGCCGGCAATGAGGACATACGCGTTGCGGCCCTGAACGGGCTGCGGATGATGGGGCCGCGAGCGGAGCCGGCTCTGCCGCAACTGCTGGAGCGAGTGGGCGTTGATACCAGCGTTCGCGCTTCGGACGCGCTCGCCGACGCACTTGCTGCAATCGGTGCGTCTGCCGCACCAGGCATCATCTCGCTCATGAGACGGTGCGACTGGCGGGCGATCCCCACGCTGGGCATAGCGCTGACGCGCATGGGCGATGCGGGAGCGCAGGGGGTCGTGGCAGCACTGGAAGTCGAGCGCGATGACCATGTCCGCGGCATGCTGGTTGGGGTCTTGCGCGACATGCCGGAGTCAGCGAAGGCGAACGTCGTGCCCGCCTTGTCGTCGTTGCTTGACCGGACACGCGACGGCTTCGCTGCGAGCGTGATCGTGGCCGCCATCGGATCGGCGGGCACGGCCGCCGTGCAGGCGGTGCCATCATTGATTCGGTGTCTGCTTTCGGCAGACGATGAGCTGGCTTTCCGAGTCGAGCAGATCCTGCGAAGTATCGGGCCGGCGGCGCTTCCGGCCCTGGAGCAGGCCCTGGAGACGGCGAGCAAGGAGGAGAAGCATCGGCTGGCGGGGCTTGCAGTCTCGCTGTGGGCCGCGGGAGACGGAGACTTCGAGGTGTATGAATCACTCGGCGATGACAAGGTCTGGATGCAGTTCGAGTGTGTTGCAGATCTGCTCACAGAACGTCCCATGTCGTTCAAGGCCATGGAAGTCGAGATTGGGCTGCGGCGTGAAGCGGGACGAATGACTGACGATTTCCCCGTGTCCGAGCGATCTCTATTGGGTGCGGTTGAGGCGGTAGAGAATCACCTCCATCTCCCACATCGCATGGTAATGCGCAAGCCTGGGCGTCCCAGCAGACTCACCGACGAAGCACGCCGAATAGCCGGCGAGGTGAAGGAATACCTGCGGCGCAAACGGCTGCTTCAGCGCTCAAAAAGCGGTTGACAGAGGATTGTAGCTGTGCCACCGGTAGCTGAGAGCAGCACCGGAGGCATATGGGGGAAGAGACCAAGACGCCACGATTCGATCCGAGGGGCATCAAGTTCCCAACCGATGCGATCACGCTCGGCCGAATGCGCGCGGAGGACCCAGCCATTTTCACAATCCAAGGAATGGGCAAAGCACGGGCTGAGGAGATTGACGCACTGCTCGTGCACAACGTGGAGTTACAGATTGCCGACCGGGCATTCGAGCTGGCGCTTGGTCGCCCTGAACCGATAGGCGACACGCGGCAGGATCAGATCGGGATGCTCAACAAGGCCTACAAGGAATACGGTCTCAGTTCTGGAATGCACCAGACGCGACAACTGGTGCGGGACATTGAGGCCGCTGCAGTGGAGCAGGCCAATCAACACAAGGGGCAGAACCGTTAAGAACATTGCGTCACCGGAAGCACATGGGGGAAGAAACCAAAGCGCCACGATTCGATCCGACGGGCATCAGTTTCCCGAGCGATGCGATTACGCTCGGGCAGATGCGAGCGCGGGAACCCAACCTCTTTCGACCCCATGTGCTTGACCACCTTCATGCCGATGAGATTGACGCCATTGCGACGCATAGATGGGAGCTCAGGCTTGCCGAAAAGGCATTCGCCGAAGTCCTGGGGCTGCCAGACCCGCTTCCTCGCGACGACCGGCGAAGCGTCGTCGAGATGCTCAACCGGGCGTACAAACTTTTCGGCGTGAGTTCCGGCATCCAGCAGACATGGCAACTCGTGCGGGACTTCGAGTCCGCGGCGGCCGAACAGGCCCGAGGCATCGCCGGCAGGTCTCGCTGACGCCCGAAGCCTCCCTCCACCTGTAATCAACCCCGCCAGTCCGCTCCGCAATCCGTTTGCGGATGTTGAGCGTTTTGGCCCCCGCCCTCTAGAACCTGGCAGATAACACGCGACCCCGCCCGACGGCCCGCCGGCGGGAGGCACGCGGCGGATGCCTGGCGGGTCAGAAGGAGTGCTGCCATGCGCAAGCTCGCCATCGTGCTGGGCTGTCTCTTGTACGTCGTCTCGCCGATCGACCTGGCCCCGGACTTCCTGCCGGTCCTGGGACAACTGGATGACCTCGGCGTCATTGCCCTCACCGTGCAGACGCTGCTGCGGAAGGAAGAGAGAGCAGGGAGAGCATGACCATGCCGGCACACGCCATTCAACAGGTTCCGACGGACAAGCTGGTATCACCCGGCAACATCCGGGCGCGGCTTGACGAGGAAGAGCAGGTGTCGCTGGCGCAGAGCATCGCGCAGAACGGCATCCTCGTGCCGCATCCGCCCGCTGCGCGGAGAATTCAGGGGAAGGCGCAACCGTTATTGACCCGGATCGTATAGTGATACGGGACGATGCCGCCGCCCGGCGGTGGCTGGTCCGCGTGATCGCGGCACGGGCAGTGGAGCTCCACCGCGAGCGAAGCAAGGGATCGAATCCCGCATCGGGCGAAGGTGGCGAGAATGGTCACGACACTGCGGCAATCAGGAAGGCACGGTCGAAACGGGCGGGGTAGCGGCGACAGCCGCAAGTACGACGCGCTCTATGCCCGCTACTCCAGCCATGCCCAGGACGAAGGCACGAGCATCGCCGTGCAGATCGAGTCCTGCGAGCGGGCGGCGGGTAAGCCCCTCAAGCACTTCATCGACCAGGCGAAAACCGGCCGCACGACGGGCGGCCGGACGGAACTGCTCCGCCTCATGGAGGAAGCTGAAGCCGGCCGCATCAACCGGCTCTACGTCTACAAGTACGACCGGCTCGGCCGGGCGGCCGAGACGCACGTGCTCGTCGAGGATCTCGAACAGCACGGCGTCGAGGTCGTGAGTGTCACCGAAGGGACGAACGCCCTCGCACGCGGCGTGCAATTGGTCGTCGCTGCCGACTACAGCCGCGTGCTTGCCGAGCGTACCCGTGAAGGGCTCGTGCAGCGGCACAAGGAAGGCTGCTGGACGGGTGGGCCGCCACCCTACGGCTATCGCATCATTCAAACCGACGACGGCAAGAAGCGGCTCGCCATTCATGAAGAGGAAGCGGAAACAGTCCGCTTCGTGTTCCAGACCTACCTGGCGGAGTCGATCGGGCTCAAGGAAGTCGCTCGCCGTGTGCGGGAACGCGGCGTGCCGACGCGGCTTGGCGGGCCGTGGGGATTCGGAACGATTCGCAGCATCCTGACGAACCGGATGCTGGTCGGCGAAGTGCGCTATCTGCGGCGCTGCTTTAAACTCGACCGCGCCACGGGGCACCGCGTGCCGCGGTGGACCGATGAGGAGCGGCACGTCGTCAACCGCGATGAGTCGCTGCGCATCATCGACGATGAGACATTTGAGCGAGCGCAGGCTCAGCTTTCGGCGAATCGCGTGGATCGGCCGCGCGAAGCGGCGGAAGTCCGGCCGTTCACCCGTCACCTGTTCTGTGCCGGCTGCGGCGGCGTCTACTACTCCCGCAAGAGCGCCAACTCAAAGGGTGCCTACCGCTACTACGCCTGCGGCCGGCGGCAATCGCACGGGCCGGAGGCCTGCGACAACAAGGCGTCGGTGCGTGAGGACAAGCTCATGGCGCGCATTCAGGCGGCGATGAGCGCCGTGTTTGACGACATGGACGGCGTTCTGGATGAGGTCGCGGCGATGGCGGGCGAGGCGCTGGAAGCGAATCGCACCGAGACGGCGCGTCTCAAGGGGGAGATTGCGGAAGCGGACAAGTTCGTCGCCAACCTGACACGGGTACTCGTCGATCCCGACATCGAGGCCGGCGCCAAGAAGGCGGTCGCCCGGCAGCTCGCCGAGCAGGAAGGCAAGCGGGAGAAACTGCGGAAGGCGCTGGAGGGAGTGACGGTGCAGGCCGCCCTCGACATGGACGACTTGATGGCCGACTGCCGGCAGGCGTTCCTGGAGGCGAAGGAGAACTTCGCCGGGATGATGTCGCCGGCTCAGGTCAATCGGTTCGTCGCGGAAGTCATCGGCCCGATGACCGTCCTGCCGGACGGCCGGGTCGTCCAAAAAGAAACCGCCGCAACCGGTGAAGTTGCGGCGGCCGGAATAG
>WBZO01000161.1_pt1 | contig 176178 bp, 171 predicted proteins | sample 5204261 | NCBI WGS metagenome assembly WBZO01 (sample SAMN12412400, study PRJNA552823) | activated sludge metagenome | isolation source: activated sludge from anammox sidestream of wastewater treatment plant... | place: USA: North Carolina | collected 2017-09 | reverse complement strand
GGTAAATGGGGACGAATCTGGTCCCATTGCGCATCGGTCAGCTGGCGCCACGCCATGTGTCCTCCTTTCCTTGAAGGCCGTCATGGCGCGGATTCTACTCCTTTTCCGAGGTTTTGAAATAACTTCTGGCTTAAAAGCACGGCGCTGGCAAGGGAGGAAGGAACGATACGGCAGGCCACGCAGTGGCACAGCCTACGCGCCTGGCATAGCAGGCAAGGCTGGAACAGTGACGTCAAACTCTTGGTAGGCGGTGCCTCCATGGCCATCACGTACTTCGATTCGCACATGGTGAATTCCCTTGTCCTCGGCACGGAGCGTCCATTCTATTCGCCCGGAGTGTTCATCAATCACCATGCCGGGAGGTCCAACCGTCAAAGCATAGGTCATGGTATCTCCATCCGGATCAATCGCACTGAACGTGTAGACATACCGTCCGTCGTTGATGACCGATGTGGGAGTGGAAGTAATACGAGGTAATCCATTTAATACTTCCACGGGGGCTGTCCTCATCCCTTTACCTGGGCCTTCCGCATCATGTGGAACCACCTCCACAACAACCTTGTCCCCGCGCGCGATTGGCAGATGGGAAAGTACATCGGAGTCGGTCTCCGCAACCGGCATATCATTCTTCCACCAGCGATAGAAGATCCGCGTTTCATCGCCATCCGGATCTGCCACTTCGGCAACAACTCGGACCTGATCACCTGCACGAAGGGGATCGGGCTGTAGGGCCATTTGGCTCACTCTTGGGGGAGTATTGCGGACGACAACTGGCATGATTCGATGCAGTGGTCCTTGGCCCTTCCCGTCCAATGGAATGACTTCCGCGCTTACCGTATCACCTGCCTTCAGAAGAGTTTGGTCGAGGGTGGGGCCCCGCTGGTCGGTCAGAGGACGTCCATTGATAATCCACTGGTAACGGAAGGACACCGCATCATTGTCCGGATCATCTGCCTCAAGCCGTAATGATAAAGGGTTTTCCCTTGTCAACGGACTTGGGAGGATACCTCCGGTTCGAATAACGGGCAGATGGTTATCTGTCCTTGTGCTGGACACAGCCGACGGGGTGGTAATGAGAGCGCCGAAACTGGACCAAAGAAACGCGACGGCTCCGATCACACAAGTGCCAACAAGACTAATGCCAATTATTTTTCGAGGGAGTGCGTCTGCTGGTGGCTGCTTCCCGTCGGAGTCATCCGGAAGCTTCACAAATTGTGGATGGCGTGAGGGCGCTGATGTTGGAGTCCAACGCCCTCGAGAAATGACCGGAGCTGGCATTTTAGTCTCGATTGTTGACCCAAGAAATGTAGCGGCTGTACACCGGACTCACCGGCGTCGTGCAGCGACCACTCAGCGCGCCCATACTGGACTGCATAATGACGGAGACTCTCCCTTGGCAACCGGTACCGCTCGAGGTGCCGGATGAACCGCTCCCCTGCGCTCCAATATGGATGGCGGCCTGAGACATCATGCCCTCGCCCATGCTGACACGCCGATTGGCATAGTTATTGCCTGCCGATGTGGTGACCCCGAGAATCGGGTCCTTATGCGCGGTGCCTGTTTTATAAAACAGGCCGTAAAGTTGTGAGGTGCCGATTCCAGTGCAAATGTCGTTTACCGGCGTGAAACTCGGAAAGAACACCACACCGCCCAACAACGCCGGAGCCGCAAGCACCCGCTCACGACTGTCTGGCATGGTGGTCACCCAACCGTCTTTGGTCTTGACTAACTGAACTAAGGACGTGTTGGCCGAAGAATTGTCAAAATCAGTGACGGTCACAGACCCAGCCCCAACCGTTGCTGTCACACCCGTGACATTGCCATTGGCTGCGCAGGTTGTACAGATGGTCGCGCCGCTGACATTCACCAGATCATTATCCAAGCAATTTGTCGTGGAGGATTGCGTACAGTCATAACTGAGAACAGAATCCTTGATGCCAAAGAAATACTGGGTGCTGTTATCGGTCTTATCCGAGGCACTATAGTATCGACCCGTTCCGAAGAAGACCCACACTTTATTGGCATCGTCCAGTGTGATCGTCGGAGCAGCCACTATCGGACCCGTTTCTTTTGTTACAGGGGTCGTCCCATCAAGAATGAATGTATCGATGACCTCGGTCGGTTCCTGCAGTTTCCCCCACTTGGTAGGATCTGTGCTCATGCCGAATGCCACAGGCGTGGGTGATACAGAGATATCACCAGTGGTCAATCGGTACATCTTGCCGCGCCAGGGGGCGGATCCATCATCGATAACGGACCCCCCGTATACGACGTCGGCCCGATAATCGAGATCCCGATCCATCGAGATCAAATCTCCAAAGAACTCTTTCTGAGTTGAATTTGCACTGTTTACATTAAAGGACACCACGTTCCCGGATGTGGGTCCTGTGGCCAGATTCACCGCCCACATCTTTCCCTTTTGACTGACCCCTCCTTCATAGACCGACGGTTCGCCAGCATATGGGTCGCCATTCGGACCAGACCCGAATACGACAAACCACTTGGCATTTGTATTATCCGTCTTACTTCCTCCACTCGGCTTCACCCTGACGACGGTCGGGTAACTTGTGGTCATGCCGAGATCCGAGGTAGAAAATGACCAGAGCAACTTGGGATCCTGTGCCGGATTGGTGATATCCAAGACGAAATAGGCACTGTAAAAATCTCTGGTTGTGGTACCCGAACCGGTGAAGTCCGCGGTCACACTCATCTTCCGGCCTTTTTGTCCGATTGCGCAGTTACAGCTCCCCCCCATACGGAATCCGCCGATGAGGATGGTTCCCCAGCCCTGAGGATGGTCGGCATCAGGCGTGAAAATACGAGCATCGGTGATTTTTGGTTTTAGATCAACATAGTAGACATGCGAATAGTCTCCCTGCGCCAACCATTTGAGATGCGGCAAGAGTTGATAGGGAATGAAAGCCCATCTCTCCTCGCCGAGTTGAGTCGGGGTGGTCGTTTGTGAGGAGCACAGATCGTTCAGATTGGCCGTGAAACAGCCACGGTGCGCTCCATCCGCTCGATGATAGAAGCCGCCGTCGAAGGCATGCAGCATCCCATCGTTGGCGCCGACATAGATCATCTGCCGCCGGTTTCGATACTGCTTGAAAAAGTCTATATAGGTCCCGTCGCCGTAGACTACGTCATACCGCTCCCGCGGTGATGCCACGACCGTGGGCGTCGAGTGAATGGGGTCTCCATACTTCCAGACCTTGGTGACGGTGGCATTCGTGTCGTCCTTCACCGACAAACGACGCTCTCGAAGGCTTGCCTGCGCCGCACAGGTAGCAGGCTCGCATCCCAGAACAAAGTCAATGAGGTTGTCCGTCGTATAGACCGATGGAGAGGCCTCCCCTCTCAAGTATTTGGCCAATTCAGCCTTGTTGGTCGCGTTTGTCCCGAATGGGATCACTTCGCCAGCCGTGATATCAGTGTGAATACCATTATCCTTTCCACCATCAACGATGCCGTCTCCATTCTTATCGATCCATGTGAGTATCCTGCGACTGGTGTGGGGCTTCAGGGCCAGACGTCTCCCAGCCTCCCAAATGCTGTTCACCAACTCCAGATCAACCGTATCAACCAGTGAATCCGCCTTACCGTCGTTGTCACTATCGACATAACGATCCGCCTTGACCTTTCCATTATTGACGTCGTAGTAGGGCTTGATGATGTAATCCTGATTATAGATCAGCTTGCCGTCATGCACCGTGTCTTCGCGAACATTGCCGAAGCTATCGACCCATAGGCCGTGTGTGTATCCCACCCACGTGACATTCGGATTCTCGATCGACTTCGGAAAAAAGTAGGCCTGGTACAGCGACCCTTCACCAGTTGATGAGTTGGCCAACACCGAAGCCGATGTTCCCGACGCGCTCCGAGCCAAGATACTATTAATCGTCGAGACCAGCTTGTCCCGCATATCATCCGCGTTGGCGGATTCGAAGTACGTATCCGGCAGCCCATCGGCTCCGGCTGCACCAGTATAGTTATTCACCCGATCGAAGACATCGACTCCTGGATCGAAGGCATTGTTGTTGTTCCTGTCTTCGAATCCTCCGAATTTCGCCGCATCCTTGAGGATGTTCGCACCGGTTCCAAAGGCATAGAATGTGTAGATAATCAGGTTCTGATTTCCATCCAGACATTTTCCAGTCTCATTAATGCCTGCGATCGTCCCGTTCGCGGCACCGTTGCAGGGACGGAGATCCGCCGTATGTGCCCAGTACGCCACGTCATCCAGATAGTGCGACCCGTTACTTACACATGAATCCGCGTTCAGCCCTCCATAGTAGGAGGAGCAGTTGTCGTGATGGTCGACTTGACTCGCCCCGGCACTGTGGTCTGTCAACCCACCCCCATGGTTGCTGTGAATTGCATTTGAGTGGGGGACTGTACAGCCGGCAGGCGTATCACAGTGTCCTGGTCCATTTACATTGATGAGGGCGTGCGCTCCGGTCGAATGGGCATAGTCGTACACCGTCGACGGCACTGAAGTATCGTACGTTGGCTGTCCGTCGGTAAAAATGATCACGAAGCTTTTGCAACATTTTACGTACTGATCAGGAGAGGCCCAGGGCGACCTGTAGTAATACGGATCATCGTTCTGGTTGTTATTGGGATAGTTGGAGTTGGCATAAGCTGGTGCAACCTGAGCAAAGTACCTTGTCGCCTCGTAGAGCGATTCGCTCAATGGCGTCCATTCGGTCGCGTTGGTATTTTCAATTGCATTGACCATGCTGGTCATATTGCCGCCGAGCGGCGCCGTCACATCACCACCTTGAACTGATCCACCACCGGTCTGTTTGTTGAAAACCATTAACCCGAAACGCGCCTTGTCGGCACCTACCTGCTGAAAAACCCCAGCAGGTTCGGCATAAATCTCAAGGTTGATCTTATAAGTATCTTTATTGGTTCCACAGCCGCTGTCATAGACGAGGAGGTTGTCGCCATCCCGAGAAAAACATTTCGTGCCGGCATAAGGCGCGAGGCCGTCGGCGGTGACGTTGTTCACGCTCGTCACCCGCTCGAGCGTTTCAGCTACCAGCTTTCCCCCTGGATAGCAGGTCCCATTAACTGCCCGTGGCGCGCACTTCCCGCCCATCATGACCCACTTGGTGATCTCGAACCGGGTCATGGTCATGTAGTTGAGAAAGTTGCCGTCCCACGGATCAGGATTGCTGCAGCGGGGATCACTGGCCGCTCGATTGGCGCCCGCGTTGAATTTAGACGACGCATAGTTGTAGCACTTTGTCGGCTCGAAGTAGCCGTAGTAGGTCTTGGCAGGGTCATAGGCTTCGCTGTTCATGTGATAGGCCGATTCGTTCATGCTCCCGGAATTATCCATGAGCATCAGCACGTTCGGCGGCACCGCACTCGCAATAAAAGCGGGCACGGATGTGTAATCACTCATGGATTGAGCCCTTGTCTCCGGTGCAGCCCCCAAAGCGATGACGAACAGAAGGGCGGCACTCACACGTGTCGCAAGCATCTGACGTCCCATCGTGATCCCCTCCCATCCATGCATAACCATTCCCCAACCGCGAAGGTCAACTTGGCTGGATGACGATAATCTTTACGATCATCCCATCCTGAACCAGATACCTGATGCGGTCGCCGGCTTCGATTTTGCGGTACTCCACCGGCTGCCCGGACTGATCCTTAACTTCTACCGAACTCTTGACGGCATATGGCCGCTCGTCGACGTAGATAGCTTTGTCCCTTATCGCCGTCACAGTCCCGTCTATAAAACCCCGGTGGGGGTCGACTTCTTCACTACTAAAAGTCGTGCGCACGTCCAGACATGTGACACACAAACTCCACACGAAGACCTCCACAACAACTCGAGCCCAGAGAGACCCGCTCCAATACCTTCCGGGGTTGTGTATGGATAGATCAAACCGACTTGTATTTCTCATGAGGGTGCCCCCTAAATCTTTCTCTGGCAACTCTCACCCGTTGCCGTACAGGCATAGACCGCGCTGGTCCTGGCTGTGGTCCCAGTTGCTGCATTGGTCGTGGAACAGGCGATGCTGTACAGAATCTCAACCCCCCCGCCGGCTGCACCCGCTCCCATGCCCTCATAGCCAGCCGCAAACTGCAACGCGCCTCCACCAGGTGCACGAATATAGAGCCGGTCGATATCGCCATTGACTGTATACCCGCCAACCGACTGCACCAGATTGGCAGAACCAGTGGTCGGGGTATCAGGGTTATTATCAGACTGTCCTAAGATTTCCTGTGCAAGCTGTGTGCGCATCGCTGTCGTTGGCACAGGGTCCGGCACGAAGGTGCTGGGAACATCGGCTTGATCAATCGTCTGCTGGATGACATTGACCGCTGTCTGGATACAGGACTCTATCGCGCTGGTTGCAGCCTCGGCATTCCGAGACAGCCCGGCAACTCGATTCTCAAATCCCGTGACGGTAATTGCTGCAATGCCAAGCACAGTGAGAATCAGCAGCAACATCATGACGGTCAAGAAGGCCACGCCATTCTGCCCGCCGAGTACTGTGAACATCTTCACCCGTCCAGTGCACGGTCGATTCATCGTTCCCTCACCAACAATCACTAATCACTCAGAGTCGAGCGTTCCGTAATTCAATAGTCCGCGTCAAAAGACGTCTCCGAAACTGCTGTGTACCTGCCAGATTCATCGTGTGGTCACTCACCTGTAAGGAGGGAGGAGAATAGAGCCCAGCTTGTCTACCTTCGCCGAACCCTTGCTCGCCCCCCAACTGCCTTGCCACAATCGAAACCTGCACAAGCTTGATGGTACTCGCTCCTGTCGTCCAAAGGCTGTTTGTCACAAAATCGGCCTGATCGAAACTGTTGTTGCCGTTCTGATCGTCAATCACTCCATCTGGGACCCCTCCGTTGATTGCCGCCACGCATCCGTCGCAACCATAGGCAAACTGAATGTTTTCGATCCCATCAACGACCGGGACCCCGTTTCGAAGAAGGCATGGGCTCGATCCCCCACTACAGGCAGCTGAAGTTGTTCCGATTGAGTAAGTAATACACTGTAGTAAATAGACAGGCGTCCCTGCAGGAAACGTTGCCGGCGGCGGCACTGAGTTGCTTAAATTGATGGTGCCCGCGTTGACGTCGAACGCCGACACGGTGCCGCTGACAGCTCCTCCAATATTTAAAATCGATCCGTTTCCCATCCCCATCGATTGCAGATTGGCTACCGCCCCGGCCGCCCCACTGGAAAGCACAAGTTGATTGAATCCTGCTCCACTGGCTCCAACCGCTCCAGCCAATGTCCAGGTGCCACTGCCGGTGGGGGTGACGAGGGAGATGGTATCCGGTCCCGTATCCGCACCGGCCGGCGTCTGATCCGCGGGGACAACCGCGGTGGGACACGCACCGATGACTCCGATCATCCCCATCCCGGCACCCCTGATATCTCTGGCAATAAGATCCATCGCAATCCGGGCGTTTTGTTGCGTATCCACGGTCTGCTCATTCGCACGCGACGCCTTCTCTGTAGTGACAAGCGCCGTAAACCCGGCAGCGAGAATTACGATGCTGATGAGAATTGCAACGACGAGTTCGATCAAAGTCATCCCACGCTGCCCGCCGAGAGTAACGGTAATCACTTGCGCGCGTCGCACGTTCACTTGCATTACTCCCGGGCTATTACAGTGGTCAGGGTGACCGATTTTTGACGGCTGATCTTTGTCAAGCCTTGACCCGTTGATGTCACCATGCCGCCTGTCCAACTCACTCGCACCTGCACAGTCGTCCGATTGAGATTCAGCGGATCGATAGCGGGAGGAATTGGGGCCAATACGACAGTCCCCGTCGTGCCGGCCAATCCTGCGTTATTCAACATCGTCTGCCATTGGAGACAGTCGCCGCGCGCCATGGGTTGGGCAGTCGCACTTTGCGTACAGGGCGTCGCGGCCGCCGTGTCAATCCCGTGGTAGGCCGTCACGTTAAATCGGTTGAACTGGATTCGTTCGATCATGTCCGAAGCCAATGTCGTCGCCCTCGTGAGTTCATTCGCATCTACATTGCTTCCCAGAGAAATGGCTTGCATGCCGGAGAGCGCGAGAAGTCCTACCGCCAACACCACGGCGGCCAGCATGCCTTCTATCAATGTGAACCCGCCTTCCCGCTGAGACATTTGCCGACCCGCTTCCTTCGTTATACTCACGGGCATGTGCTCTTCGGGCACCATGTGGCCTTTCCACCGGCATTGACCCACACCGAATAGGTTTGATTCTTGACATTGGATACCTGAACGAGCGCACTCGACCCACTCGCCAGCAATCCCAAGGAGGAAAATAGAACCGGCCCACCTGTTACGCCATTGATTGTTCCCATCATGGTGGATGGAGGAAGAAATTGCTGAGCCCCCGTTGCATCTGTTACGTTCAGTTGGACCTTGCCGGATACCGTGCTCAACGCCACACGGACGGTGGTGTTGCGGTTCATCGCAATCCAGCGAGCATGGGTCATCTGACTTTGAATCTCCGATGCGGCTTGCCTGAGTTGATACTGCGTTATCCACTGGTTGTAGGCAGGCACGGCCAGCCCTGTCAGAATACCGACAATGGCGGTGACCGTGACCAATTCGACCAGTGTGAAGCCTGCTTCTTGATTCCGCATTGTGAATGGGCTCATAGCCGCGCACCCGTACGGTGAGATCGGCCCTCAATATGGCTGGCAAGGCGTGTGCCGGCGCAGAGAAACCTTCGACGTTCTCCTCAACTCATTGCATTTTCAGAAGTTCCTTACTGTTTGCCATGGTCATCTTCGGCCATTTCTCGGCATTCAATTCGACATAATTTGTACGAAGGACTCCCTTTCTCGAGCCACCAGAAAGAGATTCCGAACTCCACCTGACAGACTGGCTTGCGACCTCCACTAAGGAAGCATAGCACCTGCCTAGAAAGTCGTTTTCCTAGCTGCTCCTCTATGAACACGAAGGAAGGGTCGCGCCACGGCGGTCAGTGATCGAGCAAGTATTGGGACGGATAAGACTACAGATATGTGAGACCGATCTTGGAAAACCCACGCTCAATAAGAGATCTTGGATGGTCAGCCCTGCAGACCATTGGAGTAGCTCGCGTTACTGTCTTATCTTATTGCCACCTTTTTAACCTCTTGAAGAGTCGTATCCCCCCGTAGAACCTTGTCAATTCCATCCTGAACAAGGCTTATCATCCCTTCGGCTTTGGCACATTGACGCAATTCGTGGGTTCGCGCATGGGACTGGATAAGCCGTTTCATCGTATCCGAACCCAGCAGAAGCTCATACAAACCTACTCGTCCCTTAAAACCAGTCCCATTGCATTCCTCACACCCTCGGGGCCTCCACAATATCGACACGGATCCCCCATGCCGTTCCATACGACCCACCCAATCCTCAAGGCCATACGCATGGACCAATGCTTGCCGCTCCTCATCCATCGGCTCATATGCTTCCTTACACGCTAGACACAATCTTTTACAGAGGCGCTTGGCCAGCACGGCCAAGACCGCATCCGCAAAATTGAAGGAATCGCATCCCATATCCAGAATCCGCGTGACGGTCTCGACTGCACTGTTTGTGTGCAAGGTACTGAGCACCAAATGACCGGTCAGGGAGGCCTCGATAGCGATATCCGCTGTCTCCTTGTCTCGCATCTCTCCCACCATAATGACATCCGGGTCTGCCCGCAGAAACGCGCGGAGCGCCGTGGCAAAGGTCAACCCAATTTTGGGTTGAACCTGGAGCTGACGAAGCCCTTCCTGAGTAATTTCGACAGGATCTTCAACGGTCCAGATCTTACGTTGATCCGTATTGATCTCAGCCAGCAACGCATGGAGCGTGGTGGTCTTCCCCGATCCAGTTGGTCCGACACAGAGCACGATCCCATAGGGCTTTTCGACGGCCTGCTTGAGGGATGAGATCAATGGATCTGGAAGATCCATGGCGGTCAGCGGCAGGGGACTCTTTGCGGTCAGGATTCGCATGACAACATCTTCGTTGCCGGATGTCGTCGGTAAGGTGGCGACTCGCAATTCGATTTCATTTCCCTGCCCGTTCTTAAATCGAATCTTTCCATCCTGCGGTTTTCGGCGCTCGGCGATATCCAAGTTGGCCATGATCTTGATCCGCGACACAACGGCTCGGCGATAAGCCGCCGGGATTTTCATAAACGTCGCGCATGTCCCTTCCACTCGAAAACGCACCACGGTTTCTTTTCGATCACCGTACGGTTCGAGATGAATGTCGGACGCACCCATGCGATAGGCTTCAGCAATGATCTGATTGGTTAGCCGGACGATGGCCGAGTTATTTTCATCGATCGCGTCGCCACCGGAGTCGGGCTTCTTCTCTTGATCGATCTCCCGGACGAGTTCCCCCAGAATATCGGGAATTGATTGTTCCGTACCTTGCCCGGCCAGGCGATCAAGGACCCGTTCAATATCGCGGCGCAGCGCAACAGCCGGTTGGACCGTACAACCGGGGAAGGCATATCGAATGTCCAGGATTCGCCTCAAGTCAGCCGGGTTATCCATAGCCACCTGTACGACGTTGCCTTCCTTGCGAATGGGAACCCAGTGATGCCGACGCAGATAGTCCAATTTGAGGTTTCTAAAGAGCTCTGGAGCGATGAGTTGACGCGTCTCGAAACTGACAAACGGGCACCCGTAGAATTCACTGAGCGCCTGCCCGACTTCCGCCAACGGAATTTCCGCATCGAGCATCTCTTCTATTCCAACACCTCTTGCGGATGCCTGTTTGATAGCTGACAGCAACGCTTGCCGCGAAGCCATCCCCCTCGTAACGCGCCGGCACGATAGCCTGCTGCAGCTCGATTGAACCACTGTATCAGCGGCGATGCCCGAATCCGCCCGCGGTGATGCGTTTGGCGCATCCTCGCCGACTTTCAACTCACCCTGGCGTTCAGGTAGTGTGCTCATGTTGCTCCCATCGCGACCATCAAATGCGTCCTCTCTTGCATGTCCCTGCCCAGTCATAAAGTCTTCCACGTACCTGGCGCCACGTGAACGACGGGTACGCCCCGGTAGAACCCCTGTCGCAAGTCGTGGTTGTACCATACCTCCAACACGCTATTTGGAGAGTCGTCTGCCTTCACGGTTCCCTGAACGACCACGGCGCCATATACTCGAGAAGTCGCGTGAACGAACACGTTTCCCGCCGCATAAAGCACGCCGTTGAGGTTAATTCCTCCCAACTGCACGGGCGTTCGAGTCACGAGAGATGTTTGCCCCGCCGCGGGCGGAGCCAGTGCGGGGATCGATTTTCCTCCTGCCGCAGGCTTGAGGAGGAGATGTCCGTTTACGATGAATACGCCTTCCGCATACGACGTGGGCACGATGAAGGTTGGCAGGTTGTCGGCGCGCGGAGCCTGCTGATCCAAGGTGTCCACGAAGACCAGACCCTTATGATCACCCACAAACTCAGACCTCATAACTTGGTCAATCGTTACTCCTCGCCCCGATTCGATCACTCCTCCCGGATACAGCAATCCTTCACGGTCAACCGCGTAATAGGCGCCGAAGGACTTGGCGACCTGTTTGAGTGCCTCATAGTTCCATTGGTCGAATGCAATCCCAGGAACCGGTTCCTGTCGTTGATACATATTTAATAACGATGACGGCGACGCGACGCGAACCGAAGGACGAACAGAGAGCAGCTCACCTCCAACCCGCATTTCGTGCCACCGATCTTCAGGCGTTCCCATCTCGGCATAGGATTGTCCGGAAATCGGGGCCAGAACCGTTTTCTGAGGAATCTCGTCCATCGTTCCGATCCACGCGTTTCCTCGAACCTTGAGATCGCCCCAGTGAACCAACACGGGCAATTGTGGATTGGACCTCGCGGCGATTTCCTCCGCCTGGACGCCTGCACGAAGAGGCGGAATTTCCACCGCGCCGAGCTGCACCTGTACGCTGCTGCTCGGCGAGAGAATCTCATGAGACCTCGCCGCCGTCACCTCTACGGTACAGACCAAGCCGGGCCGAAGCGGGCCATACAGTTTGAGTCGCAGGATTCGGCCGAGCGACCGCAGTGAAGGGCCTGTTCCGGAAGCAAGATCGTTCAACCACGCATCGTGCCGTGGATCGGCGGCGTCGAGAAGGAGGTCAGGATGGTCTGCCGTTCCTACGAATTGGGAACGCCCTTGAGCATCAAAATACGACGGACCGCGCTCGGGTGTTTCATTCCGCCGGGCAAGAACCGCAGCCACGGGATCCGCCCCGGTTCCTGCCGCCGCATGGATCCGCGCCATGATCAAGTCCGCTCCCGCTTCGGCCAGATGCAGCAACGCCGCCTGATCCCGCACCGCCCAGGAGGCCTGCAACTCCTGACCGGCCAGGTGCAAGGACGTCAGCCCCAGCAGGGCCAGCGCCAACACGAGGAAGAGGGCCGTCAGCATGGCCACCCCTTGCTCGCCACTTCGCTGATTCACGTTCGGTCGTGTATCTGTCCGCATGGGGCTGTTGCTCCTTTCTAGGCAAGGTCATAATTGAGATCGGATCGCAATATCTTTGGTCACCGAAAGATGGGTGGCGGCGGATTCAGCTTCGATACGGACGAGCGCAACCGATGCTGAATCGATCGCCGGCGCCCCGCTCCGTGCGAAATAGGAGAATCGCGCGGCCTTCAGATTGCCGATCAGCGCGTTGGCTCCACCATCCACCATGCGCATCAACCGCACGGTTCCCGCCTGGTTGGGCAAGACATAATATCGCACACGGTTCAGAACGCTGATGTCGGTTCCAGCGGGAAAGGCGTCCGTCAGTGGTTGGGCCAGGACGATTCGATTGCGCTGTCCGTCACGGGCCAACCGATTGTCGATGCAGCGCATCTTCGAGCAAAGCACGACGTATTTGCCAGACGGCCAGTCGCGGGCGTCATCCACGTTCAACTCGGTCTGACCCTGGAGGGCTGCCGATTTCAAGGTGGTCGCGAGTCCGTTGAGATTGGCGGTGAATTCGAATGAGGCTGGGCCCATGGCCTGAAGGGCCGGACCCCCTAAAAGACCGGTTCCTTTGGCCATCCGCACCTCGCTCTCCCAGACTTCAAGCCCTGATCGGATATCTTGAGTCGCGGCCATCGCGGTCTGCTGAGATCGAAAGCGTCGATCCAAGGCACTCAGGGTTTCGAAGACGGCCGACATTACGACGAGTCCCGTGGCCAGCGCGATCAGCAGTTCGATCAAGGATGCTCCGTCGTGGTTCTGAAGCGGGCTCATTGGCTGTGTCATGACACTCCGTGCTCAAAAGGAATTTAGGATGCCCCGACATAGCGGGGATTGGCCCGAACGGTCCCCAGTTCAATCTCGCGCCACCGATCCCGCTTGATCCGATACCGCGCCGTCACATGGATGAGAGCGTACGCACTGGCCGAGAGATTCCGCGGTTGTGCCGGTTGCACCGTCCACATCAGTTCGACAGGCCCATGATGGGCCCGCACGGTATAGACTCCGTCGCCGGCGGTTGCATCGCCGTCCTGGCCGTCATCCCGCATCAGCGTTTCGTACCGCCCATCGGCATCCAAGTCCTCCGCCAACAAATGCTCCCAAGGAACCGCCCGCTTGCCTTCCAGTTTCGACTCCGCCAAGGCCAACGCCTGCAGAGCCGTTTCTCCCTGACGCATCCCGCCTTCCGCCCACTCGAACAGGCTGAGGCTTCCCATCATGGCCATCGCCAGAATCATCATCGCGACCATCACTTCGACCAAGCTGATCCCCTGCTCGGCGCTTCGGCAGGTGGATCCATGACTATCGGCTGTATGCCCATCCGGCGACATCATTGCACCGTGACTCTCCCCGCCATCGAAACCGTCAACCGCCACACCTTCCGTGAGTCCCCGCGAAGCGTCAGCGTGGTGGCACTGGCGGTTCGCCCGCTCGGATAGAACCAGACGCTGATGCCTTCGCTGGCTCCATCAATCGATAGGCCACGGCCTCGAAAGTCGAATCGCCTCATCGGAGCGGATTGGTCTCCCTCCCGCTCCAGACTCAGCGACCGTCCGTCTTCGTCAATGACGGCGCGGACGCGGCTGGCCTGGGTTATGGCCAGAGTCCGCGCCGTCCGGAGCTCCCCGGCCAGCTCGGTGACCACCGCCTGTTCCCGATAGCGCGTCGCCATGGCGGCCACATCGGGAACGGCCAGCGCAACGGTCACGGCCGTCACGGCCATCACCATGGTCAGTTCCATCAGGCTGTACCCATTCTGGTTCATTGCTTCTTCTCCCTGTTGGGCCTTGAATCCGTCAAATCGGCTCTGGCAGCCGCCTCGCAGGTATTCCAAGAGCCGTGCCTGATCGTCGGCATCGGGATTCCCGAGAGACGCCTCGACAGATTGGTAGCCTAAGTGTTGTGAATTGCTCTGAAATATCGAAAGGCCGAAGGTCGTTCCATGCAGACCGGTGAGGAATCAAGACATCCAGTGCAAGGAACGATCACCGAAGTGAGAGCAGAATGGATACAGTGCCAAGACAAACAGATACAGCACGAAAGGGGGGATCTTAGGGCAGGGGGCCGAGCAGCCCCCAATACCAGTCAAACAGCCGTTGATGGAAGAAGAGTGAGACGAGAGCCCCGAGAGCCAGAAACGGCCCAAACGGAATATATTGATCACGCCTGAGGATCTTGAGCCCGATGAGACTGAGTCCCACAATGGACCCCGTCAATGCTCCAATCATCATCGTCAGCAGGACCGGTCGCCAGCCTAAAAAGGCTCCGACCATTGCCAGCAGCTTGATATCCCCACCTCCCATCCCTTCCTTGCCAAACAGGTAGGGACTGAGCCAGGCAAGCACCCACAGCACTCCCCCGCCAACCACTATCCCGAGCAGGCTGTTGATCCATCCGACGGGCAGGATGGTGACGGCGCTGACCAGTCCAATCAGGATGCCGGGCAAGGTGACCACGTCGGGGATGATGGTATGCGAGAGGTCCGTACCGGTAATGACGATCAAAGAGGAGAAGAGCGCCGCATAGACGGCGGCAGCGGGCGTCCAACCGAACTGCCAGACGATAACCAGATACCCGAGTCCGTTGGCCAACTCCACCAGGGGATAGTGCCAGGCAATGGGCCGACGGCAATTCCGGCAGCGCCCGCCCAGCCATAAGAAGCCGACCACCGGAATGTTGTCGTAGGCGGCAATGGGCTGCGCGCAGGCGGGGCAATGCGAGGCGGGCCACACGATCGATTCATGGCGGGGCAATCGATAGATACAGACGTTGAGAAAACTACCGATCACCAGCCCAAAGACGAAAACTACTATTAGTAGAGGGTCCATCTTCCTAGCCCACTACGAATCCATCACAGCCCCATCTTCCGCTCATCGGTCAATTATTTTATCTAAGGTATTGAAAATCATCGTCCAAATCTGAAATACTCCCATTTTGTCATCGTTTGGCCTACAGACCTATCACCCACATGGCGGATCTTAAGGAGACCTAATTATGGCAAAATCCACGAGCGCCAGACCGAGACCCAAACGTATTACCAGCGCCGTGAGTTTACCGCCGCGGAAGAAGAGGCCCGAGGCGCTGACCAGCCGGGAGATGGAAATCCTTCAACTCATTTGGTCCGGATTCAAAAACAAGGAAATTGCGCAGCGGTTGCGAATCAGCGTTAAGACGGTTGAGGCCCATCGGGCGAACATGATGAAGAAGATCCGCGTCTCCAACACGGCCCAACTCATCAAGGCCGCCATCCAGGACGGGATGATCAAGGTACGCTAGGCCCTGCCTGGGGCGGAGCCGCCCTCCGCTGCCGCACGACCTCGAAGCAGACCAGCGTCGCGGCTGCGGAGGCGTTCAGCGAGTTGATCCGCCCCGACATCGGAATCCGCACCCGTTCATCGCAGCGCTCGAGGACGCTCTTGCGGACGCCTATTCCTTCCCCACCGACCACCAGCGCCACCGGCCCACGATAGTCCGGCGCGGTATAGAGTCTCTCGCCGGACGGGTCCAACCCATAGACCCATAGGCCTGCTTCCTTGAAGGCCCCCAGCAGGCGGTTGATATTGGTTGTTTGGGCCACCTTGATGTGCTCGACCGCGCCGGCCGACGCTTTCTCCACCGTTCCCGTGAGCCCAACAGCACGCCGATCCGGAATGACGACCCCGTGAACCCCTGCCGCCTCGGCGCTTCGCAGAATGGCGCCGAAATTCTGCGGATCTTGAACGCCGTCGAGCACCACGATGAAGGCCGGCTCCCGCCGCGACCTGGCCACGGCGAGGATTTCCTCAGGTTCCGCATAGGTCCTGGCAGCGGTACAGGCCACCACTCCTTGGTGACGACCGCCGAGCGCCAATCGATCCAGCGCCGCCCTCGGTTCGACATGGACCGGAATATGCCGGATGCGCGCGAGGCGCACCAGTTCCTGAAACTGGCCGTGCAGACTGACGACCTGAAGACGGATGAACGGGCGCCCGGCGCGGAGCGCCTCCTTCACGGCATGGAGACCATAGATGATCTCGGGCCGGTCAGCGCTTCCAGCGGCTGGTGCCATCGGGCCGGTCCTCGATCGTGATGCCCTGTGAGGCGAGGCGTTGTCTGATCTCGTCGGCTTTTTTGAAATCTCGGCGGCGCCTGGCTTCGTTGCGCTCATCGATCTGCTTCTGGATCTCGGCTTCGTTTAAGACCACCGATGTCTCGTCCATGGCGGACACATGATCGGAGGCACGGGCTTTGAGCACAGGATTGAACTGCCACCGGTCCAATTGAAAGAGCCCCAATACATCACCGAGCCTGGCAAATTCCTGCCGCGCCGCTTGCCGTCCCTCAACCGATAGGCCGTCGGCCATCAGCTTGTTCACTTCATTCCGGAGTTTCTGCATTTCGGCCAGCGCCGCCGGCGTGTTGAGATCATCGTCCATCGCCTGGGAAAACCCAAGGTGGGCCTGCTCCAACACTGCGCGCAGCGACGTGTCGCCCTGCCCCTTCACTCTGTCAGCTTCACCCAAGCGATAAAACAAATCATAGAACCCGTTCAAGGCGTTCTTGGCTTCGGTCAAGCTCTGATCCGAAAAGTCGAGCGGGCTGCGATAGTGCGTCGCCAACAGGAAATAGCGCAGCATCTCCCCCGTCACCTCTTCCGGCCAGTCGGACTTCTCGAAAATTTCCCGGATCGTGAAGAAGTTGCCCAGCGACTTGGACATCTTCTCCTGATTGATCTGCACAAACCCGTTATGGACCCAGTAACGCGCAAAATCCTTTCCCGTTGATCCGGAGGATTGAGCCATTTCGTTTTCATGGTGAGGGAAGATGAGATCCATTCCTCCTCCATGGATATCGAACGTGCCCCCGAGATGCTTCATCGACATGGCGGAACACTCGATGTGCCAGCCGGGGCGCCCCTGCCCCCACGGACTCTGCCACCAGGGCTCTCCCGGTTTGCTGCTCTTCCACAGGGCAAAGTCCATCGGATGGCGCTTCCGTTCGTCCACCTCCACGCGGGCACCCGCTTGTAGCTCGGCGAGCTTTCGTTTGGACAGGCGGCCATAGTCCGGATAGCGCTCCACCGAGAAATACACGTCTCCGTTCACCCGATAGGCCAGGCCCTTCGCCATCAACGTCTCGATCAAGGCGATGATGTCGGCCATGTGCTCCGTGGCCCTGGGCTCTTTCCAAGCCCGCCGGACCCCGAGCCGTCCCATATCCTCATAGTATGCCGCAATGTACTTCGCGGTCACCGCGTCGCAACTCACGCCCTGCTCATTTGCTCGTTGGATGATTTTGTCGTCGACATCTGTGAAGTTCTTCACGAACTCGACGGAGAGACCGGAATATTCCAGGTACCGCCGCAGGACATCGAACACCAACGCGCTGCGCGCATGGCCCAGATGACAATAGTCGTACACCGTGACGCCGCAGACGTACATCCGCACGACTCCCGGCACAAGAGGTTCGAACACGTCTTTCCGTCCGGACAGCGTGTTGGAGAGCTTCAACATGACGGCGGTTTCGCATCGGCGCCCTGTCCGCGGGCCGGCCAGTGCGACCAGAGAAAATACGCCGCGGCGGCCGCCAGGCAGAGGCCGATGACGACATCGATATAATGGAAATGCTCACGCAGATCCGCCCAGTGCTCGCCCATCACGACGCCGATGTAGGCCAACAGAAAACACCAGGGCAGCGCGCCGATGAACGTGAAGACCACGAAACGCCAAAACGGCATCCGGGCGATCCCCGCCGGCAGGGAAATAAACGTGCGGATCACTGGCAGCATCCGGCTGATCAACACCGCCGCCTCGCCGTACCTGGCAAACCACCGGTCCGCCTGTTCAAGATCCTGCGACCGAATCAATGCGTACCGGCCATACCGTTCCACAATCGGCCGCCCGCCGAGAAGGCCGACATAGTAGGCCAGCGCCGAGCCGATGACGTTCCCGATCGTCCCGGCCAGCGTCACCCCCCAGAGCGAAAATCGGCCGTCCAGGACCAGATAGCCGGCGAACGGCATGATGATCTCGCTGGGCAGGGGAATACAGGCGCTTTCGATCGCCATCGTGACGACGATGCCCGCGTATCCCAACGCGGAAATCGTCGCGATGATGAAGCGACTCAACTCCGCCACGACCGCTTCGATCAATTGACCAATCATCGTGTCCTCACCGGCGTCCCGCCGCGGACCGCTCGCGATCCCTGCGAAGAGCCCAATCGGCGAAAGTGGTCCCACTGCTGCAACGCTTCAAGCGCTTCCTCGTTGGTCATATCCAAATGCAGCGGCGTGACGGACACGAACCCCCGCCGAAGCGCGGCGTAATCCGAATCGGCCTGCTTGGTCCAGGTAATCCGCGTTCCCGCGATCCAATAGTATTTCCTGCCGCGCGGGTCGGTCTTCTCGATAATCGGATTCTCGAAGCGCCGCCGGCTGAGCCTGGTTACGCGGATGCCCTTGATCCCGGCCCGCGGGCGATTGGGGACGTTGACGTTCAGCAAGGTGCCCGGCGGCAGGCCGTGCCGCAACACGGCCCGCGCCACAACAAGCGCATAGTCGGCGGCCGCCTCAAAGAAAAACCGGTCACGGCCGTCCTGAGACACCGCAATCGACGGAATGCCCAGAATCGCCCCTTCCAACGCGGCGGAAACCGTCCCGGAATAGGTCACGTCGTCCCCCAGGTTCACGCCGCGATTCACCCCCGAGACCACGAGCGTGGGCGGGCGGCGCAAGACGTGCTTGACGGCGAGATTCACACAGTCGGTGGGCGTCCCGTTGACCGCAAACCACCGGGGCTTGACCGGCGTCAACCGAAGCGGTTTATGGAGCGTCAAGGCATGCCCCACGGCAGTGCGCTCCCGATCCGGGGCGATGACCCAGACGGTGCCGAGGCGCGCCAGCTTGCGGGCCAGCGCCTGGATGCCCGACGATCCGATCCCGTCGTCATTGGTCACCAAAATGGTCATCATACCCCGTCCATCTGGCGTAGGCACAAAAAAAGCTGCCTGCGGCAGCTTCCCGGACTCATGGCTCTGCTCTTCCCAATCAGAAAAAATGGTCGGGGCGGCGGGATTTGAACCCACGACCCCTCGCACCCCAAGCGAGTGCGCTACCGGGCTGCGCCACGCCCCGACCCTATGTTCCGATGACCGATCTTCTCACGCACGCGACATCCGTGGGAGGCTCTGTCCGGCTCTAGCTCCCGTCCGATTTGGAATGGGCCTCCAGCAACCGCAGGATGGCCTGCAGATCGCCTTTCAACCGCGTGGCGATTTCCCGCGGCGTCCGCTTGCCCGGGGTGTGCCGTCCCTTTCGAGTCCAATACCGTTTCACGCCGGCGATCGTATGGCCTTCCTCGTACAACATCCGTTTGATCTCAAGGACGGTGTCAATATCCCGCTGCTCATACAACCGTTGGTTGCCGCGGCTTTTCTTCGGCTTGAGAAAACTGAACTCCGACTCCCAGAACCGTAACACATACGCGGGCAATTTGACGATATCGCTGACCTCGCCGATTTTGTAGAAGATTTTGGTGCCCAGTCTGGGGCTGCCCGACGTCAGCGTTCGGCGTGTCGCTGGGAGTGCCGTTCTCAATTCCACTAGGAGTTCACGTATTTTTTGAACACTTGACTGGGCCGGAAGGTGACGACGCGACGGGGCGTAATGCCAATCTCTTCGCCGGTCCGCGGATTCCGCCCTTTCCGCGGCCCTTTGCTTCGCACGATGAAGTTGCCAAATCCCGCGATCTTGACCGATTCGCCCTTTTGAAGCACCGACTTCAACAAATTCAGGATGAGTTCGACAATGTCGGCCGCGTCATTCTTCGGGATGCCGACCTGTTTGAAGATCTCGTTCGCAATATCGGATTTTCTCATGCGACCTCCGGCAGCCGGTTCTGGGTCATCTCACAGGAACGCGATACGCAGGATGGAATCAAGCCAGAGAAGACTGATATGAATTCTGCATAAGTTACGCGAGGTTACCAAGTCTGTCAAGCTGTCATTCCGCACCCTGCCTATCCGGGATCTGAAGGTGGTCGATCCCGCCGCAGCAGTTTGTATTCGATCCCGTCGGCGAGCGCCTGCCAACTGGCCTCCATGATGTTCTCGGACACCCCCACCGTCCCCCACTTCTCTTTGTGATCGCCCGACTCGATGAGCACCCGCACCTTGGCGTCGGTCCCTTGGCTCGCGGTCAGGACTCGGACCTTGTAGTCCAACAGGCGTACTTCCCGCAGCTCCGGGTAGAACTTCTCCAGGGCCTTTCTCAAGGCATGATCCAGCGCGTTGACCGGCCCCTTGCCGATCGCCGCCGTATGTTCGATGTCCTGTCCGACCTGGACCATCACGGTAGCCTCGGACCGCGGCCCCTGGTCGCCCTCGCTCTGTTCGACGATCACGCGGAATCCCAACAGTCGAAAGGAAGGCTTATGGGTGCCCAGCGCGGTCCGCACCAGCAATTCAAACGAGCCTTCCGCCCCTTCGTATTGATAGCCGGCGTTTTCGCGATCCTTGAGGATGGCGACCAATTCCGGCACCTTCGCGTGATCGCGATCCAATGAGATGCCGAAGGCTTCCGCCTTGGCCAGTAGCCCGCTCCGCCCCCCATAGTCCGACACCAGGAACCGTTGCCGATTGCCCACCGACTCCGGGCGCACATGCTCGTAGGTCGCCGGATTCTTCTGGACGGCGTGGATATGCACGCCGCCCTTGTGGGCAAAGGCGGCATCGCCGACATAGGGCTGGTGTTTGTCCGGGATCAGGTTCGCAATCTCCGCGACAAAATGCGAGACCTCCCGCAACCGGCTCATCCCCTCCCCGAGCACCGGTTGACGCATCTTCAATTGCAGATTCGGCAGGATCGAACAGAGGTTGGCGTTGCCGCAGCGTTCGCCGATGCCGTTGATCGTCCCCTGGACCTGCCGCACGCCGGTCTCCAGCGCCATGATGGAATTCGCCACCGCCATCTCGCAGTCATTGTGCGCGTGAATGCCCAGGGGCACATCGAGGGTCTGCCGGACGCTGCGGCAGATGTCCCGGACTTCCCAGGGCATGGTCCCGCCGTTGGTGTCACAGAGAATGATCCGTTGGGCCCCCGCCTCAACCGCCCGCCGAAGGGTGGCCAGGGCATAGTCGGGGTCCATCTTATACCCGTCGAAGAAATGTTCCGCATCGTAGAAGACCTGCCGTCCTTTCGAACGCAGGTACTCGATCGAGTCGCCGATCAACTCGAGATTTTTCGACAGCGAAATCCCCAGTGCATCCGTCACGTGCAAGGGCCAGCTTTTGCCGAAGATCGTGATCGTGCCGGTCTCCGCCGCCAACAGCGCCTGGATGTTCGGGTCCTTCTTGACCGAGTTGCTGGCTTTCCTGGTCGACCCGAACGCGACGACGGTCGCATGTTTCAAAGGCACGGTCTTGACCTGGCGGAAGAACTCGATATCCTTGGGATTGGCGCCGGGCCAGCCGCCCTCGATGAAATCCACGCCCAGCTCATCCAACTTTTGCGCGACCAGCACCTTGTCGTCGGCTGAAAAACTCACGTCCTCGGACTGGGCGCCGTCCCGGAGCGTCGTGTCGTAAATCTCAAAGCTCGACCGAGACCGCGCTGTCTCCGCGGCCAGCTTCAAGGGCTGCACATGATCGGTTCGTCGTCGTGATGAGCGGGCCATAATCGTGGCTCAGTGTACCCTGCGGAAGAGGCCGCCTGCCAGGCCTCTCCGGATTCTTCAGGCTCCGACGCGCGCCGCGTCCAGCCCGAAGGCGGAGTGCAGGGCGCGCATCGCCAACTCCATGTACTTTTCCTCGACGACGCAGGAAATCTTGATCTCCGATGTGCTGATCATCATGATGTTGATCCCTTCGCGGGACAGCACCTCGAACATTTTAGCCGCCACGCCGGAATGGGAGCGCATGCCTACCCCCACCAGCGAAACCTTTGCCATTGCTTCCGTCACCGCGACGGATTTGGCGTCGATCTCCTTGGCGATCCGCTGGACCAGATCGACGGCCTTGGCCAGGTCCGCGCGTGGGACGGTGAAGGAGATGTCCGTCAGGGAGCCCTGGCTCACGTTCTGGATGATCATATCGACCACGATGTTGGCCTGTGCCACAGGTCCAAAGATCTTCGCCGCGATCCCAGGACGGTCCGGCACCCCGACGATCGTGAGCTTGGCTTGATGGCGGTCTCCGCTCACTCCCGAGACCATGACCCGTTCCATATCCTCGTCTTCACGTGTCACGAGCGTCCCCTTTCCCTCTATAAAGCTCGACTGGACTTCGACGGGCACGTTGAATTTGGCGGCGAACTCGACCGATCGGCTCTGAAGCACTTTCGCGCCCAGGCTTGCCAATTCCAGCATCTCTTCATAAGAAACCCGATCCAGCCGCCTGGCGGCCGGCACGACATTGGGGTCGGCCGTGTAGACGCCGTCGACGTCGGTAAAAATAATGCATCGGTCGGCCTTGAGCGCCCCGGCCAGCGCCACAGCCGTCAAGTCCGACCCTCCGCGGCCCAGCGTTGTCACGTCGGATCGCGCATTGATCCCCTGAAACCCCGCCACGATGGGAATGACCCCCTCCGCGATGGCCTCCTTGATCCGCTCGGCCGTCACCCTCGTGATGCGCGCCTTGGTGTGGGAACTGTCCGTCATGATCCCGACCTGTCTCCCCGTAAACGAGCGGGCATTGATCCCCCGCCCCTGTAGCTCCATGGCGAGCAGCGCGATCGTGACGCGCTCTCCGGTCGAGAGCAACACGTCCAGCTCCCGCTCGTCCGGATGGGCGGTCACCTCCCTGGCGAGACGGATCAGCCGATCGGTCTCTCCGCTCATGGCGGACAGCACGACGACCACATCGTGTCCCTCGCCCTTGGCCTTCGCCACCCGGTCCGCCACGCGATGGATCCGTTCCACGGTGCCCACCGACGTGCCGCCATATTTGTGCACGAGCAGCGCCATAGTGGCTACCGTTTCAACAGCCGCGCGAGCAGTCGCAACCCATCGCGCGGAGGCGCGCCCGGTTGGGTCGCGTGGGTTTCGTCAAATCCGACGCCCGCCGACCCCTCACCCTGTTGCGACGTATCGAGTAGGGCTGCAAGCGCCTGATAGCTCGGAGGCTTCTGTTCGGTCAATTGCTCCGACTGGTCGCAGACTACGAGCAGACGGGACGGCCCGTTCTGCGTCAGTTCCTCCAGTAGCGGCCCAACCAGATCCTGATCAAATGCCGACACCGCCTTGGCCTTGCCCTGCTCATCCGAATCCGGCGAGGCCAGATCGGCCAAGCTCACGTGGAGATAGACCAAGTCTTTCCGTGACAATTCCGCCAGGGCGCGTTGCCGGAGAAGCGGCAAGCCAGCCGGGCCTTCCTGCGCCCCATCCACATCCACCGCCTCGAATCCCGCGCAAATGCCCAATCCGCGATGAAGGGTGCTCAACGCGACCATCGAACCGGTGATCCCGAACCGTTCCGTGACCGGAGGCCACAGGGGAGCGCGCCCCTGCCCCCACAACCAGAGGCAGTTGGCGGTCTTCAAGCCGGCGTCGCGCCGATCCAGATTGACGGGATGGTCGCGCAGAATAATCATCGAAGCGTCCATCAGCTTGCGCAGAATATCCGCTCCATCCCCGGTCGGCAGATACTCCCCGATCTGATGTCCCTCCACGGCCTTGGGATTGTGGCAGACGGCCCGGGCCTTGCCATTGACCCAGACCATGAAATGTTCGTGGCGGTCGCCGGGATAAAACTGGATCGTCTCGGACCCCACCTGTTCATTGAGGGCATCGATCAGTTCGCGCGCCTCATCGGTTTCGATTCCACCCGCTCTGGCGTCCTCCAGCACCGCCTGCGGACTCAGTTTCTTGGGATCGGCGGAGGCGGCTCGGCTGGCCTGGGGCTGGTCGGCCCGCATCGTGACCAGGTTGCATCGGTAGACGACATCCTGTTCCCCCACTGTGATGCCGAGGCCTGCGGCTTCCAGCGGCGCCGGTCCCGTCGAGTATTTGTGCGGATCGTATCCAAGAATTGTCAGCCCGGTCAGCTCGCCGGTCGGCGCCATCCCTTCGGACGGAATCGCCGCCCATCCGAATTCACCACAGCGCGCAATGCGATCGAGATTGGGCGTCTTGGCCACCTCGAGCACCGATTTCCCCGCTAATCCCGGCTGAGGTCCGTCCGCAAACCCTTCTGCGTGGAGTATCAGATATTTCATAGGCTGTGATCCGCCGTCCTTCACAACCGGAGCAACCGCGCAACCTCCTCACGGTTGGCCTTGACCGTCACCGGCTGAACGGACACACCCATGGCGGTATCCGGGTCCTTGAGCCCATGGCCCGTGAGCGTGCAAACCACCACCGCTCCCTCCGGCAGCGCCTTGTTCCGCCACAATTTGGCCACGCCGGCCACAGAGGCGGCCGAGGCCGGCTCGCAGAAGACTCCCTCTTCGCGGGCCACCAGTTTATAGGCGTCCAGAATCTCTTCATCGGTCACCATGTCGATCAAGCCGGAGGACTCCTCCACCGCCGCCAACGCTCCCTGCCAACTGGCCGGGTTGCCGATCCGGATGGCCGTGGCGATCGTCTGCGGCTGCTCAACGATATGGCCGAGCACGATCGGCGCCGCGCCCGCTGCTTGAAATCCGACCATGCGCGGGCGTCGCGTCGTTTGTCCCGCGCGGTGATACTCGCAATAGCCGCGCCAGTAGGCCGTGATGTTTCCCGCATTGCCCACCGGCAACGCATGGATCGTCGGAGGCTCCCCCAACTGATCACAGACCTCCATGGCCGCGGTCTTTTGGCCCTCGATCCGGAACGGATTGATGGAATTGACCAGTTCGATCGGCTGCGTCGCCGCCAACTCCTTCACGATCGTCAAGGCCTGATCAAAATTCCCTTCGATTTGGATCACGACCGCGTGGTGCATCATCGCTTGAGACAACTTGCCCAGCGCGATCTTCCCGGCCGGAATGAGCACATAGACAGCAAGGCCGGCGCGCGCGCCATAGGCCGACGCGGAGGCCGACGTGTTGCCGGTGGAGGCGCAGATCACCGCTTTGGAGCCGGCCTCGACCGCCTTGGAGATCGCCAAGGTCATGCCGCGATCCTTGAACGATCCCGTGGGATTGGCCCCTTCGAACTTCAGATAGAGGCGGGCGCCGGGAGCCACTCGCGCGGCCAATCGGCCGGCTTCGATAAGCGGAGTATTCCCTTCTCCCAACGTGATCACGGGGGTGCGGTCCGTGACAGGAAGGAATTTACGGTATTCTTCGATCAGGCCGCGCCAGCGAGGCATGTCCGTCAGGCTTTCATCCGTGGAACAGGTCGAGAGACGGGTTTCCTATTCGTCCGGACCTTCAACGCGGATCAACATCGGCGGCTCCGACACGAACGACATCCGTCCGATCTTGCGCAACGCGGTTTGCACGGACCGCTCGGCGGCCTGGTGCGTCCGGATGACCACCGGGACCGTTTGTCCCTCTTTCCGCCCCTGTTGCAGAACGGAGGAGATGCTAATGCCATGTTGGCCAAGCACCCCCGCAATCTGCGACAAGACGCCGGGGCGATCCACGACCATGAACCGCAGATAATAAAGGGATTCAATGTCGGCCATGGGCCGCACGCGAAGCGGACGCCGCTGGTCCGGCTGGAAGGACGCGGCAGGCACGCGCCCGACGCCGCCCGTCACAAGGTTGCGCGCAATGGAGAGAATGTCGCTGACGACCGCGCTCCCGGTCGGCATGGAACCGGCCCCTTGTCCATGGAGCATCACGTCGCCAACCGCATCGCCGACCACTTGAATGGCATTGTAGACGCCGTGCACCTGCGCGATCGGGGACGAAACTGGAATCATGGTCGGGTGCACTCGCGCTTCAATCTCTCCTTCCATCAATTTGGCGATGCCGAGCAACTTGATGACGTACCCGAATTCTTTCGCATAGGCGATGTCGAGCGGCGTCAGCTTCGTGATGCCTTCCGTGTAAATATCTTTGACGTCGACCGGCGTCCCATAGGCCAGGCTCACCATGATCGCGAGCTTGTGGACGGAATCGATCCCCTCCACATCGAACGTCGGGTCCGCCTCCGCGTAGCCGGCCCGCTTGGACTCCTCCAGCACCTCTTCGAAGGCCAGTCCTTCCTGGGTCATCCGGGTGAGGATGTAATTCGAGGTGCCGTTGATGATGCCGTAGATCGACAGGATGCGATTGGCCGCCAACCCCTCGGTCAGCGCGCGGATAATGGGAATGCCTCCGCCCACGCTGGCCTCGAAGGCCAAATCCACCTTCTGGCGGCTGGCCGCTTGGTACAGCTCTTCCCCATGAACGGCCAGCAAGGCCTTATTCGCGGTGACCACCTGCTTGCCCTTAGCGATGGCTTCGAGAATGAGGTGCTTCGCGACCTCGTAGCCTCCGATCAACTCGACCACGATATCGACGTCAGGATCGTCCAACACCTGGCGGCTGTCCTGCGTCAACATTCCCGCAGGGAGCGACAGGCCTCGGTCCCGCGCCACATCCAGGTCCGCAATCCGGATCAGTTCCACCGGCACGCCGACGCGGCGGCGGATCAAGCCCGCGTTGTCCAGCAGAATTCTGGCTACGCCGGTCCCGACCGTGCCGAATCCAACGATGCCGACTCCCACCCGCGACTTCACGGCTCAGGCCCTTCCAGCTTCAACGCCCGCTTGATCCCCCGCACCGCTTGCCTGGTCCGGTGCTCATTCTCGACCAGCGCAAACCGGACGTATTCGTCCCCGCCCTCCCCGAAGCCGATGCCGGGCGAAACGGCGACCTTCGCCTCGCGCAACAACAGCTTGGAAAATTCCAGCGATCCCATGGCGCGATAGGCCGGAGGAATGCGGGCCCAGACGAACATGGTGGCCCGTGGCAGATCGACCGCCCATCCAATTCGGTTCAGCCCGTTCACCAGCACATTGCGCCGCTTTTGATAGCGTTGGACCGTTTCTTTGACGCACTCCTGCGGACCGTTGAGCGCGATGATGCTCGCGATCTGCAACGGCTGAAAGATCCCGTAATCCAAGTAGCTCTTGATCTTGCCTAACGCCCCGACGATCTCCCGATTCCCCACGCAGAACCCCACGCGCCAGCCCGGCATGTTGTAGCTCTTGGACAGGGTGTAAAACTCCACCCCTACGTCCTTGGCCTCGGGAATTTGCAACAAGCTGGGCGCCTTGTACCCGTCGAATACGATATCCGCGTAGGCCAGGTCATGAATCACGATCAGATTGTGCTCCTTGGCGAACACGACGATCTTTTTAAAAAACTCCAGGTCCACGACCGCGGTCGTCGGATTGTGCGGAAAGTTGATGACCAGCACCTTGGGTCGCGGCAGCGTTTGCTTATAGGCCTGCAACAGATCCGAGAAAAAGTCGCTGTCCGGACGGAGAGGAACGCCGCGCACTTCGCCGCCTGCAATGATCACGCTGTACATGTGAATGGGATAGGTCGGGGTCGGGGTCAGGACGACGTCGCCCGGCCCCAGCATAGCCAGCGCCAGGTGCGCGATCCCTTCCTTGGACCCGATCGTGACGATCGCCTCCGTCTCGGGGTCCAGCTCGACGTCGTAGTTTCGCCGGTACCAGGCCGTGATCGCATGGCGGAGCTTGGTGATGCCGCGGGACGCCGAGTAGCGATGGTTGGTCCCCTTTCGCGAGGCCTCGATCATCTTCTCGACGATATGCGCGGGCGTCGGTTGGTCCGGATTGCCCATGCCGAAGTCGATGATGTCTTCCCCGCGGCGCCGGGCCTCCTGCTTGAGGGTTTGGACCTGAGCAAAGACGTAGGGAGGTAATCGCTTGAGACGAGGAAAACTATCGAACATGGTGATGCCGTTTCAATGCCCTCATGTTGCTGGCCCGAATGGAATGTGAAGGGGTCATTCTAGAGAACCCGCGGGATATAGTCAATTTTCACAAGACCTTACACTGCGGCTCCCGTCGGATACCCGGCCCGCTCAGTTCGATGTAATCGGGGGCCGCCTGCTTGCCGGGAGGGGGTATCTCTATGCCATAATGCGCCCGCTTCTCAATAGGCTCTCACGGCTGCCGTGAAGTCCTTCCGAAGGCCTTTCCAACCTGAGAATCCCAGGAGGTGTTGTGGCACGGTTAGGGGTCAATGTCGATCATGTGGCAACGCTCCGTCAAGCGCGCGGGGGCAGCGAACCGGATCCGATTGAAGCGGCAGTGCTGGCCGAGCTGGCCGGCGCCGACGGCATCGTGGTGCATCTGCGGGAGGATCGGCGCCATATCCAGGACCGTGATCTGACCCTCCTCAGAGAGATCATCAAGACGAAACTGGACCTTGAGATGGCGGCGGACGACACGATCGCCAAGATCGCCCTCAGCGTGAAACCCCACTTGGTCACCCTGGTCCCCGAGCGCCGGCAGGAACTCACCACTGAGGGAGGGCTGGATGTCGTCGGTCAGCGTGATCGGGTGGAGAAGATCATCCAGCTTCTTCACGAAGGCGGCATCCCCGTCAGCCTCTTCATCGAACCAGATCTCAACCAGGTCAAAATGGCCCATAAGATCGCGGCGGATTATGTCGAGTTGCATACAGGGCGGTACGCCAACGCCAAGCGAGCCAAGGAGGAGCAGGCGGAATTCGAAGTCCTGGCTCAGGCGGCCAAGCTGGCCTACAAGCTGGGGTTGGGGGTCAATGCCGGCCATGGGCTCAACTACCGCAATGTCGGCCGCCTCCGGCAGATCCCGGAGATTGTGGAATACAACATCGGGCACAGCATCGTGGCGAGAGCCCTGATGGTCGGGTTGGACCGGGCCGTCCGTGAGATGAAGGAACTCGTGCGCTGACGACCGCCGGATCCCGGCGGCCTGCCGCTTTTCATACCGACCGAGCACCGCTCATCTCGCCCATGATCGTGATGACCAGGCGATCCGGCTTCCCTTTCATCTTCTGTCTCATGACACACGGCGCGACAGATTCTGCCAGCCATCATGGGCTGGCCCATGATCACACAGGCTTCGCATGAAACTCGTCACTGCGGCACAGATGCAGGAACTTGATCGGCGAACCATCCGCGAGGCCGGCATCCCCAGCCTGACCCTCATGGAACATGCCGGCACCGCCGTCGTGGAAGCCATGGCTTCTCGGTACGGTGACCTCGCCAGAACGCGCGTCGCGATCGTCTGCGGCAAGGGGCACAATGGAGGCGACGGGTTGGTGGTGGCGCGGCTCTTGTCGAAACGGCGGGCACAGGTCCAGGTCTTTCTGTTGCACCATGTTTCGGACCTGGCGGCCGACAGTCGAACCATGTATCGCCGCTTCGTTCGATCTGCTGGCGGCAAACCCGTCGTGGCCGGCGCCGCTCCGGAACAACTGGCTAAGGGTTTAGCGGCGTCCGATCTGGTCGTGGACGCGCTGCTGGGCACGGGGCTGTCCGCCCCTGTGACCGGAGCCTACGCTGCTGCCATCGACCTCATGAATCGAGCCGGCCATCCGATCATCGCCGTCGATCTTCCCTCCGGCCTCCAGACGGACACAGGCGAGGTCCTGGGCCAGGCCGTGCGGGCCGACCTCACTGTCACCTTCGGTTTGCCCAAGCTTGGCCTCTACCTGAATGAGGGAATCGATCATGCCGGAGAAGTCACGGTCGCCGATATCGGCATCCCCATCGACTATGCCGAGGCCGTAGATTCTCCCCTGTCTCTGTTGACCCCCGAGGAGATCGCCCGGCTCCTGCCGGCTCGAAAACCCTCCGCGCACAAGGGCACGTTCGGCCATGTGGGCATTATCGCCGGATCGCCCGGCAAGACCGGTGCCGCCGCCATGGCGGCCAGGGCGGCACTCCGGACAGGGGCCGGATTGGTCACGGTCGCGACACCCAGAGGCGTGAACGACGTCCTGGAGGGCAAACTCCTCGAAGCCATGACTTACCCGGTGCCGGATACGGCCGACCACACGTTCGGCCTGAAAGCGCTGGACCTCCTGTCAGCTTTTGCCGCCGCTCGAACCTCGGTGGCGATCGGGCCGGGTATTTCCACGCAACCGGAGACCGTCGAGTTGGTCCACCGGCTGCTCGCCCAGATCGAACGGCCCTGCGTGCTCGACGCCGACGCCTTGAACGCCGTGGCCGATCGTCCGGAATCGCTCGCCCGCTGCCGAGCCTCGCTGATTCTCACGCCCCATTCGGGAGAGATGGCGCGGTTGGTGAAAGCCGACAGCGGGCAGGCGGTCAATCGCGATCGCCTTGCGGTGGCGTCATCCTTCGTCGCGGTGCATCGGACCATCGTGGTGTTGAAGGGCGCGCGAACGCTTCTGGCCCATCCGGATGGCCGGCTTGCGATCTGCCCGACGGGCAACCCCGGTCTCGCCACCGGCGGCACGGGCGACGTGCTGACCGGCATGATCGCATCGCTGTTGGCCCAGGGTCTGCCTCCTTGGGACGCGGCCTGTTCGGCAACATACTTACATGGTCTGGCCGGAGACCTCGCCGCGCAGGCGCACGGACAGGCGGGCATGATCGCCGGCGACGTGATCGATCAGATTCCCTATGCCATCGGCCAACTCTCGCACCGCCAATAAACCGGACAGGTCGGATCGCCGGTCCGGCGCGCCCGCGGCTTCGGCGAAGCAGGCTCCGCATTGGACCAGACTGTCCCGTTCGCCGGAAGAGACGGCCCGCATTGGCGAACGGTTAGCCGCCTGCCTCGTCCCCGGAACGGTGCTGGCGCTCACCGGGGACCTGGGAGCCGGCAAGACGACCTTCATCCGCGGACTTGCTTCGGGACTCGGCGCCGATCGGCAGGACGTCTGCAGCCCGACGTTTATCTTCATCCAGGAGTATCGCGGGCGGCTTCCTCTCGCCCATGCCGATCTGTACCGGCTCGCCTCGCCGGACGAGCTTGACCACTTGGGGTGGGCCGACTATCTTGACGGCGATTGGGTGGTCGCGGTCGAATGGCCGGAACAGGCCGGCTCCAAATTACCGGTCGACCGCGTGGACATCACGATCACCCACCGGACCAAGCGCGCGCGTCTCATCACCTGTCGGGCGACCGGCCCGCAGTCACGACGGATCCTCGGCCGGCTGGCCGCCGGTCGAACCGCCTCGGCGCTCCGGACGAGGCACCGCCCCCTCTCCCGTTTGTAGGAGATCTGTTCTGATGATCCGCCTGATCCTAGTCGGCCTGCTGCTGCTGCTGATGCTCGCCTTTTTCCTCCAAAATCAAGAACAGGAAGTCACGTTGCATTACCTGTTCGGGCTCCGCTCCGGTTCGACCCCGATCTACAAACCGATCCTGTCGGCCTTTGCGGCCGGCGTGCTCGTTGCCGGCATCCTCCTGTTCCCCGCCTGGATTCAGGGCCGCGTCGAACTGCGCCGCAAGACCAAAGCCCTGCAAGAGGCGGAAGCGGATCTCGAGCGGCTCCGTTCCTCTCTCGGACAAGCGCTGCGCCAACCGGCGCCCTCCGGCCATCCCATGGAGAGCGAGCACCATGACCACGAATGACGCCGACTCGACGCCGCTCATGCGGCAGTATCGGGAGATCAAAGAAGCCTATCGGGACGCGATCCTCTTTTTCCGCGTCGGGGATTTTTATGAGATGTTCTATCAGGACGCGGAAGAGGCCTCCCGGTTGCTGAACATCGCGCTGACCTCGCGCGACAAGCACAGCGCCAATCCGGTGCCTCTGTGCGGCGTGCCTTATCATGCCGCGACCGCGTACATCGCCAAGCTCTTGAAGGCGGGCCGCACCATCGCCCTCTGCGATCAGGTGGAAGATCCGAAATCGGCCAAGGGATTGGTCCGGCGCGAAGTGGTCCGCCTCTATACCCCGGGGACGTTGGTCGACGCCGAGTTGGTGCCTCCGGACGAGACGGCGTACCTGGCGGCTCTCATCGCATCCGATGCGGCGGCGCCGGCTCTCCCATCGACATTCGGTCTTGCCGCCATCGACCTGTCCACCGGTGACTTCCGCCTCAGCTCGTTCGAGGGTGAGCAGGCGCTGTTGCAGCTCCAAGGCGAACTCAGCCGCCTGGAGCCAAGAGAGCTGTTGGTTCCCGATGCCGCGGATGGCGCGCTGCTGGAACCATCGAACCTTGCCCGCGGATGCCGGATCTGCGCCGTCGGTCACGAGGCGTTCGATCTTGCCGCGGCCGAATCCGCGCTTCACAAACAGTTTCCTGCATCCGAGCTCGAACGGCTGACCAAACTCGACTCTTCGGCAGGCCTCCGCGCCGCGGGCGCCATCCTGTCCTATCTTCGCAACACCCAGCGGCACGGTGACCTGCGGCACATCCGCGCGGTCATCATTCACCAGCACGGCGACGACATGCCGCTCGACCCGATGACCATCCGCAACCTCGAGTTGGTCCGCCCCCTCGCAAGCGATCGCCAAGAGGAGACGGGCAACCGACACACCCTGTTGTCCGTGATCGACCGAACGGTCACAGTCATGGGAAAGCGGTTGTTGCGCGAATGGGTGCTCCGGCCCTCCCTGCGGATCGACCGAATCACCGAACGCCTGGACGCCGTGCAGGAATTGCTCCAGCACCTGGAGACCCGCGTGGATCTGCGTTCGGCGCTTCGCGGCATGCAGGATGTGACGCGGCTCACCGGGCGCCTGGCGCTTGCGCGGGCGACTCCCCGGGACCTGTCGGTTTTGAAACAGTCGCTGGCGGTCTTGCCCGCGCTGCGGCCGTTGCTGGGCCGATGCCGGAGCACCCTGCTCGTCCGCTTGTACGCCGAGTGGGACGATGCGGCCGACTTGCACGATCTGCTGGACGGACTGCTGCTACCCGAGGTCCCGCTTTCCTCACGAGACGGAGGCATCGTCAAGGACGGCTATGACCCGACCGTCGATGCGTTGCGCGGGGCGATGCGGGACGGCAAGCAGTGGCTCCTGGAGCTGGAGGGCAGGGAACGGACGAGAACCGGCATTGACTCCCTGAAGGTCCGGTACAACCAGGTGTTCGGGTATTACATCGAGGTGACCAAGCCGAACCTGAGCCGCGTGCCCCCCGATTACATTCGCAAGCAGACGCTCGTGAACGCCGAACGGTTCATGACGGCCGAATTGAAGGAGCTGGAAGAACGCATCACGGGAGCGGACGTCAAGTTGAAGGCGTTGGAAGCCGAGTTGTTCGATCGGCTTGTTGAGCGACTCGCCGCCCAGGTCGCCCGCCTCCAAAGCATCGGCGCCAGGTTGGCCCTGGTGGATGTTCTCGCCGGACTGGCGGAGGTCGCGGCCCTTCACCGCTATGTGCGTCCGGAGGTGGACGACGGCGAGACGATCGAAATCATCGAGGGTCGCCATCCCGTGGTTGAGCGCCTCGACCTGGAAGGCGGGTTCATTCCCAACGACACTCGGCTGGATCGGGAAACGCACCGGCTCCTGATCATCACGGGCCCGAATATGGCGGGGAAGAGCACCTATCTGCGGCAAGTCGCCCTGATCGTCCTGCTGGCTCAAATAGGATCATTCGTCCCTGCGAGCCGGACGCGGATCGGCTTGGTGGATCGCGTGTTCACCCGGGTCGGCGCATCGGACAATCTCGCGGCGGGCCAGAGCACATTCATGGTCGAAATGTCGGAAACGGCTCACATCCTCCGACATGCCACCTCCCGCAGCCTTATCCTGCTCGACGAAATCGGCCGCGGCACCAGCACCTACGACGGGTTGAGCCTGGCCTGGTCGATTGCCGAATACATCCAGTCGGCCCCTCATCTTGGCGCCAGGACCCTGTTTGCGACTCACTATCATGAGATGACGCAATTGGAAGGGCTCCGCCCTGGAATTCGTAATTATCGGGTGGCGGTTCAGGAACGGGACGGGGACGTGCTGTTCTTGCGAAAAATCGTGGAAGGCGGCGCAGACCGTAGTTACGGCATTCATGTGGCGAAACTGGCCGGTCTTCCAGCGGCGATCCTCACCCGCGCGCAGGAAGTCCTCCATCAATTGGAGCAGGGAGGGCAGTCCTCAGATCGCCTGCAGAATCCGGAACCTTCCGAACGCGATCGCTCGCTTCCCGCACCCCATCCGATTTTGAGCGAGATGAAACAAATGGATCTGTTCTCGATGACCCCGCTCGAAGCCATGAACCGCTTGGCCGACCTCAAGCGCCGGCTGGACCAGGAATAGGAAGCACCCGCGCGCACACCGACTGCCTGCCGCCACCGTTCCCATGAAAACACAAAGGCGGCACCCCTTTCGGGATGCCGCCTCATACGTGCTCTCGGAAGCGATAATGAACCGCGGCTCAGTGGCCGCTGTTGTACGCAGCCGACCAAGGAGTCAGGCCGCCCACCGGCTTGCCACCCGGAATCATCACGTCATAATTCATCGGAGGAGTAACCTTCGGCGCCGTATTCAAGGTCTGTTTGGCCTTGGCGCAGCCCGCGTCGCTCTCATCCTTCCCGGCGCAATCCTTCAACCGAAGCGAGGAAATGCTCCTCGTTTTGCCGGGGGCGCCGGCGATCTCATCCAACTTCTTGATGGAGGAGATCACGCGGTGATTCTGCTCGGTTTCCTGGGCCACAAACTCCACCAACACGGTCTTGGAACCCTCCGGCACTTCCTTCGCCGCAGCCGGTCCGGCATGCGGGCGGGCCATGGACTTGATCTGTTCCCACACTTCCTTGTTGGCGGCGTAGAACTTGAGGTTCTTGCCGGGGTGCACCTTCTGCCACCACAGACCGCTTTCCGCGTTCCCGCCGAACACGGCGATGTTCAACCAGACCGCTTCATCGTACGGGTCAAGGATGATCACACGGCCCTGCAGCGTCGTGGGCTTGCTCATATCGCCCCACTCAAATCGCTCCTGGAACGATTCGATGGCGAATGCGGCCGAGGCCACCCCGACCACCAACGCCACGGCGGCCATGACGGCCACCCCTTTGGTATGAAGCTTCATAATGAGACCCTCCTTCATCCGAACAAATAGATGATATTGTGGGTACGAGCTCCTACTTGATCACTTTGAAATCGGTGATCGTGCGGCCGTCCAACGTGACTTCCATCGCGACAAGTTCCTGTGACGCCTTGATCAATCGATCCATCAACGATTTGTCTTTCACGTTCAGGCGCACGGTTTGCGCGGCATGGTACCAGCCGCTATACGGATTGTTCTTCTCGTTGCCTCCCACAAAACCCCAGGCACAGCAGGTGAACAGGGGGTCCGGCGGCTTGACCTCAAGATCGGTTGACGTCCGGCCGAACGGGGTGCCCGAAGCAGGCTCGCCGGTGTTCCAGTATTGAATCCCGAACAGGATCTCTCCGTCCGGATTGTCGGCCCATTGTGACCACACCCGGCCCTTGAGCGTCTTGACGACTTCGCCCTTCATCGCGCTGCCGCCGACGATTTTTGAGGCCGGCCCTGACGGCGCCTTCGCCGGATCATCGGCCGCAAGGACCATTCCCGAGGTGAACAGTCCTACAGCCGAGACGAGTGCAACCGCTGCTATGACGACTCCTCTCTTCATCAAAGCACCTCCTTAATGGAAATCAAGTCCATCCAGAATCGCGTCAATCCAACTTGCCAACTTGCAAAAAAGACAATGATGACATCACACGGAATACGACAGCGCAGGCGAGGAAGCTTTGCAGCCACCTCCTTTCTCTTTTTTCCAGCCTTGCTGAATGCTCCGCTGTACTCGCGAATATGTTCTTCTAGAAAGAGGCCGCCTAATAAAAAGTGGCGAAATCCTATAAAAATCCCCCCGAGGAGTCAAGGAAATATATCGCCGAATCTTTTACTGGACGAAACGCCTGAAAACGGCCTTCTTTAACAATGAGTTGCATCGATACGACAGCGGAACCGACTCAGCCGGTCAGGGGGGTGAATTCGTCGCGAAATCAATTGAGCGCGGAAACCAACGACCGTTCGGAAACCAGGCCCAGCGCCGTGAGCGATCGCGCCTGCTGATCAAACAGCCGCCGGCTGAGTTCATGCACGTGCGGAACGGAGACCCGATCGATGTGGCTGACCACTTCATTCAACGACACGCAGTGCCCCAGGTACAGCTCGTCTTTTGCCAGCTTGCTCATGCGGCCGTGCGAACTCTCCAACCCCAACATCAGGCTTCCCTTGAGGTGATTCTTGGCCAGATTCAACTCACGCCGCCCGATGCCGTCGCGCTGGATGCGCCGAAGCTCCCGGCAGATCAGCTCGACCACCCGCGGCGCCTCGGAGGCGCGGGTCCCCGCATAAATCGTCACGGTGCCGGCGTCGGAATAATTCGAGAGGTAGGAATAGATGGAATAGGCGAGCCCGTATTTTTCCCGCACGACCTGAAAGAGACGCGAGCTGACGCTCCCGCCCAGGATCGTATTCAGGACATGCGCCGAATAACGATCGGGGTCGGCGGCCGCCACTCCCCGCAACCCGATGCAGAGATGCGCCTGTTCCAATGGCTTCTTGTGAACGAGCACCCCGCCCGTCACGTTCGGCGGACGGCGCCCGTTCGTCCGGGAGGGCTGCATGCGGAAGGGCGCGAAGATCCGCGCAAGCAATTGCCTGAGCGGCCGCTCGCGAAAATTGCCGGCAATGGCCACGATCGTGTCCCGCGGATCGTAGTGCGCCCGCACGTACTGCATCAAGTCCCGGCGGCTTAACGAGGCGATCGTCTCAGGCTTGCCGAGGATCGGCCGACCCAACGGGTGATGTTTGAGTACCTGTTCGGTGTGCAAGTCTTGCAAGAGGTCTTCGGGGTCGTCCTGAACCGTGCGGATCTCCTCCAGCACCACCTGCTTTTCCTTCTCCAATTCCCTTCGCGGAAATTGCGAGTGGTGAAACAGGTCGGCGAGCAGCCTCAGCGCCGGCTCCAGGTGCTGATCCAGGACCTTGACGTAAAACGTGGTCGTTTCGCGTCCCGTGAACGCGTTCATCTCGCCGCCCAGCGCATCGATCTCGTGCGAGATATCGCTGGCCGTCCGGCTGCGGGTCCCTTTGAAGAACATGTGCTCAAGGAAATGGGACAGGCCTTCTTCCCCACGTCCTTCATCGCGGGACCCGACGTTGACCCAGATGCCCAGCGTCACGGAGCGGAGTGTCGGGATGGCTTCCGTGACCACGCGAAGCCCATTGTCCAACACGAGCTTCTTATACATCTGGACCCCTTCGGCGGATAGGTTCAAACCGAGGTTCCGGCAGGCGCCCCGGACGGCGCCGCCATCGCTTCCTTGCGACTTAACCGGATCTTCCCTTGCTTATCGATCTCCAGGACCTTCACCAGGATCTGCTCCCCCTCCTTCACCTCGTCCGACACCGATTTCACCCGGTGATGGGCGAGCTGGGAGATATGGACGAGGCCGTCGGTGCCGGGCAGCACCTCGACGAACGCGCCGAAGTCCATGATCTTGCGCACCGTGCCGAGGTAGACCTTGCCGACCTCGACCTCGGCCGTCAGCCGATTGATCATCTCGATCGCCTTCTGCGCCGACGCCTCGTCGGCCGAGGCGATGGACACGTCGCCAGAATCCTCGACGTTGATCTTGACGCCGGTTTCCGCAATGATCGAGCGGATGGTCTTGCCGCCCGGACCGATCACGTCCCGGATTTTGTCCTGCTTGATCTTCAGCGTGAAGATGCGCGGCGCGAAGGGCGAGAGATTCGTTCGAGGCGCGCTCAAGGTGCTCAACATCTTGTCGAGGATGTGCAGCCGTCCCACGCGCGCCTGTTCCAGCGCCTGCCGCATGAGTTCGGGCGTGATTCCCCCGATCTTGATGTCCATTTGAAGCGCGGTCACGCCGTTCTTGGTGCCGGTCACCTTGAAATCCATGTCGCCCAAATGGTCTTCAAGGCCCAGGATGTCGGACAGCACCACCGCCCGGTCTCCTTCCTTAATTAATCCCATGGCAATGCCCGCGACCGGCTCCTTGATCGGCACGCCGGCGTCCATGAGCGCCAAGGTTCCGCCGCACACGGAGGCCATGGACGACGAGCCGTTGGATTCCAGCACGTCCGACACCAGCCGGAGCGTATAGGGAAAGACCTGCTTTCCGGGAATCACCGCCTTGAGCGCGCGCTCGGCCAGCGCCCCGTGCCCCACTTCCCGCCGCCCCGGCGACCGCAGCGGCTTCGCCTCTCCGACGCTGAACGGAGGAAAATTGTAATGCAACATGAAGGCTCGGCTGTACTCGCCTTCCAACGCGTCGATCCGCTGCTCATCCTCGGTCGTGCCCAGCGTCGCCACCGCAAGACTCTGCGTTTCGCCCCGGGTAAAGAGCGCCGACCCGTGCGTCCGCGGGAGGATACCCACTTCGCAGGTGATGGGACGGATGTCGGTGGTCCCCCTTCCGTCGGCCCGCACTCCCCGCTCCAGGATGCTATGCCGCACCTCATGGTATTCGATCTGCTCGAACGCCAGGCGAACGAAGTGTTCGCGCTTGGGATCGTCCTCTGACTTCAACTGCTCCGCGGCCTCGTCGCAAATCTCGTCGAGCCGTTCTTGTCTAGCCAACTTGTCGGGAATCAGAATGGCTTCCCGCATCGGTCCGATCACGAGGGCGCGCACCTGCTCGATCAACGCCGGATCGACGGTCTCCACTTCGACGGCTCGCTTCGGCTTCCCCGCTTCCCGCCGCAAGGCATGGATCGCGGCGACGATCTTCTTGATCTCGGCATGGGCGAGTTCGATCGCGTCGAGCATGACGGATTCCGGCAATTCATTGGCGCCGGCCTCCACCATCATCACCGCGTCCTCGGTGCCCGCCACCACCAGGTTCAAATCGCCGCTGTCCAATGTCTCCAAATCCGGGTTCACGATGAATTGCCCGTTGAGCCGCCCGATCTTCACGCCGCCCACGGGCTTCTCGAACGGAATCGACGACACCGCCAGCGCGGCGGACGCGGCAATGATCGAGACAATGTCCGTCGTCCCGGTCTTGTCCGCGGACAACACTGACGCGATCACCTGCGTTTCGTAATAGTAGCCTTCCGGGAACAGCGGCCGGATGGGCCGGTCGATCAGGCGGCTGGTCAGAACTTCCTTCTCGGACGGCCGGCCTTCGCGTTTGAAATATCCGCCCGGGATCTTCCCCGCGGCATAGGCACGTTCCTGGTAATCGACGGTCAGCGGGAGAAAGTTCACCCCCGGCTTGACCGTCTGCGCCGCGACGGCCGTGGCAAGGATGACGCTGTCCCCGTAGGTCGCCACGACCGCCCCGTCTGCTTGTTTGGCCATGCGGCCGGTTTCCAAACGGAGTCGCTTTCCCGCGACCTCTACCTCAATTGTATGGATCATTGTAGGTGCTCCTTTCCTGCCCTACAGATGCCCACAGAGATAGACTCACCCCCGCCTCCGCGTCGGAAGCCAATGCGGGTGAGTCTATGTCCGTGTTCACCTGTGGGCAGCATGGTGACGGCGCCTGAGCAACAAGGCGTCAGGACACCGGATGTGTACCGCGCTATTTGCGGAGGCCGAGACGATCGCAGACCGCCCGATAGCGATCTCCGTCAACCCGGCGCAGATAGTCCAGCAACCGTCGCCGGCGGCCGACCATCTGCAACAACCCGCGGCGCGAATGGTGATCTTTCTTGTGGAGCTTGAAATGCTCAGTGAGATACGCAATCCGGTTGGTCAGGATCGCTATCTGGACCTCGGGCGATCCCGTGTCGTCGTCGCTCCGGCGATAGTGTCCGATCAATTCGCGCTTGGCTTCCTTCGCTAATGCCATGACTCTGCCTCCCCTTTTCTCCCATTCATGAATCGGTCCGACTGGATGCAAAGACTTTCCGCATGCGGATGACCCCGTCCGGATTGTCCGGCGCCGCAGCAAGCCCCACCCCCAGAAGCCGGCCCTGCGGATCGTGAATCCGGACCATCCGTTCTGCCTCGCCACGGGAGGCGGCCGCCTCCTGCGTCCAGATGACGGCCCTGACCGGCACCGGCATGCCATGCCGTGCCCGCCGTGCAGTCTCTTCATCGACGGTACCTGCCGCGAACAGGCTCAATGCCTGATCCAGTGACAGCGACAGCGCCGGCCCCTTCTCCGCTTCCCATCCCTCGACGATCGAGCCGACGGTCCTGGCCTGGTCCAGGTGCAGCGGCCCGACCCTGCTCCGCACCAGCAGAGCCGCATGCCCGCCTGGTCCCAGCGCCTGGCCGAGATCGGCGCAGAGGGTGCGGATGTAGGTGCCCTTCGAGCAGACCACGCGGAGGCGAATGTCAGGCCCGTCCATGCCAAGCACATCCAACCGGTAGATGGTGACCGTCCGAGGTTCCCGTTCGACTGTCCGGCCGGCCCGCGCGGACCGATAGAGCGGGACGCCTGCGATCTTGACCGCGGAATACATCGGCGGGACCTGCATCGTGCGGCCGACAAATCGGGACGCCGCCGCGTGCACCTGATCTAGCGTGATGCCGGTCACGGGCCGCCGTTCAAGCACCACCCCTGTGGCATCTTGCGTATCCGTCACCTGACCGAGTCGAAGCACGGTTTCATATTCTTTGTCCCACTCGACGAGGTACTCGGCGACACGGGTGGCCTGGCCGATCAAGATCGGCAACACCCCCGTGGCGGCCGGGTCAAGCGTGCCTGCGTGCCCGACCTTGAGGCCGCGAAACAGGGGACGCAGCCTGGCCACCACATCGTGCGACGTCCAGCCGGCCGGCTTGTTGACCGCCAGCACGCCGTCGCTGAGCGCCGCCGCCCTGCACTCTTCAACCGGCATGACCCCCGCCCCCATGGCTTCCTCTGCCTCCCATCCCTCGACTCCGCCCCTCCAGGTTCACTCGACTCGTTCGGCTCATTCGACTTGCTCGGACTTCGGCGGTTCGTCCCGGGCCGGTCGAACCTCATCCAGCAGAGCCAGCACGCGGTCACCTCGCGGCCCGCTGATATCTTTAAAAAACACCAGTTCCGGGGTGTAACGCAATTCCAGCCGTTGCCCCAACTCCGACCGAATGAATCCCGCCGCTTTGGTCAGCCCCGCCGCAATCTCCCGATCCGGCATGCCATCCAACCCTGCGGTGAAATAGACCCGCGCGAGCCTGAGATCGTTCGTGACGGACACCTCCGTCACCGTGACCGCTCGCAGCCGCGGGTCCCGCACCTTTCGCATCAAGATGTCCGCGACTTCCATTCGAATCTGATCGGCCACACGCGTGGCCCGTTTGGTGACGGGTTTCATGTCGTTCGGCGGACGATCGGCCGATGATCCTCATCGCAACCACTGTGGCTCCACGGCGCTCCGTCAGAGCAGCTCGATTCGCGATTGCAGGACTTCCAATGTCGGCACCCCTCGGATCACGTTCAGCGCCTGATCCAACACGCTAGTGACGTGCGCGCGCTCATTGGACACGCAGGCAATCCCCAGCAGGGCTTTTTGCCACAGATCCTGGTCGCCGACTTCGGCCACCGACACGTTCAGCTTCCGAAGCCGGTCCTTGAGGCTGTGCAGAATCTGTCGCTTCTCCTTGAGCGAGTGCCCGTTGGGCAAAAACAACTCCACCGTGCACAGCCCCAACATCGCCCCGCGTTCGCTCAAGGCCGCTCTCCTTCACTCGGCTTCGCGGCACTCACAACTTCGCGGCGATTCGATCCAGCACGAAATTTTCGATGATGTCCCCGGCTTTGAGATCGCTGAAATTTTCCACGCCGATGCCGCACTCGTACCCCTGCTGAACCTCCCGCACGTCGTCTTTGAACCGGCGGAGCGAGGCCAGCTTGCCCTGATAGACCGGCACATGATCGCGCACCACCCGCACCCCGCTGCTCGCGCGGGTCATGGTGCCTTCGAGCACGTAGCAGCCCGCAATAATGCCGGCCTTGGACACGTTGAACACCTGGCGCACTTCGGCGCGCCCCAGCACCCGCTCCTTGAACGTCGGCTCAAGCAGGCCCTCCATCGCGGCCTTGATGTCGGCAATGGCGTCATAGATCACGCTATAGAGCCGGATATCGACCCGCTCCGATTCCGCCAGCGCCGCGGCCTTAGGTTCGGGCCGGACATTGAAGCCGATGACGATGGCGCCGGAGGCCGCGGCGAGCAACACGTCGGTTTCGGTAATGCCGCCGACCCCGTTGTGGATGACCCGAAGCTTCACGACCTCCGACGGCAGCTTGTCGATCGCGACCGCCAAGGCTTCCGAGGAGCCCTGGACGTCCGCTTTGATCACCAACGCCAGTTCCTTGATGTCGCCCTGCTTGATCCGCGCGTAAAGATCGTCCAGGCTGACCTTGGCCGGACCGGCAAGCTCCGCGGCGCGCTGTTTTTGCGCGCGGGACTCGGCGATCTCGCGGGCCATCCGCTCGTCCTTCACGACCAGGAACGTGTCGCCCGCCGACGGCACGCCCGTCAACCCGACGACCCCGACGGCCATCGAGGGACCGGCTTCCGTCAGTTTTCCGCCTGCCGCCGGGATCAGCGCGCGGACCCTTCCGCTGTACGTCCCGACCACATAGGCGTCCCCGACCTTCAGCGTCCCTTCTTGAACCAACACGGTCGCGACCGGGCCCCGGCCCCGGTCCAGCCTCGCCTCGATCACCGTTCCCTTGGCCGGCTTGCGCGGATCGGCGCGCAACTCCAGCACGTCCGCCTGGAGCAACACCATCTCCAGCAACAGATCCAGGTTCTGCCGCTTCTTAGCGGACACCTCCACCATGATCGTCTGCCCGCCCCAGGCTTCCGAGATCAAATTATGCTCCGCCAATGCATGCTTGACTCGTTCAACATTGGCCTCGGGCTTGTCGATCTTGTTGATCGCGACGATGATCGGCACGTTGGCCGCCGTGGCGTGATTGATCGCCTCGATGGTCTGCGGCATCACGCCGTCGTCCGCCGCCACGACGAGGATCACGATATCCGTGACCTTGGCGCCCCTCGCGCGCATGGCCGTGAAGGCTTCGTGGCCGGGGGTGTCCAGGAACGTGATGCGCTTGCCGTGTAGCTCGATGGAGTAGGCCCCGATATGCTGGGTGATGCCGCCCGCTTCCTGTTCCGCGACCTTGGTTTGACGAATGGCATCCAACAGGGACGTCTTGCCATGGTCCACGTGCCCCATGATGGTCACGACCGGCGGCCTCGGCTCCGGCTTTTCCTCCCCCTTCCAGAGGGCGGCCTCTTCGAGTAATTCCTCCCCGGCCTTGGGGGCCGTGACCTCGACCTTGACGCCCAATTCCTCGGCGATCAAGCCGGCGAGTTCCAGGTTCATGCTCTGATTGAGCGTCAACATCTGCCCGCTTTCCATCAACTTCTTCATGATGTCGGCCGGCCGCTGGCCCACAGCTTCCGCGAACTCCTTGACCGTCATGCCCGCAGTCAGCTTGATGCCCTTCTTTCTCGGCTTGGTGATTTCCGTGACCGGCGTCGTCCCGGCATGGCGCACGCGGTCATCCCGCCGGTGAACCGAAATCGCGCGCAAATCATCCCACCGGGCCGCATCTTCCCTGGCTCGGGCCTCTTCTTCGTCGCGCTCCCGCCCCGGCTTGCGGACTTTCTTCGCCTTCTCGCGAGCCCCCTTGGCTTCGCCCCCCTCGAAAAGCGCTTCGGCTTTCTTCTTGGCCAGCGCGGCCTCGGACGCCGCATCAAGAGCCGGCGTAGCGATCGCGGCCGGTTTCGCCTCAACCGAGGCCGCAGGCACAGGCGATTCCGCCGGCGCGGGCGACAGGATTCCCGCCGGAGGCGATGGGGCGATGTCCGGCTTGACCTCGGCCGGCGGCGCAGCCGCCGCCGACTCCGTGGCTGGCAACCCGGGAACCGGATGGGCAAGGTCGGGTGGCGGCGCATGCGTGAGCCCCGTTTCCGTCGCCGGAACTGCGGCAGCCTCGATCTCCTCCTCGGTCTTCTTTTTCTTAATGAGGATGCGGCGCTTGTCCGGTTTCGGCGGCTCCTCCAGACTGACGGCCCCTGCCTTCGCTCCTGTTGATTTCACGTGTCCGCCTCCACCATCGGCTTCCTGTCGGAATCCTTCCCCTCCGCGTCCGGCGCGGGTAGCCGTTTTATCGTCGGCACCGGCTCCTCCCAGCCCTTGCTGCGGCGCGAACTTGGCGAGCAGCCGGGCGACCACATCCGCGTCCAAGGCGCTGCTGTGCGACGCGACGGGCACACCCATCCGCTTGAGCTCCGCCATGAGCTCTTTGCTCTCCATGCCCACTTTCTTGGCCACTTCATAGACGCGCATGCAGCGTCCGCTCCTTCACTCACCCCGGAACCCCCGGCGGAGACTCATCTTGAACCCGCACGGAAACATTCGGCTCGCTATTCCGCCACCTCGGCCTTCGCAGCCGCCTCGGCCGCCTCCCGTTGAGCGCGCGCTTCCTCCTGCTCGCGCTGATCGGCCGCTTCCTCCGCCAGCGCCGCCCGGATCTCCCGATCCCGTTCGACCTTCTTCTTTTCGTATTCGGTCCCGCTGATGATGTCGATCTTCCACCCGGTCAATTTGGCCGCGAGCCGCACGTTTTGTCCGTTCTTGCCGATCGCCAGGGAGAGCTGCGAGTCGGCCACCACCACCAGTGCGGATTTTTTCTCCTCGTCGATGCCGACTTTCTCGATCGTGGCCGGGTTCAACGCCTCGGCGATGAAGACCCGGGGATCGGTCGTCCAGGCCACAATGTCGATTTTTTCTCCCCGGAGTTCGCGGACCACCGCTTGGACACGGGAGCCCTTGATGCCGACGCAGGCCCCCACCGGATCGACCGCCTTGTCCCGGGACGAGACGGCGATCTTGGTGCGGTCGCCGGGTTCCCGGACAATCCCCTTGATCTCAACGATCTTTTCCGTCACCTCCGGCACTTCCAGCTCGAACAGTTTGGATACGAACTGCGGATGGGTCCTAGTCAGGATCACCTGCACATCCTTCGGAGTGCGGCGGACCTCCAGCAACATGGCCTTGATTCGATCGCCGCGCCGATAGGTTTCGCGGGGGATTTGCTCCTGGATCGGCAGGATGGCCTCCGTCTTGCCGAGATCGACGATATAGTTCTTCCGCTCCATCCCGATGATGACGCCGTTGACGAGGTCCCCTTGCCGGGTGGAGTATTCCCGTTGCACTACCTCCCATTCGGCTTCGCGCACCTTCTGAAAGATCACCTGCTTGGCCGTCTGCGCCGCAATGCGGCCCAACTCGTCCATCTCGATCACGGACCCGATTTCATCGCCGATCTCCGCCCCGTCATCCACCTTCCGCGCTTCCTGAAGCGAGATTTCGGCCTTCGGGTTGGTCACGGTCTCGACAATGGTCTTGACCGAGACGACGGAGATTTCTCCGGTCTTCGGGTCGATCTCCACGTGGATGTTCTCGCCTTGCCCGAACCGCTTCTTGGCCGCGGTCTGGAGCGCGGATTCCACGGCGTTCAACACCCGCGTCTTGTCGATCCCTTTTTGACGACCGATTTCGTCGATGACCGCGATCAATTCTTTATTCATACGTGACCACCCTTTTCTTCACGGGGATTCCCGCGGCCCGCGCGGCGCGATGCCATCACTTGGAGAATTCGACCTCCAGGCGCCCGCCCGCGATCGCCTCCCACCCTAATTGAATCGACCGGTCGGTCTTGCCTTCCCGCAGCGTCAGGGAGAGCCCCTGTTCGTCCACCGCGGTCAACCGGCCGACCACCCGCCACTGCCCCTCTCGGACCTGCGCCAGCTTCAGGTTCACCAATCGCCCCATGACTCGTTGATAATCGGCGAGCGTTTTGAGCGGGCGATCCAGCCCCGGCGAGGAGACTTCGAGGGTATAGGCGTGAGGAATAGGATCCGCCACATCCAGGGCGGGCCCGAGCGACATATGAGCCTGCTCGCAGTCGTGGAGGCTGACCCCTCCCGGCTTATCAATGTACACTCGCACGATGGTCCGCTGCCCCTGCCCCGAACAAGTCACGTCGATGAGTTCGAGTCCCATGGCCCACAGGATCGGCGCGGCGACTTCCTGCACGCGCTGGGCAACCTGGGCGCTGTCCATGAACAACAGAGAAAAATGAGGGAGCAGACTTACCGACTGTGAACTGCACGGACTCCAAACAAAAAAGTGGGCGACCGCCCACTCCAAAACAGCGGAACTGTACCATTTTGACTGTGGACAATGCAAGCGCGGTCAGACGAGAGCGACCTCCTGGAATCGTTGCTGGAGCAGCCGGCTGATGGGCCCGGGGCATCCGCTCCCGATGACCATCGCATCCACCGTGACGACAGGGAGCACTTCGACCGTTGTCCCGGTGAGAAACACCTCGTCCGCCGATCGAAGCTCGTCACGCGTGACCGCCTCTTCCTTGATCGGCAGCCCCTCCTTACGAGCCAATTCCAGCACCAGATGCCGCGTGACACCGGCCAGGATCTCGGGGCCGACGGGCGCCGTGCGGAGGCCTCCCTGTCGCACGACCATGACGTTGCTGACCGCCCCCTCGGTGATCCGTCCGCCCCGGACCAACAGAGCCTCGAACGCACCTGCCTCAAGCGCCCGCTGGCGAGCCAGCACGTTGGCCAGGAGGTTCACGCTCTTGATGTCGCACCGGCCCCAGCGAATATCATCGGCCATGACCACCGCGACTCCATTGGCCGCGAGCGCGGGATCGAGCGGGCGCATGAGCCGAAAGGTCATGATGACGGTGGGAGCCACCCGGCCGGGAAAGGCATGATCGCGCGGCGCGACGCCTCTGGTGATCTGGAGATAGACCTTGCAGTCGGGATAAGCGGCGCGCCTGATCCCTTCGTCGATCAGCGCCGGAAATTGCCGAGCGGCCTCCGGCAACGCCAGGCCGATCGCCGCCGCGCTCTGAGCCAGCCGGGCCAAGTGCGCCTCCACCTGGAACGGCCGGCCACGGTAGGTCCGGATGACTTCGTACACGCCGTCGCCGAACTGGAGGCCGCGATCTTCGACCGGCACCGTGGCGTCGGCCAGATCCATAAAGCGCCCGTTGACGTACGCTACGTCTCCCATGCCCTCATCCCTTGTACGCCTTACGGTCGGCCGGCCACGCGGATCACAAACACGCGGCGGTCTTCAGCAGTGAATTTCCATCCCATCCGCTTCTCAAACACGAGCCGGTGCCGGCCTTCCTTCACGGCCTGAAATTCGAACGTTCGACGCCCGGTGTCCACGGCATTGTTGCCGGCAATGCGCAGATAGTCGTCGTTGAGCAGCGCCAGCGCCATCCGATCATAAGCCGGCACCCACAGCTCCCCTCTGGTCCGGTCTTCCCAAAGGTGGATCGTGAACGAATGTTGAATGACGGTGTCGATGACCCGTCCCTCGGCTTCTTGTTCTCCATAATACGCCGTTCCCTGTGCCTGTTCCGTAGCCGTCATGCCCACCTGCCCGTTCTTTCGATCGCGTCCCTCTATTCGACGTTACTCTCACGGGACCGGTCTCCGCTCAGCGTCCTGCCCTACTCCGCTCCGTCATTGTCCGGCAGGCAGACATTGCTTGGCCCGTCAGGCTTTTCGCCGCCCGCCGATGAGAATGGTTTCCCCTTCGATCCGCACGTCATAACTGGCCACACAATACCCGCCTCCGTCCGTCCCCTGACCGTTTCGAAGGTCGAACGCCAGATCGTGCCAGGGACAGGAGACGATGCAGCCCTTTACACGGCCCTCATGCAACGGTCCCCCCTCATGGGGGCAGGCATCGTGAATGGCGTAAAATCTGCCCTGCACGTTGAAAATGGCGACCGGTTTGTTCCGGATGGTCACCAGTTTGCTGCCGCCCGCGGGGATCTCCGCCACTCGCGCGGCCGCTTCGTACTGCTCAGTGCCTTCCATATCCCAACCGTCCCTTCATTCGTCCCAATCGACCGCGACCTCGCGCTCGTCGCCACAGTACCACGTCACATGACCAACGTAAACTTCAAGTCCGTCCCGACCGTGACGCCCTCCTCGCGGACAAAGCCGGCCTTGGTTTGCAGGACGTACCGGGCATCGCTCGGCGGAGGCCCATATCGCGGGCAGGGATCTTGATTGCACGGGGGCACGTCGGCCGCCAGATGGACCACGTGCCGGCTCTCGTCCAGCCAGATGATATCGACCGGAAATCGGAAGGCCTTCGTCCACAGCGTATGCCGGCCCGAGGATTCGAAAATGTAGAGCATGGCGCCGTTGGGCGGCAAGGTCTCTCGAAATGCCAGACCGAACAGGAGCTTTTCCGGCGTATTGGCCACCTCTCCCTCAAGTTGGCGCCCGCTTGGAAACGTGATGAGAATCGTCTCCGTCTCTTTCTGAGAGGAGAAAAAGAGACTGAACGACATCAGCAGAATCGCCAACAGGATCAGCATGACGATCCGCTGTCGCTTCGGCTGCGGCGTCTCCGACGCAGACCCCATGAACACCTCTTGGATGAATGTGACGAATTCTAGGCCCATAGACCCAGAGGCCGTTTTGCGATGGGCCTTCTGCGCGGGCCTGTTCCCGTTGACTTGGCTTTTTTTCGCAGTCTAGAATGCCACTCGCTTTTGTTGCAACTGCCGGCCACCGCCGGTTGGGTGCGGAAAGAAGCGGGCGGCGTTGGGCACGACCGTCCGATCGCAAATCGTTTCTTCAGCGAGCGTTAGAGAAGGAGGCATCGGTCATGGCTCTCTTAATTACGGATGAATGCATTTCTTGCGGGGCGTGTTTGCCTGAATGCCCGAACGAAGCCATTTTTGAAACCCGCGGCGACGCGGAAAGCAAGGGCTATCACGTCGGCGACGGCCAAGGAGTCGGTGACAATATCTACGTGATCACCCACGATCGTTGCACCGAGTGCGTGGGGCATTTCGATGAGCCCCAATGCGCCGCCGTCTGTCCCGTGGACAATTGCTGCATCTCGGATCCGGCCTATCCGGAAACGACGGACGTCCTGCTCGAAAAGGCACGGACGCTGAATCCGGACAAGGAAATCGATCCCAACAAGGTGTGGAGCGGCGTCCGCAACTGATCGCGGCACACGACTGCCGCGGTTCCGCCCTTCGCGCAGGTCTGTGAAGCCCCCTATCTCGATTCATGGGATGAGGGGGCTTCGTGTTTTTCCCTCCACGGCACGCTCCATGTTTTCCTTTTCTACCAGGCCGAATGCAGGGTATGATGAAATAAGTCACATGCGGAAGCGCATCTGACGTGATCTCTCCGGCGCTTTCGCGGGGCTCGATCCTTCGAGCCAGTCCAACCCTAGCCAGGAGGCTCGTATCATGCGACGCTTCTTCTTCGGACTTGCGATCGGCCTATGCCTCGCGATCGGATTCCTCCCGCAGGCCGTTGCAGGCAAACAGGACATCCCTCGCGCAATCGAATCCTTCATGCATCTGCATTACCCGCTGGCAGCCAGCTACACCTGGATCATCAACGACACGGTGCGAGAAAAGGATGAGGTGACGGTCGTTGATCTCCAGACTATCGTGATCCCCAAGGTGGGACCGGGCCCGAGAGAAGAACGGTTTCTGTTGTTGATCGTTCAGGGTCAACTTGCGGGCAGCCAATCGGTCCCGATCGACAATCCGACCCTGTGCGGAGAGCAACAGATTTGATCAAACGACAACGGGGGCTCCACCGATCGGTGGAGCCCCCGTTCCTGCCAGGCGGCAATCTCGAACGCGGCAGCCCCGCAATCCCCAGCTTCGGCCTACTTCTGAATCAGCAACTGGCCGCCCAAGTGAGCCGGATGCAGTTGGCACTTGTAGGTCAACACGGATCCGGCCGTCACGTAAGTCAGGTCGCTGGTGGGAATGCCGATGTACTTGGTTTCGCCCGGCTTCAGCACAAGCTTGACATTGAGCGTGGTCGGGGCGGAAATGTTTTCTTCTGCGGCCAAGCTGAACCCATGTTCCCCCTGGCTTTCATTGGTCACCTTGATCACCACCGGCGTCCCGGCGCGTCCCACCAGGTTGAGGATGGCGACCGGGGGATACCAGGCTTTCTTCCCGCCAATATTCTCCAAGGCGGTGAACGTCAGATCCACCGGCAATTCCTTGAACGGCTGACCGACCACCGAGCCGGTCTCAAGATCGCCGATTTCGACTCCACCAGCCTGCAACGCGTACGCCCCGTTGACCCCGACCAACACCATCATGAGGCCGATAAAAATTGCGAGGACCTGTTTACCCATGACCTACCTCCTTCACCAAGATAGTAGAATTTGGTTGTGTGGAATGACGCCTGCTCGAACCTTGGCTACCGGAATGCTTCCACGAAACCCTTCATACACGCCGTCCGTATGAGTGCTCGAAAAGACCGACCGAAACAGCGCGAGCTTATAACATGGCCATAGGAGGGAAGCAAGTAAGAATTCAGCCCAGGCTGCCCTTGCGACCATGAGCGATCACCCCCATCCTGCCGGCGAGATCCCTGCGAGGTAAATTTCAAATAGCTTCGCAAAATCAATTGGTTGAACGGACAGATCCGGTCTCATCAAGCTCTCGGGCTATCAAAAGATCATAGGGAGCATAGTCGTCGGTCAGCACAAGACCAGGCTGCCAGGGCGTCTCCCTGCGACGATCCCACAATCTGGTCGTTTCAACGGGAAGCCGTTGCTCCGCGGCCAGCCGGTTCGCCTGTCGGTGTAGGTCATCCAATGTCATCCGTTCGACCGGCGCGCCGCCGAAGAAGATCAAGTTCTCGGCTCGCGCCTGACGAGATTTCCAGGGACCCGCCACCGAGTAGGTTTCAAGCACAGGAAACGCCGAACGCAGAGTCGAGACGACCGCGCGTTCCCGCAAAAGATCGCCCCCTTCGCCGGAAGAGGCCAGGTTGACCGCGACGACGCCGTTCGGACTCAGGTGCGACTTCAGCTCGGCAAAGAATTCCCTCGTGGTCAGATGGAACGGAATCAGATGGCGCGCGAACGCATCCATCCAGATCACGTCGTACTGCGCGTCGGTGGACTGAAGGAAGGCCCGCGCGTCCTTGACATGCACGTGATGGCGCGGTCCCGGCTGATAGTCGAAATACCGTTCTGCGGCCAGCGCCACCGACGGATCCACCTCGACCGTGTCCAACTCCATTTCAGGCCAATACCGTCCCAGCCACTTGGCGAGCGACCCTCCGCCATGGCCCAAGATCAGCCCTCGCTTGGCTTCGGGAGCCCATCCCAACGCCAACATCATCATTTGGCTGTATGGCAGGTAGAGCTGCAGCGGGTCGGCCCGCCACATCACCGCATGGAAGGTCCGATCCAGGATGAGATACCGAAACAGATCGTCGTCTCGTACCCGCACCTGTTGGTAGGGGCTATCCTCCTGATGCACGGGCGGCGGCAGCGTCGAGAGCGGATGCCAGGCAACCCAGAGGGCGGAGACCGTTGCGGCCAGGAGCAGGGTTCCGATCGCTTTGCCGGCCGCGGCCGCACGCGTCCCCCACAGGACTCCGAGCCCCACCTGGGCGACCCCGAGCCAGGCGATGAGCATGTGCGTCCCGAGCCACGACAACAGATAAAAAGACGTCCCCCAGGTCCCGACCAGACTCCCGATCGTCGAGACCGCGATCATTCTCCCCGTATGCCGCCCGAGATGGCCCATATCCTGAATGGCCAGCCGGAGCAGGGCGGGCAAGACCCCGCTCAGCCCGAACGCCGGCGGCGCCACTAGGACAGCGGCGGCGAGACAAGGCCCCCAGCGTGGATCTTCGATCAACGAGGAGACATGAAACAAAACCGGTTGGCCGGCGCCGGCCAGCAAGAGCGTCCATAGCCCTGCCCCCAGCAAAAGCCCGCTCAAGACGGAGCCCCCGGGATGCCGGTCGGACATCCATCCGCCGAACGCATAGCCGCTGCTCATCGCGGCCAAGACCACGCCGATGAGCGCGCCCCAGACAAACAGAGAGTTGCCGAAGACGGGGGCCAGCAGCCGGCTCCCGAGAATTTCCAGCGCCATGACAATCGCGCCGGTCAGAAACGCGGTAAAAAATAAGAACGAGAGGGGCCACTTGTGGGAGGAACCGGTGGAGGACATGAAACGAGTCGGCGCTAAAGATCGGCGTGGGGGGGCGGAAGCGACCGCGGCTCCGCTGGCATGATCAAGAACCCCAGTTCTTGAAGTAGCGGAGCAGATCGCGCACGGATACGATGCCCACGATGCGCTCCTCTTCCGTCACGGGCAGGTGCCGGATGTTGCACTCGGCCATCAGATCGCTGGCCTCATGGGCGGTACGGTCGATCTCGATGGAGATGATGGGGCTGCTCATGACGCGCCGGACCGGTTCCATGGACAGGTCCAACCGCGCAGCTATTCCACGGCGAACCAGATCCGTTTCGCTGACGATCCCTACGTACCGTCCTTGCTCGGTGACCAACAGCGCGCCGGTCTTTTCTTCGCGCATCACCACCGCGGCATCGGCGAGGGTCATGCCGGCATCGACCGTCCTCAACCGGCGATTCATCACGACCGCAAGGGGACGGGCTATTAAGCCGCTTGGCGACATGGTGGCTGAACAATCCGAACAACCCCGGCCTCAAGGCGAGAGGATTCTAAGATCACGGGAGACCGCTGTCAACGCGGGACGTAACGGTCAAGGGGCCCGTTCCGGCGCGCCCGGTCATTCGAAGCCCCTCCGAACGAGCTTCACGCTCGGGTCTTTTTTCTTGTCGAGCCCCGACCCGTGCAGTATAGTCATCCCGATACGCAGTCCCACAAGCCAACCCAACCCTCGCACATGAAAAGAAGGAGTGGTCCATGCACATCAGCGTGATTGGAACGGGATACGTCGGATTGGTCACGGGCGCCTGTTTCGCCGAGTTCGGTCTTTCCGTGACCTGCATGGACACCGACGCCCAACGGATCGGCAAGCTGGAGAAGGGGGTGGTGCCCTTCTATGAACCGGGCCTCACCGAACTCGTCGCCAAGGGGATTAAAGAGAACCGCCTGACGTTCACGACCAACATCGTCAACGCCGTCGATCAGGCGCTCGTCATCTTTATCGCCGTCGGGACGCCGCCCAAAGCGGACGGCTCCGCGGACCTCTCCTATGTGGAAGAAGTGGGCAAGGGCATCGCCCGCAACATGACCGGCTACAAGGTCATCGCCACCAAATCGACGGTGCCGGTGGGCACGGGGGAGCGCCTCCGGCAGGTCATCAAGGCCAACCAAACCAGTTCCCACCGGTTTGACATCGTCTCCAACCCGGAGTTCCTGCGGGAAGGCTCGGCGATCGAAGATTTCATGCGCCCCAACCGCATCGTCATCGGAGCCGACAGCGAGCAGGCCATGGCGATCATGAAGGACCTCTATCGGCCTCTCTACCTGATCGAGACGCCGGTCGTGATGACGGACATCCCCACGGCCGAGATGATCAAGTACGCCTCCAACGCCTTCCTGGCCACCAAGATCTCCTTCATCAACGAGATCGCGAACCTCTGCGAAAGGGTTGGCGCGAACGTGCAGGTCGTCTCGAAAGGCATGGGCCTGGACCAGCGGATCGGCTCAAAGTTTCTCCATGCGGGACCCGGCTTTGGAGGTTCCTGTTTTCCCAAGGACCTTGCGGCCCTGGTCCAGACCGGGGAACGGCACGGCTACGAGATGCAGGTGGCGGGAGCGGCGGCCCGAGTGAATGAAAAGCAGAAGTTTGCGATGGTGGAGAAGATTCGGAGCGCGATGGGGCCGCTGAAAGGCAAGACCATCGCCGTGCTCGGGCTGTCCTTCAAGCCCAACACGAATGATCTGCGGGAAGCGCCGGCCCTGACTATCATTCCCGAGCTACAGAAGGACGGCGCGACCGTGCGGGCCTACGATCCGGCCGCGCTGGAGGAGTCCTGCAAGCTGTTGCCGGGGCTCGTTCCCTGCGAGGATGCCTACCAGACGGCGGAGAATGCCGACGCCCTGGTGATTCTCACCGAATGGAATCAGTTCCGAACGCTGGAGTTCGAACGGCTGAAGACCCTGATGAAGCAGCCCCTGCTGTTTGATCTCCGCAACGTCTATGAGGCGGATCGGGTGGCCGGTTATGGCTTCCGCCATATTTCCGTCGGCCGCCTTCCCGTCGAGCCGTCCGCGTAGCACGACCGGCCCATTTCACCCTGTTCGCCGGCATCAGGCGCTGGTGACCTTGGCTTTTTCCGCGGGCAGGTTGTCCTTCGCCTTCGGCTTGTAGCCCATCCGGTCCAGCACCTTCAGTATCCGGCTCTTGAGCCGGTCATCCGCGTCGGCTAGAGCTGTAGCCAGCGGCTCAACCGCCGGCTTACCGATCTTGCGCATGATCTCGGTGGCCGACTGGCGCAACTCATCCTCCTCCGACACCAGCAGCGGGATCAAGGGCGGCACGGAGATGGCGCCCAGCTTGATCAGCGCGTCATAGGCGCGTTGCCGCACATCGCCCACCTCGTCGGTCAGCGCCTCGATCAGCGGCGGGACGGCTCTCGGCTCTCGCAGGTCTCCCAGAATTTCCACGGCGTACTTGCGGTTGAGCCAATGGGAGTCCTTGAGGTCCGCGAGCATCGCATCGGCTTTCGCCGTGTCCGGGTCCTTCGATCGGATGCGAAAACTCTTCGCGACCCGCTTCCCTCCCTCCTCGACCACTCGAATCGTGGCCCCGTCGCCGACCTTGATCTTCTTCAGGTCCTCCAGCGCTTCTTCCGCGACCTCGAGCACCACCGTCTTGCCGTCGTAGGCCAGCAGTTCGACTTCGAGCTGTTTGGCCTCCGGATTGACGGCCACCACCTTTTCCGTGACGAGGTTGAACCCGTCCTTTTTCTCGCCGCCTTTCGGACCAATCTGAATCAAACGAGTCGGTTCGTCAGCCATGGAGCCACTCCTCTCGCACACCAAGCCGTGCGGTTATTGCGATCCCTTCCATCCTAAACTCGCCAAGACCCCTTCCACGGTTTCCTGGACCATCGTGTTCTCATCTTCCAACAGAGGCACCAGGGACTCGATCGCGCGCGCGTCTCCCAAGCGGGCCAGCGATTCCGCGGCATTCCGCCGCACCAACCAGTCCTCATCCTTGAGCGACTGCACCAGCGGATCGAACCCGCGCGGATCGCCGATGCGTCCCAAGGCCTCGGCGGCATGCCGGCGCACCATCCAATTCGGCCCCAGCAATCCTTCGATCAACGCCTCCACGGCCCGTACGTCGCCGACTTTCTTGAGCGCGCGGGCGGCATCTTCCCGAAGATTGTGGTCGTACAGCGCATCGATCAACCCGGGGACCGCGCGGGAGTCGCCGAGGCGTTCCAAGGCCCAGACCGCCGCGGCACGCACGGCTCCGTCCCGGTCCTTGATCGCGGCCATCAAGGGGTCCACGCCGCGCGGGTCCTTGAGCTTGCCGAGCGCATGCGCGGCCTGTTCGCGGATCGACCATTCATCGCTTTCCCGCAAGGCCTCGACCATCGGCTCGACCGCCGCCGGCCCCATCCGGACCACGGCGCTGGTCGCCGCCTCGCGGATCATCGCGTCCTCGTCGGCCATGAGGTCGATCAACTGCGGCAGGGCCTCCGGACCGACCTGGCTCAAACTGGCAACCGCATGGTCCCGAAGCGCTTCGTTCTCGTCCCGGAGGGCCGAGATCAATTGCGCGATGCGATCGGATTCGTGCTGTCGCTCATCCACCGGTTTCCGCCTCCTGCGCATGCGCGGCCTGGGCTTCGGCCAGCGCGTTCAATTTATCCACGATCAAGCCCGAGTTATAGGCGACCAATCCGTCCCGGTCCGTTTTCAGCCGCTCGAAGAGTTGCACATGGGGGCGAAGCACCTCCACATCCTTGATCTTGGCCAAGGCTTCCATGGCAAAGACGCGCAAGGGCCGGATCGGGATGGCCTCAACGTACAGTTCCACCGGCCTGGCATCGCCGATCAGGCCCAGCGACTTGAGCGCATATTCCTTGACCCCTGTGTCCTTGTCCTTCTTCAGACGCTCCATCAGGGGCAGGACGGCTCGGGCGTCGCCGATCTTGCCCAGCAGATCCGCGGCGGCCTCCCGGACCACCCAGTCCTCGTCGTCGAGGTATTCGATCAGGATCTGCACCGCCGGCCGGCCCACGCCCAACAGGTCGATCACGGTCGCCATCCGCGCCTCTTCGCGCTCGACCGAGCCCTCGACATCCCGCAGTGAATTCATGGCTGCATCGATCCGATCCCGAATTGCGCCCAGTTTTTTGAGCGTGCGCACGGCGATCTCGGACAAGTCGGGATCGCCCATCGCATCGACCAGGGCATCGGCGGAGACCGGCTCCATCAGGTGCTCCAACAAGGCCGCGGCCGTCACGCGGGCCTCCCGGTCGGGATGGCGAAGGAGCCCGCACAGGGGATCGATGGCGTTCGGGATAATCCCCAGGAGGGCGGTCACGAGCGTCCGGACCTCTTCGTCTTTCAGCTCATGAAGGTCCTGCACCAAGGCGGTCGCGGCGTCCGGCTCCAGGACTCCCGCCATCTGCTCCAAGGCTTGGGCCCCCGCTTTGCGCACGCCCGCGTCCTGGTCGTGCAACAGCCTGACCAACGCCACCCCCGCATGGGGATCTTTGATGCGGGCGAGCATGGCCGCTGCCTCGATCTTGAGCGACGGGCTGCCGGCCTGCAACGCATGGATGAGCCCTTGCACGGCCTTGGGGCCGCCGGACAGGCAGGCCGCCGTGGCCCGCATGCGACGCCAATCTTCCTCGTGGACCAATTCCGCGATCAGCGTCTCGATCGTTTCCTTGGCCATCGGCTCCTCATCTCCCTCGAGTCGGCGGCCGCTGCCTCACCGGGTGTCCCGCCTTGCCGCTCACACACGTCCGGGACGCCATCCCAGCGCCGTCAGCGCTTCTCTCGCATGGTACCTGATGTTCTCGTCGGTCGTATTCCTCACAACTGCCAGCAGCGGCGCCACCGCCGGCTGTCCGAACCGCACAAGCGCCGCCGCCGACTCGGCGCGCGTGACGGTATTGTCGAGCGCCGCCACGAGGGCGGGAATAGCCTCCACATCGGCGATCCGCCCCAATGCCCGAACCGCTTCGGTTATCGCCAGCAGTTCCTCCGTCCATTGGTCTCCGCAGCCAGCGATCACGCGGCTCTGAGCCGGTTGGGCCTTCCCGCTCGCAATCGCGATGAGGGCCGGCAAGGCCCGCCGGTCTCCAATGGCTCCCAGCGCCTCGACGACCAGAGGACGAAGGCCAGGTTCCGTGATCACGTTCAACAAGAACTCGACCGCGCGGGGATCGCCGATCTCGCCCAGGGCGCGCACACTGTCTTCACGAATCGCCTGGTCGGGATCATTGAACAACACATACAGAAGGGCCTCGACGGATTCGGATGCCTTCACCTTGCCCAAGGCTTCGACCGCGTGCAGCCGAACCAGCCATTCCGGGTGCCTCACCGATTCGAGCAGCGCCGGCAAGGCCGCGGCTCCGATCCTCGCCAGAGCCTGGGAAGCCTCGATCCGGACCGCCTTGACCTTATCCTGAAGCAGCGGCACCAGCGCCTCGATCGCTTGGGAGGCTCCGATCCGGCCCAACGCCTTCGCGCTATGCATCCGCAGCACCCAGTTGGGACTCGTGAGCACCGCGATCAGCGCCGACGTCGCCCGCGCATCGCCGATCGTCGCCAGAATGCCGGCGGCCGCTTCCTGCACCTCGCCGTCGGCTTCCGCGAGACGGGACAATAGCGGCACCACGGCCGCGTCTCCGATGAGCGTCAGCGCGTCCGCCGCCGCCTGCCGGACCGCGCGATCTTCGTCGCGCAACAATGATAGGAGCGGACCCACCGCCCGCGAATCCCGCAACGTCCCGAGCGCCTGCGCCGCCTCCTCGCGTACGGCCCAGTCCTCATCGCGAAGGGCGGCAATCTGTTCGGCTACGGTATCGCTCGGCACGGTGGCGGCTCCGGACCAACCTCGAATGTTTCGTCTGCCTGGCTCATAAGCCGTGCTGTCTCCTGATGAGGATGCCCATGAAGGTGACGCCCAGCGTGCTACGTGACGTTTCGGGGAATATAGTCGCCGGAGGGCCCGAATCGACCGGTTTCTCCGAGCGGCCGGTCCACCCGTTGATTGTCCGTGAGGCTGGAGTCGACTTCCGCTTCCTCCGCCGGCGGCGTCCACCCAAGCTGCTCCAAGGTGTCCAGCACCAGCTTTCTGAGCGCGTCCGCCGCGCTCAGACGGGCCGTCGCAAACGACCAGACCCGTTCGCCATCCGATCCCACATCGGACGCTTTGGGATCGTGCAAAAATGAGATCAGGGGTTCGATCGCCGTATCGCCGATCACAACCAAGGCCGCCGCCGCCTTTTCCCGCAAGACCCCGTCCTTCAACAGCATGATCAGGTCGGGGATCACGCGCGGATCGCGGAAATGGCCGAGCGCCGTGGCCGCCGCCTCTTTGATGAAGGCTTCCTCGCTGACGATGCACCCCGGCGTCGGCGTACCCTCCTGTTTGATGCCCTTGCCCTTCAAGGCATCGAGCACCGGCGGCAAAGCGCGCGGATCGCCGATCATGCCGAGCGACGCAATGGCGTGCCGCTTGACCGCCCCATCCTTCATGGCCTCGATCAACGGATCGATCGCCCGCGGATCCCCGATCATGCCGAGCGCGATCGTGGCGTCCTCCCGCACCGCGCGATCCGGATCTTTCAGGGCGGCGCAGAGGACGTCCACGACTTTGTCGTCCCGCACCCAACTGCGCCCGATTTGATAGTCCGTCGTCATGCCGCCGAGCGCCCGCGCGGCATGGCAGCGAACGACGAAATCCTTGTCTTTCATGCTCTCGATCAACGGATCGACCGACGGCCGTCCAATCGTCACGAGCGCCGTCCCGGCCGTTTCACGGACAATCTTCGAGGAATCCCGGAACAGCTTGATCAACGCCGGCACGGCCTTGGGATCGCCGATCTTCCCAAGCGCCTCGGCCGCCGCGCTCTTGACGGCTCCGTCGCGGTCCCGGCAGGCCAGGATCAAGCCATCGACGGCGCGCGCATCCTTGATCTCGCCCAAGGCCTTGGCGGCGTGCTCTCGGACCCTCCAGCGCTCGTCCTTCAAGCAGGCCATTAGCCGCTCGACCGCCGACGCTCCCATGCCGGCCGCCGCCCGGACGGCCTCGTCGCGCGTCTCCATGATCGGATCGTTGAACAGCTTGACGAGCGCCTCCAGCGCCTTGGCGCCGCCGATCCGGCCCAACCCCTTGGCGAGAGAGGCCCGCACGGACCAGAACTCGTCTTCGCAGGCCTGAATCAACGCATCCAGCGTGTTAGGATCGGCGCGTTCCGCGAGGGCTTTCGCCGCCTCCTCCCGCGTGGCATCATCGACGTCTTCCAATGCTTCCAGCAAATCTTCGACCGCCTGTGTCATGATTCCCTCTCGCGGCTCTCGCGATCAGTATTCATAATCGCGCTGCCCCCCATACGGCTGCATACGTTTGCACTTCACCAGAAGCGTCCGGGTTCCGCGCCCGCTCACGCACTGATCGTACTTCTTCTCGAATTCAAGGGTCCCGTCCTGCGTGACCGTAAACTGAAAACTGAACGTGAAGGTCGCGAACGAATAGGTGCCCGGCTTCAACCGAAGCTCCGTGACCTCCGCCGTGCGCAACGCATCCGTACTTTCCGGATCCAACGTCCAAATGGCCGGCGTCAGGCCCGGAATCTGCCACAAGGAGGGCGGCTCAAGCTTGGTGGCGTCGATGGTGATGGGGAATTCTTTTGCAGCGGAGGCCCCCAAAACCGTCGTGGCAGGCAGCACCAGCCCCACGACAATCGCCGCGAGCACCGTTCCCCAGACGGTCACATGTGACGCCGGCCGGACCGCCGCATCAGCCGGCCGCAGGCCTCCCGTTCGCATCGTCCTTCCAGATTTGTTCTTAATGGGCATGACGTTCCGCCCCCGAGGTTCGACCGGTCTCGCTCGATCCGCCCGATCCGTTGGTAAAGACTTCGTTAATCACGCGACTTTGCCACTCCGTGTGCGTTTCGGTATCCAGGCCCAACGCCCGCATGACCGTGGCCCCCGTATCGATCAGAGACACGGGTTGCGCGATCACATGCCCCCGTTTGACTCCGGCGCCCGATGCCAACCACAGAATGTGGGGAGGCTTGGCGCCTGCCGGAGCCACCGCCGGCTCCGCATCTCCGAAATGGTCGGCTCCCGGGGGGCTGATCGACGTGACGAACACGGTCGTCTCCTTCGACAGCCCCAGTTCATCATAGATGGCCAGCACATCCCCCATCGCGCGATCAATGGTGTTCAAGGCCTCGCGATAGCTCTTCGAGGTCCACCCCTCGGCCGCGCCGGCCCGGCCGGCATCGGGCAGGTGCACGATCAACAGGTGCGGCAGAGACGGAATGGCATGGCCGTAGCCGTGCCCGCTGGTGGCCTTTTTGAAATACTGGCGGATATAGGACACCACGGTCGTCGCATTGCATTCGGGACGAAGCGCCCCGCAGATCTGGTGGTCGATATAGGGTTCCGGCTTGGCCAATTGATAGAGGGACTCGTCCATGTAGAAGATGGTCGTATCGCGCCCCCCGCTCAAATCCAGATAGTCGAACATCGTCGGCGGCCGTGGATAGCCCCTGGCAAAATCAAAACTGTTCCACGTAATCCCGTGACGTTCCACCGGCAGACCCGTAATGAGGGACGCCATGGTCGGGAGCCGCAAGGGGGGATTCACCGCCGCCGCGCCCCAGGTCACAGACCCTGTTTTGATCAGGCGGCTCAAAACCGGCATGGCCGCAGCCTTGAGCGAGTCCTGGCCGACGCCTTCCAGCACGAACAGGATGGCCTGTTGCGCAGCCGATTGACCTTTACCCGCCGCCTCCGGAAGGGGCGGAATCCCCGTGGACGCAGCCAGGGCGCCGGCTGCGCCGTCTATAAGAAGGCACCAGACGAAAACCAGAATACAGAGCCCGCCTCTTCGTCGATGTCGAGTGATCATAAGTTCCCACTCCCCTACTACACGCTGGACCAATGATTCCTGGATGAGCCGAGTACCTTACCACGCGGTTTTTGACGGTGACAAGATCGGCGCCCGGCGGTCCGCCCGCGTCTTCGCAGTCGTTCTTTTAGCCCCTTTCAGTCCGTCATGCAGCCGTCATTCTTGGCCCCCTGCCGCATCACTACCGCCATCCTACTCGTTTGGCCCGGCCGCATGCCAGCCAGGGTTTCCTATTTTCGTCCCGGTATGGAATCGTGTATAGTGACCTCATTATGGTTTCAGATCTCATCGCCCACGAGCTGGCCCAGCCGTATCCCGCCTTTGTTCGCCTCATCGGGGTGAAAGTCAGGAATCGCGGGGAGGTCAAGAAACTCAATGCGGGGTCGGTGGCCGCCGGTCCGGGAGATCCTGTCATTCTGGAGCATGATGGAGAGTTGACCTATGGGATCGTCCATACCGACCCCTATACGGTTCCGTTCAGTCCTCCCATGAGGGTGATGAAATCGGTGCTCCGCGTCCCGACCGTAGAGGAGTTGGCGGTCATTCGCCGGCAGCCTTCCCTCTCCCGCGAGGGGATCGCCTTCTGCCGGGAGCAGACGGCGGCGCTCGGGTTGCGGATGAAAATGGTCGAGGTCTATGCCGCATTGGACCGGCGGCAGATCACGTTCGTCTATACGGCGGACGACCGGATCGACTTTCGTGAACTGGTCCGTATTCTGGCCCGGCGGTTCCATTCCCGCATCGAGATGCGACAGATCGGCGCGCGAGAGGAGGCCAAACGCCTCGGCGGCGTGGACACCTGCGGGCTGGTGCTCTGTTGCGCCAGCTTCCTCACGGACTTTCAGCCGGTCAGCATCAAGCAGGCGAGAAAGCTGGGCGTGCCGGTCGATGATCCCAAGCTCCTGGGGGTCTGCGGCCGCCTCAAATGCTGCTTGATGTTTGAAGCGATGGAAGCGAACAGCCTCACAATCCAACCAAGCCGGCTCATTTCACCCTCGCCATCCTCCCCTGTGTCTGCTTAATCCTTCGGCTCGGCTCCCTATCTTTATCCGGATCCAATCGGTCGGGAGTACCTTGTGGTCATCATCCGGCCCGGCCTTGGCCGCCGCCCCTGGGAGGGAACGGCGGGAGATGGGGCCGCACGTCGCCCACACATCGCAGCCGTCTGTGATAGGCTAACAGCAGAGCGGACCCCTGCTGAGAAGACCCCGTCAAAAAGGAGCCGTCCGTGACACAGGAGGGGCTGGTCGTTCGGCGGCCAATCGGAGAGGGGTCCTTATGCGGCCTCCTGTTCGGGCTCTTCTGGGTCTGCCTCCTTTCTTCACCGGCCGACGCCGAGATCAGAACGCTGACGGCCGAGGGCGAACATATCCTTGGAGAACACGACACCAAGGAAGAGGCGGTCCGCCTCGCGTCCGAAGCAGCCAAACGGAGCGCGCTGGAACAGGTGGCGCTCTACCTTGAGAGCGTCACCGTCGTCACGAACTTCAACATCAGCCGGGATGAGATCCGCACCTACACCGCCGGGGTGATCAACATCCTCGATCAACAGGTCTCGACTCGTCTCGACAACAATGCGGTGGTGTTCCATGTCGAGGTGGTTGCGCAGGTCGATACGGACGAAGTCGCGGAGGCCATCAAAAAACTCCGCGAGAACGAAGAGGCGAGGCAGCAGTTGGTGGCGCTGAAGGCCGAAGTCGATCAGCTTCAACAGGCTCTCGATGAGGCGAACCAGGCCTTGGCTGCCGCCTCCACGCAAGATCAGGTGGAGGAAGCCAGCCGCCAACGGGCCGACCTGCTCAACCAGGTTCAGTCCAACGCGCTGGTCCATCAAGCCTGGACGGAATGGGTGATCGCGGGGCCGTACCTCTGGCCGCCCCTGTCTCCCTGGTCCGGGCCTGGATTGGTCTACGGATTGCTCGCTCAGGCCGGCCGGCTCTATCCCAACAGCCCCTATGTCCCGATCGCACAACAGGCGGTGGCCGCTCAGAGCGGCATTCCCGTTCCTCCTGTCCCGCCCGCTCCACCGGCTCCCCACGCTCCTCCGCCGCCATCCGGCGCCGTCCAATCGATTCCGGTTGTCCCCTCGACGGTCTCGCCGACGGTGGGAGGTCCGATCGTATCCGTGCCTTCCGCCTCCAATCGAAGCCTGCACCGCCTGCAAACCACATTTCCCCATGTGAGCCCGAGGCCGCTGTCGCCACATCCCGATCCGGGCGCGCAGGCTGTGGCTCCGACCGGCAAGCCAGACTCCCCCCGCCAACTTCGACAGTATTTGATCCAGCCCGGCATCGCCCAGCCTCCTTCCGTGGTCCGGCCGCCGGTGGCTGCCAGTCCCTCGGTGGCGCCTTCGCGGCCGCCAGTCCTCCATCAACCTCCTCCTTCCGGCCAGCCGGTGAATCCTGCTGCACCCTCCGTCCATGTTCCACGAGCGCCGAACGGTGCATCGCAAGCCTCGCCTCCTACGCCAGGGCGGGGACTCTCTCAACTGCAACGTGCGTTTCCCGGCGTCGCTCCAGGCGGTAGAGCCCATTCGGGCGGGGGAAAAATTAGCGGGGGCGGAGGTAAGTAACCATGGCCGCGATCTTCACCATTATTTCCAGTCTGATCTTTACGATGCTTTGGGCGCCGGTCTCCTCCACCGCCGATGTCGGCGACGGCTCCGCTGCCGTCCGTCAGCGAGCGGACCAGGCCTTCGAGCGTCTGCACCAGCTCGCTGGAAACCAACAGACCGGAGCCGCTGTGTCCCGCCAGGAGCGCTCGCTGCCGCTCGACCCTACTTCCTATTCCCCGGACTCATATCTGATCGGAACCGGCCATGGCGATCTGGCGAAAGGCCGCATTACCTGCCAACGGGTCGCCGAATTGTCGGCGCGCACCGACCTGGCCAAACAGATCCGTGTGCTGGTCAAAGAGCACGCCATTGATCGAGTGCGCGAGCGCACCGGCCACAACAGCGAGCAGGACATCGAAATCCTCCGCGAGGAACTCGTCCAGGAATATCTCCAAGGCGTGAAGATCATTGACCGGCGATTCGACGAGGCCAACGGCACCTGTTCCAGCACCGCCGTCATGCCCAAGCAGGCTGTTGCCCCCGGCCTTCAGCGCAAATCCTCAGAACCCCCGCCACACCCGGCACGATAGGTTGGTCGGTCTCATGTCTTCCCGCCCCTCGTTGCACTGGAGGTTCGGTTTCGGGTAAGTACATCCCGCCATGCCGCTCGACAACAACTTCCAACATGCGGAGTACAGCCGGGCCGAGCCGAAGGACCGGCTGATCTACCGGGAGCTGCCTTCCGATCCAGCTCCCGATTCCCCGGCCTGGTCGGATGCCATGGCCCTATCCGGGAGGCAACTGGCTCGGAACGGCGTTCGGCTGGTGATGCTGCTGCACGGGTCTCTGCTAGGCTCCGATCTCTTCGGCATGCAACGGCTTGATGAGGTCGGCGGACTCAAGCGTGGCTATTCGCGGGGCATCTCCGGTTTGGATGCGCTGCTGGCCCTGATGCGGGAATCGACGAATGGCCTGGCCGGCCCGCCCGGCTGGCCCCGTCCGCCGTACCGAAACGACGCGGCCACGAAACAGATGCTGGACGAGACCTTGGGTGACGCGGGAAACGTGACGGAACATGCGCTGCAACTCTTTCGGAAAGCTCTCAACCGGGACCTCCCCAAACCGATCGCCTGCGAACGGTACCTCTGGTCCTGCGAGCACCACCATCTGGGACGGGCGCAGGCGGCCTGTCGCTTGCTGGATGATCTGCACCGGTGGACGGAGGACCTCAGGCTCGGACCAGGCGATCGCATTCTGGTCCAGGCCCACGGGCAGGCCGGCCTCTTGCTCGCCCTTGCGTCGAATCTCCTCGCCCCGGAGAAACTGTCCGGCTACCTGCGCTTCTTCTCGATCTTGAACGACGCGGCCGGACAGAACCCCTCCGGCTCGGTCGGCCAGAAATTGCTGGGAACGCTGGACCGGCGGTTGCGGGAGAAGACGATCTTGAACGGAGCCGCCCTCGACGTGGTGACGTTCGGCACGCCGGTGCGATACGGCTGGGACCCAGCCGGAATCGGCAAACTGTTGCATATCGTGAACCAGCGAATGCTCCGGATCGACGGCAAGACCTGGCTGGCGAAAACGGAACTGCCGCAGATCACGATGGAACTGCCTATCGCCTGGGGCGGAGATTACGTGCAGCAACTGGCCGTCGCCGGCACGGACGCCACGCCCGTTTCGACCGAGGCCCAAGCCGCAAACAAGGCCTTATGGGAGTTGCTGGAACCCTGGGACGGATTCGAACGGTGGTTGGAATGCGCCCGTCGGTCCGTACGCTGCCACAACGACGGGCTCTGCCTCTTGGCGGACTACAAGGATTCGACCGGCTCAACCCAAGCGCGCGACCACTACTACGGCCATGCCGCCTACACCCGCCTGAACGCGATGCTGTTCAACACCTCCGAGATCGCGGCCGCCTTATACCCATAGGCTGCCGGTGGTTCCTTGTCTTTTGCCCTTCAGGGGCGGCCAGTGGCCGCGGTTCCCGTCGTACGGTGCTTGGTCAGCGAGACCAGGTCGTCCAGAAATCCTTGCACCTCCTGGTCGGTGGGCCTTCGTTCGACGACCACCAACGATCCGTGATTCGAGGCCAGAAAATTCTTCACGGCCACGGCGCGCTGCTCGGGCGTCGCCGGCTCCGGAACGATCGCGATTTTCACCTGCCAGGACGAGAGCACCCAATATTTCGGCTTGGGATCCGTTTCCTGCACATAGAAATGGCCGGACGCATCCTGGAGCGCGCGAATGTGCTCGTCCTTGAGCACCTCTTGCCCGCTTCCCGCGTCAAAATAACGGGAATTCAGCACCGCATCGGCCCCGGTCAGCAGGCCCCGGACAACCAACAGCTCCTGGCCGAGAATCGCCTGTAAACAAGCCTCGTTGCGAAACGCCTGCTTCAATTCGTCCGCGGAAACAACTACCTGGGAGGTATCCGCCAAGACAGGCATGGCGGTCGCCGACTGGGTTACCGCCAGATTGATCCGGGGAATCTTCTGCATGGCCGTTTTGAGAAACGGCGGCAAGCTCTCCTCGAGCAGTTTGAATCGAGGAGGGGGCCCGGAGGACCAGAGTTCGGCCACTTCCTTCGGCTCCGGCAACCGGTCCATGGGGACCAGGCAGGCCGGGTGAAGCGGACGAGGGTGCCCTTTCTTGAATACAGCGCCTGGACGGGAAGGCTCGGCGAACGACGGAATCGCCACCAGCCGCGAATACTGTGCGGCGAGCCCCAGATCCCGCTCCAACGCCTCCAAATAACGCTGCTTGGCTTCCGCATAGCTCGCCCGCACCGGCGCCCTTGCCTGCCCGGCGCAGCCGGCGCAGGCTAGAACCAGCGCGATGAGGATCAGCCAGCGACTCCGAGGCAGCAGGTGTGACCGGTGGAAAGGAACACCTTCATCCAACTCGTTCATGAAGCAGTTTTCAATTCAGTCTCAACCCAACTTGACCCAGCTCGTCGGCCATCGGCCCACGGTCCAGTCCCCAGCCTACTGCGAAGTCCGCCAAAGCTCAAGGGAACCGAAGTTCACAGCCTGGCGCAAGGTCGGCTGGAGCGGCCTCATTTCTTGAAGATCAGCCTTGGAGAAGTCAGGTCGCCGAAACCCACCGCGACCAGTTCCCACCCGGCGGCGCCATACTCGTTCAAAACCGTCTGCATGTTCTGAATGTCCGTGGTGGCTTCCACGATCTTATACTGGAATTTCCGCGGTTCCTGCGCCCCGGCCTGGAACCAGCGCCCGCCCAGCATCAGGGCCAGCGCAAAACCGAGCAAGGCCAGTCCGAATGATAAGGATGTGCTGCGAAGGAGCGTCATAGGTCGCCTCCAACTCTGGTGCCGAAATGATCACGAAATGATCAATAGTGGCGCAAGACTCCGTCCGGAGTTCAATACGGCATCTCGTCGTCGTCCAGGCCGAAATGGTGCCCGATCTCATGGACCACCGTGTCGCGCACTTCCTGGACCACTTCTTTTTTGGTGCGGCACAGCCGCAGAATCGGCCCCCGATAGATGGAGATGTGCGCCGGGAGTTGTCCGCCCGCCTGGAAAAACGATTCCTTATCGATCGAAACGCCCTGATACAGCCCCAGGAGGTCATCCTCGCTTTCCAGTTCCAACTCGTCGAGCACCTCCGGCGACGGCTCCTCTTCCACTACGACGGCTACGTTGGCCAAATGCCGGGCATAGGGCTCGGGCACGCTGTCAAGCGCCTCCTGGACCAGAGCCTGAAACTCGGCCTCCGAAACGGACAAAGTTCGCAATCGCCGTGACATGATTGGCTGGTGAATAATCGATTCACCCCTCCGATCAATCCCCGTATTAAGCGGCGTCTGTCATCTGCGAGGCAGTTGGTGTGGGCTTCACTGCGCGCATCCAACGAAGGCCCTCTATGGCTGCGGGTTGTGCGAGCAGATTTATGACTACTCCCTCCAAGCTCGCTCGTGGTCCTTTTTCTCCGGGAGGACGCTCATGCTGGTCCCGCTGCGGCCGTCACCTCCCGTTGCATGTGGGAAAGCGCAATGGGTAGGCCGGCACTCCCCTTATATTTCTCTTCCAGTGATTTCTTCTCTTCTGGCAGGCAACTGGTGGGGTCTCCACTGCGCGCATGGAGGGAGCACCTTCTGAGTGTGCGGCCTCTGCGAGCACAGAGACCCTACCAGTTGCCTTGCCTCCTCTTCGTACGCGCGTTCCGGGAGCACAGGACCAGTATGGGCGTCCTTCCACTCTTTTGCCTGGAGCCACAGTGGGTCCAAGGATCGTCTTAAGCTGGCTGGTCCCCTCTACGGATGCGCCGCCCGCCAATTGTTCCCCACCCCTAAATCCACCTTCAGCGGCACCGACAGGCCCAGCTTCTCCCCCGTCGCCTCCATTTCCGACCGGACAAGCTGTTTCGCCCGTTCCACCTCGTCTTCCGGAGTCTCGAACACCAATTCATCATGCACCTGCAAGATCATCTTGGTCTGAGGCAGTTCGTCGCGAAGCCGCCGGTGCACATGGATCATCGCCAGCTTGATGAGGTCCGCGGCCGAGCCTTGAATGGGACTGTTCACTGCCATGCGCTCGCCGAAGCCGCGCTGGACCGGGTCGGCACTGGCGATCTCCGGAATGGGCCGCCTGCGCCCGAGAATCGTGGTCGTGTAGCCCCGTTCGCGCGCCTGGTCGATCGTCCGATCGAGGAAGGCTTTCACCGCCGCATAGCGCTCGAAATAGGCGTCGATATATTTCTTGGCCTCGGCCTGGGTGGTCCCCAGATTCTGGGACAACCCATAGGGGCTGATGCCGTAGAGAATCCCGAAGACCACCGTCTTGGCGGCGCGGCGCATCTCCTTCGTGATGCGGTCCGGCGGAAGGTTGAATATCTCCACGGCGGTGGCCATGTGAATGTCCTCGCCCCGCTCAAAGACCTTGATCAGCTTTTCGTCCTGCGAGAGGTGCGCGAGAATTCGCGGCTCGATCTGGCTGTAATCCGCCGACAGCAGCAGATGTCCCGGCGGCGGCACGAAGGCCTCGCGGATGCGCAGGCCGTATTCTCCCTTGACGGGAATGTTCTGAAGATTGGGATCGGCGGAGGACAGGCGGCCGGTCGCGGCCACTGTCTGGTTCAGCGACGTATGCAGGCGTCCCGTTTCCGGATTGACCAGGTTCGGCAGCGCTTCCACATAGGTCGATTTGAGCTTGCTCAGGCTGCGGTAGTTGAGAATCTGGGCCGGCAGCTCATGCTGCGACGCCAACTGCGTGAGCGTGTCTTCATCGGTGGAATACCCGGTCTTCGTCTTGCGGACCGGCTTGAGGCCCAATTTCTCGAACAGCACGGCGGCCAACTGTTTCGGCGAATTGATGTTGAAGGCGCCGCCCGCAATGGACGCGATCTGTCCCATCATCCGGTCCAATTCGCGCTCCAGCTCCTTGTTCAATTCCTCCAAGGCCGAGACGTCGAGCAGGAAGCCCTGCCGCTCGATCTCGGCCAGCACCGGCACGAGCGGCATCTCCACCTCCTCGAATAGCCACAGCATGCCCTGGGCTTCCAAACCTTCCCTCAGGACCGGCACGAGCCGCTGGACGACGGTTGCGGCTTCGCCGGCCTGATGAGCCCCGGGCGGAGGCTGGACCGTAAAGAGATCGACCGGCGGTTCGGCCGGCCCGCCCATGCGGACCCCGCGAAGCTGATAGCCCAGCGTATCGAGCGCCACGGTCTCCAGACTATGGCTGCGACGGTTGGGGTTCAGCAGATAGGCTGCGATCATCGTATCGAACAGGGGGCTCGCAAGATCGATCCCCTCCCGTTTGAGCGCCAGCCACACGGGCTTGAGATCATGAGCCGCCTTCAGCACGGCCTGATCGCTCAACAGGTCTTTCAACAGCGGATCGAACCCGGAGCCCGGCCCCTCTACATAATAGACTGGATCGGCATCCGGTCCGCTCAGGGCCAGGCCCAACACATCCGCGCGGACCGGCACCTGTTCGCTCAGCACACAGGCCAGCACGAGAGAACCGGTCTGCCTGATCCGGTCCGCGAACCGCTGCAGGTCCGGCCGATCGTGGAGCAGCGACAGCCCTTCGCCCAGCGCCTCAGTCTCAGCCGGTGTCACCTGGAGCGTGCGCAAGAGACTATGAAATTCCAGTTCGCGGAGGAGCGGAGCGAGTTGGTCAGACTCCAGCGGCTTGACCCGATAGTCCTCCGCGTGAAACTCGATCGGCGCATCCACGTGGATCGTCGCCAACTTCCGGCTGAGCCTGGCCATCTCGGCTTGCTCCGTCAGCAACGTCTTCGTTTTGGGCGGCTTCACCTCGTCCAGCCGGGCCAGCATCCCCTCGATCGTGCCAAACTCCGCGATGAGCTTGGCCGCCGTCTTCTCGCCGATGCCCTTGACCCCCGGGATATTGTCCGTCGCATCCCCGACCAGTCCCATGACCTCGACCACGCGCCCCGGCTCGACCCCGAACCGCTCGCGACAATCCGCCTCGTCAAACCATCGTTCTTTGACCGGGTCGTAGATGCGCACGGCCGGCGTCAGCAGTTGAAACATGTCCTTGTCGCTCGTCACGATCGCCACGTCGTACCCGGCCTGCTCCGCCTGCCGCGCCAACGAACCGATGAGGTCGTCGGCCTCATACCCCTGCAGGCGCACGACCGGAATCCGGAAGGCTTCCACCACCTTGTGAATGTACGGAATCTGCGCCTGCATCCCGTCCGGCATCGGCGGCCGCTGGGCCTTGTACGCCTTGAATTCCTCGTGCCGGTGGGTGGGTCCTTTCTCGTCGAACACGATCGCGAGGCCCTGCGGCTGATGCTCGCGCAGGATCTTGGTGAGCATGGTCGTGAACCCATAAATGGCGTTGGTCTGGAGACCCTTGGAGTTGGTCAGGGCCGGCAGGGCATAGAACGCCCGATAGATATAGGCGCTCCCGTCGATCAGATAGAGGAGCGGGCGCTCGGCGCCTTGAGATGTTAAGTCGGCGGCCATATCAGATCGATTCCTTCATGCCGTCGTTCAGCGGGGCTTGATCACCAGCGGAGGCGTGCCGAACTTCTCCCGCATCTTGTTGATCGTGGACAGCACCGTTGGCTGACCGATCAACTTTCGCTCGAGCTCCCGCTTGCCAGGAAAATCCATCAGTGAAATGCCGATCAGCATGGTGAGCAGCCCCTGGCCCGGCAGGAACAGCATGGCAAACCCGGCGAGCAAGAAGATCGCCCCAAGGATGTTCTTGATCAGGTGGCCGAGCATGCGCAACACAGGATGGTGGTTGCGCATCCATGAATGGGGATAGTCCGAATCGAAATAGTTCGACGGCAACCGGACCAGAATCAACGGAATGGCGATCAGGGTTCCGACGAAGAGGACCACGGAGGAGAACGCCAGCCAGAGCAACGTCTGGCCGGAGACATAGGACTGCACGGTGGAAAGAAAGGAGTCCATAAGCGGAACGGGCATCGTAGCATGCAGCCTCGGCAGACAACAACGAGCGAAGGACCCGCAGGGTTCCGGTCGCACGGCGGAGATCAGTTCCGGGATTGACTCCGCCGTTTGCGGCTACGCCTGTCCGCGTTCCGGCCGCGCGCGGGTTTACGTCCTCGAAAGTCTCGGGCTATAATGGCCCGGTATCCGGTTCGTCCGCTTCGATGGTGAGGCATACTCATGCGCCGTCTGTCTCTCGACTGTATTGATCGGGTGGTCCGGTGCGGGCTGCTCGTCGTGGCCCTCTCGCCATTCATGCCGGTGCCGGCGACAGTGCAGGCCGGATCGGACAGCGAGGTCGAGGTCGAGGTCAACAAAAAAGGACTCGGCAAGGAAGCCGTGCTTCGAAAAGGCCCGCACGAATGGTACATTCTGGTCGAAGTCACGCCGGACAACACGGTGGTCCTGCGACAGGAAAAAAATCTCGACACCTACGTGCTCGATGACAGCGAGACTCACGACCGGTCGTTTACCCCCTCCGAGGTCGACGCCGTCATCGAGGAGTTCGTCAGCAGCGCCAAAGTCCAAGCCGCGAAGTACCAGTGATGTCCGGCACCACCCGTCCAGCCAAGCCGCGTTTCGTGATCTTCGCGCACAACGCCACCTACGACAAATTGCATCAGGTGGCGACGTTGGGCCTGACGGCCGCCGCCATGGGCAAGGAGGTCCTTGTCATCCTCTTGTTCTGGACGATCAAGAAACTGGCCGACGGCCGGTTGGATGAAGTGGATTTTCCGCCCGAATACGCCTCGGCTGGAGATGAAGTGCGCCGGCTGCTGAAGGAAAAGAAGGTGCCGACGATTTCGGAGATGTTTCAGGAAGCCAAAGCGGTGGGATCATTGAGGCTGATCGCCTGCAGCGCCGGCCTGGAATACATGGGCGTCGATGCCGCGCGCGTCGCGAAGAACGTCGATGAGGTCATGGGCTTGCCGTCGATTCTTTCCCTTACCGCCCACGCGGAAACCAAGCTCTTTATTTAGTAGTCGCTCGCCGTTCCCTCCGCGTCGCCCGCCCGCATCACGGTTCCGGGTTCAGCGCGATCTCGTGACGCCGATCCGATCACAGTAGTCCGAGACCTTGCATCGGCTGCACCAGGGCGAGACCGGTTGACACAGGTGCTGGCCGAAGGGCACGAGCAGATCGTTGTAGGTGATCCAATAACGCTTGGGCAGCTTGGCTCGCAGGGCCTCCTCCGATTCCTCGGGAGTCCTGGTCTTGATGTAGCCCCACCGGTTGCTGATGCGATGCACGTGGATATCCACGCAGATGCCCGGCTTCCGATAGCCGACCGTTACGACCAGGTTCGCCGTTTTTCGCCCCACGCCGGGCAGAGTCAACAGTTCGTCGATATCGTCCGGCACCCGTCCGCCATAGCGACCGAGCAGCGCGCGGCTGATGCCCAGCAGTTGCACGGCCTTGTTGCGGTAGAATCCGACGGGATAGATGGCCCGCTCGATGCGGGCCGGCGTCAGCTTGAGCATGGCGGCCGGCGTGTCAGCCAGCGCGAAGAGCCGCCCGCTGGCCTCGGCTGTCGTGAGATCCTTCGTGCGGAGACTCAGGACCGTCGCGATGAGAATCCGAAAAGGGTCCTGCGACGAGTCCTTTGCGACGACCCCGACCACGGGGTCCGGCCATTGGCGGACTTCACGCCGCAGCGTCCGCAACACCGGATGAATGTCTGCGTCACGCATCGGCGGTTGAAGCAATGCCTGTTGCCGATGACTTAGTTGCGGGTGACCCGACCGACGCCGTGATGCCGGCAGCCGAATGGGATCGCGAGGAATGCGGCAGGGACCGAAGGGTTAGTCGGCTCGATGCTTCGACAGCCACTTTTGGCGTCGCCGCTGAGCTTCCCGCTGCTTGGCCTTCTTGCGGACGCTGGGCTTCTCGTAGAAGCGCCGCCGCTTCAGTTCGCGGAACAACCCTTCGCCGGCGAGTTTCTTCTTCGCAACCTTGAGAGCTTTCTCGACGTTGTTGTTGAAGACTTTGATTTCCATGATTCCTATATGTCTTGGGGTGATGGACGAAAACGAGGCGGTAGTCTACCACAGCCCCCCAGGCCCCTCAAGGCACCTTTCCATTTGTTTCAGCTCATGCAGCATTTTGTCTTTAACTCTATGATTTGATTGACGTTTACAGTTCTCGAGCACGACCGATCGAAGGCCCAGGAAGGCAGCACGGGCCAGCTCGCGAGCGACGAAAACGTCGGGGCTCAGCGCGGTATCCCGGCTCGACTCCACTTCGGGCAGGAGACGCCGGACCTCGGCAACCAAACCGGCCATGGCTAAGGGAATCTCGGTCGCCTGTTCAAGGGCCTCCGAGAAGACGGGCGCTTCCTCTGGATCCTGCTTCAACCGGCGAGCCGATTCCAACACCTTGGCGTAGGCCGGAGCGTCGCGTTGCGCAACGTCCCATAATCTCGTCCCGAGATCCGCCAGGCGGGACGCCGAGCCGGATGGAGTCGACTTTCGTTTTTCCTGGATGGCCAACACCTTCGCGCCGAGCTGGGCCGAAAGCGCGCCCGCCAGGCCGGCGGCCAGCGCGCCGGCCGTCAGGTTGCCGGCCTCGCCAAGGGTATGCAACAAGTCGGCGACGTTGCCGAATGCAGCCTCCGGCCGCTCGTCGCGTTTCGAGGTGTCCGCCGGCTGCGTCTGGCCGCGCCGGAGCGCCTGCTCCAGTTCGATCTCCAGGATGTGGCGCTCCGAAAGCACCTCCAATCCAAGCGCCTGCTGCGCCGTTGCCAGTATTCCCTGGAGCGGGACCAGTCCGATCAGTTCCGATCCCGCCAGACGAACGCCGGCATGTGCCGCTTCCCGGACAACGGCCGCGTAGGCGTGATGAATCGGTGTGCGACCGAGATCCGTCAGATTCATCGACACCTGGACGAGCCGGCGGCTGGGCAGCGGCACACCGATCGCTTTCACGCCGGGCAGCCCCCCGCTGGATTCCCTGACCCGCCGTGCAATGGCCTTGGCCACCGCCAGATCCTCGCTCGCCACGTTCACGTTGAAGGCCACAAGAAACGGTCTGGCCCCGACCACCGTAGCCCCGGCCGTCGGATGGAGCCTCGCAGGTCCATAGTCGGGATGCCAGGCTGGGTCCTCCGCCATCCGCTTCGCCAAAGCCTCCACCCCACCCCGCCTGATCGCTTCGAGCCGGCGCCGGACCGGCTGCCTTGCCGATTGCTCATACAGAAACACGGGGATTCCAAGTTCCTCTCCGATGCGACACGCCACCCGGCTCGCAAGGTCCATACAATCGGCCATGGTCATCCCTCGCACCGGCACGAAGGGCATTACATCGGTTGCTCCGACTCTGGGATGCACGCCCTGATGCCGCCGCAGATCGATTCGCTCGGTTGCGATTCGGCAGGCCTGAAAGGCCGCTTCTGCGACGGCCTCAGGAGGCCCGGCCAAGGTCAGGACGGACCGGTGATGGTCCGGATCGCTCGTGCGGTCGAGCAGGACCACCTGCGGAACCGCCTGCACCGCCTCCGACAGCGCCTGGATCACCGAGGAATCTCGCCCCTCGCTGAAGTTCGGCACACATTCAACAATCGGATCAGTCATAGGCCCTTCTGGCCGAGGCTCATTCTGCCTCATTGAGGTGGGACGGAACATGGAGCGCGGGCGGAAGGAACACAGGCGGGAGAAAGGAGAGAACGGACTTACTTCGTTTTCTTCACGTAGGCCTTGTAGACGCGCTTGGCCTGCTGCTCTTCTTCCTCCAGCCCCACCATCTGGTGGCCGGTCGTCTGGCACCAGGCCGGCATATCCTTCTTGATGCCCTCATCATCGGATAGCACCTCCAAGACCTGCCCCATAGACAGTTCCTTGATCTTCTTCGAGGTCATGATGATCGGCATCGGGCAGAAGTACCCGAGGGTATCCAGTTTCACATCGGCTTGCATCATAAGACTCCATGAGGCTGAGGTTCAGGTTGAGACTAAAGGTCTTGCGCCTCCGGCCTCAGCTTCACCTTGGCCTTCACCTCGCACTCCTCAGATAAAGAGATTCACGGCGCCTTGCCGCGCCTCGTTCAAGTACGTGCTCACGCCGGCCAACTGATCGACCCCGTCGATGAGCGTGTCTTTCGAGATACCCATCAACCCCATCGTCGTCGTGCAGGCGATAAACCGCACGTCAAGGTCCTTGGCGGTTTGCATCAGCTCCGGAATGCCGGGCATCCGGTTGTCTCGCATGACCTTCTGCATCATGCGCGCCCCCATCCCTCCGAAATTGAAACGCGACAGCGGCAACTGATGGGCGCCGCCCTTGTTCAACCAGCCGAACATCCGGCGAAGCCAATTCTTGGCGGTCGTCGAGGCGCCTGGCTTGCGGATCGCGTTGAGCCCCCAAAAGGTGAAAAACATCGTCACCGGCATCCCCATGGCCGCCGCGCCCGTGGCGATGATAAACGCCGCCATGACACGGTCCATGTCTCCGCTCAACACCACGATGGTGACGCGCTCCGGCTTCGTTTCCTGTAAATCGGCCAATGCCGCCGACGGTTCAACCTGTGTGAGATTCATCTGGCGACCTCCCGCGCCCTTCCCTCGACCGGCAGATGGCCGACCGAAGCGGCGCTGTGACGGAACAGCAATGACAGATTTTCACTATAGTCCCTGATTTTTTTCACTGTCAAGCAAGCTTCAGACGGCCCTGTCCACGGTCCAGCCTCTGGAAGACCAGGATCACGGCCGGATCACCGCCGGGACTCGGAACGACCGGCTCACGGGGGCGGTTCGTCATGAACCTTTGTCTCGGTCACCAGGCTGATGGCCCGCCTGATCTGGGGTCGCGTGCCCAAGAGCGTGAGCACATCCCCGGCTTGCAGCGCCGTCCGCCCGGACGGGTTCGATTCGGTCATGCCGCCCCTGGTCAACGCAATCACCGACGCGCCGGTTCTGGGCCGTATGGCCAGTTCACCCAGAGGCTTCCCCAAGACCGGGGAATCCTCGTCAATGCGGCAGGTCTCCACTTCCACATCGGTCAAGGTGCCGGCGCGGAGATGGTGCGCCATTTCCGGCATCTCGCTGCGGCGCAACAGCGAATAGCCTTCCCGCCGGATCTGCTCCGCCTTCTTCATGACATACTCCTGCGGCAGTTTGAACGTCCGCAGCACCAGCGCAAAAATCTCGATCGACGTTTCGAATTCTTCCGGCACGACGTCGTCCGCCCCCACCTCGTGCAGTTCCTGCAATTCGCGCAGATAGCGGGTGCGCACGATGATGTAGAGCTTGGGATTCAAGCTGCGCGCCACCTGCACGGCCCGGCGCGCCGCGAATGGGTCCGAATTCGCCACGACGAACACGCGGGCGTCGTGAATCCGGACATGGCGCAGCACGTTGGGATTGGTGCCGTCGCCGTAGTAAATCGGGACCCCGGCCCGCGACTCCCGACGCACGATGTCTCCGTCGAGGTCCAACGCCACGAAGGGAATCTCCGTCTCGCTCAGCACGCGGGCCAGATTTCGTCCGTTGAGGCCGTAGCCCAGGATGATCACATGGTCCCGCACCTTGATCTGTTCCCCGGTTTCCTGTTGCACGTGGCTGATCGTCCGCCCGGGCAGCAGGTGACGGAGCCGCTGCCAGGCTTCGAACCGCCGGGCGAGGTGCGGCGCCCACTGCATCAAGAAGGGCGTCAACACCATCGTGATCACCGAGGTGGCCAGAAACACCTGATAGGCGGTGCCGGACAGCAACCCGACGGTCTGGCCCTGCCCGGCCAGGATGAAGCTGAATTCCCCGACCTGGGCCAGCGCGACTCCGCTGAGGATCGCCGCGCGCGGCGGCTGCTTGGCCCCGATGACCGCTCCCATGCCGGCGAGAAATTTCACCAGAACGACCGCGAGCACGAGCCCCAAGACCAGGGCCGGGCTTGAGAGCAGCGACCGGACATCCATCAACATGCCGATCGAGACGAAAAACAGGCTGTTGAAACTGTCCCGGAACGGCAGCACCTCGGCCATCGCCTGATGGCTGTATTCGGACTCGGAGATCACCAGCCCGGCGATGAAGGCGCCCAGCGCCAACGACAGGCCCCCCAACGAGGTGAGCCAGGCGATCCCCAGGCAGAGGACGATCACGGTCAGCAGGAACAATTCCCGGCTGCGGCTCCGCACGATCCGTTCGAGGAATGTCGGCACGAGATACCGGGCCGCGACCAGAATCAGGCCGACCGCGAGCAGCGCCTTCCCCATTGTGAGGGCCACCTGCTTGGCCGCATCCTCCATCGGGGTGGCCAGGAGCGGCACGATCAACATCATCGGCACGACCGCCAGATCCTGAAAGACGAGGATGCTGGTGGTGGCCCGGCCGTGGATCGAGTCCATGTCGCCGCGGTCGGTCAGCAGTTTCAGCACGATTGCCGTGCTGCTCAGGGACAGGACGCAGCCCCAGAAAACCGATTCGGCCAACGAGAGGCCCAAGAGATAGCCGACCACCGTCGCGAACAGCAGCACGCCGCCGACCTGGAATGTTCCGCCGACCAACATGAGGCGGCGGACCGAGGTCAGATGGGCCAGCGAGAATTCGATGCCGATCGTGAACAGGAGCAGGACGACCCCGATTTCCGCCAGCACCTTGACCTGTTCCTGATCGGACACGAGGTTGAGTCCGTACGGCCCGATCATGGCTCCCGCGCAGAGAAACCCGGCGATCGAGGGGAGTCGAAACTGGTGGAAGAGAAACACCACCGTGATCGACACGACGAAAATCGTCAGCAGGTCTGGCAGCAGCGTGTGATTGCTCATGCGGGCGCGCGGTCCGGTCGGAAAGAATTCAACCGTGGATCAGCAGGTTTCACGTCGGAGGAGAATACCGGAGGAGCACAACGGGAACAAGGGAAGGCCGCGAACCGCACGTCCTCTGTTTGCCGGGCTTGCCGCCTGCCCTGGCTTCGCGTATCGTGGCCTTCTCCCATGCCCATGCCTCTGACGAGCCCCACCGGCTGGTGCCGAGCCCTCATCTTCGATTTCAACGGGGTCCTCGCCGACGACGAGACGCCCCACTTCCGGTGCTTTCAACAGGCGTTGGCAGAACAGGGGTTCAGGCTCACCGCCGAAGAGTACTATGGCACCTATCTCGGCATGGATGAACGGACCTGTACGGCGGCGTTGATTCGAGAGAGGGAGGGCCGGGACGATCCCCTGCTGCTCGCCCGGATCACGCAACGCAAAGCGGAACTGTTTCACGCCTCTAGTCAAGCGCACAGACCGGCGCTGTTTCCCGGCGTCATCGACCTTGTCAAAGCCGCGAAGGCCACCTGCCGACTGGCCATTGCCTCGGGCGGGCGGCGCGAGCAGATTGCCTATGCCTTGAGCGGCACACCGATCGAGCAGGACTTCGCCGTGATCGTATCGGCCGACGAGTGCGCCGTCGGAAAGCCGGACCCTGCCATCTATGCCTTGACGCTCAAGCTGCTGAACGGCCGGGAGCCGCGGCCGCCGCTGATCCGGGCTGAAGAGTGCCTGGTGCTGGAAGACTCGCAGGCCGGAATCCTGTCGGCCAAACAGGCCGGGATGCACGTCATCGCCCTCGCGACGACCTACCCGGCGCCCTTGCTGTCGGAAGCCCATGCGGTCCTGCCAGGGCTCGAAGGCGTGACTCTCCAACAGTTGATGTCCATGACGGTTCGCAGCAGCCGATAAGCAGGGAGGCGATCGGAACGGAGAAGAGGGCCGGCGCTCGTCGAGGATAGCTCAAAACGGAATGCGGATGCCCATCTGAAACTCGTTCGGCACATAGCCCTTGCCGGTGCCGTCGCCCAGGATATTCTTGTTCTGGAGGGAAGGGTCCGGCCCGAGCATCCGATCTCGTTCGGTCACATACCCGCCTCCAAAACCGGCTCCGACATAGGGAATCAGCGTCTGCTCTCCGAAATGGAGTTCTCCATGGATGGTGGGCGGCTCGCGCAGAAGCGTCTCGGACCGATCCGGAACAGGAATGGATCGAGGATCGACCAGTGTTGTCTCCGACACCTCGCCCGTGCGCAAATGGAAGGAGGGTTGGGTCTCCTGAAGAGGAAGGTTCGATTCTCCCCCCTGACCGGCCCAGGCAACGGCGCTGAACCAGAGCACCCCCGCTGCCAACGGGAAGCTACCGACGATTCTCTTGCTGCCAGGAAGCATCCTCGATGCCTCTTATCCGATCATCAATCCTCTTGCGTCTACCCATTCCATGCCAGCGCCCCAGGCCGTGCACATCCACGATACAACGTCGGAGCAAAGCCGTTCAAGATCACGTCGGCGGGCGGCGGACCAGAGCCGTCATGTAGCGCGATTCTCGTGGCGCAAACAACAGGTCTGAGCGACAATCTCCGAGTACCGGCCGCAGAACGCACCATGCTCCCTCCCGCACACAAGGCGATCGAAGCCGCGGCGTTTGATCGCCTCGTCTCCAGGGGACTCCTCGCCCGCGAGGACTTCGACGCGGCCCTCAAGGAGTCGTTCAGCGGCAAAAAAGAGCTTGAATCGATCCTCCTCACCACGTATCGCCTCTCGAAGGCGCAACTGGGGCAGGCGCTCAGCGAGTTTTTTGACTGTCCCTATGTGCCCTATGACGACCGGACCGTCGTCGACGTGGAGTTGGTGAAGAATCTCAGCTTCGATTATCTCCGCCGGAACTTCTGGATTCCGCTCCGCCGGCAGGGCCCCCTGCTCGATATCCTGATCGACGATCCGCACAACCTCGACAAGGGGCTCGACATCCGCCGCGCGTTCCCCGGCCTGACCGTCCGCTACTCGGTCAGCCTCCGGCAGGAGATCGAACAGTTCATCCTGGCCGCGATGGGGCAAACGGAATCCGGCTCGATCACCGACATTCTCGGCGAACTCGTCAACGAAGCCTCTGAGGCCGGATCGGACGAATCGGGAGCCGACGCCATCGACGAGCACGACTCGGCCATCGTCCGGCTGACCAATCAGATCATCGCGGAAGCCTACCGCCTGGGGGCCTCCGACATCCACATCGAACCGTATTCTGATCGCAAGGAGACGGCCGTCCGGTACCGGGTGGATGGGTCCTGCTTCTCCTATATGAAAATCCCGCCCGCCTACCGGCGCGCGATCGTGTCCCGCATCAAGATCATGGCGAATCTCGATATTGCCGAACGGCGGCGGCCGCAAGACGGCAAGATCCGATACAAGCTGGCGAAGGACAAGGAGATCGAACTGCGGGTCGCCACGATTCCCACGGCCGGCCACAACGAGGACGTGGCGATGCGGATGCTGACGGCCAAAGAACCGATGCCGCTGTCAGCGATGGAATTCTCCCCAGAGGCGCTGGCCGCCATCAAGGACCTCGCCGACCGTCCGCACGGACTGATCCTCTGCGTGGGCCCCACCGGCTCCGGCAAGACCACGACGCTCCACGCGATCCTGGGCGCCATCAATACCGACGAGCGGAAGATCTGGACCGCGGAAGATCCGATCGAGATCACGCAGGACGGATTGCGGCAGGTTCAAGTCAATCCAAAAATCGGCTTCACCTTCGCCGCCGCCATGCGGTCGTTCCTGCGCGCCGACCCGGACGTGATCATGATCGGTGAGATGCGGGACAAAGAAACCGCCGACGTGGCCATCGAAGCGTCCCTGACCGGCCATCTCGTCCTGAGCACCCTTCACACCAACAGCGCCATGGAAACAGTCACCCGCCTCCTCGACATGGGCTGCGACGCCTTCAACTTCGCCGACGCCATGCTCGGCGTCATCGCCAAGCGGCTCTGCAAACGGATCTGCCCGGCGTGCAAAGAAACCTACCATCCGTCCCGCGAGGAGTACGACGAACTCGTGCGCGGATACGGAACGGCAGCCTGGCACTCGCTCGGGGTTGAGTATAGGGACGAGTTCCGGCTCTCCCGCGGCAGTGGCTGCGACGCCTGCAACCGCAGCGGCTTTCGCGGGCGGGTGCCGCTGCACGAGCTGCTCGTGGCCTGTGACGAACTCCGCAACCTGATCCAGTCTCACGCCCGGACCTCGGAGCTGACCAGCCTGGCGATGAAGAACGGCATGGTCACGCTCATGCAGGACGGCATTCAGAAGGTCTTGCGTGGCCTGACGACCTTCAAGCAGGTTCGGACCGTCGCCATGAAGTGACCGGCCCCGGCCGGGGCACAATCGGGTTTCCCCTCCAGTCACCCGGCTGGCGGCGATTCGAGCAGCCGCACGAACTCCGCCAATCGGGCCTTCATCGACGGCTGCACCTTGATGAACTCACAGCCGAACCGCGAGCCGGCCCGCCAGCGCACGGCCGCCAATTCGATCTCCAGCACTGGCTCCTGCGGGGTGAGTTCCATGCCGATCCTCACGTAGCTCCCCACCGGGACCGGCCGTTCGGCGATCACCGCGCAGCCATCGATCGAGAGGTTCACGATCGTGCCCTTCCGATCCGGGCCGTCCCCCTGCAACCCGGCGGGCAACTGGACCGAGTATCGTAGGACTCGCCGGGGTTTCATGGGGTCACGCCGCGATGAACAGGCAGGAGGGCTGCATGACTCTCTTTCGCGCAGACCACGCGCGGCCGATTACACTGCATAGTATTCCCTGTACCATTGGACGAAGCGGGCAATGCCGGTTTCGATGGACGTCGAGGGCTTGAAGCCGACATCGCGGGTGAGATCCTCCACGTCGGCATAGGTCGCAGGCACATCTCCTGGCTGTAACGGCAAGAGGCGTTTCTCGGCCTTGAGGCCGAGCGTCTGTTCCAGCACCTCGATAAAGCGCAGCAGCGGCACCGGTTGATGGTTGCCGATGTTGTAGAGTCGATAGGGGGCATTGCTGAGGCTCGGGTCCGGTTGGTCGCCTGACCACCGGGGGTCCGGCTGCGCCGGGCGATCAAGCGCGCGCACCACCCCCTCCACGATATCGTCGATATACGTGAAGTCCCGCTGCATCTGCCCATGGTTGAAGACCTCGATCGGTTTGCCCTCCAGCATCGCCTTGGTGAACAGGAACAGCGCCATGTCCGGCCGCCCCCATGGTCCATAGACCGTGAAGAACCTGAGCCCGGTGCAGGGAATCCGATAGAGGTGCGCATAGCAATGGGCCATCAGCTCATTCGCCTTTTTGGTGGCCGCGTAGAGCGACACCGGATGGTCGACGTTGTCGTGCACCGAGAAGGGCATGCGGGTGTTGCCGCCGTAGACCGAGCTGGTGGAAGCGAAGACGAGGTGCTCGATGCCATTGTGGCGGCACCCTTCCAGGATGCTCAAAAAGCCCTCGATGTTGCTGTCCGTGTAAGCATGAGGATTGACCAGGGAATACCGCACCCCGGCCTGGGCGGCCAAATGCACGACTTTCCGAAACTGCGATTCGGCGAACACTTGTTTGATTCCCGCACGATCCGCCAGGTCCATCCTGACGAAACGGAACCGGTCGAACGTGGTCAAGCGGGTCAGGCGCGCCTCTTTGAGACGGACATCGTAATAGTCGTTCAGGTTGTCGAGGCCGATGACCCGATCGCCCCGCTCCAACAACCGGGCGGCCGTGTGAAACCCGATAAACCCCGCCGCGCCCGTGACCAGAACCGTTTGCGGCTCCATCTCTTATTCTCCCCCCCCCCGACTCACACAAGGCCGCTCAGGCACCCCGCCTCAGCGCCGTTCCATGTTCTGCGGACGATCGATCGCTTATCTCTTCTGCCCGGAAGATCGCATGAACGGCGGATCGCCATGGTCAAGCCGATAGAGTTCCAGCGGCGCCAAGGTCTGCGTCAATGACAGAGCTTCCATCGCCCCGTCCGGTTTGAGCCGAAAGGCATCCAACGCCTGGGCATAGTGATATCGGCACCCGAAGGACGCGAGCGCCTGGGCCAACTCGGACGGCGGCTCCCAATGCGCCGTTAACAGTTTCGTTCGGGCGGGATTCCGCCGGCTGAACGTGAAGGACAGATGGTCGGGATACCAATCGGCTCCGCCGGTCGCGTAGGATACGAACAATTTGGCTTGCGCGGTCTGCGCCAGCTCGGCCAGATAGGCATTGGTCAAGAACCCGTTTTCTCCGACTTCCAACCAGGTCCCCGGCGGCGCCAGCGCGGCATGGGCCGCATAGGTGCGCAGCTCCTTCAACTGTTGCTGCGAGGCACAGACGACCGCAATCGGGCCGTGCTGTCGTACGAGCGCCTGAATCACGCCTTCTTTTAGCGCGGAGCGCCCGTCATTGGTCGGGCCGCTGTCGGCGTGGACCAGGACGGTATGGCCGCGGTCCGCGATCAGGTAGCAATTCCGCGGCATCTCGAGATCGCAGGGATCTTCGCCATAGAACGGCACCGACCACACGGCCCCGCCGTCAAAGGCCCAGGACTCGCCATGCGCCAACTCGATAACCTGTGTGAAGCCCATGTCCCGCAGCAACGCCTGGTAGTCGTAGTAGCAGGTCTTCCGATTGCGCCGGCTGGGCACGACGACCGGAATATCCTTGGGCAGGCTCAGGAGCGAGCGCGGCTCCACATGGTCGTCATGGTCATGCGTGAGAAAGACCGCCGAAGGTCGCGGCAGCAGTTGGCCCCAGAGCGAGGGGATCGGCATCTCGGCGAACCAGGGCAAGAGCCAGGGATCGAACAGAAAAAACTGTTCGCGCTGGCGATACATCAGCGCCGCATGGCCGAGATGGATCAGGTCGCGATCGGCTGTCGCCTCCAGCCATCTGCTCCGCACGCGATGCTCGGGCGTGGCGGACAGGCACTCGTGCTGATGCAGGAGTTCCATGAAGCGGGTGAGCGTCCGCTCCTGCTCACGGGAGGCAGTCACAATCGTGCGGATCGCGCCGGCCGGTTGGCTGCCGTCCAAGAACCCGATGAGCTTGGCCACCGCGGGGCCGCTCATTCGGTCGAGTGGCATCGGAATCGCCTGGCGCTTGACCGCATGGAAGACCCGCAATCCGGCGCTGGTCACCGTCGAGGACTTACTGGGATCGCGTGGAAACTCCCACTGGAAGGTCCCGTCCGGACGCCGCCCGCAACGGATGTGCTGGCTAAGCTGCGGGCGCGAATTCACCAGCTCGGCATAGGCATCCTCCAGCCTCGTGCGAAGATCGGGATCGTCGAGCGGCGCCCGCTTCGCAAACACGTCGCTGATCGCCGTCTCCACGCTACTGAGGAGGTGTTGGTGCGCCTCGTGGAGGGCGACGGTCACTTCGGGGGCAATCCCGCCCAGAAAGGGGAACGGGCCCGGCGCCTCGGCGCTCTCGAACTGCACCCAGACCCAGGGCAACAGGGCAAGGTAATCGGTCGGGCGATAGTGGTCCCAGAGTTTCATGAGGGATGCTCGGCAGGGTTGACGGTAGACGAAGACGGGTCCCCGGCTCTCAGTCGATTCATTGCGAGCTTCGCCGACGGCTCATGCCTCATGTTTTGCGGGTAAACTCCAACGGGCTGATCGTGGGTTCGTACAACACCTGCACCACGTTGCCGTCCGGATCGGCCACGTAAAACGAATAGCTCCCGTCACGGTGTTGTTTCGGAGGCTTCACGATGGTGGCTTCCAACTCAGCGGCTTCGCCAACAACCAGGGCATACAACTCATCGACCGCGGCAGGGTTCTCCATGATCACCCCCACATGGTCGAGGAATTGGCTGCGCCTTTGATGATAGTCGGCCAACTCAGCCTGTGAAATCTGATGCAGGGCCAGGTTGTCGCACCCCGAGCTGAAATAGACATTGTCCGGGTCCGGCTCCCAGACGACCTTCATCCCGAACAGCCGCTCGTAGAAGGCTCGCGATTTCTTGAGATCGGTCACGCGGAGCGCCAGATGGCGCAACCCGCGATGAGGAGGAGGCGTCGCCATGGCTCCAGATCGAGGTCGCAGGGGCTTTTCTGCCTGCACGAATGCTGTGTATAGTAGGGAGCCGTCGAGAAGGCGTCAATCGCTTTTCTCGCGGGCACGTGCTTTTCTGTCTTTCAAGGTTGCGGGGCCCCGCACGGAGAGGGTGCCGATCTCGCAGCTCAGTTGACCTTCACCGTGTCGGAGGAATGACCATGTGGACCAGGTTCTCGGTGCTGACTCTTTGTGCCTGCTCGATGCTCTGGAATATCGGCTTGAGTGGGGCCGCCGGTGGGACATCATCAGGGCAATCCGGTGGATCGCAGACCGGCGAGATCACCGGTAAGGACGGAGCCCCGATGGTGCTGATTCCGGCCGGGCCGTTTCCGATGGGGGTCCCTCCCGGTGACCGGGACGGAGGCCGCGACGAGTATCCCCGCCACGAAGTCACGCTGGATGCGTTTTACATCGACAAATTTGAGGTCACCAACGGCCGCTACATCGAGTTCGTGCGTGCCACCAACCATCGCATTCCCCAGCACCCCAAAGACCCGAGCCGGAACCTGTGGCAGAAGAACATGATGCCGGAATCGGCCGCAGACCGGCCTGTCATCAACGTGGATTGGTACGACGCGGAGGCCTATTGCAAGTGGGCCGGCAAACGGCTCCCCACCGAAGCCGAATGGGAAAAGGCGGGGCGCGGAGTGGACGACCGGCGGTTTCCCTGGGGCAATGTGGAGCCGACGGCCAAGCATCTGAACTATAACCAACGGTGGATCGGGGAGAAAACCTTGATGCCGGTCGGCAGCTACGAGCTGGGCAAGAGCCCCTACGGCGTCTACGACATGGCGGGTAATGTCTGGGAATGGGTCAATGATTGGTACGACGACCGCTACTACGAAAAGAGCCCGGCCAAGAACCCATCAGGCCCGGAGACCGGCTCCCATAAAGTCCTGCGCAGCTCCGGCTGGCAGGTCGAAACGCCGTTGGTCCGGATCTTCACGCGCGTCAAGAGCGACCCCCTGATCCGCAACGAATCGACGGGGTTCCGGTGTGCCATGGACGCCAAGGACGCAGCGCGGTGACCTGGGCGGCCGGTCTGCTGTGCGCCGCGATGGTCGCCTCCTTCCAAACCGGCGTACTCGCCGCCGACCGCACCGAGGGCGACCCGCCGGTGGCCATCGCGCGCATCCTCTCCAGCCCCTCCCTCTACAACCTGGATGTGGTGACATTGGCCGGCACGATCCGGGATATCCGGCTCATTCACGTCGAAGGGAGTTGCGGCGGGGACGGCGGATTCATCCTGTATCTCCGGGACGATACCGGCGAGCTTCCCATCCGCAATGTCGGGGCTTGCGTCGAAGGGGAATCAGTGCCGGCCCTGCCGGGCGACTACCGGCGAGGCGAACAGGTTCGCGTGAGGGCCGCCATCATCGAACATCCGTCCGTCGATCCAGACCGGCGCGAGATCGAGGCCACGCTGCTGCGCGTGGATCACCTCACAGAATAGTCGTATTCCGAACGAGACGCCGATGAGCCAGAGCCAACCGGCTGAAGGCACAGGTTTCGCGGGGCTCCACGTCGCGGCCCTCGAAAGCCGCATGGCGGAGTCGATGGCGAACCTGATCCGCCGTTACGGCGGCGAGCCGCTGGTTGTCCCGGCGCTCCGTGAAATTCCCCTGTCCGATAACCATGCGGCGTTTGAATTCAGCGAACGCCTGTTCGTCGGACAGATCGACGTGGTGCTGTTGCTCACCGGCGTGGGGACTCAAACCTTGGTCGAGGTGCTTGCCACGCGCCATCCGATTGAATCCATTACTCAGGCCTTGAGCCGGACGACGCTCGTCGCCAGGGGCCCGAAGCCAGTCGCTGCATTGAAGCGGCTGGGGCTGACGCCGGCTCTGGTCGTCCCGGAACCGAATACCTGGCGGGACCTGCTAGCGGCTTTGGATCAACAGGGACCGGTCAAGGACCGACGGGTGGCGATTCAGGAGTACGGCGTGTCCAATGATGAGCTGGTCCGGGAGCTGATGGCGCGAGGCGCCCTGGTGATGCCGGTTCCGATTTATAAATGGGCGCTTCCGGAAGACACGGCCCCGCTACGCAACCTACTGACTGAGGTGACTGCCGGAAGGATCGATGTCCTGCTCGTCACCAATGCCGTGCAGGTCGAGCATGTCATGCAGGTGCTTGAAAGAGAGGGCAAGGTGGAGCCGTTTCGGACGGCGCTCAAGCGGATGGTGGTCGCTTCCATCGGCCCCACGGCCAGCGAACGGCTGCGCAGCCACGGCTGGCCCGTGGACCTGGAGCCGTCGCACCCGAAGATGGGCGTGCTGGTCAAAGAGGCCAGCGAGGCGGCATGGCGGCTGCTCCAGGGAAAGCGACCAGCATAGGATGAGCGTCTGACTACCGAACACGGAAGTGAAGCCCCCAACGCCGATGCGACTGCTGCCGTGAGGCAGTGGGAAGGTAGGACGCTGCCGGGGTTCAAAAGGGCCTGTTGGATCTCACGATCCGACAGGCCTTTTTCTTTTGAACCCCGGCAGCGCCGACTCCTCCTTTCCACGAAGAAAGTCGAAGGGTTTTCTCCGGCGACGTAGATTACGATAAAGCGATGAAGAGTAGCCGGCACAAGCAAGCTTGGTTTGGACCTCTGCCGGGTTACAACAAAGGCCCGCTGGTCGAAAGATCAGCGGGCCTTTTTCTTTTCCCGGGAGGAGAGGCGAGGGCAGCCTGGTCAATCGGATTGCGATCGAAGCGGGCGGTGCTCGTTGGACGCGCGCACGGCGGGGATCAACCAGGCCACCCTCGCTCAGACACCGAAAAGAAACGGCCTGCTCGGATTTGCGGTTCCGGCCTTCAGCCCAAATCGGGTCAGGTCTTGCAGCCACACATTCTCTGTTGACCATAGCTCCACTACACCCCATCTTGAGTCTGGGTTATGCCGAGGAATGCAAGGCGCCCTTGTCGTCGATTCGTGAGGCTGCTGAGACGAGGGCACGGACGCGAAACAGCAGGACAAGTCAAGCGGACTACTAATGCGCAGTGTGTGATTGCAAGACCTGCCCCTCTTGGTTTTGTGTGACGGTGGTTTTGCGGTCGCACCATTACACAATTTGTGAGCCATGGACTTACCCGCCATTACAGGCGGGGACATCCCGCTGGATTAGACGTCGGCAGTCAAGACCTTGGCCAGTCGTTGTCGCTGCTCGCCGGCCGTCTCCGATCAGGCAGCTCGGTGCCTGTTGGATCCTGAAGTGAGGTTGATGGTCATTCGTCCTCCGCAGGCACGAACGATTCTCTGAAGTGTGCGAAGCTCATACCGGTCGTAGTCCGCGTTTTCGTAGCGACTAATTGCAGAGGCGGTGGTTTTTGCTCGCTGGGCGACCTGGGCCTGAGTCAGGCCGGCCTCTCGGCGCAGTCGGGTTAACTGCTCTCCGACCGCCAACTTCTGTAATTCTTCTTCAAATCCTCGACGGAAGCTGGGGTTGGCGAGCTTTCTGTTAAGCCACCCTTTGCCCCCCCGGCTTGGTTTCGACTTCATGTTCGACCTCCTTGCTCGAATTCTCGCTTACATGCCTCAGCTCGTTCAATTTCGCCTTTAGGCGTCTTGTCTCCCGGCTTCCTAAACCCATGCGTCAGTATCAGCCTCTTGCCGACGAAGAAGAAACACGGGACGCGATCGGCTTCAACCTTGAACTCGAAAATCTTATCCGTTCCGGTCAAATGCTTGAACTTGCGTTCATTCCAGATCTTCCCGGTATCTCCCATCCGAACGAACAGCGCGGCGAATTTCTGTTGGCTTGCAAGCGGCATCTGTTCCAGCCATTCCTCGGCGGGTGCCGTCCCGCCGTGAGTAACGTAGAACTCAATGCTGAGCATGGCACCGCGGTAGACGAGCCGAGTGGACGAATGTCTGCGGGACGGATTCGCCATGCTGTCGGGATACGATATAGCATATATGCTACTACACGCTCAAGATGGACAGCCTACGCAAAGACAAATGGGGTTGGGAGTCTTTGTTTGAAGAGGTTTGCTTGAAGAGGTTTGCTTGAAGAGGTTTGCTTGAAGAGGTCTTGTCTCAATCAGTCATTTGACGCAAGCTGGTGACATCGCGGCGGCACTAGCGTTCGCCTGTCAGGGGGCCAGCGTGGTGGCCGCCGGCGTGTCTGGGTTCCAATAGTGGTCTTGCAATAACACATGCCGAGATTACCCTCGGACCCTGTGAGTCAGTGGCCAACTGGGTTCTGTTCATTCTGAGCGCGCGCCGCTGATTTCGTGTTGCATTCGTTGTGACAATCGGCACAATTCATGATCAAGTAACTCGGTGAGTGGGCGGGCAAAGAGAGGGACGTGCGATTGCAAGACCCTCATTTTGATGAAGTAAGTGGCACTGGCAGAGACCCACAGGTCGATACTGTGCAGAAGTCAGAATCCTACAAGAAGTTCAGAAGCAGTCTGGTAGATCGCAGGGCGGTCGCGCGGCTTGGGGATGGGTTTCCGTTCCGCCTTGGCACTCTGTAGCCAGAGCCGCTTTGCTAACTGAACTTGCTTCAGTGCCTCAGCAGGAGTCTTGCCAAATGCGGAACCGGCTTGGAGGTCCGGGATGTCGGCAACGTAGCCGCCATCTGCCTCACTGTAAAAAATGTTGATGTGGTAGTCCTTCCTGTTCACTCTGCGTCGTGCCATTCTAGACCATAGCAGTAAAGCGGAGGTTTTTTGATCCTGCCAACGCCTTCGCGAGCAGCTTGGTTTGTTCATATCCTCCGATTTGTACGTCTTTTCTCCAGATGAACCGCCTGCTCTTCAGGGCACGTTCTGCGACACAGGAGACGCGGCGGCGCTCTGCTCGGCCGGCACGTCCCGCGCGCAGCGGAAGCCGAGCCAGTTCATGGAGGTCTTGGGGTCGGTCCCGTTCCGCTGGGCCACGCGCACCGTCGGCGTGCTGTCGATCCAGCCCCCGCCGCGAAAGGCCTTATGCGTGCCGGTTTCCGGTCCCTTGGGATTCCGGTCCGGCCCGGTTTTGTAATAGTCCTTGTCGTACCAGTCCGCAACCCATTCCGCCACGTTGCCGACCATCTGGAACAGGCCGTAGGGACTCACGGCGTTGTCGTACTTGTCCACGGAGATGATCGGCGGATAGAGCAGCAGCCGCTCCGGGCGGTCGCGGACCGGGCCGGAGAGCCCCGTTCGCCCGAAGTTCGCCCGCGTCAGCCCGGCCGGTTGATTGCCCCAGGGATAGATCCGCCCGTCCGCGCCGCGCGCCGCCTTTTCCCATTCAGCCTCGGTCGGGAGGCGCTTCCCCGCCCACTTGCAGTAGGCATCGGCTTCGAACCAGGTGACGTGCATGATCGGATGGTTGACCATGGTCTCCTGGAAGTTCCCGCCGTCGAATTTCCAATCAACCTGTGGATCCAAATTATTGGCCAACACGTACTTCAAATATTGGACGGTGGTCACTTCATACTTGTCGATTTCGTAGGCGTCGAGATAGATCGTTCGCTGCGGCATCTCCGCCTGGTAGGCCAGCCTATCGACTTTCTTGTTGCTCCCCATCAGGAACTCGCCGGCCGGAATCACCACCATCTCGTCATGAGCCGGAAGCTTGATCCGTTCCGCCGCGAGCTTCTTGCCTTCCGGCGTCCACTCCTGTTTCACGTCGCCGACATCGAGGGCCCACACCAGCCCCGCCGCCGAGAGCCCCAGCCCGCACAGTCCCACCGCCACACCCGCCAGATGCGTTACATGGTTCTTCTTCATGGCCGCTGCGCCCTCTCCTGTTGACTCGGTTACATCCTCGGCTTGGATTCGAGTTGCTGTTCCGGTTTAGATTCTGCTGGTTGCTGATCGTAGGATTCCAACGGCTGGAAATTCACCGGCAGTTGAAACAAATAATCCGAGACCGCCCGCATTTTCAAGTGTCGATACTCTATGATCCAACTAGCGTCCTTTTTGGCCAACTTCACGGGAAACCGAATGTCCGTAGCCAGCCATTGATAGTACTGCTCCGTGCCCTCGGCCGTCTGCGTGGTCACCTCGTAGAGTATGGTGGGATGCCCGTCGAACACTTCCGTCCCGATCTCCTCCCGGCCCGTTTCGCCTTCCAGTTTCTCCGCGATCTTGGGCGCCATGGCCGGATCGTAGGGCACGGTCTTGAAATGTTTCATGCGCGACAGCAACAGCCACATGAGTTGCTTGTCTTTGCGAACGATGGTGACGTTCACCGGCCCCAGGTCATGGTGCTCAAGCCGCCACATATCATCACGGTAGTACATCACCGTCTTTCTTGTCCGGCCGTTGCTCTTGACGATCTGGTCGGCGGTGAATTCCAGCGCCAAGGCCGGCTCGGCCATCCAGCACAGGGCGAGCAACCCGATGACCACCTGTTTTGGATTCATGCTTCCTCCCCTGCCGCATCCTACCATAGCCGGCCCCGCGCCGCCTGCGGACGCCGAAACGCCTCGTCCGGCCCGAGAGCGCTTCGTTCACGGCATCACGAGGACGCCGGAGCCGTTGATCGTGCCAGCCTTGAGGGATTGGAGCGCCCGGTTGGCTTCGTCGAGTCGAAAGCTGGTGGTGCGGGGCCGGATAGGAATCTCGGCCGCGACGCGGAGAAAATCCACCCCGTCCTGCTTGGTATTGGCCGTGACGCTGCGAATGACCCGCTCCCCGAACACCTCCCTGTCGTAATCGAGCGAAGGGATCGCGCTCATATGAATCCCGGCGAGGGCGAGCGTGCCCCCCTGCTCCAACGCGCGCAAGGCCGGCGGCACCAGTTCGCCCGCCGGCGCAAAGATGATCGAAGCGTGGAGTTTCTTGGGCGGCATGGCCACCGCCTCCCCTGCCCATCTCGCCCCCATCTCACGAGCCATCGCCTGGTGCTCCGCCTTGAGCGAACAGACATAGACTTCGCAGCCCCAATGCCGGGCCACTTGAATGGCCAGGTGCGCCGCGGCCCCGAATCCATAGAGGCCAAGCCGCTGTCCCGGCTGGATGCCGCTCAAGCGCAGCGCGCGGAACCCGATGATCCCCGCGCAGAGGAGCGGCGCGGCCTCCTCGTCGGCAAAGGTCGCAGGGATCGGATAGGCGAAGGAGGCCGGCACGACAGCCGCCGTCGCAAACCCTCCGTCTTCATGGTAGCCCGTGAACCGGGCGGAGGGGCACAGGTTCTCGCGGCCCGTCCGACAGAAATCACAAGTCCCGCAGGTGCGCCTGAGCCAGGCGATTCCAACACGATCGCCCGAACGGAACGACCGCACGTTGGTTCCGACCGCCTCCACCGACCCGACGATCTGGTGCCCGGGGATCACGGGGGATTTTTGGGGAGGCAACTCTGCCTCGATGACATGCAGATCCGTTCGGCAAATGCCGCAGACCGAGACTCGGATCAGGATCTCATCGGGACCCGGCGCGGGCGCGGGAACCTCCTCGAAGATCAACGGCGAGGACCGGATATCCGCCGGCCTGTGCAACACCATGGCCTGCATGACGCAATGCCTGAAGACGGATCAGGGGAGGAACTTGCAGCGGGGCCTGGCAGGAGGCATCGCCACGTGGCGCCTCGGCACCCAGCCGCCGAAGATCAGAAAGCCGATCAACCGCCCTTCGCCTTGATAACCTCAACCTCCAACCGGATATCAACGTCGTCGCCGACGATCAACCCGCCGCTATCCAAGGTCTTGTTCCAATTCATGCCGAAGTCCTTCCGGTTCAGCTTCCCTTTTCCGGTGAAGCCCGCGCGGGTGTTGCCCCACGGGTCTTTGGTCACCCCGTTGAAGGCGCCGATCAACGTGATTTCTTTGGTGACCCCGCGCATCGTCAGGTCCCCGACAGCGGTGTACTCGTCACCTGTTTTCTTGACCTGCTTGAGTTTGAACGTAATCGCGGGATACTTCTCGACATCGAAAAAGTCCGGGCTCCGAAGATGTGTGTCGCGCTTTTCGTGGTTGGTGTTCAGTGACGCGGCCTTGATCGTGGCTTCGATGGTCTTGAATTGCCCCGCCTCCGGGTCCATCTCGACGAACCCGCTGTAATCCATGAACCGTCCGGTCGTCTTGGAGATCACCATGTGCTTGACTTGGAACTCGATGATGGAGTGGTCCAGGTCCACATCGTACCGGGCCATCTCGCCCCACGCCATCCCGCCGACCATCACGGTACTTGCCAACAGGCCGGCCACCCACATGCTTCGCATCACGGCGCTCCGCATCGCTTCACCTCATCCTGATTGTGAACAGATAGTCAGACGGTCGGTCACTTCGTCGCCGGCTTCGGCGCCACCGGCTTGGACTCTTTTGATTCGACCGTAGTGGTCTCTGCGGCCTTCTGGTCCCCCTTTGGGTCAGGCACGGGCGCTGGTCCAGCCGTGACCGAAGAGGTCGCTCCCGCCAGCGCAGGCTGGTTCTGTTGCACCGCCGCGGCCGGCCTGGCTCCGGTCCGCATGCGGACATGGACATCGACATAGTCCTCATTGGTGCCACCCGGAATCGGGGGGAAGGGATGGGCCTGTACGATCGCCAACAGGCCGGCCTCATCGACCTCGCGGACACCCGAACTCCGTTCGAGCTGGATGAGCTGCGCGTTCCCGTTGGCATGCATGCGAAACCGCACCCGCACCGTTTCCCGCGCGCCGTTGACCCCCCTCGCAAACCGCATCCGGTGGCTCCAGCTCCGGCTGATCAGGCGCGTGATTTCCTTCCAGTACAGCCGTTCTTGCTTGGTCTCCGGCAATGGCCTGAGGTCTTCCTCCGCAATCAGCACATTGGCCACCGGCGGCACATCCGGTTGCACTTCGTCGAGCGGCATCTCGTTGGCAGGCGACTCCAGGGCTTCGTCCTCGCTCTCTTTCTCCTGCGGCTTGGCCGGCTCGTGCACCATGGTCAGATAGACGGTGCGGGCAAGGATTCGCTTGAGCGTATTGTCTCGCACGCGCGACACCGTCACCCGCAGGCGGACGGCCTTCGGCCTCACGGACGTATAACCCACCGGCTTCGGTTGGATCGTGATCGCCGCTTTCCACTCGCCCGGGGTTTCCGTCTGCTCCATCGGCACCATGGCCTTGTCGAACGCGAGGCTCTCGACCGCGGTGACCAGCGAGGCATTGCTCTTCGGCCCGTTGGCGAGCGTCACGGTAAGCGGCAGTTCCTCCCCGAACTGCACGACGCCGGTCTCCAGCGCATTCTCCAGGATCACGTTCAGAGAGGGCTTGGGAGCGGGAGGTTTGACGGCGGGGCTCTGGGTTTCAGCCGCGTCGCTTTTGAGCGGGGCCACCGATGAACAGAGCAGCAACGCGGGCAGGAGCAGGACGCGCGTCAGAACCGGACACCGTTGTTGATCCGCCGCAGGCGACATGGCTGCATCCTACCGTTCCCGAAAAAGTGATGCAACCGCCGCGATCGCAAACGGCCTTTTCTTCGCATCCGGTCCAGCTTGTGGGATAATACGGCCATGCATGCCGTACGCAAGCTGGCTCCCGGCCCCGGGTTGATCTTCACCGAACAGCCGGACCCGCGTCCCGGACCTCACGACGTGGTCGTGCGCGTGAAGGCCACGTCGATCTGCGGGACCGACGCACATATCTACAATTGGGACCCCTGGGCAGAAAGCCGCATCCATCTGCCCCTCACCGTCGGCCATGAACTATGCGGAGAGGTCGTGGAAGTCGGATCGGCCGTGACCTTGGTGAGCCTCGGCGAGTACGTTGCCGCCGAATCCCACCTTACCTGCGGACGCTGCTTTCAATGCCGGACCGGGCAGGCGCACGTCTGCCGGAGCTATCGCATTCTCGGCGTCGATCTGGACGGGTCCTACGCTGAATATGTGGCCCTGCCGGAAGCCGTGCTGTGGAAAACGGCGCCCGACATTCCCCCGCACCTCGCCTGCATTCAGGAGCCGCTCGGCAACGCCGTGGACGCGGCCTTGGCGGAAGACGTGACGGGCCAGACCCTCTTGATCACCGGCTGCGGCCCCACCGGCCTGTTCGCCGCCGCCGTCGCTCGGACCGCGGGGGCCGCGACGATCATCGCGTCGGACGTGAGCGACTACCGACTGGGCCTGGCCAAGCAGCTCGGCGTCGATCACACCTTGAATGTCAAGGCCGATACGCCCGAGGCCATCGCGTCGGCCATCCGAGACATCACGGAGGGCGAAGGGGTGGATGCGTCGCTGGAGATGTCGGGCGACCCGACCGCGCTGCATCAGGCCTTCCAGGCGGTCAAGAACGGAGGGCGCGTGACGCTGTTCGGTATTCCCAAAGGTCCGATCTGCTTCGACCTGCCGAACGAGATCATCTTCAAAGGCATTCGCGTGTACGGGGTGACCGGACGGCGTCTGTTCGAGACCTGGTATCGCATTGCCGGGTTGTTCAAGGCAGGGCTCGATGTTCGCCCCGTCGTGACCCATACGTTTCCGCTGGCGGAGTTTGAGCAGGGTTTTGCGCTCCTCAATTCGGGCCAGTGCGGGAAGGTGGTGCTATTTCCGTGAAACGAGGTGCTGGGTGCTCAATGCTGAGTGCTCAGCACCATCAAGGAGTGCTAACCATTCCTTCCTCAGCACCCAGCACTCGGTACTAAGGACTGAGGCGACATGGCCTACACGTCGTTGAAGAAAGCGGTCGAACGTCAACTGGCCGAGATCCGCAGCGCCGGCCTGTACAAGACCGAGCGGCAACTGATCGGTCCGCAGGCGGCCGAGATCCAAGTGGCCCACGGCCAAGGCCAACGAGCCGCGCTGAACTTCTGCGCCAACAACTATCTCGGGCTGGCCAACCATCCCGAGATCCGCAAGGCCGCGAAGGACGGGTTGGATCAACACGGCTACGGCATGGCCTCCGTGCGGTTCATCTGCGGGACGCAGGATCTGCATAAGCGCCTTGAACGGGCGCTGACCACTTTCCTCGGGACCGGGGACACGATCCTCTACAGTTCCTGTTTCGATGCGAACGGCGGCTTGTTCGAAACGCTCTTAGGCGAAGAGGACGCGGTCATCAGCGACGCGCTCAACCATGCAAGCCTGATCGACGGGATTCGCCTCTGCAAAGCCAAACGGTTTCGTTATGCCCACGCGGATATGGGCGAGTTGGAAACGGCGCTGAAGGATGCCGCGTCCTGCCGCCTCCGGCTGATCGCCACCGACGGGGTCTTTTCCATGGACGGCGATCTGGCGCCGCTCGATCGCGTCGCGGACCTGGCCGACCGGTACGATGCCGCCGTGGTCGTGGATGACAGCCATGCCACCGGGGTGCTGGGGCGCCAAGGGCGGGGCACGCCCGATCACTTCGGGGTCGCGGACCGCGTTGATTTGATCACCAGCACCCTCGGCAAAGCGTTGGGCGGCGCGGCCGGCGGGTTCACAACCGGACGGGCGGAAATCATCGAGCTGCTTCGCCAACGATCCCGTCCCTATCTTTTCTCCAATTCCCTTCCGCCGGTGATTGCCGCAGCGGCGCTCCAGGCCGTGAAGCTGGTGGCGCAGGGGGATACGCTTCGAGCCGCCCTTCAGGCGAACAGCCTGTTTTTCCGCACGGAAATGACTCGACTCGGGTTTCGCCTCCTGCCCGGCACCCACCCGATTGTGCCCATCATGCTGGGCGACGCGGCGTTGGCGACGAAAATGGCGGACCGGCTCCTGCAGGAAGGAATCTATGTGGTGGGGTTCAGCTATCCCGTGGTCCCGAAAGGCCAAGCCCGCATTCGCGTGCAACTGTCCGCTGCCCATACAAGAGAACAACTGGAACGGGCGGTGCACGCCTTTGCCAAGGTCGGGCGAGAACTCGGCGTGATCGCCTGACGACGCCCCCGCTCGTCAAGCGGGGTGCGTCAACCGTCATTGGTCATTCGTCAGCCGCCAACCGGTCTAAAGTTCCCACCGTCCATCTCCTCTGCTCCCAGAGGAGATGCTTCTCTCGAATGACGAATGACCCTTGACGAGTGACGCCTGTATCTTATTCCCGAACCAGCTTCGCGCGCTTCTGCAGATAGGCGTTGCGGACGGCGCTGTACAGGTCGATCGTGGACTCCTCGACCCCCTCGAACGTTTCCAGATTACGCGACCGCTCGTTGACGATGAAGGTGGCGCGTGAGCCCAATTGCACGATCGTGGTGGTCATACGGTTTTTGTGGGCGACCAGCGAAGGGACGTTCTCGATCTCGATGATCGGGAATACCAGCCAGTTGATCGGATCGAGCGCCAGATCCATGAGGTATCCGGTGAAGTCGCGGACCGTGAACGGCGGGAACAGCGGCAACACAAGATAGGGTCCCTGCTGCACGTTGTAGTAGCCCAGCGTCTGGCCAAAATCCTCATCCGGCGTGTCGATCTCCATGTGCTTGGCCACGTCGAAGAACCCGCCCAGCCCGAAGGTGGTGTTGAGCGCAAACCGGCCCAACTCGATCCCGGCGCCCCGCAACTTGCCTTGAAAGAGGTTATTGAACAGTCGCGGCCCTGTCCGAATGTTATGGAAAAAATTCTGCACGCCCCGTTGCACATCATCCGGCAGAACGGCGTTATAGGCCTTGGCGATCGGCTTGAGGGCATATTTGTCGATCTTCCGGTTCACCTCGAACATAAAGACGTTGAACGGCTCCCAGGGATCGTATTCCTCGACGACATCCTGCGGACTGGCAAAGGGATCATAGGGCTCATCCGCGTCATGTTCGTCAACCTGGTCGGTCTTGCCTGCCTTGGGAGACTCCGGCGAAGCGGGAGCCTGCTGCGCGGCTGCCGTGACAGGATGAGCCGCCGACGTCATCAAGAGGATCGCTCCATCCCACTCCCTCGCCGGCAAGCCCGAGGACGGATGAAATGGCGATGCGGCGTCGGTTCGTAGCAGTGCCCCGTGATCGGCGCAGCCGCTCAAACTTGCGAGGACGAGCCAGAGCAGCACCTCTCCCCATCCTCGACCTCGTTTTACAGACAGATCCCGGCCATATCCATGATTGCTCATCGTATTGAACTCGTCTGGATTGTATGAACTGCGTAGAAGAATGAACTTTAGCAAATAGAGGTCGAAAGCTCAAAGTTTCTCCGAGAGTACGCGGGCACAGGGTCGCACGGTCGGTCTTGCCTCTTGTGCATGCGCGAGCGCGTCTTACGGCCACAGGATGGGGAGCCGTGAAGGGACGAGGAAGAAGGAGCGCCGGTTGGGTGATGGAGGGAGGAAGACTCAGCGCCTGGCCCGTTGGAGCGCCGAGACGAGGTCACGAACCTGCCGATGGGTAGTCTCGGGAAGATTGACAAACTGGACTTCCATCCCAGGCAAAAAGAGATGGCGTTCCGGCTTGTGCCGAACCCACACGACTCTAGCTTTGGACATGTGCCGCTGGTGAGGCTGGTCAGGCAGGGAAAATTCGACCGTCAGCTCGGTTCCGACAGGCAGCGGAGTGCCGGTCTCAAGAAAAAACCCACCCCCTCCGAATTCCGCCGTGAGCCCCTCGCCGGATAGGGCTCCCGCCGCATGGTAATGCACCTTCAGCGCCAGGGGAACCATGCTCTGGACCACCTCCCGATCATCACTCTGCTGCCGGCTTTGAACCAACTCGATCACGGAGGCCCAACTGACCGTCCCCAGGACCTCTCCACCCGGAGAGATCACGGACAATAGTTCCCTGGTATTGTCGAAGACCAGGGTAGAACCTTCATAACCTGTCGTTGTTTTGACTGGCAATCTCATAAGTGTTCCAGATTGTACACTGTCTACCTAAGCATTTGAATGCTAAGGGCACCAAATAATCATCTGCACGATTGGATCGCTAGGGATGCAAGACTCGGTCCATACAGACCTATCGATATCGGGGATACTGGTCCAGCGAACGATTCGCTAACAATGGTGCTCCACAGGGCAGCCGAGAAGGACGCGGTTTAGCCGCGAACAACTGATTCGACAAATGTGCGGAGGCGGGTGAAATAGGCCGCTCCTCCCTGGAACGGCAGGTTGTTATGGTCGGCCCCAGGGACCAAGTAAAAGGATTTTGGGTCTTTGAGCGCGTCGAAGACGGCTTTGCCCAAGGCCGGCGGGATGAGATCGTCCCGATCGCCATGGATCACCAGAGAAGGCAGCGCCAGATGTGGCAATCGGTCGATCAAACGAAAGTCGGCTCCGATCAGCCAATGGGCCGGCAGCCCCCAATAATGGAATCTGGCGACCGCCTCAACGGACGGAAAGCTGGATTCCAGAATCAATCCCGCCGCCGGGCGTCGCAGCGCCACCTCGCCCGCCACGGCCCCGCCGAGCGACCGCCCGAACAGCACCACCCGCTCCGGGCTCACGCGCTCCTTCGCCCTCAAATAATCATGGGCGGCAATAGCATCCCGGTAGAGACCCTGCTCCGACGGCCGCCCTTCGCTGCGTCCATAGCCCCGATAGTCGAACAGCAACACTGAGAGTCCGGTTCGGTACAGTGCACGAAGATTTTCCAGCCGGTGAATGATGTTGCCCGCATTGCCGTGGCACCACAGCAGGACGGCGGGCGAATGCGGTGCCCGCACATACCACCCGAACAGGTGCGGCCCATCCTCCGCCCGAAACCTCGCCTCCTCCAGCGGCAGGCCGCTGAGCCTGGCCCAGTCGCGATCCTCCCAGGGCGCCGGATGATAGAGAAACAGCCGATCGAGCATGGGCCCTCCGATCGGTCGCCGATCAAAAATAGGCGTGCAGCAAGAACTGCACGTCGTTGTCATGGTCGCGATGGTGGTACTCAAGACGAAGGGCCAGGTTCTGGCTCAATGTATACCGTTGTCCGATCGACCATCGCCAATCGTCCGACCGGTCCCCGATCGGATATTTCAGATAGGTCGACGAGGCCATGATCTTCCACCGTTCCGTCAGATCCGCCAGCACGCCGACCGTGCCGCCTCCCCCGATCCGGTGCCGTTCATCATAAGCCCGGCTGTAGTTCGCCTCCACTTCGGCAAACCCAAAGTAGACTTCGCGCCGGAACCATCTGGTCTCGAAGGCCGCGCCGATGCCTCCGCCGGCGACTCCGTTGCTGCACAGATCGCAAGCCTTGTGCTTGATGGTATTCATGCCCAGATTCAGCTTCCATGACGGGGCCAGGAACAGGCTGTCCATCGGAGACAATGACACCATGTTCAACAGGCCGAATCGCTCCAATCTGGTCTGGTCGCGATGGTGGTAGTGCCTGAGCCCCACGGAAATCGCCTCGATCTGCGCATCCGGCGTATAGCCGGGCTCCGGGTCCAGGAGATCATGATACACTCCGCGGAAGGCCAGTTCCTCGTAGGCGTCGTTGTTGCGCCATCCGCCTCCCACCCCGACGCGAGCCGTGCCGTGACCGCGATCAGGCCGATCGGTAAACGGCACGATGGTCAGATCCTCCGGAGGAACCTTCAGCCGACTCCGCGCTCGCAGGATCGTCCGGTTGCGATCCTTGAACTCGGATGAACTCTGGGGCGCGCCTCCGCCCCGCATGAGGAGATAGTCGGAGGCCGTATCCATGATGAACGCCTGCCGCTCAGGTGACTGAGCCGTAAACCCGCCCGTCTGCAACACCTGTGGATCGCCGACGAGCTTCCCCAGCCACGTTTGTTCTTCCGGCGACATCGCCCGCCGCTTTTGATCGACCACCGTGCGTCGGGAGGGTCGGTACACGACGTCCTTGACCAGTCCCGGTTGCGCCATCACCCGGCGAACGGTGTCGCTCGGCAAGGTATAGAAGGGAAATCCATCGGTGAGATGAAACGACGGATCCGCCGCGTCGAGCAGAGAGAGGATATGGTAGGCGCAGTTCTCGTCGAAGAAAAAGTAGTCGAACGTGGCGTTGCCCATTTCCCACGCATGCATGAGCAGCCGCCGGATCTGTTCATTTGACAGATCCAGCCGGTATTCCCAGATGTCGCGGTTTTCGATGTCGCGGTATTCCAACACCTTGAGGTAGTAGGGAATGGTGGAAAACCGGCCCGGATACCCTCCGAAAATCCCCTTGAACGCGTATTCCGGTCCGGCATCGGGCGGCACCTCCGCCGCGTAGTTGATCGTATAAGCCAGAATCCTCGTTTGCTCGGTCTGGCCTCGTTGATCGACGCGCAGAAAGGTATGGCCGAACATCGAGGAGGGGTTGTTCATGAAGCCGGCGGGGAAAATCAAGCTGATCCCCTCGGCATTGAGTTCCTTGAACCAGGTTTCGAACCGCTCGCAGCGTTGCGGGGGCAGGCGCTGCTCATCGAAGGATAACTGTTCCTTCAGCCAGGTGTACCGCGCGATGAACGCGCATTGCGCCGGCTGTTTGGAGCGCCCAACGAGATCGTCCTTGAAGAAGGCGGCCAGAGTGGCTTCCAGTTCGGCTTGGGGATTGGTCTTCCCGTCGGAGTCGAGAAAGAATCCCGGGTCATCTTGCTGACTCTTCACGCCGCCCAATAGCTTCGGGTAATAATGGAGGAGTTGCCGCCATTCCCGACGATCGGCCAGCGCCTGTCTGTTCGCGCGCTGAATCAGTTCGCTCAGGTAAGCGGATGGATCATCGGCCGCGAAGGCGCCGGAGTAGGACGGGATGAGAAGGGCGACGAAGAAGCAACGCCAGGCGACTGCCGCACAAAATGCCGGCAGCCGTTTGGCAACCGAACGGAAGCAGGAGTGAAACACTCGATCGCCCCCCGATTCTTGGCCAAGCGGGAACCGCAAGGCCTTCAGCGGGTCGCGGTCGCCTTCGCAAGGAGTGGATGACCGGCGATTGCGTCATTCAATGCCTTGATCAAGGCTACGGGGGAAGACTCGCCGCCCCGGATCAGGCTGGTATATCGATCTTGCGTCATCGCAAAGAACAAGGCCTGATGCTCGGCAGGCACGCCCATCAGCGCGGCCAGGGAGGACAGATGCTGGCCTTCCCCTTGAGCCATCTCTTGAGCCAGATTCTCGAAATTGAGGCTCGCAAAGGTCGTGACCTTGTGTTCAGCCCAGACTTGCCCGTCGTTCGTGCAACCGGAGGTGCCGCTGCTGATGCCGAAGGTGCCACTCCCAAAGGAGCCGTTGGTCGTCGCCATGAAGGCCTGTGGCAGAATGTTCTTTTGGTTCTTGAAATCGGCCCAGAGCACTTTCCCCGCCCCGCAGCCTGGTCCCGTGTCAGGATTCGTCGCGAGCGCTATCCCACCCTGCATGATACACAAACCCAACACGAGATGAAGTCTGATCATTCCCTTCATCCCGCCCTCCTTTCTGATCGTAGAACTGTGATGATGCAGAGTGCAGGCATGACGGACCGCCCGAATTATAACAAATGGTACGCGCCAGACAATGAGAAGCACAGTCTGGAGGACACTCGGACTCAAAATCTGAAACCCAAGCCTCCAGCTACATAATTTGCACGAAGATCCAAGGCCATTCCGTCCCAATGAAAGTCAGCGGCCAAACGCTTGTATTCCAGGAACAGAAATGTTCGCTCTGTCAGATCGCCTTGGAATCCGAGCAAAAACTGATAGGCAAACGAGGCCGTCGAGTCAAAGTCCTTCGTATGTCCTCCCGGTATTGCTGCATTGTGAAGCATCCCAGAAGAATATCCAATTCCAAATCCGACATATGGATGAAAAGGGCCATTTGGGTGTCGCACCACAAGATTCGCCATGCTATTGAGGACTGCTAGTCCTGAGTTCCCCTCAGCAACACCGCCGTTACTCGGAATCAGGAATGAGAATCTGCCGTCAGTTCCGAAATATTCAAGCTCAAATCCTACGACGCGGCTGGTGAATCCCGGAAAAACGCCGACTCGAAGTCCTGCTCCGACTCCATTGCGGACGTTCGTGCTCGCGCTTTGCACACCTGCGACGCTGACAGGTCGGTCTTGAAAAAACCCGCCCACCATATAGGCCTTGATGTAGACATCAGCGGTATCTGTGGCCCACGCGGTCGGCGGGATCAACAGCATCCCGGTCACAAACCATATGTAAAGAAACGTCTGCCACCGCCGATACCTTCTCTCTAAGATCAACAGCATGGGTTGGAAACAACAGTTTACACCTTCCCGCATCCGGAAGAATGGGAAAGCTTCGTCAACAAGCGCTGGAGCAAAGGGGGGTAGGGGGAGACTCGACGAGCATCAGAGTGGGGACGGTCTCAAAGACCGTCCCCACTCCTCTACAGACTTCAATCCAATGACTCTACAGACTCTACCTAGTTACCTTTCGCGATAGTGCACACTTCAACGTACAGTCCCCAGAGAATTGACTTGATGGACTGCTCAGTAAACACAGCTTTTTTGATGCCACCATTGTTCATAGCTGCCTCGACAGTAGTGTCACCGGTCGCCACGATGCCGAGGATGCCAGTTCCACAGGCCTTACCAGTCTTGGTGGGAGTTGCACCATTGTCATGCAAGATACCGCCGGAGGTTGTTTCCATGTAGATTCCTGCGGATGGAAAGAGCCCGGACGGCTGGTAGTAACCCCCAATGCCGCTGCACCCATAGAGAGAAGTCGCGAACACGATCACCCCTAAGGACATCAGGACTCTCTTCATGAGATAGCCTCCCTTTGTAGTTTGGTTTGAATTGAACTTAAGAGATGCCGCAGCGGCCGCGAGAGAATGTGCAACTCCCCTTAGACACCACTGCTCAAGACGGCGTCACTATATGGACGATGAACGGAAATGTCAATGATTTCCTTGCAAAAGGATCGTGACCTTTGGCGGGTTCGCCGGACGGGGGTGGATTGAATCGGAACCAATTCATAACGACGGCCACGCAAGCACGATGCGCGGCGGCGTCACGGGATCGGGCTCGATTGGCGGGGAGACCAACGGCCCTGGGCAGATGGAATCGTTTGGGCCCGGCGGAGCCAGGGTTAAGTAGCAGGCCATTCACGCACCATTCGGCCAGCGGGCGATACGTATGGTTGAGGAGCGGATGTCGGCTTGTGCTCGTTCAGGAAAGGTACGAGTGGGTTTCGTCACCGCCTGAACCGTTGTTCATACTGTGTCGGCCTGCGCTCCGCAATGCACAATTCCTCAGGATGACTGCTCCTCGCCTTCTTCGAGCAGCGCTTCCAGCTCTGCCACCACCTCGAGATCGCGCGGCCTTCCCGCCGCCCGCTTCACTTCGATCAGGCGCTTAAGCCCGAGACAGCGACAGGTGGCTCCGAACAGGGTGATGGTGATCGTGTGAGGAAGCAGGTCCTCGTACCGCCCCCCCTCGGGAATCTCTCCGAATAGGTCAAGAGATCCGAGTTCGGTTGTGAGCGTGAAATTCAGACCACGTTGGATCGTCTTGGCATCAAATTGAAAGGGTAATCCTGGGGGAGCTCCACGGAGGTAGGGCTTGTAGGGCGCCAGGCAGGCTGCCAGCTTGGCAATGTTCTCAGACGTACGGCCGTAGACGACGTCGAGGTCCTCGGTCAGCCGCGCCGAACCGTGCGTGGTCGCGGCAGCCCCCCCGATAATAATGAACTCGATCCCATGCTTGACCAGGAGTCGGATCAGGGCTGCGAAATCCGTCATGAGGCACTAGCCCACATCATTCATGAGTGCTTCTGCTGCAATCGCGTCTTCGCCGTTGCGACAAGCCTGGCCGTACAAGATGGATGGCCAGGCGGGCGGGCTCGCCGCTCAGTCGGTCAACGTACTGTTTCAAGTACGCTTCTCTCCTTCCCGGCTCCACGCGGGGGTACCCGTAGCTCTTCTCCGTGCAGTGGGTCCAACACTTGGCGAATTCGCAATTTCGCGACGAATCATCATGAATAATGTGGGCTGGCCGTCCGAGCCTTTCGCAGCTCAGAAGCCAGCCGTTGCAGTTCGCATAGCTTGAGGAAGCGCTGCTCGACCGTGAGCTTCAAGTTTTCGCGGAGCAGCGTACGGTCAATATCCCGTTTGTACGATTCGATCACGGGGTCAGGTTCGAGTAGCACAGCGCCGCCGCGCCGCTTCCTTTCTTCACGATCGGACTTCATTGTCATGTTGGGTTCTCGCCAAGAAAGTCTAGCACTTTCTTCCACGCCGCCTCAATGAACGTTCGGCTCCAGCATCTTGGCGTCCATCGGCACGTCCCTTCCCAAGAGGCGTGAAGAGCGGGCTATCGGGACCAGGTTCGCCCGCACGGTCGGCGAGAGCAATATGGCGCCCGTTCACCTCGCCTCGATCGATCAGGATGATGCCCAACGCGCGCGGGAGCGTGAACCGTTTCGGCCCTGCCGATCCGGGGTTGAACAGGAATGTCCGCCCGAGCCATTCGGCCAGGGGGCGGTGCGTATGGCCGAAGATGCAGATGTCGGGCTGCTCTCGTTCGAGAAAGGCCAGCCCATTCTGGGTGAGCATTCCTCGTTCATAGAGGATGTGGCAAACGGCGATACGACGCCCGCTCAGCTCGACGATCCGCTCGGACGGAAACCCACTCCTCCCGAATCCGTCCACATTCCCCGACACGACCGTCACCGGCGCGATGGCCTCCAATTGCCGGAGGACCGAACGTCCCCCGATGTCGCCGGCGTGGATGATGTGATCGATGCCATCGAAGCAGCGCGGAATGGCCGGGTCGAACAGCCCATGGGTATCGGCGATCACGCCCAGACGGAACGGCCGTTGCGCTCGCCTCATGGTCGCGTTGGGGAATTTTGCCGTCGCACGCACTGGCTACCTCACCGCACCCTGCACCGCTTGCCAGTCGATACCGAACGGCTCGGGAGTCATACGAGGCAGCGTCGCCGCTGCCGTCCTCAGCCGCTCGGCGCGCGCCTCGCTCATCGGATGGGTCGAGAGGAGTGCCACCATCCGCCCTTCCGACTCGGCGAGACGCTGAAAAAAGGTGATCATGCCATCCGGAGAGACCCTTGCTCGATGCAGGAGCCGGAGCCCTTCGAGATCCGCCTCCAGTTCCTGTTCGCGCCCGAATTTGAGCGTGACCAGCTCGATGCCGAGCTCCTTCATCACACCGGCGAGGCCCTGCTGATTGCCGGTCAGCACGGTGATCACCGCAACCAGTCCCATATTCTTGACGATTCGTTCCATGGCATGCCGGAGGAGCACATGGTTCATCTCGTGGCCCAGCACGCCCGCCACTTCATCCGGACCATTCGCCTGCTTGAGCAGACCGCTGAACACCACGATATACCCGCCGGGAAGCGCGAAGGCGTTGATTGCGTGATTCTCCACTACCGTCACCTGAAACCGGTACGGACTCTCGACAAGATGGGCCGTCAACCGATCGGCCATCGCCTGCACCGCTTGCACCGCCGGCCCCTCTTTCACGACCGTCTGGCCCGACAGGAATTGCCGATAGGCCGATTCCCCCAGCGACTCCTCCCACGAAAGCGGGATGCGCGACACGATCAGGTCGACCACCATATCCGAGCCGTACCAGAGCCAGGTCAGTCCGCCGACGAGCACCGCGACCGACGCGCCCCAGGCAAGCCGACGGATCGCGCGTCGCCAGCGAACCTGGGCGGTGGCGTGCCCAAGGGCCTCGGTCAGCTCCGCTGGAGCCTTCGCCCGAAGCGCTTGGATGAGTTCAGGGTCTCGGCTGTGGAGCGCGAAGGTACGCCCACGATCAGTCCACTTCAGCACGAGTTGGTCATGATCGAAGCCGCCAGCTCCCACGGCCAGCGCCGAGAACGGAACGGTGTGCGCCTCCTCGCCTCGGTCCGAAAGAAAGATGAGTATCAAGCCGTTCGGGGAAATGCTGGCGAAACAGGTGGCGCCGGAAGCCGGCAATTCAGATCCGAAACAGAGGGCGTTCGGCGTAGGAGCCATGAACACGTCAATGGTCAATCGTCACACGCCATTCGAGATGAAGATTCAGAACTTCTGTCATGTGACGCATGACGAGTGACGCATGACGATCATTCCGACACCGGAATGAATTGCCTGATCCAGTTTCCGAACCCGCCGGGATTGCGGCTTTGGATGAAGACTACGCCCGGACCGCGAAAGCGACAGACAAATCCCTCGCCCGATGTGAAGCTCGATACCCATCCGCTCGAAGCCCGCTCGATGCTATAGGACGTCGTTGCCGACCAGGCAACCAGGTGCGCGTTGTCCACGATGTACTCCTCATCGGGTCTCAGCTCAATCTTGTGGATGGCGCCGAAGCTGTTGAGAATGAGTTGCCCCTGCCCGCTGATCCGCAAAATAAAGAACCCCTCGCCGCCCAGCAGGCCTCGGCTCAGGCTCTGCATCTTGCTTTCGATTCTGATGCTCTCGGCTCCCGCCAAGAATCCATCTTTCTGAACCAAATACTCGTTGACGCCGTCAAGCTCAAACAAGACGATTTCGCCGGGGACTGTGGGGGCCAACAGGACCTCCCCGGCTCCCCGCGCGGCCCGTAGCGTCTGAAAGAAGAATTTTTCTCCGGTGAGCAGCTTGCGGGACAGCGCGCCCAATAACCCGCCTTCCATTTTGCTCTCGACGTCGATCGTCGGGGAGGCCCCGACCATCGCGCCCGACTCAGCCTTGATGCTCTCGCCGGCAGCCAGGAACACCCGCACCATCGGAAACGCCCCCGGATACAAAATCTCACTCTTCATTCATCGCTCCTTTGATCCGGCTTCTCATGATTTCACCGTTCCTTCCAGGAAATCTGGTGCCCCCACGGCTGCGGCGCCGCCTCGTCGGCGAGTTGGGAGGCGGGCCGGAGGGAAAGCGGAAACTGACCGAGTCTTCGAGGGAATTTCCGAAGGCTTCCGCCGTCCGCCGACCAACTGTCTTCGCCGATGCAGCGGGGCCGAGCCGTGGGGCACCAGGCCTCACCCCGCCACCCATCCGTACCACCGATGGCTCGGCAGCGGACCTTCTTCACGATAGGCCATGCGAATCTTGCCCAGGTAGTCGGCGGGCACCTGCTTGCGCGTGGCCGCGACATCGATCCCGAACAGCTTGGCCGCGTTGAGGCCGAATATGTGTTCCTTCACCGATCGAGTGAGCGGCGGGTAGCCGTGTTTCTCGACCAGCGGCTCCGGAATCTCGAATCGGCGAAAGGCGTCGATCTGCCATTGCGGCGTTCCATACCAGATCGAGTCGGTTCCCCAGAGCACATGGTCCATTCCGAACGCCTGAATGAGCTGGCCGAGGAGATGCGCGCAGATCACCGGATGCGTCACGACCAGTTGGGCAAAGGTCGATCCCAGTTCCATGTAAATGTTCGTGAGCCCCGGTTCCGCCTGTTTCATCCGACAGAATTCCGTGGTCCAGGGAATGGCGCCGGTCTTCCTGAAGGTGTCCTCGATCCCCGAAGACGTGAGCAAGCCGGAATGGTAGACCAGGAAATCCAGGTCGGAGAAATCCTTCGCGGCCTGGATGAGATCCTTGGGATGGTTGTAGTCCGGCACCGGTCCCAGTGGAAGGCCCTTGTGAACGCAGATACGAGGGACCTTGAGGGCACGGGCCTTTTCGAGCATGGGATAGGCGATGCGCTCGTCGTTCATCCACCACCCGCGGTCGAATCCTTTCGGGCAGGACCCCGTATAACATTTCCATGCATCGATCTTGAGCGACGAGGCCTGCATCTCCATGAAGTCCAGGTCCGCGGCGCCGAGCTGCGGCGTCGCCAACCCGTGAGCCAGCATCCGCTGCGACCCAGCCACGCGGTTGACCTCATCCCTGATATGCGCCATCTCCTTGGGCGGAACGACGGCTTCCTGCGGGTAGGGACCAGGCGGGGTGCTGATAAGTCCGATCGTCGTGTCACTGTCCAGGAAGACCTCCTTGATAAACGTCTCCCACGACAAGTCCTTCAGCGTATCCGTATCCTTAGCCAGCGCCGGATTCCATCCCGCCTCGCGAATTCGCCGGCGCAACGCCAGCAGCCGATCCTTCGCGACCGCCCCTTCCCGTTTCGATTCGGCATTGGTCGGATCATAGTGGGTGCTGACGTAGTGGGTCTGTACGTCGAAGATAAAGAAGGGCTCACCGCCTCGCTCCGCGGCCGCCGCCGCATCGACCAACTCCACATCCCGCACGTCGAAGACCTTCCCGAACACGGAGTTCATGGCAAGGAAGACCGCCGCCATTCCCCCGGAACGGCGAAGAAAATCCCGGCGGGTCACGTTCAACCTGGCGGCGGCCGCTTCGGCCAGACGAAGGGCCACCGTTTCGACCTGCGCTTGTCGGATGGTTTGCGGAGACGGGAGAAATTCCTCGTTTGAGACGACCTGCGTGGGGAGCGGAAGCGGCGAAACCGTCTCTCTCGTCAGGGACGAACCGGATCTTCGTCTCGTTCGTCGGGGCAGCATCATCGTCCTCTCTCTGGGGCACCACAGTCTGTGCGATTCTGTGTATTTGACCAAAGCCTGTCAAGTCGAGCATCGACCAGTTGATTACGTAAACGGTCCAGCTTGCGCAGGCTTCCGGCGAGGAGCAGCATACAGGGTACGTCTTGATGCCTCGGAGGATGTGATGAGCCCGGGGTAGCCCGCCCATTCACCTCAACGCCGTTACCACCGTTCGCGATACCCACCTCCCGCCCTCCGCGAGGAGTCCTCGCGGAAGGCGCGGGTGTTTTCGGGAAGGAGGGCGCCATGCGATACACTTTCGCGTTTTTGTTTGTCGTTCTGGGCGCGCTGGCTTTCGTCACACTTGCATTCGCCAACCCCGCCATGTTGCCACAACATCCCGGCTATCCGATGGGGAAGGCCGTTGATCCGGTCACAGGCAAGCCCCTTGCCAATGACCCTGGGCAGGCCAACGCCACGGGAAATAAGGCTCTCCAGCAAGCGGCGGCGTTTGATGACGCCCACGTGAAGCAAGATCTCTCGATCAACCAAAATGATCAACGGATCATGGAGAAGCCCGGAGCGGGGATTCTTCCGAAGGTCCAAGGCCCTCAAATCAAGATCGAGCCCCCGGTCAAGGAGGCCACGCGCGTTCAAGCGGCTCCGCAATAGAGAATAAAGATGAACGGCGGCATCGAGATTACCAGCGCGGTTGGCAGGAAGAACCCAGGCTGGTCTTGTTGACGGGACGGAGCGGCAGTCGGGACGGAAAGGCGGAGAAGGCTATCTTGACGAGGTCGTGGGCGCCGATCCGGCGTTGAGACTGGGAGATGCGCCCACGGCCGGGAGGCGGACACTGACGTCCTTCTGAGGGTCGGCGTCGTCGTCTTTGCCGTTGGCCCCCACGCTGTACAGACGATTGTTGGCCGGATTGATCAGCATGGGATAGCCCGTAAAGGGATCATAGAAATTCTGCCCTGCCTTGGCCACCCGGGTCTTGACGTCGCCATCGGCCGCTCCTTTTCGAATCCAGACCTGAAGACTGGTCAGCCGCAGCAGTGCATCGGTTTCTCGTATCCGACCGACCGGCTGTTCCCAAGCAGGTCCGGGAGACACCTCCACGATGTTGTTGACAGGGTTCATGAGATAATCCAGCACCCCGGCCGCCGGCGTGCGGACGTGTACATAGGAACTGGGCAACGTCGGCATCGTCCGAGCCGTTTCAACGGACTTGATCAGGTCCTCATAGTAGTCGGCGTAGTTGTTGAGGATACGTTGGTCGGGAAGTGGCATCAGCGCAACCCCTGCCAGGTACCAAGGCCGGGCGGGCTGACGGTCGGTCCGAAGAGCCATGTCGATCCGTTTCTTTTCGAGAAGAAACTCGTGCTGCATGGGCCAGCGCAAGGACTGTTCGACACTGTCCATCGGCGGCACGAGCTTCGCCAACTTGGGCAGGTAACGTGCATCCAGTTCCGGCATCGTCAACAACCCTGAAACAACGCGAGCATCGTCGGTGACGGCCGCAACGGCAAGCAATTTTGTCCCCAATGTCTTGGCCTTCCGCAGCAGGCCTCGCCACATGGTTATATCGGTTTCGATTCGCTCAACCCCCTGATCGAGGCCCTGGGCAAAACCCTCCGCGACAAAGAGCCGGTGCGTGTCGAGAATCAGCCGACAATCAGGAGTCGCGGCCTGGCCATAGCCCGTATCGTCAAATGGAAGCGTCAGCCACTTCTGATAGCGCGCCAGCGAGACGGCTCCGCTCCTGGTCCAATCCTTGATCATTGTCGCCTTGTCACGGAACGGGATGGACGGAATATCCTCGCGATACCACTTTGCCAGGGCGGAAGCGGAGACTTGATCGGACTGGGAGACTCCCGGGTCGTCCAAGGTCAGGCAACCGTTCGCCTCGATGAGATCAGCCCGCTCATTTTGGATGGCGAGTCCAGCCTGGATTGGATCCTTGGATTCCGGCGCGGCAAACCCCAAGAGAAAGAGCGCCCCGTTGCGGCTCGCATCTTCGGTGAACTGAGGCCGCGCCCCCATCAAGTCCTGAAAGGCCGAGTTGGGCTTTTCTTCCAAGCCTAACCAGACAAGCCCCAGTCCGCCGACCAGAAGAATGGCGCATCCCACGAAAAAGATCGTCAGGCTGACCAGGGTCACCACGACAGCATGGGCGGTCGCAAAACAAGACCGGATGAACAGCGCGATTCGAAAGAAGAGCCGGGACAGCATCGCCGTGACAGGCCGAGACGCCGTTCGAACGGCCGATTCGTTGAGGCCCACGGTCGATATGGGTTTCCGTGGTTCTGCGATCTGGACGCGGGAGTCCTTCAGGCTAGCCGTCGAATCCATTGCAAGCTCAACCGTCGCAGCAGAGCCCTTGGATGCGTCCACGACAGAAGCCGAAACCGCCGGCAACGGCTCATCGCAGTGCGCTGCGACTTTTGCGGTGGTTTCTGACGAAGCAGAAGAACTTGCGGGTTCTCCCGGCTCCGATCGGGGACTGAGCGGTTCATGCCAGGACTGTGCGACCTGAGGTTCTTCGCACCGTTCTCCGCCGTCGAACGGTGGGGCCAATCTATGTGGAGAAACCGGCGGCTCTAAAGCCCGTTCTTCAAAAATGGGAGGAGCTTCCGAAGGCCGCTCACTCGGCTCAACCGATTGCCTCTGTTCCCATACACCTGGCTGACTGTTCTCGCGGTCGGAGTGTCCAACAGAGCGCTCACCCCAATCAGTGGATGCTGCCGTCCCCTCCTCGTCCAAGATCAGGGAATTGGCCGCTTCTACAACCTCGGGTTCCGAGTATCCGGCAGGATCTTCATCCGAGCCGGGAACCGCCTGAGGCGCCGATCCGATCTGGAATCCGCCGATGGACTCGCGGGCGATGATCGCCCCTTGGACTGGCAGCCCCGTGTTATTTGAAGGAGATTCTTGGATATCAGGAAAGACGAGATCGCCTGCCGAGCTCACCTCATCGGGCCGTGCCGGGTCTGAACGTGATTCAAAGGCGTGAGGCTCTTCCAATGCAGGACGCAAGGACGATGAATCCGGAGGGTCCTCCTCTTTCACGCGCGGCTCTTGAGTCTCAACGAGAGGAGAGGTTTCAGCCTCTGCGAAAAATGCAGGGTCGGCACCGATCTCCCGTGACACCGCAAGTCTCAGTTCAACATCGGGTAATCCGCTCTGTTGAGTGACGGGTGGTATCGTCTCGGCCGGCTGTTCGGGAGGATTGCCTATGGCGGCTGAGGAGATGACGCCTTTCTCCGGTTCAGATGGCGGCGCTTCGTACGGCGTCATTATCGCCGCGGATACCTCCGGCGCGCCATCAGGGCGCGGAGACAATTCGACCTGCGACAGGAGACGGGCCGCGTCATCATCGCTCTTGCCCGTCGAGACCGGTGGCGGAGCATCCAAGGCAGGTTCAGGCTCCAGCAACAGAACAGGCTGTGGCGCATGGGAATGGTCAGGCAACTCTTGGATCGTGGTCCCCGCCGGTTCGCCCGCAAGTTTCTCTCGCAAATCGATCTGTTGCAGGATGCCGGTGATGAGATTTTCGTTGACCTCCTCGACAACTAACCGGCTCTCTGTTCCCACCGGCGTAGCTTCCGGACGACTCTCTTCGACTTGCTCCCAGGGCATGGGAGGGGGAACGGTTGCGATCGATCGTTCCGATTCGGAGTCCTCCGAACGCGCGGGGATTTCAATCGAAGGGGATTCCTCCGTGGCCGTCAACCCGCCGCCCGTTGGAGCTGAATCTGGCTTGTTGGCAGGTAAAGGGTCTTCGTTATCCAGTCCCTCCCCGGACCCCATCTCGGCAAAGGCCAGAGACTCTTCACTGATTCCCGCCGGCGCTGAGAGACTCTCAAGTTGCACCACTGATTGCTCGAACGCGACGTTCGATTGGTCGAGGAAACTTCCTGCAGCCTCCCTGTCTCCAGCCGGAGGAACCTCCTCGTGGACAACGGTCGTCACGCTCTGATCGGCCGGGTGGTCGGCGGAGGGAGCTGAATCCGATCTCGAAAGCGCGGACCACTCTGGTAGATCCCCCTCCGCCCTCGCCACTGACGAGGCGTGCTCTGCAAGTTGATCGGTGGGCTGGTCCGCCGGTATGGGACTCGTCGTCGCAATCTGGATCTCATGCGAGACCGGCGGCGCGTCAAGCTCCGCCGCCTGCGAATGCTGTTCCGCAACATTCCGGTTCGGCATTGCCGGTTCGGTCTCCTGACCAGCCGTCGGCTGTTGAGGAACCAGGATATCTTCAGCTTCCTCCTCCCAAGGCAAGCGAGCGCGCCCGGGATCGGAGACCGCATCCGCGGGTGGAATTCGAAACTCGACGTCCGTCACCGGTTGATCGAGACCCGACATGGCCGGAGCGAAGCGTGGCAGACCACTGTCTTCTTCTGCGGGGGCCGCTTCACGCGGACGTTCTTTCGCACGCTGCAGGAGGGAGTCAAGGTGAAGCAGAACGGGATTCCGCGGAGAAAGTTGGGTGATTTTGTTCACCAACTGCGCTGCAAGGTCAGGCTGCTCTGAATCGGGATCCTCAACCAAAATCTCGACCGCCTTGGCGTACTCTTCAATGGCGGCATCCACATCCCCTTTGAGCTCGAAGACCGAACCGAGTTTCTCCACGAAGGGCACACAACGGGGTCCAGCCACCAAATATTCCCGAAGCAATGACTCGGCCAGCCAATAGTCCTGCCGTTCCAGCGCTTCGTCCGTCAACGCCTGAAAGGCATTTCTGGCGGTCACCAGACTTCCCAAGCGAAGTTGGAGCGTGGCAAAGAGGCGTTTGGCCTCCGGATTGGCTGGATCGAGCGCGAGCAATTCCTTGAGGACGGATGAAGACCGGCCATACCGGCCGGCATTCATATGTGTGATGGCTTCTTCGAGCAGGGCGGATTTTTTCGAATGCGCAGCGCCAGTCCCCTGACTGCGCTTGTGAGCGCGGGCCGGAGCCTTCTTGTCGGCACGAGCTGGGGACCGTCGATCGCCACGCACTGTACAACCTTACCAGAGAGCCATAAGCACGACGCCTGTTTGCGGCTACCCGACCTGTGGGCCCTGGCTGTCTTTGTTTTCAGAAGTGAGGGGCCGAAAGGGAAACCCTAGGTTCATGCAAGGGAGATGCCCTCTCTTTTCGGAGTATCAGGCGGACAAGAAAAGGAAAGACAATGGCTTAGACCTCATCAACCATATGTTCCAGGCGATGACTGTGCCATTTTGATCGTGATGGGCCGGTCTGTGATCACAAAGTTGGAATGAAGGGAACTCTGAGCGGGCTCTCTCCGTCAGAGAAATGGCTAGGCGGGCAGAATGTCCTTGCAGGATCGGAACTCTGCAACATCCTCGACACGATAGTGACTGCCGATCTGATAGACGTACCCGGCGGGAAGACCGCCAGCCCTGTGCTGTCCATCGCGGACCAGCACCTTTCCGCATCGAATGCAGTGCTGAATCCCTTCCCACGAGAGATCGCCCGCCAGGTGTTGAATCGGCAGATCCTCTTCGCAAGGTTGGACCATGACCGGAGCGGCAGCCGGCATCAGGATCCGGCGAACCTCGGAGATCAGGCGTTTCACCAAGTTCACATCTTGGGTCTCGATGCCATCCAGCACAAGCACGAGGAGGCCCAAGGCGCGAATGGGGTCTCCTTTGGCCTCCACCAGAAGCCGCTGTGCAAAGGCCTGGACCTTGGTCTGAATGTCCTGTTGATCCATCGATAATATGCCCATGACCAAGTGTAGCACAGGCTGCGATCAGTCCGGCCCAACCGCACGGCACCTCGGCGGGACGGCGAACAGCCTTTTCGTTCTTACAGGCCTTGGGATAAAGGAGAAGAGACGCAGTCAGCGGAGGGGTGAGCCAACCACAGTGGAAAGCCGACCAATCGTTCAGCGGCGCTTTCGAACCTGAGCGGCCCGAAATTTCCAGGGAGGAGTCGGATTGGGATCGGCCCACAGGCCTCGCTTGGCATAACGGGCCTCCCCCTCTCCATCGCCACCGGATGAATCCGTAGTCGCGACCTTCCAGGCGAGACCTTCTTCAAGCAGGATCTGGCTGAGTCGCCGCCCGTTCTGCAGGAACACATCGGCACGGAGCGCGCCGTCATGGCTTCGTCCATAGGTTTTAAGGGTCACCGGCGATCCGATTACCAGCGCCATTACAGCCCGTTTGGCCTCTTTCCCGTATGGTTGCTTGAGTTCGGGACAATCAATCCCCTCGACACGGATTCGCTCCGACCGCCCATGATGACGGACTTCGAGGGTGTCCCCGTCGATCACCCGGAACACGTCCGCGCGGAATTCCGCCGCGTACACCACGCCGGGTATCATAACGGTCAGAAACCCCAGCCCCAATGTCAGGCGATTGAAACCCGTTCCCAAGATCGTCATGGGCCAAGTGTAGCATGCAGAAGAGGCTGGCTCCGAGCCGACCAGAGACCGATCGAGGGCGCCATCTGAACGTAGCGTTTTGCCCCAGCATCGATTCGGAAACGGTGGCAGAACTTCTCTTGCATACGGACCATCATCTGATAATTCAGCACTTTGTTTCGGCATACGAGTTGCTGATCTTCAGGTGAGAATCACACGAGAAATAGTGGAGTTTTCAACCAGACTTCCGCACTGATCGTAGGCTGCGCCTCCGGAAAGTGAGGGACACATCGAATGCCCTGACATGACCGTCACCCATTCTCAACATCCGCGCCCTTGGATACCCGGTTCCAATCCGAAGCGGATTCCGTCGGGCTTGCCGGGAGGGCAAGGTTGCCGATGGTCCCTCGCGGCTATCTTTTGCGCTGTCATCTCGGCGACGGCCTGCGACGGCACCCCACAAGAAGTCTCCGGCGGCAAAACACGGACTTCCGATCCCCCAACCAATCTCCTTCGATTGACGCCCGAAACCGAAGCCAAGGCCGCGCTGCGAATCGCGCCGGCCACCACTGGCGACTTTCGCATCTTCCGCGAATTTCCTGCGACGATCCAGGCCGATGCCAACCGGTTGGCGGAGATCACGACCCTGGTGCGCGGCAGGGCCGATGAGGTTCTCGTCGACTTCGGCCAGGACGTCGAGGCCGGGGCACTGCTGGCCACTTTGCAAAGCGGCGAGTTGGGACTGTCCCAGGCAGGCTTCCTTCGAGCCCATGCCAAGTTGACGGTGGCCGAGCGCGCCTTTCAACGCGCCAAGGCGTTGCTGGAGGAGAAGGTAATCGGGCAGGCCGAGTATCAGCGGCGCGAAGGAGAGTTGCTGACCGCCCGATCGGAAATGCGGGAGGCCCACGACCGGCTGCGGCTCCTGGGCATGGCGGAACCTGAAATCGCCCGCCTGCGTCGCGATGAAACCATCCGTTCGACCGTCTTCATCCGCGCGCCGTTCGCCGGGCGGATCATCGCGCGGAACATCGTCCGCGGCGAAGTCGTCGAGATGACCGACCAGCTTTTTACGATTGCCGACCTCTCCGATGTCTGGGTGATCGCCCATATCCCGGAGAAGGACATCGCCTTCGTGCAAGCGGACCAGAAGGTCGAGGTGGAGGTCACGGCCTACCCCGGTGAATCGTTCGAAGGGCGCATCGGCTATATCAGCGACGTGCTGGACCCGGCCACGCGCACCATTCGGCTCCGGGTGGTAGTCGCGAACCCACACAAGCGACTCAGGCCGGAAATGTTCGCCAAAGTCCGGCTCTGGACGAAGCCGGAGCCGGGCGTCCTTACGATCCCGGCCACCGCCGTCGTGCACGACCGCGGGGAGAACATCGTCTTTGTCCAGGTCGAGGACCATGCCTTCGAGCGGCGTCCGGTCGCCCTCGGGGAAGAAACCAATGGACAGGTGAAGGTGCTCGCCGGGCTGCGCGCGGGAGACCCGGTCGTGGTGGACGGCGCCTTTCGCCTCAAATCGGAATTGGCGGCCCGCCAACATCCCATGGCTATACAGTGATCGCCGCGATCCTCACATTTTCGCTTCGTCAGCGCCTGCTGATCATCGGGCTCGCCTGTTTTCTCGCGGTCTTGGGGCTCCACGCGTTTCAAAAAATCCCAATCGATGCCTTCCCCGATGTGACCACCGTGCAGGTGCAGGTGGCCGTGCAGGTCCCGGGACAATCGCCCGCGGACGTCGAGCGGTTCGTCACCATCCCGATCGAAATCCAGCTCACCGGACTCCCGGGCCTCGTGGAGATCCGCTCGATGTCCAAGTTCGGACTGGCCCAACTGACAGTGGTTTTCCGAGACGACATCGACGTCTATTTCGCCCGCCAGGTGGTCTTGGAGCGTTTGATCGAGGTGAAGGGCCGGCTCCCGGCCGGCATCGAACCGATCATGGTGCCCGTCACCACAGGGCTCGGCGAAGTCTACCAGTACTATCTCGACGGCCCCGCCCCCGGCGGCCGTCCCGAGGCGCGCGCGGAACAACTGATGGCGATGCGGACGGTGCAGGACTGGGTGATCCGTCCCCTGCTCAAGGGCCAGCCCGGCGTGATCGAGATCAATTCCCTCGGCGGGTTCGTGAAACAATACCAGGTGATCGTAGACCCCGATCGGCTCAGAAAATACAACCTTGCCTTGGAGGACATTTTCGAGGCCGTCGCCAGGAACAACCAGAACACGGGTGGCAACATCCTGGAACGGCACGAGGAGAAGTTCATCGTGCGGGGCATCGGGCTGATCCGCACGCTCGCGGACCTCGAGACGATCGTCGTCAAGGAAGCACACGGGACCCCCGTGCTGGTCCGCGACATTGCGGACGTGCAGATCGGGCATGCGGTCCGGCACGGCGCCGCGCTCGTCAACGGCCAGGAGGTGGTCGCCGGCATCGTCCTCATGTTGCGGGGATCCAACGCTCGCGACGTGGTCACCGCCGTCAAGGAGAAGGTGGACGAGATCCACCAGAAAGGCTTGCTCCCGGACGGTATTCGGATCATCCCGTTTTACGATCGGATCGACCTGATCACCGCAGCTCTTCGAACCGTCTATGATGCGCTCATAGAAGGCATCGGGCTCCTCCTGCTCATGTCGATCCCGTTTCTCGGCAACTTCCGAGCCGCCTTCATCGTGACCTGCATTCTCTTTCTCACCCCGCTCGTCAGCTTCATCGTGATGGATCGGGTCGGCTTGAGCGCCAATCTCATGACGCTGGGCGGGATGGCCATCGCCATCGGAGAAATCGCGGACGGCTCCATCGTCGTGGTCGAAAACGCACACCGGTACCTGACCGAACGAACCGTGTCAGTGCGAGATCGCCTGGTTATCGTCTTCGAGGCGGCCCAGGAAGTCGCGCGTCCCATCGCCTTCAGCATCCTCATCTTGCTCGTCGTGTTCCTGCCGCTCCTGACCCTCCACGGCATGGAGGGCAAGATGTTCCAGCCGCTGGCCTATACAATGGTCATCGCGCTGCTCGTCTCGCTGGTCTTGTCACTGACTCTGACCCCAGTCCTCTGCTCGCTGATCCTCAAGAGCGGCTTTCAGGAGGACATGGCCGTGCTTCGATGGCTCAAAGCCCGCTACTTGCCCGTCTTGCGGTGGGCGTTGTCGCGGCGGACGCAGGTTTTGACCATCGCCCTGACGCTCTTTCTCGTCACGCTGGGCTTGGTCCCTTTTCTCGGACGGGAGTTTGTCCCCATCCTCTTCGAGGGCGCGCTGACCCCGCAGATCATCCGGCACCCCAGCGTTTCCCTCCCCCACTCCATCGAGCTCGAACGGCAGGTTCATGAGGCGCTCCTCACATTCCCCGAGGTCCAGAGCATCGTGAGCAAGATCGGACGGTCAGAGATCGCCACCACCCCCGAAGAGCCGAACGAAAGCGATCCGGTGGTCAGTTTGGCGCCACAGTCCGCCTGGACCTCGGCCGCCACCAAGGATGGACTGGTCGAGCTCATGCGCCGGCGGCTGGCTGACATTCCCGGCATCGCCATCCTGATGAGCCAGCCGATTCAGGAGCGTGTGGACGAGCTGATCTCCGGCATCCGGACGGAGGTCGCCGTCAAGATCTTCGGCGAGGACCTCTCTCTGCTGAAGGACAAGGCCGAACAGGTCGTCGCGATCCTGAAGACGATCGACGGGGTCAAGGACGTGAAAATGGAGCAACTGTTCGGTCAATCGTACCTCACGGTCTCCATCGACCGATCGAAGATCGCCCGGCATGGCATCAACGTCGCCGACGTGCAGGCGCTCATCGCGACGGCCGTCGGCGGCATGCCGGCCACGCAGGTCTATGAGGGGGAGCGGCGATTCGATCTGGTCCTGCGGTTTCCTCCCGGAGCCCGATCGACCCCGGCGGCCATCGGCAACATTCTGGTGCGGGACCCGACAGGAGTCCCAATCCCGTTGAGCGACCTGGCGGCGATTGAAATGAAGGAAGGTCCGGCGCTCATCAGCCGGGAGGACCTGCGGCGCCGGATTGCGATCGGGTTCAACATCATGGATCGCGACGTCGCAAGCGTCGTCGCGGAGGCGCAGCGGAAGATCGCCGCGGACGTCGATCTCCCGAACGGGTATCGGGTCACCTGGGGCGGGGCCTTTGAAAACATGCAACGCGCCATGGACCGCCTGCTGATCGTCGTGCCCGTCACGATCGCGCTGATCTTTCTCCTGCTCTTCTCGTCGCTCACGTCGCTCCGTTACGCCGCGCTGATCATCCTGAACGTCCCGCTCGCGTTGATCGGCGGAGTCCTCGCCCTGTGGGTGACGGGCGAATATATCAGCGTGCCGGCTTCGTTGGGTTTCATCGACCTCTTCGGCGTGGCGGTGGGCAACGGGATCGTGCTCCTCTCCCACATCCATGAACTCCGGCAGCAGGGGCTGCCCCACGAAGAAGCCGTGACCACCGGCTGTCTGCACCGGCTCCGGCCCGTGATCATGACCGCGCTGACGACGCTCTTGGGCCTGCTCCCGCTGGCCTTTGCGCAAGGCATCGGGGCGGAAGTGCAGCGGCCGCTGGCCGTCGTGGTGATCGGCGGCGTGCTCAGCTCGACGCTCCTCACCCTGATCGTGCTTCCGGCCCTGTTCCGCTGGTTTGAGGAGCCGGGCTTGAGCGCAACGCCCGCCGTCCCTCCTTCTCCCGAGCGCACTCGACCCGAAACCAGCGAAGAGATCACCGCTTCCTCGCGCTAGGTTTTGCGCCGGACTTGCGGTGAGCGGACGCTTTCAGTAACGTAGTTGCCAGGATGAGCCCCTCGACCGATCCTTCGCCTCCTGTCGTCATCTTCACCGACCTGGACGGGTGCCTGCTCGACGGGATCACCTACTCGTGGGAACCGGCCCGCGAGGCCCTTGCAGTGCTGCGGGCGCGCCGGATCCCCCTGGTGCTGGTCTCCAGCAAGACCAGGGCCGAACTGGAAGCCATTCGGTCGCAGTTGCAGCTCGACCATCCGTTCGTGAGCGAAAACGGCGGAGCCGTCTTTTCCCCGGATGGCTACTTCTCGACCTCTCCCGAGGAGGCCGTCCGTCGCGACGACTACGAAGTCATCGAATTGGGGGCTCCGTACCCCGCATTGCGCCAAGCCCTGCGCGAATTGGAACAGGCAGTCGGCGTACGGCTCAGGGGGTTCGGCGACATGTCGGTGGAAGAAATCGCCGAGCGGACGGGACTCACTGAAGCGGATGTGCATCTCGCCCGGCAGCGGGAATACGACGAACCGTTCCTGATCGAAGGACCGGCCAGTTTGGTGACGGAACTCCAGCGGGAAGCCCGGGATCGCGGCTTGACAGTGACGCATGGAGGCCGGTTCCATCACCTGATGGGGGACAGCGACAAAGGGCGCGCATGCCTGCATTTGATCGAACGATACCGCCGTCAATGGCAGGGAACGGCACAGGGGATCATGTCGGTCGCGCTGGGCGACAGCGTGAACGACCTGCCGATGTTGCGGGTCGTCGATCATCCGGTGCTGATCCCGCGGCCGGACGGTTCCTATGATCCCGGCATTCAACTGTCGAACCTCATCCGCGCCAAAGGCATCGGGCCGGTCGGCTGGGATCATGCCGTGCTTTCCCTTGTCGAGCGGGACCAATCCGGTCTTGCACCAGCCTCCGCCCCCAAGAAGCGCCGCCGCCGCTGACTTCAGTCGACGTTTGTCGCCTCCCGGCCGCCTATGGATCACCGCCCGCGGATCGGTTATATAGAACCGGACCAGGACAGGAAGACGGCAGCAAGCGGATGAACTGCCGGCGAGGCTTGACCATCGTGATGCAGTGGACCCTGAGACAAACCCTGATCCTTCTCGCGGCTGCCTGGCTGTGCTCGATCGCCTCGACGGCCCACGCACAGACTCCGTCCCCGTCAACCGAGTCTCGCGACAGCGCCCCGAGCCAGGGCGCACCGGTCATCTGGAATGGGTCGCGACTGTTCGTGATTCCCGCCCCATTAGGGTCTTTGACGGCGGAAGATCGCGCCGGAGCCGTCGCGGAACGATTGGCGCGCCTGGCGCAGGATCCGCTCTCCGCCTCGGCCGGGGTGGCCGTCAATCACGGCGAGCACTTCTCGGAAATCGTCGCCGGCACGACCATTATCGCGACCGTGACCGACGCCGACGCGCAGGCCCTGGGCCGGCCTCGCGTCCAACTTGCCGCACACTATGCGGAGATCGTCCGCGGAGCCGTCGGATCGTTGCCGGGCGGATTCGATCTGCATACGATCCTCGTCGACACCGGGTACGTCCTCTCCGCCACGGCCGTGTTTGTCGCGCTGCTGCTGGCGCTCGGCAGGCTGTTCCCGAAGGTGTACGAGCGCATCAGAGCCTGGAAAGGAGTCTACATCCGCTCGATCCGCATCCAGCGAGTCGAAGTCCTGTCGGCGGATAAATTGGTCGAACAGGTCGTGATGGCCGCGCGCGTCCTCCGGGGCCTGCTCACCCTGGTGCTGACCTACCTGTACCTCACCACGGTTCTCGGGGTCTTCGACCTCACCAGAGGACTGGCCGAGAAGCTCGTCGCCGCGGTCTTGGCCACGCTCCACGTGATCGGGACGGCGTTCATCGGCTACATCCCCGACCTGGTCTCCATCGCTGTGATCGTCTTCGTGACGCGGTATCTCATCAAGCTGATCCACCTGGTGTTCAACGGCATCGAGCGCGGCGCGATCCGGTTCCCCGGCTTCTATCGGGAATGGGCGCAGCCCACCTATCAGATCGTGCGGTTCCTGGTCATCGCCTTCGCGACCATCGCCATCTTTCCCTACATCCCGGGGTCGCGGTCCGAAGCGTTTCGCGGCGTGTCGGTCTTCCTCGGGATCTTGTTCTCTCTGAGTTCGGCGGGGGCCATCAGCAACGTGGTCGCGGGCGTGATCCTGACCTACATGCGGCCGTTCCAGTTGGGCGATCGCGTCAAAATCGCCGATACCGTCGGCGACATCATCGAAAAGACGCTGTTGGTCACCAGAGTCCGGACCATCAAGAACGTCGACATCACGATTCCGAATTCGCTCATCCTCGGAGCCCACATCATCAATTTCAGCTCGTCTTCGTTCAATCCGCCTCCGTTGATCCTCCACACGAGCGTCACCATCGGCTATGACGCGCCCTGGCGAACGGTGCATGAGCTGCTCAAGAAGGCGGCGGCCGCGACGCCGCATATTCTGAAGACACCCGAGCCCTTCGTGCTGCAAACCGCGCTCAACGACTTTTATGTCAGCTATGAGATCAACGCCTATACGGACGAACCCAACCTGATGGCGACCATCTATTCGGACCTGCATCAACAGATTCAGGATACGTTCAACGAGGCAGGCCTCGAAATCATGTCGCCCCATTACACGCAGGTGCGCGACGGCAACAAGACCACCATCCCGGAAGAGTACCTGCCCAAGTCCTACCAGGCCCCCGCCTTCCGCATCCTGCCGTTCGATTTCCTGAAGACTCCGCCGGGAGCCTCTCGGGATCAGGCCCCATGAGAACCCATCATCGGCACAACAGCCACGGAGCCGACGTGAGGCTGCTTCGTCGTCGTTCGTCATGCGGGGCGGGCATGGGGCCGGCGCCGGAACCCTCTTATGATGACCTTTGCCAGTCCGCTCGCATCGAAATTCAAGACTCCGTGCCCAATCCCCATCGGTCCGGCAGAGAGATAGGACGCCACCCATGCCTTCCCTCGTCATCGCCCTGATCTTGCTCCTGGTCGCCGCGGCCTTCGCGCTCCAGAATACGGAAGTCGTGACGGTGCAATTTCTCCTGTGGGACTATCAAGCGTCCCTCGTCCTGATCATCCTGGGAGCGACGCTGCTGGGGACGCTGCTCGCCTTTCTGGCCTCCATCGGCCCCCGCCTCCGGCGAGCCAAAGAGCTTCGGCGGCTCGAATCGCTCACGAAGAACCAGGAAGCCCGCATCCGGGAATTGGAAGCGCACCTGCAGCGGACGGCGCCCTCCGCGCAGCAGGCCGATTCGGGCGGTCGAGCCATGGACGAGCGGGAATAGCCTTTTGACGCGAGGAGGCTGTGATCGCCGGGCAGCCGGTCAGGAGGCGTGCGAATCCGCGACCGGCGCCGGCGGGGTTGACCGGCGTGTGGCATCCCGGGGTCGGCCGTTGCCCATCTCCTCGACCCAGCGGTAGAGCACCGGCAGGACGATCAGCGTCAGCAAGGTCGAGCTGACCAATCCGCCGATTACGACCGTGGCCAACGGCCGCTGCACTTCCGAGCCGATGCCGGTGGCAAACGCCAAGGGAAGCAATCCTAACAGCGCGACGAGCGCGGTCATGAGGACCGGACGGAGGCGCAGGAGGCAGCCGTTGATCACCGCCTCCTGGACATCGAGGCCGTCCTCCCGGAGCTTGTTCATATAGGAGACGAGCACGATCCCGTTGAGCACCGCCACGCCGAACAAATTGATGAAGCCGACAGAGGCCGGCACGCTCAGATATTCCCCGGTGGCCCAGAGGGCGACGATCCCTCCGATCATGGCAAAGGGCAGGTTCATGATGATCAGCGCCGCGTACCGCACCGAGTTGAACGAGGCAAACAAGAGCACGAAGATGATGCCGATCGTGATCGGCACGATGACCCTCAACCGGGCCATCGCCCGCTGCATGTTCTCGAACGACCCGCCCCACGTGATCTGGTAGCCCGGCGGCAGCTTGATCTCCCGGTCGATCTTGGCCTGCGCCTCCGCCACGATGCCCTCGATATCGCGGCCCAAGGTGTTGAATCCGATGTAGATCCGCCGTTGGAGTCCTTCCCGGCTGATCAGCGCCGGCCCTTCCGTCAGTTCGACACGGGCGAGGTCGCCCAGCGGGATCAAGGCGCCGGACGCGCTCGTGAGCAGGATGTTGCTGATATCCTCCACGCTGTCCCGGTACTGCTCCGGATAGCGCAGGATCAAATCGAACCGGCGTTGCCCCTCATAGACTCTCGTCGCCGGCTCGGCGCCGATCGCCGTCGTGATGATCTCCCGGATGTGGGCGACGTTGATGCCGTGGCGCGCGATCTTCCCGCGATCAATGTCGATGGTCAGATAGGCCTGCCCGAACAACTGCTCTACCCTCACGTCCTGAACGCCCTTCACGGACTTCATGATCTCTTGGATCCGATCGGCCGTGCTGCGCAGCACGGTCAAATCCTCGCCCAGGACCTTGACGGTGGCCTCGGACCGCACCCCCGAGAGCAGTTCGTCCACCCGCTGTTGGATGGGCTGGCTCATGAGGAAGTTGGCGCCCGGCACCCGCTCCAGCCGCTTGCGGATCGCGTCGTCCAGCTCCGGCTTGGTCTTCGCGGTCACCCACTCGTCCATCGGCTTCAACGTGACGACAGGGTCGCTGGCATTCGGCTCCTGGGGATCGTTCCCCAACTCGGACCGTCCGATCTTGGAGACGACCTTCCGCACTTCCGGGAACTCCAGCACCGCCTTCTGCATGTCCTTCTCGATCTCGATGGATTTCTGGAGCGAAATGCTGGGCAGCCGGATCGTCTGGGGCGTCAGGGCCGCTTCGTTGAGGATCGGGATGAACTCGCCTCCCAGGAACGGAAACAGAAGCAGGCTGGCGGCCAGCAGCCCGATCGCGATGGCCAGGACCGCCACCCGGTGCCCCAAGGCCCAGTACAGCGTCGGCAGGTAGAGGCGTTTGGTCCACCTGATCAAGAACGTGTCTTCTTCGCTGCCTTGCTTCATGACCATCGAGCACAACACGGGGGAGAGCGTGAGCGACAGGATCAACGACACCAACAGCGCGATCATGATCGTGTAGGCCAGCGGGTGAAACATCTTCCCCTCCATCCCTTCCAGGGATAGAATGGGTAGAAACACGATAATGATGATGAGAATGCCGAAGATCACCGGCTGGCCGACTTCCTTCACGGCTTGGATGACGAGCGCCCTCCGGTCCAGATGGTCACCCTTGTGCTCCGACATGAGACGATAGACATTCTCGACGACCACGACCGACCCGTCCACCATCATCCCGATCGCGATGACCAGCCCGCCCAGCGACATCAAATTGGCGGTCAATCCCACCTGACCCATCACGATGAAGGTGACCAGCGGCGTGACGATCAAGGTCGCGGTGACGATCAGGGCGCTGCGCACATTCCCCAGGAACAGAAAGAGGATCACGACGACCAGGACGATGCCTTCCAACAGGGCCTTGTAGACCGTCTTTAGCGCGGCGGTGATCAACTCGATGCGGTCGTAAAACGGCACGATGCGCAGCCCGTTGGGGAGGAGATTCGCCTTGTGAATGGCGTCCACCTTCGCCTTGACGTCCTGCACCACTTCACGGGCGTTGCCGCCCCTCAGCATCAGCACGATGCCCGTCACCACTTCCCGGTCCCCGTTGAGAACGGCGGCGCCGTGCCGGACCGCATGGCCGACACGGACCTGCGCCACATCCCGCACGTACACCGGGGTCCCGCGGACCTCCTTGACGACGATGTTCTCGATGTCCGCAAGGGCCTTGATCAGCCCGACTCCCCGGACGATGTATTTTTCCGCATCCTTTTCGAGGATGTTCCCTCCGGCGTTTGCGTTGTTCTTGGCGACGGCATCGAACACGTCATGCAGCGCCAAGTCGTATTTTCGCAACAGGCCCGGCTCCACCATGACCTGATACTGTTTGACGAACCCGCCCAGCGAATTGACTTCCACGACGTCGCGCGTGCCTTTCAAAAGCGGCCGGACCACCCAATCCTGGAGCGTTCGCCGCTCCATGAGCTCCTGCTCGGTGAGCACGTAGCCTTCGTCGTTGTCCCTCGGGCCTTCCAGGTAGTACTGAAACACCTCCCCAAGCCCGGTGCTGTTGGGCACGATTTGCGAGACGGACCCGGGGGGCAACAGTTCCTGCACTTCGAGGATTCGTTCGAGGACGACCTGCCTGGCCAGATAGATATCAACGCGGTCTTCGAAGATGACATCGATCAGCGAGACGCCGACCTTGGAGAGGGAGCGGATTTCGACCAGACCCGGCGCCCCCGTCAACTGAAGTTCGAGCGGAAACGTCACGAACCGCTCGATCTCCGCCGGCGACAGCCCCGGCGCTTTGGTCACGACCTGCACCCAAACATTGGTCACGTCGGGAAAGGCGTCGATGGCGATGGTGCGGAATGCGTACAGTCCGCCGGCCGTGAGCACGCAGGCCAGGGTGACGACCAGAACCCGCTGACGAAGCGAGAGATCTAACAGGGAGGCGAGCATCTCGTTAGATCTGTTCTCCGAGCAGTTCCGACTTAAGAACAAATGCGCCCTTGGTCACCACCGCTTCGCCTTCCAGGAGCCCGTCCAGGACCTTGACCATCTGCCCGTCGGATTCGCCCAACTTGACCTCTCGCAGCTCGAAGGTGTGGGGATCGCGCTGCACAAACAGGAATTTTCGTTCCCGGTCCCGCTGAATCGCGCTTTCCGGCACGGCCAGGACGTCCTTCTCCGGCGCAGAATAGACCCGGATCGTCGCATACATTTCCGGCTTGAGCTTCCGCTCGGGGTTGGGCAGCTCCAGGCGGAGGTTCATCGTGCGGGTCTTGGCGTCGAGCACGTCCCCGACATAGGTGACTTTCCCGTGAAAGACCTCATCCGGATAGGCATTGACCAGCACCTCGACCAACTGGCTCGGGCCGGAAGAGCCGCTGGGTTTGATGAATGGAATATCTTTCTCCGGAATGTTGGCCAACACCCACACGTCCGACAGGTCGGCCACGGTAAAGAGTTTCTCGGTGACCTCGACCACCTCCCCCTTCGTGAGGTTGCGCGCGATCACCCGTGAATCAAATGGCGCCGTGATCGGCACATACGATCGGATCTTCTGCTCACGGTCGAGGTGCTGGATTTCCTCCTCGGTCATGCCGAGCAGCCGCAGCCGATCCTGCGCCTCGCGCTCTTCCGCACGCAGGCTGATCATCTCCCCTTCGCGGCGCTGGGCTTCGGCCAAGCCGATCACTTTTTCTTCAAGCAGGGTCCGCGCGCGCTGATAGGAACGTTCGGCCACGTACAGTTTGGCTTTCGCCTTGAGATAGGACGACTGCGCCATGCCGAGCTCCGCGCTGTAGAGAATGGCAAGCAGGGCCCCGGACTTCACCTCCTGCCCCAGATCGACGTACACGTCCACCACACGCCCGCGCACGAGCGTGGTGATGTTGGCCAAGGCATGCTCGTTCGGCACCACCGTGCCGGGGAAGCTCCGCACCGTGCGGAACTCGGATCGCACGACCGGTTCCACCTGGATGCCGGCGCTCTGCATCTCTTCGTCGGTGACGCGAATGACGCCCGGCTGCGCCTTCTTGTCCTCCACCGCCGCGCCGGTGGCCTGATTCGGTCCCTTTGCGTCGCAGCCAGCCAACAGCAGCAGCCCGGAAACCACCGCGGCCCGCAGACTCCACGTTCGCGCGATCTGATCCATGTTGGTCATAGGTGCTCCGTTCGCGCTTAGAGCGGCCCGCCGATCGACCGTTCCAAGCGCGTCAGCGAAATGGACAGATCGTACCGGGCCTGCGTGTAATCGAAGAGAATCTGCCGCTGGACCCGCTGCGCATCCAGCACTTCGAGCAGGCTCGCCGCGCCCTGCCGGAAGCTGAACTGCGCGATGCGCAACGCTTCTTCCGCCTGTTTCAGCAATCCCTCTTCGAAGACGCGAATCAGCTCGGCCGTCGTCTGCACGTCCTGATAATGCAGATTCACCGCCCGAAGCAGCTCATTGCGCATCCGGAGCAGTTCGGCCTCCTGCTGGCGCCGGACGCCGAGCGCGCTGGCGATCTCGCCCTTGCGCTGATACCAGATCGGCACCGGCACGCTGAGGTTCGCGGTCACCGCCTCCCGCCCGATTTCTCGCCAATAGCCTCCGCCGACGGTCACGTTGGGAACCCGAGCCTGCCGCTCGAAGTCAACGGTGTAGTCGGCCCGCTCCACGAGCCTGGCCAACCGATTGAGCGAGGGATGGTTCTTCAACATGTTCGCCACCAGGTCCTCGAGGTGGAGTTCGCTCGGGATCGGCCGAAAGTCCCCCTTGATGGTATACACCCGCCCCAGCGCACCGACAGTCAGAGTGTCCAACGCCACCCTGGTGGCGCGGACGGTATTGCGAGCCCGCGTGACCACCTGGTTGGCCTTTAAGACTTCCACCTGCGCCTTGATGGCTTCAAACTGCGGCGCCTCGCCGAGCCGCACCCTCGTATTGACGATCCGCTTGACGTCCTCCACGATGGCCAGGTTCTGCTGAGCGAGCTCGGCCTGTCGCTGGGCGAACAACAACTCGTCGAAGGCGATCCTCACCTCGGCCATGAGGTTCAACTGCTTCTCCGAAAATCCGGCGCCGGCCCCGGCAAAGCCCGCGTCTGCGGCCCGCTGCCGCGCGGCGCGCTTGGCCGGCCACTCCAATGGCTGTCCGACGGTCACGGCATATTCGGTCAGCTCCACCCCCAGGCTGGGGTCTCGGATGGCGCCCCGTCCGCTTTGCCCGTACAGGGTCGGATTCGGATAGGCCCCGGCGGCGATCTGCTGCCCTTGCGATTGATCGATGAGCCCTTGCGCCTCGGTCATGACGGGATTCCGTTCCAGCGCCAGTTGGATGACCGTATCGAGTTCATAGGAAGGGATGTCGCCCTCCTTGGCCTGGAGCGACGTCCCGATCATGAGTTGAGCCCCCAAACACAATGCAAGCGCGAGTCTGCTGTGACGAGCCATGTGTCTTCTCCTCTGCGAGAACCGGATCCCTACCGGACATCGCGTCATCCCGGTCCTCCGGAATCGTTGGGTTTCTCCATTACCCGAATCGTCGCCGTCGGGCTGATCTGTCCTCTGACATCGTCGGCATCCATCCACACGTTGAAACGCAGGGTGCGGGCGCGCGACAAACAGAGGCTCACATAATCCCGCGGCTTGATCGTGACGAACTCGCGCGGCAGCCCCAGCCAGGAGAACCCCTTCCCGCACCCGGGCGAGGTCCAGTCTTCGTTGCCGAGCAGGCCGATCCGCACCGGTTCCGGCCGAAGATTCTGCCACCGCACTTCGTCTCCGACCGTCGCGTAGAGCACCAAGGGTTCGACCGTCTCCCGAATCTGGATATACCGCACAGGCCGTTCAGGTTCAGGCGACCGGCCGGCCGCGCAGCCCCACAGGCTCAGCGCGACCGATCCCGCCGCTATGATTGTTCTGAATCTCATCAGACATTCCCCATGCATCACCGTTGACGTTCGATCGGCATCTCCGTGGCCAGAAGATGGCGGTTGCAAGATACGCCGGCCTCGGAGGCAGGCGGCTCCTCACGATCGACGCCCGCCGCCCATTAACGGCAGCCCCGCGTCGTCCCGCCAGCTGGTCGATTAGCTGAGCTGTAACGGAGAAGGTGGACGGAACAGGGAATGGTCGAGCAGCAGGAGGGGAATTGTCCCCATGTCCTGGACACGCAAGCGCGCCATGGGACCCGCATCCACGACGTCGCGGGGAGAGCCCAACACATCCTCGAACAACGATTCCGATGAATCGTAATCCGGCTCCAAGTCCCAAAACGCGATCGGCATCCCGAGGGTCTGTGCGGCGGCGCCCAGACAGAGGATCCCGATGCAAAACAACGCCGTGGCGGCGAGCAGGCTCCGAGATCGGTAGTGATGCTGTAACAGGGAGATCATGCGATTCGGGCCTCATAGTACGTGCTCCGCGGGAGAACTGTCAATTTCCCGAGCCGAACTGCGCCGTCCGCACTGTTTCTCCCCTCAATGCCGCCGTCTCCGATGAGCAAACACGGTGCCAACCGAGTACCGCAGCGCCAATCAACCGTCACGTTTCAATGGACTGCAAGGATGGCTCACAGCGCGCCGCCGCACAGACCGGCCCGGAAAGACCTTCTGCCGATGGAGAGGGCTCCTTCGATCGAACAGGGCCGAAACCGTGAATCATAACGGTGCGCCACGATCATTCACGGGATGCGAGGCCGGCGGCACCGAACGGACCAGCCTCGGCCCTATCCGCTCTTGAGAAAGAGCGCCGACAGGGCCGGCAAGGTCAAGGTCAGCGAATGGGAGCGGCCGTGCAGCGGGACCGGCACCGCGTCCACGGCCCCCTGGTTGCCCCAGCCCGATCCGCCGTAGATCCGCGCATCGCTGTTCAGGATCTCCCGCCACCGGCCTCCGCGCGGCACGCCGATCCGGTAATTCAACCGCGGCACCGGCGTAAAATTACACACCACGACCACGAGATCGTCCGTGGACTTGCCCTTTCGGAGCAGGCTGATGACGCTCGCCTCCGCATCGTGGCAATCGATCCATTCAAAGCCGGCCGGGTCGAGATCCCGCTCGTGAAGGGCCGGTTCGGCGCCATAGGCGCGATTCAAGTCGGCAACCCATTGCCGCAAGCCCGCATGCGGAGCTTCCTTGAGAAGTTGCCACTCCAACTCCCCGTCATGCGCCCATTCGCTCCATTGCCCAAACTCGCCGCCCATAAACAGGAGCTTTTTGGCCGGCTGGGCGAACATGTAGCCGAACAGGAGCCGCAGGTTGGCGAACTTTTGCCAGTCGTCGCCGGGCATCTTTCCCAGGAGCGACCCTTTCCCATAGACGACTTCGTCATGGGACAGGGGCAGGACGAAATTTTCATGGAACGCGTACAACAGCCGGAAGGTCAGGTTACTGTGATGAAACTTCCGGTAAATCGGGTCCAGTTGCATGTATTCGAGCGTGTCGTGCATCCAGCCCATGTCCCATTTCATGCCGAACCCGAGGCCGCCCATGTAAGTCGGGCGCGACACCATCGGCCAGGCCGTGGATTCCTCGGCGAAGGTCTGCACATCGGGATGGCGCTGATAGATTTCCTCATTCAACCGCCGAAGGAATCCGATCGCATCCAGGTTCTCCCGCCCTCCGTACTGATTCGGAATCCATTCGCCTTCTTTCCGCGAATAGTCCAGGTACAGCATCGACGCGACCGCGTCCACCCGCAGGCCGTCGGCATGGTAAGCCTCCAGCCAGAACAGCGCGCTGCTGATCAGGAAGCTCCGGACCTCGTTCCGGCCGTAGTTGAAGACGAAGGTGTTCCAATCCGGATGGTACCCCTGGTGCGGATGGGCATGTTCGTAGAGGTGCGTGCCGTCGAAGAACCCAAGCCCGTGCTCGTCGGTCGGGAAGTGGGAGGGCACCCAGTCCAGGATCACCCCAATCCCGTGCTGGTGCAGCACGTCGATCAGAAACATCAGGTCCTGCGGCGTGCCGTAAAAGCCGGAGGGCGCAAAGTATCCGGTCGTCTGATACCCCCAGGATCCGAAGAACGGATGGTCCATCAGCGGGAGAAATTCCACATGGGTGAACCCGGCGTCCCGCACATACTCGGCCAAGGGAACCGCCAGCTCCCGATAACCCAGCGACCGGTTGCCTTCCGCGAGGACCCGCCGCCACGATCCCAGATGCACCTCGTAAATCGAGAGCGGAGCCTCCAGCGCGTTATGCTTGCGGCGGCCGGCCATCCACGCGCCGTCTTGCCAGTCATAATTCAAGTCCCAGACGATCGACGCCGTCTTCGGCGGGATTTCATTGAAGAAGGAGAAGGGATCGGTCTTGTCGACCCGATACCCGTTGTGGCGCGAGCGGATATGGTACTTATAGAGCGTGCCTTTCCCGACTCCCGGCACCACGCCGGCCCAGATCCCCGAGCTTCCGGAAGGCTGGAGCATATGACGACTGGCATCCCACCCGTTGAAATCCCCGACCACCGACACGGACTCCGCGTTGGGAGCCCAGACCGAGAAGTGGGTGCCGATGCCTCCGTTCACCTCGATCGGATGCGCGCCCAGCTTGTCGAACAGCCGGAAATGCGTGCCTTCATTGAACAGGTGCAGATCATCCTCGCTGAAGCGGCGGCTCTCCGCGATCGTCATGTCTTGCCCGTAATGCATGGTCATATCTCAGTCCCCTTCCCGTCTCTTATGATGACAGGGAGCAGGCAGGCTCTCCTCCACTCCGGCATGCCCCTCACCGACGCGTCAATTCCAGCGTCTTCAGAATGCCCTTCAACGGAATCCCGACCCAGCCGGGACGGTTGTTAAGCTCATAGGCCAGTTCATAGACCGCCTTCTCCAGGAGATGCGAGACCAGGAGGAGTTTGGCTTCCTCCTGCTCGGCGGGCCAGAGGTCTTGTCGAGCGACGCCGGACACGTAGGCCTTCAAAAACCGGGTACTGGCCCAACCCGACCAACATTCAGCCCAAGCCTCTCTGTCCTCCGGCGGATCCGATTCCGAAGCGCCCGGCAGGGTACGCATCCGATCCAGGCAGGCAAAGGGAACGTAATGCAAGGACCGCAGCAGGCCCGCCACATCGACCATGGCGGGATGTTTGGTCCGCCGTTCGGCCAACGAACGGGCCGGCTCCCCTTCGAAATCGATGATGATGAAGTCTCCATCGGAACATAAGACCTGCCCAAGATGGTAGTCGCCGTGACAGCGGATGCGCCAGGCCGCCGGATCGCGCTCCATCACGTCCCTGAACTGCGCGAGGATCACCGATTCCAGGTTCGCGACGCAGGCCGCTTCTTCTCGAACAGCCGCCGGCAACCGATGACTCTGGGCGCGAAGCAATGCCAAGGCGCGCTCGGTCAGCCTCGCCTGCGACTCGTATCGCATCGTCCAGTACTCGTGTGTCGCGGGCTCCGGCGCGAAATTCACATTGGCGGAGGCCTGGGCCAGCGCGACATGCAGCTCGGCGGTTCTGGCGCCCAACCGTTCCGCGGAGCCCAGATAGGACCCGATCAGTTCGCGGACCAGGTCGGGACAGTCCTCGTCGGACCAGTCCAGAGGCGAGGGACCGGCAAACTGAGCCGGACATCGCGACAGGCCGCGCGCGGCCACCCGGCTGAAAAATTCCTGCGCCGCGCCGAGACTGAACCGCCAGGCGTCTCCTTGGTTTCTGACAAACCGTTGCACGATGGCCAACGTGACCGGCTCCCGGTCGGGACGGCCATACTCCATTGAGCCGAGCAGGGCCGGCGAATGGGGAAACCGCATGGTCGTCAGCACGCGGCCGATTTCCAACTCCGGATTGATCCCTTCGCCAAGTTGGCGGTAGAGCTTGAGCATGCGCTGCCCGCCCACCACGACCGAGCTGTTGCTCTGTTCCGCGGCCATGACGGAGCAGTTCGGCCGCTTTCCCGAGGAGGCCGCGCCGATCCCCCCTCCCCTCTCTGCTCTCCCTTCCATCCTGTCGGGACGGGACCCGGCGATCCAACCTCCATGGGCCGCAATCCGGCCGCTCGATTCGATCAGATCCAGCAGCGCCCAGACAAATCCTTCATCCCACAGCGCATCGTACAGGAAGCCTGATGACGGCACCGGCCCGTCCTCGATCTCCACCGGCACCACCAACGACGGCCCTTTCCCCTGATCCGATCCCGGGAGCCGGTCCGGCGAAAACGACCAGGGAAGCACATAGGTTTTGGCGTCCCCGTCCGTGAACCTGACTTCGATCAAGGTCAGATACGAGAGGGTCGTCCCATGGGCGAAGGGGACAGCCTCTTGGACGGTCGCGGAACGGACTTCCCTCGCCTTGTCGGCAAACCATCGGACCGATGGCAACGCCGACGGCAACACCCGTTCGAGCTCGGCCCGCCCGCCAAGCCCGAATACATCCGACCAATGTTCCTGCACCCGCAGACGTTCCACCGATCTCTCCCCGTTCCGCCCGGGCGAATCTTTATTATAAGTAATAGTCGAAATCCTGCTCCGTCCGGAGGCGCGACCGGACCGCAAAGACCTGAGCCGGCGCCGACTGCGGATCGACCACGACATAGTTTCTCGACCCGGCCCAGAGATAGTAGGCGTTCGTCAACAGATCGTGGACCTGAAACGGCTGATCCGGCTTCAGTCCCAACACGTCCAGGTCGAGGTCGATCCAGCCGGCATGCACATGATGCGGGCTGAGGTTCACGACCACGAGGATGACGTTGGACCGGTCCTCCGTGTGCTTGCTGTAGACGATTAAGTACTCGTTATCGACGCGGTGGAAATGCAGGCTGTCGTCGCATTGCAACGCGGGGTTGCCCCGGCGCGCCCGATTGACGAGGCCGATGAACTCGCGCAGGCTGTCGGGCCGGTCGATCGGCCAGTGACGGATCTCATATTTCTCGGAATCCAGATACTCCTCGCTGCCCGGCCGGATTGCGCGATGCTCGCAGAGCTCATAGGCAGGTCCATAGATGCCGTAGCTCGCGCCCAAGGTCGCCGCCAGCACGAGGCGGGACATGAAGGTCGCCCGTCCTCCGTGCTGAAGCTGTTCCGTCAGAATGTCCGGGGTATTGGGCCAGAAATTCGGGCGGAAATATTCCCGCACCTCCGTCCTGGTCAGCTCCGTCAGGTACTCGGTCAGCTCGGCCTTGGACGTGCGCCAGGCAAAGTAGGTGTAGGATTGCGTAAAACCCAGCTTGGCCAGCCGGTACATGACCTTCGGCCTCGTGAACGCTTCCGACAGGAACAGCACGTCCGGATGGTCGCGCTTGACCTCGCCGATCAACCATTCCCAGAAACAGAAGGCTTTCGTGTGGGGGTTATCCACCCGAAAAATCCGGACTCCCTGTTCCACCCAATAGACCACGACGCGCTTGAGCTCGGCCCAGAGCGTCTCCCACTGTTCGGTCTCGAAATCGATCGGATAGATGTCCTGGTATTTTTTCGGAGGATTCTCCGCATATTGAATCGTCCCGTCCGGCCGCTTCTTGAACCATTCGGGATGGTCCTTCACGTAGGGATGATCCGGTGAACATTGAAACGCCAGGTCCAGCGCGACTTCCAAGCCGTAGTCCCCCGCCTTGCGTATGAGACGGCGAAAGTCCTCGATCGTCCCCAACTCGGGATGGATGGCCTTGTGCCCACCCTCGTGCGAGCCGATCGCCCAGGGGCTCCCGACCGAATCAGGCCCGCCGTTCGGGTCGTTATTCTTCCCCTTTCTGAACGTCCGCCCGATCGGGTGAATGGGCGGCAGGTACAGGACGTCGAACCCCATGTCGGCGATGTAGGGAAGCCGCGACTCGCAATCCGTGAACGTGCCGTGCCGGCCCGGCTCCGGCGCGCAGGAGCGGGGAAATAGTTCGTACCAGGCGCTGAAGCGGGCCCGTTCGCGATCGACGGTCACCGACAGTTCCTTCCCATAGGTCGTGGCGAACCTCCGGTCGGCATAGATCGCCATCAACCGGCCGATCTCCTCTCCCAACGCGGCTGCGAGCTGCTCCGCCGAAGGCCGTGGCTCCTTCCGCAACTGTTCTGCGACCCGCCGCAGCCGATCCGCGTCGGTGCCCTGCGCGCGGGACGCGCTCTCGTCGAGCAGGCGCGCGCCGACGAGCAGATCGATCGACGACACCTGGTCCGCCGCCACCCGCTTCTTCATGTCGCGCTGCCAGGACCCGAACCGGTCGATCCAGGCTCGAATCGCATAATGGTAGACACCGATCCTATTTAAGGGGAACGAGGCGCGCCAGCGGTCGTTGGTCACGAATTGAAACCTCGTCTCCTGCCATTCCCGGCTACTATCATGCCGGTACAGCAGGACGCCGGAGAGGGCGTCATGCCCGTCGGCAAAGAGATCGGCTTCCACCACCACGGTCTCCCCCACCACCCGCTTGATGGGAAACCGCCCTCCGTCGATCTCCGGCTTCACCCCCTCGATCACCACCCGTTGCCGGCCGTCCTGATCCGGCCGGCTCGCGCGGGTTTCGCCGCCGCCTCCCGGCGGCTGATCCGCCTTCGTCCGGTCATGCGATGGAGCGCGCTGTTTCAGGTCCTTGCTCTGCCGAGCCATCCGGATCTCTCCCCATCCACTCGGAAAATCCTCCGCCCGTTGGGCGGACCGCCGACGGAATCAAATGTGCGACAATTCGTCCACGTCATCGTGTTCAGGCTTACCACCCCAACGGCGCTCGATCGCGCGGCGCGCCACATTTCTCGATCCCAGTCCGACCGCGATGGCCAAGGCCAGCACCACGCCGCCGAACGTGATGGAGAACGCCGCCACCACGATCTCGTTGGCAATGCCCAGTTGCGTCAGCACCATCGCGAACGTGAACAGCAGAATTCCCCAGCGCACCAGGGTCGCCGCGAGCCGCGCCTCATGGATGTGCGCGTTGACCGCGGCGATCAGCACCGCCTCTGAAAAGAAATTCGAGGCCAGGACCCCGACCAGCAGCAGCAGCGCCGCGGCCAGGACGCGCGGCAGGAAACTCATCATCTGGCTGATCAAGGTGGCCGTCGCCGGCAAATCCACCGCATCGACTCCCATGAAGGTGAACAACAGAAAGACCGTCCAAAACAGCAGGCGGCCGGCCACCTGGGACACGGATCGCCTCACGCCGGCCTTCGAGAGGGCCGCGCTCAGGCCGAAGCGCTCGCACAACGCATCGAAGCGAAACGCGGCGAGCACGCGCACCGTCAGCATCTTCACCAGCCAGGCCGCCACGATGCCCAACAAGATGAACGTGAGCAACGCCAACAGCTTCGGGAGCACCAGCATGATTTGAACCATGGTGTCACGAAAGGCGGCGACCATCGTGTCGCGCCAGATGTCACTCATTGCGCCACCTCCATCGTTCAAGCAGGTACGGTTTCAGCCGTTCGAATGTGTCGCCGATCGAGTCCACCGCGGCCTCCACGTCCGACGGCGGGCCGTCCTTGGTCTCCAGGACGAAGGACGCCGTCCGTCCGAGGTAGAGCGGCGTCAGCGACTTCAACAGGTGGTCCCGGTGCAGGACCTGATCGTGATAGGCCAGCGCAAAGTCATAGACGACCTGCACCCAGAGCTCGACCGGAAAGCGGAATTCGTCGGGGTCGAGCATGCCGAGCGGCAGGATCTGATCCAGGGTCTCAGGCGGGAGGATCAAGTCCCAGAGGGGGAGCAGGTCGCGCAGCCCTTGCTTGAACCCTCCCACCATGCGGGCGACCTGAACCGGTTCGCTCGCACCGGCATGTTCGACCTTCCCATACAAGGGAACCTCCGCGGAGTCCTTGACCGCTTCCCACCGCGACTCGTACTCCTCCATGGCATGGAAGATACAGCCCACCGTCTGGGACAGAACGGTCGCCAAATCGGCCGGGCCAAACGGTCCGTCCTGCGCCTTCGTTCCCACATAGGCGTGCCAGACCTGCGCGTCGCCGGTGAGCGCGAGCGTGGTCAGCGTGCCGTCCAACCCGCAGCCCAGGACAGCCCGTTCCCGGTCCAGCCTCGCGAGCACTTCCTTGACGAACGCCCCGGACAAGGCCCGGGCCCCTCCGCTGGGGTACCGCAGCCGCTTCCCATAGAGGGCACGCAACAGCGGAGAGAGGAGATTGTGGGCGAGCGTCCCGTCGTAGCGATGCCGCTGATAGAGCGGGATGACGAAGTCCGCGCCGCGTTCCTGCACCGGCCTCCCCAGCAGATCCATCCACTCGGGCGTGAGTGAACGAAGGTTCCCGTCCAGGATCAGACAGGCCGTCGCCTGTGCCTGCTCCACGATCGCGCAGAGGTCCCTCAGGCCCTGCTCTCCTCCCGGCATGCCGGACTCGGTCGCCAGGGTCGGCAAGGTCGAATAGCCCCCGAGGGAGGCTCCGCCCATGAGATGGACGGGGTACTCGCCGGCCAGGCCCTCGATCATCGACGGCGTCCCGTCCTGCGATCCGCCGTCGCAATTGACGATAAGGCCCGGCGACCCGGGAAAATACTGCCGGAGTCCGGTCACGATTCCCTTCACCAACGGCTCGATCGTGCGGGCATTGTTGAAGGTCTGCACGGCGACGATGACCGCCGCCGTCCGAACCCGCTGGACGACCTCCCCTGGAGGTTCAGGCAGCGCCGCCTGCTCGCTCATGCCCTCTCTCCATTCCAGCACGTCAGGCATGCCAAATCTGCCGGCGTTCGGCGCAGGGCCGGAGGCCATCGACAGGGCTCACCGGCACACCAGCACATTCAGCAGCGTGAGATAGTCGCTGAGATGCCTCGTGATGAGAAAATTGCGGCGGACGTGCTCCCGCGCCGCCGCCCCCATCCGATGGATCACCCCCGGATTGTTCAACAGGTATCGGATCCGGAAGGCCGCGCCTTCGGCGGATCGCACGACATATCCGGTCACCTCGTCCATGATCTGGACGGAGATTCCCCCCGCCGCGCTACCGATCACCGGCTTGCCCTTCCACATCGCCTCCGACACCGTCACGCCGAATCCCTCCTTGATCGGCTTCTGGATGACCACCGTCGCAACCCGCTGAAGGGCGTTGATCTCCAGATCGGCCTCCGGGGGCAGTTGGATGAGATGCACGTCGGGATCGCCCTCGGCCGCCTCCCGCAGCTCGCTCAGCACGGTCTCGCCCTCGGGATCGTGCATCACGCCGGCGCCTGCCAGGACCAACCGGCAATCGTGGTGCTTTTTCACCAGCCGATAGGCCTGCAAAACTCCGAGCGGGTCCATGAACCGGTCGAACCGCGCCACTTGGAGGAGGATCGGCTTGGTCCGTGGAATGCCCAAGCGATCGACGATCGGACCGATCTCGCCCCTGGTCATCTCCCGGTTCTTCGGGCTCAACGGATCAATGGACGGTTGGATGAGAAATTTCGGAATCGGCAGGCGCTGCGCGAAACCCGAGAGGGAAAAGACCGCCGCATCGTACTTCAGCACGTACCGCCGGAGGAACGTCCAGGCGCGGCGCTGCGGTTGGGCCAAATCCAAATGGCAGCGCCAGAGCCAGCAGCCTCCTGCCCGATGCTCCACGATCCCCGCCGGTTGCGGATCGTGAATCATCACCATGTCCGCATCCAACTTGAGCGCCTTGGCGTTGCGTTCATTGATCTCCACATAGGTGTGATACATGTCGGCGGTGATCGGTTCGTCCCGACCCTGGAGCGCGTTGGTCAGCCGCTTGGCGACCGCGGTAAACTCCTGCGTGCCGGCAATCACCTCCCATCGCGCCTCGACGCCCAGCGCGTTCATCATCGGCACGAGCCGCCGCAAGACCTCGGCCATCCCGCCCCCATACCGCACCGCCGTCACGTGGAGAAAGCTCCGGCCCTTCACCAGCTCGCTCATCCGGTACAGGAAATCGACCGTCCCCTTCGGAGCCACTTCCCGATAGTCGTCTAAAACAGGATTCATCGACGCCGACAGTCCCTCTCCGGCCGCTTTGCGCCGGCCATTCAGATCGCGCTCCATTCAAGCCCATACTCGCCCTCCCAGGACCGGGCCGGAGGGAGACTGAACCAATAGGAGCCGTAGGGCCCCAGACTCAAGAGATAGGGCAGGTCGCCGATGGGCGGAAACCGCGATTCTCCGAAGAGTTCCACGGGGGACCGGCCCTTGAACCGCCGCAGATCAAGCTCGACCGGCTGCGCGGAGCCGGCCAGATTGTGGACGAGCAGGACGGCCTCGCCGTCGTACAGCCGCAGATAGGCCAGGATCTTGTCGTTCGACGGGGCGAGAAATTCCAACGTCCCCCGGCCGAAGACCTTGTGCTGCTTACGGATGGCGATCATGCGCCGCATCCAATGGAGCAGCGAATGCGGAGCCTGCCGCTGCGCCTCCACGTTGATCGACTGGTAGCCGTACACGGAATCGGCCACCAGCGGCAGAAAGAGTTGGCTTGGGTCGGCCCTGGAGAACCCCGCGTTGCGGTCCGGCGTCCACTGCATGGGCGTCCGGACGCCATTGCGATCCCCCAGATGGATGTTGTCGCCCATGCCGATCTCGTCGCCGTAATAGATGATGGGGCTTCCCGGCAGGGTGAAGACGATGCTGTTGAGCAGCTCGATCTTTCGCCGGTCGTTGTCCAGCAGGGGCGCCAACCGCCTCGCGATCCCGATGTTGCGCCGCATCTGCGGATCGCGGGCGTAGGCATAGTACATGTAGTCCCGCTCTTCTCCGGTGCACATCTCCAGCGTCAGCTCGTCGTGGTTGCGGAGAAACAGGCACCACTGGCACCCGGCCGGAATCGGCGGCGTGTGCTTGAACATGTCGATGATCGGCCCGCGGTCCTCGCTCCGGAGCCCCATGAAGAGGCGCGGCATCAGGGGAAAGTGGAAGGCCATGTGGAACTCGTCGCCCTCGCCGAAGTAGGGCCGCACGTCGCTCGGCCATTGATTCGCCTCCGCCAGCAGAATCCGGCCCTCGTAGCGTTCGTCGATCTGCCGGCGGATATCCTTGAGATAGGCGTGAGTCTCCGGCAGGTTCTCGCAGAGGGTGCCTTCGCGTTCAAAGAGATAGGGCACGGCGTCGCAGCGAAAGCCGTCGAGGCCTTGATCGAGCCAGAACGACATCACTTCCAGCATCGCCTGCCTCACGGCGGGATTGTCATAGTTGAGATCCGGCTGGTGGCTGAAGAATCGGTGCCAATAGTAGGCCTGCGCCTCCGGGTCCCAGGTCCAGTTGGACTTTTCCGTGTCGATGAAGATGATCCGCGCCTTGGTATATTTCTGGTCCGTGTCGCTCCAGACATAGTAGTGCCGGGTCGGCGCCTGCGGAGACCGCCGGGCGGATTGGAACCAGGCATGTTGATCGGACGTGTGGTTGAGCACCAGGTCGGCGATCACCCGCATGCCGCGCCGGTGCGCTTCATCCAACAGCCGGCGGAAATCCTCCGTCGAGCCGTAGGACGGGGCGATGCTGAGGAAGTCGGACACGTCGTACCCGTCGTCGCGCAGCGGCGAGGGATAAAAGGGCAGGAGCCAAAGGCAATCCACCCCTAGCCACTCCAGATAATCGAGCTTCTGGGCGAGCCCGGCGAAATCGCCGATGCCGTCGTCGTTGCCGTCGTAAAACGCCCTGACATGCAGCTCGTAAAAGACGGCGTCTTGGTACCATTGCGGATCCTGTGCCGGCACCGACATGCTCCTCTCCTGTTTCCTTCACCCTCGTGCTACGTAGCCGTCGCAGGCGGTCAATAGGCTGGACCGCAGCCGCTCCAGGCTGCCCAGATACGGATTGATCGCGCGAATGCGGTCCGCCAGGTCCGGCAGCCCCAGCCCGGTGCGAATCCAGGCGGAAAAATCGCTTTCCTCTCGGTGGAGGCGGAAATGCGCCTCGAACATATGAAAGTAAATCGCGCTCACGTCGATCTCCGAGACGGCCCGCCGAAACTCCCCCAATGTGCGGGCTTCCACTCCGGTCGGCACCTCCAGGATGCGCGAGCGATGGAAGTAAAAGGGCCGACCAAAGACGACCCGCGGGACGATGGGCGTCCGGGACAGATGGTCGTCGATGATCGAGATGATCTCCTCACGGAGGTCTTCCATATTGGGATAGTCGAACGGATCGACCACCGCCAGTTTTTCCCCCAGGATGTGGTCCCCCACCTGCGTCACGACCCACTGCGCGAAATCGTTCGGGTAGACCCGTTCGATGAATCGATGCCGCAGAAAGTAGCTGTGCGTGTGGAAGTGCACGGAATCCAGCGGGACCTCTTCGAGCATCTCGGCCAGCTCCTTCTCGTCGTCCGCCTGCTGCCCGAGGCTCTCCTGCAGCTCGCTGCAGCCGATGAAGGTGAACGGAGAAACCGCTGTCGGTTCCATCATGATCCCTTGCCCTGATGGCGTGGGCGCGAGTCCACGGCCCCGCGCCCCCATCCGATCGCCATTCCCACGAGGCAGCCGATTGCCACCCCCGCGGCAAACATCCCGCTGAGCACCAGCTTCCACCGGCGCCGGCTGATCCGCTTGGGTTCCGGCCTTGGAGACCAGCCCGGCTGCGACCGCACGCCCGCCTCGGCGCCCAACCACGAGTCGCGATGGTCCAGCAGGGCCGGCCCGGAGCGGATGCCGCTCGAAACGTCGTTCTGATAGGCGGGCGGCCGGCCGGTCATGTGAGCCTCTCCAGCACCGCGACGGGCAACTCTCGGAAGACATCCCCGAGCCTCAACACGTGGCGTCCCTCCGCCAAGGACGGAGCGAGATTCTCGCCCGTCAGCAGATTGCGGTAGTGCGTCCTGGCGTTCCAGGAGGGCACCGTCATCCAGGACTCGCCCCAGATCTCCGGTCCGATCGGAGGTCGGTTGGCGTCGGCGCAAAGCCGAGTCACCAGCCGGGGCACCGCGACCACGACGGCCTGATCCTGTTCCAGACGCGCAAACGCGCAGGCCTGGTCCTTTCGCTCCCCGACGATGCCCAGCGGCACGTAGGTGCCGTTGGAGAACAGCTCCGGCCGGGACCGGCGATAGGTCAGCAACGAGAACAGCGCGTAGAATTTCAGCCGGCCGTCCGTCCGATGCTCGAGCAGGTGCCGCACCAACGCCGTGCGTTCCGGCGACGAAGCGCAGGCCTGTTGCAGCTCCTCCAGCAACCGCCGGCGCGCCGAAAAATCCACCGGCCGGCGGTTGTCAGGATCGACGAGGCTGAAATTCCACAGCTCGGTGCCTTGGTAGAAGTCCGGCACGCCGGGAGCCGTCAACTTTAGCACCAGTTGAGCCAAGGAGTTCCAGAGGCCGTAGGCGGCGATCCGCCGCTGGAAGGGGAGAAAATTCTGGAGAAACGGATTGGCCCTCGACTGATCCAAAATCCGGTCGATGAAGTTCGCAACCGCCTCCTCATAGGCCGGGTTCGGGTTCACCCAACTGGTGTGGACCTTGGCTTCCTTGAGCGCCTTGGCCAGATATTGTTGAATGCGCGCTTGGAAAGAGCGGAACCCCATGGCGTCCAGCTCTTCAAACGGCCAGGCTCCGATCAAGGTCTGATACAACAGATATTCCTCGTTCCGGTCCGGCGCTTCGTCTCCCTCCACCTCCGTCTTGAACCGTTTGTTCAACTTCGCCCAGTGGAGAATGTGGGACCGCCATTCCTGGGGCAGCTCGGACAGCACGTTGATGCGGGCCCGCACGTCCTCGCTCCGCTTGGTATCGTGCGTCGAGGTGGCCGAGAGCGCCAACGGCCAGCGGGCCTGCCGTTCCTGCATGGCGCGATGAAACGCCTCCACGGACAGGCCGAATTGCTCGGGATCGCCGCCGACCTCGTTCAGCGACACCAGCCGGTTGTATATGTAAAACGCCGTATCCTCCACCCCCTTCGCCGTGACGGGGCTGGTGATCTGCTGAAACTTCATGACGAACTGCTGCTGGAGCCGCTCGTCCTCTTCGGTGCGGGCGTCCCGCTGCTTCAGCAGCAGATCCCTGACGAAATCAAAGACCAGCCCGCTCAGCGCCGGGTTCCGCCGCTTCGCCCTCGCCACGGCCAGCCGGATGAAGGCCCGGTCCCGGTCCAACACCCCGCCGGCTCCCGCCGTCACATAGGTCCGGTACACGGGAAAGCAGGCGACGATCTCCCGGATCGCATGGGTCAGGCTGTTCAGGGTGAAATCGCGGGATCGCCGGTCCCGTTCCGACAGCCGGTTGAGGTAATGGCCGAGCACGTTGAGCTCGCTCGACATCGCGGCCTGCATGATCAGCTTCTTCGATTCATACACGACATCCTGATAGACGAGCCGTTTATGGATGAACCGGGCATAGAGGTCCGTCATCCGCCGCTCGCTCGATTGGTCCACGAACAGGCCGTTGACCAGGTTCATAAAATCGTACCCGCTAGTGCCGTACACCGGCCAGGTCTCGGGCAGCGGCTCGTCCTTGCCGAGAATCTTTTCCACGATCAGATACAGCGGCCGGTCCTTCTCCTCTGAGGGCGCCATTTCACGGCGGGCCCAGGCCTGCAACTGGGTGAGATACTCGCTGGGACTGTAAAGGCCGTCCACGTGGTCGATCCGCAAGCCGGTCACCGCCCCTTCTTTGAGCAGCCGGAATACCAGCCGATGGACTTCCTGAAACACCACCGGATCTTCGACCCGGATCGCCGCCAGCTCGTTGACGTCGAAAAACCGCCGGTAGTTGATTTCCTCCGACGCCACGCGCCAGTAGGCCAACCTGTAGACCTGGGCGTCCAGAAGATCATCAAGCAGATCGAAGCTGCGGGGATCACCCTTGGTCCCGTTGAACAGCGCCACATTGTCCGTGATGAAGGCGCCGACGACCGCGCTGTCCCGGACCACCGCCGCCAGCCGCTTCCGCAGAATGGCTTTTTCGCGGTACCGCTCCTCCACCCTGGCGGGATCACGCTCGTGGCGGGGCGGGAGGTGTCCGAGTCCGGTAATAATGCTTTGTAGCTCCTCGATCGGAGCATGACCGCGCCCCACGCATTGGATCAGCCGGTCGAGCCGGTAGGCCAGGACCTTGGCGCCGGACCGGGGCGACAGCGGCAGGCGGTGATCGTAGTAGCGCACGAAGAAGGCCCCCTCCTCGTACTCGAGCGTGATCTCCTGGTTTTCGAGGACATGCCCATAGAGGTCCCCCAAGATCGGGAGCAGCACCTTGTCGTGCAGCTCGCGTTTGACGGGATCCCAATCGATGTCGAAAAAGATGGAATAGGGGGAACTGGGGCCGTTTTCCAGGACGTCGGCCCACCAGGTATTCACCATCCGCCCGATCCCCATGTGATTGGGCACGACGTCGAGGAGCTGCCCCATGCCGGAGGCCTGCAGGGCCTTCACGAACGCCTCGTACTCCTCAGGGGTCCCGACTTCGGGGTTCAGCGCCGTGGGATCGACGACGTCGTACCCGTGCGGGCTGCCCGGCACGGCCTTGAAGTAGGGAGACGAGTAGCAATCCGTGATGCCCAACCCATGCCAATAGGGGATGAGCTTCGTCGCCTCGACGAAGGGAAAGGCGGTGTTGAACTGGACGCGATAGGTGGAAAGCGGAAATCTTGCCGGTGCCACAAACACGCCCCTCCCGTGTGCTCTACCGTCCCGTGGGAGCCAAGTCAACGCGGGCCGCCCGGCCCCGAGGAAGCACGACGAGTCCCGACTTGGTGACTTGGTAACGTTGCCGGTCTTCCCGCGCGTCATCGCCGATCTCCGTGGCGGCGGGAATCACGTTAAACCGGTCGACGATGACGCGGCGCAGCCGCGATTTGGCCCCGATGACCGTCCCGTCCAGCACGATGCACTCGTCGATGCGGGCCCCCGGCTCGATCCGCACGTTGCGCCCGATCACGGACCGCCGGATCTCCGCGTCGATGACCTGGCTGCCCTGCCCGACCATCGAATCCTCGATGCGCGCCTTGGCGAAGCTGGCCGTCGGCCCGTCGAAGGTATCGGTCAGGATGGGCCAGTCGCTGTTCCGCAGGTCGAAGATGGGACATTCGCCCAGAATGTCCATATGGGCCTGCCAATAGGCGTCGAGCGTGCCCACGTCGCGCCAGTAACCCCGTTCTTCGTAGGGCTTGAGCCCGGGGACTTCGTCGTCCATGAAGTTGTAGGCGACCAGGCTGGTATGCCCGATCAGGGACGGGATAATGTCGCGGCCGAAGTCGTGCGATCCCGTTCTTGCCGCATCCGCCTGCAACACCCTCAGCAGCACGTCCGCGTTGAAGATGTAATTGCCCATCGACGAGAAGGCCTGCTCGGAATCCTGCGGCATCGGCTTGGGATTCTTCGGCTTTTCTTCGAAACCACGAATCCGTCCCTCGCGGTCGGCTTCGATGATCCCGAACCCCTTGGCCGCATGGACTGGCACGGGTCTCGCCGCCACGGTGACCTCGGCGCCCCGTTCCCGATGGAACCGCACCATCCGGCCGATGTCCATGCGATAGATGTGGTCGGCTCCGAACACCGCCACGAGGTCCGGGGCGAAATCTTCGATCAGGTTCAGATTGTGGAAGACGGCATCGGCCGTCCCCTCGTACCACCCTCCGCCGGCCTTCATCTGCGGCGGGACGACGGTGATGAAGTGCTGTTTGATGCGCCCGCCGATCCGCCAGGCCCGGCGCAAATGCTCGATCAACGACTGCGATCGGTATTGCACCAGCACATACATCGACATCACGCCGGAATTGAGGAAGTTGCTGAGCACGAAATCCACAATGCGGTATTTTCCGCCGAACGGCACCGCCGGCTTGCTGCGCTGCTCGGTCAGCGGCATCAGCCGCTCGCCTTTGCCGCCCGCCATGATCATCGCCAGCACACGGGTCTGCCGCCCTGGGTGGTTCATATCCTCAATTCCTTTCGTCGTCCGACTCACAACAACGCCGTCAAGCTCTCTTGGATCTGCGCCGCAAGCTTACTGCCCCGTTGCCTGAACCCGCCTTCCTGGTCGAGCACCAGATGATAGGTGAGCAAGCCCGAGGTGTAGGCCGCGAGCGCCGTCGCCAACTCGCGCGCCGAACGGCCCCGCTTGTTTTTGCCGTTCAGCGCGGGCAGCAGCACCTCTCCCAATTGATCGATGTGCGCGCTGTAAATCTCCCGCAGGCGCCGGCTCGCCTGGGTCTTGAGCTGGAGTAAGCCGCGGATCTGGTGCAACAGCAGCAGGTACTCCGGATGGTTGAGAAAGAATTGCAGCCGGCTCTCTACGATCTTGTGCAGCGTCGCGACACCGGGCTTGGCGCCGGCCGCGGAGTCCTTGGCCTGAGTCAACAGGTGGTCGAGCCCTTGCTTCAGCAGGGCGGCCAGCAGATCTTCTTTTGTATCGAAGTACTGATAAAAGGTGCCCTTTCCGACGTCGGCCCGCTCGGTGATGTCCTCGATTTTGGTCCAGTAAATGCCCTTCTCATAGAACAGCGCCAACCCGACTTCCATGAGCACCCGCCTGGTTCGCTCCTTTCGGCGGGCCACTCTCGTCATGGAACCGGCCATGCCCGCAGTCATTCCCTCCAACATATCCCCCCTCTTTCGCCCTCGTTTACCCTGCGGGCGAGCCTCGCCCCTCTGCCTCCTCCAACCGGATGAGCCGGTCCTTACGGCACTTCGCACACGGAATTGGACGTGCCATGCTCGTTGACGACCTTGTTCGGATTCGCGGCGTCATCCTCCCAGCGATCGCCGTCCACCACGAACTTGTATTGGTAGGTTCCCGGCTTGAGCCGAACCGCCACCTGCCACTGGCCGCCCGCCCCCAACTTCATCGGATGTTTGGACGGATCCCACTGATTGAAATCTCCGACCAGCGCCACGACGCGGGCCGCCGGCGCAAAATGCTCGAATGAGACGAGTTTGGCGGCGGCCCGCGTTTTCTTCTTGGACGTCGCGCCGGCTTTACCCGTCCCGTCACTTGCTTTCCCCATACCCGCACCTCCCTCCTCAACTTTGCGGAACGGGCCTATCGTTCTCCTTCTGAAAACGAGTCCCGAGACCTAATCTGCGGAGTCACAGCCTGTCGATTATCCGAGATGCACGCCCCGGACACAATGGTGATTTCCAGCCCGGCCGCAAGACCCACCCTTTCCTCACCCGGCACGTTCCGACCGTGAGGAGGTCTGGCCGGCCTCACGGGCCACATCCAGGCCGTTCCCCGCAACCCCGCCATCTTGTCTCGCGATCTCCGTTCCCGGCGGCTGGGAGCCGGCCGGCGGCCCCGGCTCATCGGAGGGCCGGTCCGGCGTGACATCCATCGCCTCCGCCTCGTGGACGGATTTCTTAAACCCTTTGATCGCCTTCCCCAACCCCTCTCCCAACTGGGGGAGCTTGCCGGCACCGAAAATGATCAGGACGATGATCAAGATCAGGAGGAGTTCCATCCAGCCAAACGATCCGAACATGGTTCACCTCTCCTTCTCCGGAATCACGATTTAGGCGGTATCGGCAAACTCTATCCAGGGACTCGTCCGGCTTGGTTGTCCCCACGCCCGCCAGCGTCGTTCGCTGCGATGGGGTTGTTGAGGCGGCCGCGTTCGATGATGCAAAATGAGGGCATCATAAATCTCACCGCAGTTGATGCACCGCCATCCGTCGAAGTGACCCTGCCCGGTGTCATCGGAATAATCATAAAACTCGTCGCGCACCATGCATCCCTCGCATCGGGCACATACCATGACATCCCCCTCCATACCAAGCTTCGCTTGAACCGCCGGCTCTTCAGGCGCAGCCTCTCTTCCTTGCCGCCGGCGGAGAAACACCGCCCGTGATTCTCCCCGTCTTGCTCCATACCAAGCTTGCTAGACCCGGCGCCTCTTTATCGTCTTATCGTATCCGTCGGCGCCGGAGAAACACCGCCCGTGATTCTCTTCGTCTTGCTCCATACCAAGCTTCGCTTGAGCCGGCGGCTCATCGGGCGCAGCCCCTCTTCATTGACGCCGCCGGAGAAACCCCACCAGGGATTTTCTTTTTCTCATACCAAGCTTCGCTTGAACCGCCGGCTCTTCAGGCGCAGCCTCTCTTCCTTGTCGCCGGCGGAGAAACACCTCCAGTGTTTCTGTCTTCATTCCGGTTGTACCGGCGGCTCATCGGGCGACGCCCTTCTTCCTTGATGCCGCCGGAGCGAACTCCTCACGTCGCCCGGCTCCACACCGCGGATTTTTCATCTTACGCCGCGCCCTTGCATGGAACGGCTAGGGCTTTCCCTAGCCTGCATTGAATGACCAGCCGCCGCTCACACGGTCGCCGCATTGCCTTCCCAAAGCCCGACCGATCGTTCGACGCCGCATTGTGCGCAGCGGGCGACCAGCCGAGCGGTCCCGGTCGCTGCAGCGGCACGCGCCACGAGCGAATAGCGCCTGGCTCCGCACAGGTCACAGGAGGCCTCGCTGCGCAGGGTGATCGCATCCTGCAGGGTCTTGACGAGATTGACTCGTCGTACACGACCGAGGATTTTCACAGTCGGCACCATCTCCCGACCTCCTTTCCATCGCTATCTCGCGCCGCGTTGCACGCCGGGGTCGTAGAGGGGCTCCTGCTCTCACCGTCAGGAGGCCCCCAGCTTCTCCTTGCCCCGCTCCACGAAGGCCTTCCCCTGGTCGGCCACCCGATGGACCGCTCGTCGCGCCTCGTCACGAAACTCTTCAGCCCGCTCGCCCAGATCCTCCGCTACATCTTCCGCGAAGTTCCTGATGCGTCGGCGGGTACGGGTTCCTGAATGGGGGGCCAACAACAGACCTGCCGCGGCCCCCACGGCCACTCCGACGAGAAACATGACTCCGCCGACCGCTGCCGTGTGTGTCCCTTGTGCCATCTGGGTCTCTCCTTTCTGCGTTCCGCCTGATGAGGTTCGCCGGATGATCAGGCCTCTTCGATCAACCGCGCCGTCGGCATCATCGAACCTCCGTTTAAATGACTTACCAACCATAATTGACTGACTGGTCAATTTTATAGGTGCGCCGCTATTTTTTGTCAAGTCACATTCTGTACTACACGTCCACGACCCCGGAGGAAGGCGCGGGCCGCCCGCTCACGGCAGCCATATGCAACGGCGTCTGTCATTTTGACTTCGCGCCATCCGCTTGGTACCCTCGCGCCCGCATGTTTGCTCCTGCCGCCCATCCGCCCCGCTGGTCGTCGCAAATTCTTTATCTGCCCTCCGACCAGACGCCCGGGCGCACCTTGCTCCTGCGCGCGGCGATCCTGATCCTATTGTTTTGCGCGGTCCTCGCCCTCTTATGGGTGGACCGCGATGGATTGCGCGATCAGGCCGACGGCGAGATCTCGTTCGTCGATGTCGTCTACTTCAGCGTGATCACGATTACGACTGTCGGCTACGGCGACATCGTCCCCGTCACCTCCCGCGCCAGGTTGATCGACGCGCTCGTGATCACGCCGATCCGCATTTTCGTATGGCTGCTGTTCCTGGGGACCGCCTATCAGTTGATCATCCGGCAATATGTGGAGGGCTATCGCATGGCCATGTTGCAGACGCGCTTGGACCGCCACATCATCGTGTGCGGGTATGGACACACCGGCTCGGCCGCCGTCAAAGAGCTGTTGGCGAAAGGCGTAGCCGCGTCGCAGATTGTGGTGATCGAAGAGCACGAAGAGCGGGTGCGGCTCGCGACCTCGGCCGGTTTGACGGCGTTGTGCGGCGATGCGGCCCAGGAGGCCATGCTGACCCGCGTGGCGCTCGACAAGGCGAAGGCCGTGATCGTCGCAGCCGGGCGGGACGATACCAACGTGCTGATCGTGCTGACGGCCCGGCACATGAATCCGACGGTCCGTATCCTCGCGAGCGCCAAGCAGGAGGAGAACGTCAAGCTGCTCCGGCAGGGCGGCGCCAATGCCGTGATCTCCCCCGCCACGGTCGGGGGCTATGCCCTGGCGGCCGCGGTGGATCAGGAGCATCTGACGGAATATCTCTTGGATCTGTTGACCGCCGGCGGGCGGATCAATTTGATTGAACGGCCGATCGAGCCCGGCGAAGTGGGGAAACGGGCTTCAGATTTGGCGCCGGATCTGGTGGTGCGGGTGTACCGCGAGGGACGGATCGTTTCGCTCGCCGAGCTTCAGGGGGGCCTGACGTTGAAGGCGGGCGACCGGCTCATCCTGCTGAAATCGGTGCAGGACCCCGCGACGACCACCTGATTCCCGGACGCGGGATTGGGGACGCGAAGGAGCCGGAAGTCGTCAAAATGATCCGCTGGCGATTCGATCGGAGAGAATGGCCGCCGGCTTCCAGCGCAGGCCTAGATCCAGAATGCGTTTGATCAAGGCTGGGTAGGCCAGACCCATGTGCGCCGCCGAGTCGGCCAAATCTTCGCCCTGAGCGATCTGCGGGGTGGGGTTGGCTTCCAGGAGCGATACCTGTCCCGAGGCATCGAGCCGGAAATCGATCCTGGCATAGCCGCTGAGTCCCAGCACGTGATAGACGGTTTTGGCGAGACGGCCCACCGTCTCCGTCGTCCCGTCCGGCAGGTCCTTCGCTTCTCCGGACGTCACCCCGTATTTCTTTTGATATTTGCGGCTCCATTTCACCCGCTGCGTCGCGATCCGCTTCGCGTCCGCCGGGAGCCCGTCGAGATAGAGCTCCCACACCGGCAGGGTATGGAGGCGCCGATTCCCGAGCACGCCGACATACAGCTCGCGTCCTTCGATATACCGCTCCACAAGGGCCCCCGTCCCCAGGCTTTGATGAATGAACGCCACCCGTTCCTGCAACTTTCCGTCGTCTTCGACGATGGAGGCCTGCGAAATGCCCAAGGACGCCTCCTCCGAGATCGACTTCACGATGAGCGGAAAGGCCAGCTCCTTGGGCCGCTTGACCGTACGGCCCGGCGGGACGGTGAAGAACTCCGGGATGGGTACGGCATGGTAATGGAGAATTTTCTTGGCCAAGGCCTTGTCGCGCGCGATCATCAACCCCCGCGGGTTGCATCCCGTGTAGGGAACCCGCAACAGTTCCAAATAGGACACCACGTTCTGGTCATAAATGGCGACCCCGTTGAACTCCTCCAGCAGGTTGAAGGCGATGTGCGGCTTCCACTCGTCCACGGCCCGCCGGATCACGGCCAGCTCGTCGCTCACGCCGAGCGGGCGCACCTCGTGCCCCAGCGTCCGCAATGTGCTGACGACATCGTATTCCGTCTTCCACTCCGCGTCGGACAGATCCACCCCCTCAACCGATTCCGGCGGGACCAGATCGGCATGCACCAGGACCAGCACGCGGAGTTTCTTCATAGCGCGACCCGGTGGCGGCCGCTGTGCAGATAGTTCATGGTCTGGACCGTCAGCAGCACCGCAAAATCCATCTTCGCCTGTTCCTCCGGCGAGGCCAGCCGCAGATTCAGCTCCCGGCATCGCCGGATCATGTCCTCCAGGACCCGGTCGATCGTGTAGCGATATTCGCCGGTCCAGCCGGCGACCTTGCGGCAGACTTCCTTGCGCACCTGCGCGAGGAACGTCGCCGCGCTCTTGTTGTTCGCGGCCTCCGGCGCGTCAGTGAACAGCCGGCGGAGGTCGCGGTCATAGAACGTCGGATGCTCCAGGCCGTACCGGAGGCGCTTGTCCCGATAATGGTCGCGCAGGGTCTTGCGCAATCGCGGGAGCGGATCGACCTGCAGGCGCGACCGCACGAGCGGCGGTTTGCCGGCCAGGTCCCCCATCACCCCGTCCACATACTCGAGCTTCTTCAAGGCCGGCCAATCGGCATAGCGCTCGCGCCACATGGAGTCCGGATTGAGCCAGACCGCGAAGGTCTCCGCGAAATCCTCGTCCGGATGGCTTTGGGCGTACCACATGTCCAAGTGCAACACGAAACTCTTGCTGTAGGGTTTGGGCGTGTAGAACTTCGGATAAGACGTCGAGGATTTGCCGAACAACTGCCGGCGATCCCTGCGTCGCCGTAGCCGGTAGGCGTTTTCAATGGCATGGCCGGCCTCGTGCCGGAGAATGCGCATGCAGGATTCCGGCGTGCCGCCCTCGACCTCCAGCATTTGGTTCAGCTCCAGCTTGGCGAGGCGCGGGTGCGCCAGGTAAAAGGGAATGGCGATGCCCGGGACGCCGTCCGGGCTGAACCACTCGCTGGAGAGCCAGCAATGGGGCCGAAAGACCAGCCGGTGGGCGGCCAACTCGCCGTGGAGCCGATCGATCTGCTCGCGGACTTGGCTCCGCTTAAGATCCAAACGCAGGTCGCACAGGCGCAGATCCAGCAATTGCTCGTCCGACCAGCCGGCCCACGCAGGCTCGCCGTCGCCGCTCGTCGGGCTGGTGTCGCTCGGCGTCATGACGAATTCGCCGCTTTCCCGACCGCGCGCCCGGTCGCTCATGCGGTCCCTTCGGATGCTCCCTGCATCCCCCGAACATACAAGGCCGGAGGCGCGCCGTTCTTGGGTTCTCCCCAATAGATCGTTCGGTGGGGAAACGGAATCTCAATCCCCTTCGCGTCGAAGGTCTTCTTGATCCGTCGATTCATCTCCCGGCCGATCCGCCACTGTTGGATCGGTCGGGTCTTGATCCGGCACTTGATGATGACCGCCGAATCCGCGAATTGATCGACCCCCAGCATCTCCAACGGTTCGAGAATGTCCGCGGCATAGGTCGGGTCGGCTTGCAACTCCGCGGCGATCTCCTTCAAGACGGCCATCACCTCATCGACATCCTCCCGATAGGCCACGCCCACGTCAAACAAATAGAACGAATAGCCTTTTGTCATGTTCTTGACCTTGTCCACGGCTCCGTTCGGCACGACATGAACGTTCCCCGAAAGGTCGCGCAGGGTGATGGTCCGCAGCTTGACCTCTTCGACCAGCCCGCCGACGCCGGCGATCTCGACGACGTCCCCCACCCGGACCGAGTCCTCCAAGAGAATGAAGAACCCGGAAATCACATCCTTGACCAAACTCTGGGCGCCGAACCCGATGGCCAAGCCGCCCAAGCCGGCCGCGGCCAAGAGGGGCTTGAGATCCACCCCCACCTCCGACAGGATCATCATGCCGCCGACGGCCATGGCGACGATCCGCGCCACGTCGCGCACCACGCTCGCGAGCGTGTCCGCGCGTTTGATTTCCGACGGACCAGGCAGCCTTCCCTCATACAAACGCCGGAACCTCGCCGTCAGGCGTTTGACCAGGCTCAGGGCCACCATGAGGACCACGCTGATGACGACGATCCGGAGTCCCGACGTCGCCAACCAATCCAACGATCGTTCGAAGAAGCGCGCCCAGAACGACTCTCCCATGAATGCCCTCCCTTTCTCGGAACCGGCCGGTCGCGCCGGCGGCATGACCGGCCCCGGTTGCCGTCAGCCCGGTTGCCGTCAGACAGACTTTCCGCTCACGACGTGCCCTCGGACAGGAAGACGCCGACCCCATAGGCCGGCAGGCTGAGGGTTGCCCCCCCTGCCGTGATCCGGATCTCAGCCGGAAGCCGGTGCTCTCCTGATCCACCTGATTCAGCGCTCGTCGATTCCAGGAACAGCTTCCACAACCCGGCCGGCTCGTGGAGCGCGAGCGACACCGGCCTCGGACTGAACCCCAGCAGGATCAGCGCTGACCGTTCCCCCTCGCCATATCGATGGACCGCGAGCACCTGGGAGGACGCGAATAGCCGGACCTGATGCCGATGCCGGTCCGAAACCGCCGCTCCCAACGACGGGACGCGCTTTCTCAGGTCGATCAGCGTTTTGGTCCAGCGCAGCAGTTCCGCTTGACGCCCCTGCGCGCGCGTCTCCATCCGCAGGCGCGACCGGTCGAACGTGGCGACGTCCTGCGGATCGGGCAAGTCCTCCCGCCAGCCGAACGAGGCGAACTCTTCCCGCCTCCCGCGGCGCACCGCTTCGACCAATTGCGGATCGCCGTGCTCGATGAAGTATTGGAACGGCGCGGTCTCCCCATATTCTTCGCCCATGAACAGCAACGGCACGCTGGGGCTCAACAGGACGGAGGCCGCGGCGACCTTGAGCGCGTCGAACGGCGCCAACGTGGAGAGACGATCGCCCAACGCGCGGTTGCCGATCTGGTCGTGATTCTGCGCGAAGACGACGAACTGCACGGGAGGACGCCCGCGGGAGGCATTGCCGTGCCGCCGCCGCCGAAACCGCGAATATTGCCCGGCATAGACGAACCCGTCCTGCCACGCCGTCGCCAGATCCGGCAACCCGTGGAAATCCTCATAATAGCCGGCCCGCTCGCTCACCAGGCTCGTCCGGAGCGCATGGTGAAAGTCGTCGTTCCACTGGGCATCCAACCCGTAGCCCCCCTGATCCCGGGGTGAAATGATTCGGACATCGTTCAGCGAGCTTTCGGCAATCACCAGGATGCGGCGGCCCAGCCTGGCCGCCTGGTCATGCACGGCCGCGCCGATCTCGTCCAGGATATGTTGGGCGCCGAAATCATAGATCCCGTGAATCGCGTCCAGCCGGAGCGCATCGATATGGAAGTCGGTCGTCCAGTAGAGCGCGTTGCTGACGACATAGTGGCGAACCCCATCGCTGTCCGGACCGTCGTAATTGATGGCCGAGCCCCAAGGCGTCCGGTAATGATCCGTGAAGTAGGGACCGAACTCGCCGAGATAGTTGCCCTCCGGCCCGAGATGGTTGTACACGACATCAAGGATCACCGCGAGGCCCTTGGCATGACAGGCATCGACGAGCCGCTTGAGCCCCTGCGGCCCGCCATAGGACGATTGCGGCGCGTAGGGATAGACGCCGTCGTACCCCCAATTCCGGCGTCCCGGAAATTGCGCGACCGGCATCAGCTCGATCGCCGTGATCCCCACCTCCTGCTTGAGATAGTCCAACAGTGGAATCACGGCCTCGAAGGTGCCGGCCTGAGTAAAGGTGCCGACGTGCAGCTCGTAGATGATCAGCTCCTCCAGCGGCAACCCCCGCCAGCCTCGATCGGTCCAGTGAAACGAGGAGTGATCCACGACGGCCGACGCGGCGTGCACCCCCTCCGGTTGAAACTGCGAGGCCGGATCCGGCCGCTCGATCCGGTCGTCCAGCCGATACAGGTACCGGTCGCCAGGCCGGACCTGCGGCACGACCGCCTCGAAGTAGCCGAAGTCTTGCGGCTTCATCGGTACCAGCCTGGGAACCGCGCCGGGCAACCGGACCGCCACGTCCTTGGCCCGCGGCGCCCACACGCGGAACCGCGTGGAGTCGTCGCCGAGATAGCGCGCGCTAAGATCGAGCTGTTTGATCTGCGTAGGATCGTCGGCCATAAGACCCTCCATACCGAGCTTTGCTAGAGCCGGCGGCTCATCGGGCGTAGCCCCTCTTCATGGGCGCCGCCGGAGAGACACCTCACGTGGCTTTTCTTTCGCCTTTCTCCATACCGAGCTTTGCTAGAGCCGGCGGCTCATCGGGCGTAGCCCCCTCTATACCAAGCTACGCTTGAACCGCCGGCTATTCATTGTGCTTTTGTAACTGAGCCGGCGGAGAAGCACCTTGTGCGTGTTCCCATTCTCCGCTTTCATGGGCCGCCGGAGAAACCCTGCCAGGGTTCTCCTCGCCCTTCTCCCGATTCAAACTCTGCTTTGCGCAGTCTGCCAGATGCCTCGCGCCTACACCAGCGGCGCCGGAGAATTCCCGGGCGAGGCCTTGCATAGCAGCCCGCCGGCCCGTTAGAACTTGTAGGCATCGACAACGACCCTGACCGCAACCGCCGTCTTGGAGGCTGTTTCATGAGAGTTTGGCCGGGAAAACCCTACCCTCTTGGGGCCACGTGGGATGGAGAGGGAGTGAATTTCGCGCTGTTCTCCGAGAACGCGTCGGGAGTGGAACTCTGCCTGTTCGACGATCCGCGCGCCAAGCAGGAATCGCATCGGATCAGGCTCGAGGAGCGGACCGATCAAATCTGGCACGTGTATATTCCCGGATTGTGGCCGGGGCAGCATTACGGCTACCGGGTGCAGGGCCCCTACGAGCCGGCGGAAGGCCATCGATTCAATCCCAACAAATTGCTGATCGACCCCTACGCCAAATCCATCGCCGGCCTCATCGAGTGGTCGGACGCGATGTTCGGGTATCCGATCGGGCACCCGGACGCGGACCTGGCCTTTGACGAACGAGACAATGCCGGCAATGTGCCCAAGTGCGTCGTGATCGACTCCGCCTTCACCTGGGGGGGCGACCGCCCGCTCAAGACGCCGTGGGAGAAGACGATTATCTATGAAGCCCATGTCAAGGGGATGACGGCCCGTCATCCCGAGGTCCCGGACCATATGCGCGGCACCTACTCGGGCCTGACCACTCCCGCCATCATCGACCACCTCGTCAACCTGGGCGTCACGGCCATCGAATTGCTCCCGGTGCACCATTTCGTCCGTGACAAGCATCTGGCGGACCGCGGCCTGACCAATTACTGGGGCTACAACACGATCGGGTTCTTTGCGCCGGACATCCGCTATGCCGTGTCCCCCATCCGTGGCCGGCACGTGCGCGAGTTCAAGACCATGGTCAAGACGTTGCATAGCGCCGGGATCGAGGTCATCCTGGACGTGGTCTACAACCATACGGCCGAAGGAAACCATTTGGGGCCGACGCTGTCGTTTCGCGGCATCGACAACGCCTCCTACTACCGGTTGGTCGCCGACGACAAACGGTATTACATGGACTATACCGGCTGCGGCAACACGCTGAACGTCACGCACCCGCGGACCCTGCAACTGATCATGGACAGCCTGCGCTACTGGGTGACCGAGATGCACGTGGACGGATTCCGATTCGATCTCGCCGCGGCCCTGGCGCGAGAGCTGCACGAAGTCGATCGGCTGAGCGCCTTCTTCGACATTCTCCACCAGGATCCGATCCTCTCCCAGGTCAAGCTCATCGCCGAGCCCTGGGACCTCGGCGAGGGTGGCTATCAGGTGGGCAACTTCCCGGTCGGCTGGGCGGAATGGAACGGCAAATATCGGGACACGATCCGGCGATACGTCAAGGGCGACGGAGGCCAGGTGGCGGAGCTGGGATATCGCCTGACGGGCAGCAGCGATCTCTATGCCGCGAGCGGCCGGCGCCCCTTCGCGAGCGTGAACTTCATCACGGCCCACGACGGGTTCACGCTCCACGATTTGGTGTCCTACAACCACAAGCACAATGAAGCCAACGGCGAGCAGAATCGCGACGGGACCGACGACAACCTAAGTTGGAACTGCGGGGTGGAGGGTCCGACCAACGGGCGGACCATCCTGGAATTGCGCGAACGCCAGAAGCGCAACTTTCTGGCGATCCTGTTCCTCTCGCAGGGCATCCCGATGCTGTGCGGCGGCGACGAAATCGGCCGGACCCAACGCGGCAACAACAACGCCTATTGCCAGGACAACGACATCAGTTGGTTCGATTGGCAACTGGATCAACCCAGGCGGGACTTGTTGGAATTCACGCGCAACCTGATCGCATTGCGCAAACAGCATCCGGTCTTGCGCCGGCGCCGATTCTTTCAGGGGCGGCACATCCGGGGATCGGAGGTCAAGGACCTGGCCTGGTTTCGTCCCGACGGCAAGGAGATGACGGACGAGGATTGGGACCGGGGATTCGTCCGCTCGCTCGCGCTGCGTCTGGCGGGGGATGCGATCGAGGAGACCGATGAACAAGGCCGGCGGCTTATCGACGATACCCTGTTGATTCTGCTGAACGCGCATCACGAGCCGTTGGACTTTACCCTGCCCGCGCATAAACGCGGCGTGCGCTGGCAATCGGTGCTCGACACGTCATGGGACCACGGGCATCGCCGGCAAGTCGTCGTCCTCAAAGGGGGCGAGCAGTATGCGCTCAGCGCGCGGACCATCGCCGTGCTGAAACTCCGAAGCCAACAGCGGGCGTCCGCTTCGGATGCCGGCGGTGGAACCGCGTAATCGGCGTGCCTCGCAGGCGTCACAGAGGAAGGTCCGCCGGGCGGCGGCCTCGCCCGTCCTCCCCGGAGGCCGGTGCCGCCCGTCGATGCGGCCAAGCCGTCCCGCCCCAGGCCGACGCCCTCTACGATGCCGCGCTCCGCGGGCCCCTGCCGATCGTCGTGTATGCCGCGAGGCCGCTGGGCCGCTTTTCCAAGACCTGGATCAGCGAGACGGTCGCGCGGATGACCGGTTTCGCGACGAACGACTTTCTTCGCAAACCCGGACTCTGGCTGTCCCGCGTCCACGCCAAGGACCGCATCAGGGTGCGACAGGTCTTCCAAGCGGCTCGCCGGGGGGACGCCGGCATCGTGGAATACCGGTGGCGAACCGCCGATGGAACCTATCGTTGGTTTCTGGACGCTGTCAGCGGGCAGGGGGATGGAACGAACCGGCCCCGCCAACTGATCGGCCTCTGGATCGACATCACCAGGCGCAAGCTTGCCGAAGAGGCCAGGCAGATGATCGAAGCCCAACTCCGCCAATCCCTGGATGAGCGGGCCAGGCTCGCGCGGGACCTGCATGACGACATCATTCAATCTCTCTACGCCGTCGGGTTGAACCTGGGGGAATGCCGGCAGGTATTGGCCGCCGATCAAGGGCGCGCCCAGCAACTGCTGAACCATGCCGCCACCGGGCTGAACGCCGTCCTCCGGGACCTCCGCCTCTACATTGCCGGATTGGAGCCCGAGGCCTCGCGCGGGCACAGCCTGCGGGAGGCCATGCGATCCCTGGCCGCAGGCATGCAGGCCACCGGGCTCATCCAGTGGGAGGTCCAGGTGGACCCCCGGGTGTCCCGCCAGTTGTCGCCCATGGAACGGTTGTCCTTCATCCAGATCGCCAAGGAAGCCATGAGCAACAGCCTCCGCCATGCCCGCGCGCAACACGGGCTGATCGCGGTGCGTCGCTGCCACGGCGCGCCCACGTTGCTCATCGAAGACGACGGCGTGGGCTTCGACGTCCGGACCATCGGCGATCATGCCGGCCGCGGGTTGCGCAACATCCGGGCCCGGGCCGGCCAACTGGCCGCGCACCTGAGCGTGGAGAGCCGTTTCGGCGGAGGCACGCGCATCATGCTGCGTCTTCCGGTGAAGGCCCGATGACCGCGCCGGCCAAGAACAAGATCAGCGTGTTGCTGGTGGACGATCACCAGGTCGTCCGCGTGGGGCTCCGCTCGCTCCTGACCAGCAGCCCGACGATCGAGGTCGTCGGGGAGGCCTGGTCCGTCGCCACGGCGGTGTCGGAAGCCCGGCGTCTGAAACCGGATGTCGCGCTGATGGACATCCGGCTGCCCGACGGCAGTGGGGTCGTCGCCAGCCGGGAACTCCGGCGCACGGTCCCCCGGACCCGCATCCTGTTCCTGACCTCGTACGAAGACGAAGAGGCGATGATGGAAACCATGGCGGCCGAAGCTCACGGGTATTTGCTGAAGGAGGTGGACGAAACCCGATTGATCCGGGCCATCGAGGCGGTGGCCGCCGGTCAATCCATCCTCGACCCGCCGACGCTGCAACGCCTGCGGAAGAGGCGCGACGAGCCTCCGGCCTCGCCGGCGGCGCCGGCGCACGACCCGCTGTCGATGCAGGAGGAACGGGTGCTCGCGCTCGTCTCGCAGGGCAAAACCAACAAGGAAATCGGCCGCGCGCTTCGCCTCCACGAGAAGACCGTCCGCAATTATCTCACCACCATCTATACCAAGCTTCGCGTCAAGAGCCGCTCGCAGGCTCTCGCCTATTACTTCTCCCATCTCCGCCGGGACATTTGTCCCTGATCTTCCGGGACATCCCGCATCCGATCACAGGACATCCGTCACTTCCCCCGCCGAATCGGCGGCGGTAGGGTGAGGGAGCGGAGTAAAGCAACGTGAGGGGTTTCTCCGGCGGCGTCAACGAAGAAGGGCTGCGCCCGATGAGCCGCCGGATCTCGCAAAGCGCGGTATGAGACAAGGAAAATCCCTGGTGGGGTTTCTCCGGCGGCGTCAATGAAGAGGGGCTGCGCCCGATGAGCCGCCGGATCTCGCAAAGCGCGGTATGAGACAAGGAAAATCCCTGGTGGGGTTTCTCCGGCGGCGTCAATGAAGAGGGGCTGCGCCCGATGAGCCGCCGGATCTCGCAAAGCGCGGTATGGAGGGAAATGATGACGCTTCAAGGCACCCCCGAGCAAGGTTTTCAAACCGTCAAGGAGATCGTGACCACGAATGCGCTCTGCTTCCGCGCGGACGCCGACGGTGTTTCCGCCGCCATGGCGCTGTTGACCGCGCATGCGACGGGCGCGCCGGTGGTCGATCACAACGGGGTCCTGGTCGGATTCGTCAGCGAGTTGGATCTGCTTCGCGCCATGGACCGCGGAGAGCGCCTGGGCGAGCGGCAGGTCGGCGAGATCATGCGCAAGGATCCCATCTCCATCAGCGAAGACACGCCGTTGGTGACGGCGTCGAGGCTGTTGGACGACTACCGCATTTTGGTCTTGCCCGTGATCAGAGACGGAACGGTCGTCAGTTCCATCACCCGACACGATCTGTTGCGGGCGCGGGTCGGCCTGGGGCCACAGATAGAAGAATAGCGTCGGCTGAACATGCCACGTCGTCGTAGGCCCGCAAGAAGAAGGAGCTTTCCATGAATGTCCGAGTTGACAGGGCTGGGACCAGCCGGCGCCAGTTTGCCTGCGCCCATTGCAAAGGTCCCGTGAAGCAACAGGATCAGGTCGTGTGGGCCCAAGACCAGGGCCATACATCGCCGGACGGTGACCATGTCTGGCACAAACAGTGTTTTGACGCCTATTTGGAGCAGGGAGAGGAGACCTGAGCCGATGCACCGCGCGGAGTTCGGAGACCGCGTGACGGTTCGGTACCGCCTCTCCCTGGAGGATGGGACGAGCATCGACAGCACCTCGTGCGATGAAGTCATCGACTTCGTCGTCGGAGACGGATCGGTTCTCCCGGGGCTGGAAGTTGCGGTGGTCGGCATGGCTCCGGGAGAATCCAAAATGGAGCACCTGACGTACGAATGGGGCTTTGGCCCCTACCGGGACGACTTGACCGCGGAGGTGACTGAACAGGGCTTTCAGGCGCTCGGCATCACCCCCTATGTGGGGCTTGAACTGACGATTCGTCACGAGAGCGGCCAATTGGTGCCCGTCGTCATCACCGACATAGAGGACGGCCGCGTACGGCTCGATGCCAACCATAAGCTCGCCGGCAAGACCATCCGGCTGTCGATCGAAGTGATCGGCATCGTCAAACCTGCCTCCTCCGGAGTTGACGGAGGGGTCAACGGTGTGAACGGCCACGGCAAGCTCCTCGGCGGCCTCAAACGCTTCGGCCTGGCATGACGGGGGCCCCGGCGACCGATGGGACCGTCGATCGATCTGAACGATGTCACCGCCGTGCTCCTGACCGACGGAGTCTGGCATGCCGTCGAGGGCGCCACCGCGGTCGTCGGTTCCTATGAATTCCGGCACAACGGACGGGCCGTGCTCGGGGGCGGCGGGACCACCGGGGTTTCGCAAATGGGGCTCGCGTGGAAGCTGCCTCGCAAGCGGAAAACCCAAGGGAGCGCGGAGGAATGGCTGGCCGTGCCGCTCTCATCCATCCTGGCCGTTCGGTACGGCACAGACAAGACCCGGGAAGTTCCCTGAAGAAGCCGCGGCTGATCGGCCTGTCATAGATCGGAGGTGACAGCATGGTTCGTCTGTTGAATGGATCACGGAGCGCGTCCCCGTACAGCCTGTTACGTCTCACCGGAATGGCAGGGGCGTTGGCCGTGAGCGGCTGCGACTATTGGCCGCCGGCGCTCCAGGCGCAGATCGAAGAATTGGAAACGGACAATGCGCGGCTGCTCGAACGCCAGACGGAAATTCAGCAACGGCTGACGGATACCCGCCGGGACAACGAGAGTCTCAAGAGCGAGGCGGAGGATCTGGCCAGAAGGAATCAGCAGCTCGCGGCTCGATTGCAACAGGCGGAACAGGGACTGCGGGCGCGCGCGGCCGCGCCATCGCAGAAGCAGCCGGCGGTCATGACCGCCAAAGTTCGGCCAACCGGCCGTGCCGTGCGATCCCGGCGGCCAGCCGCCGGCGCGCCGACTCGGGGAAAAGAGGTTCGTCGTCAAATCCGCCTCACCTGGCCGAACATGACGGGACCGGACGTGAAGCGACTACAGCGTCTCCTGCGCCGCCGGGGGCTCCCTGTGATCGCAGACGCCATTTACGGGAGAGACACCAGGGCGGCCGTGATGTGGTATCAGCGGCAGCATGGGCTGGCTGAAGACGGTGTCGTAGGACCGAAAACCTGGACCTCTCTGACCAAGTAAGCACGGCCGGGTTGACGCAACGGCCACCGAGGAAGAGGCCGTCGTCGATTCCACCACGACAGCATCGTTCGGAGTACGCCATTCGACCATGACGGAAGGAGGACCATATGTCTGAGGTCAAAGTAGGCGATATCGTGCGCGTGAACTATATCGGACGGCTGGAGGACGGCACGGTCGTCGATTCCTCCCAGAGTTCAGGGCCGTTGGTCTTCGAAACGGGGCGGCGCATGGTGATCGCCGGCATGGAACGGCTCATCATCGGCATGAAACCGGGCGAGCGAAAAGCGGAGACCGTGTCGCCGGAGCAGGCTTTCGGCCCCTATCGACAGGAATTGACCAGCCGAGTCTCCCGCTCCTGGTTTACGAATCAGCAGATCACGCCGGAGGTCGGGCTCGGGCTCAAGATCAAGAAATCGGAAGGCGACACGCTGCACGCCGTCGTCACCGACATCGCGGAAGACACGGTGACCTTGGATGCCAACCACCGGTTGGCGGGGAAAGCCCTGGTTCTGGACGTGGAGCTTCTGGAGAACCTTGGCCCGGCCGAACAGGGCGCCGGCGCGGCGTCATCTGGGGACCCTTCGTAAGGGTCCCCGGTCCGCTCGCATCACCGGCTTCGCTGAGCTTCCTCCAGCGTGTGCGTCACCTCTTCCTTTCGCCTGTTTGTCTTCGCAGCCGACACCTTACGTGCGAACGCACCTGCGTCTGTGACTCCACGATCTGTTGTGTTCAAAGCGCGGTTATCCGCGAGTTCATTGTGTCACTCCTACATGACAGCCTGTTCATCGGATCCATCCGACTGGCAGGATGGCTGGGGAACTTTAGGTCGCGGGAAGCTTGGTCATTGTCGCCAATTGCCTCATGGAGACAACGAGGAGCAGGACGGGACCGATGGCAGGTAAGTTCCGCGGCTGGCGCTTTTCCTTCAGCCGGAGGAGCCGACGGGCCTGATGGAGGAGCGAGGCGCTCGGTTACGCGTCGCCTCAAAACGATGGTCAGACGCCAATTGGGGTCAGAGAGAAGATGCGACCGTACCGCGCCGCTGTCGTCGTATCTCCTTTTTTGGCTCTTCAGGATTTTGTGTGGGTGACTCAAGTTGAGGGTCGGCATGGGGCTTGTGCTGCCGCGCCTCTCAGAGCGACCCTACCGGGGCTTGCCGAGCGGAAACCCTTCCGAAATTCCCGCGGCCACGGTCTGCGACGTGGTGCCTTGGTCAGTTTCGGCTTTCCTGCTCGACAAACTCTCGGTGGGTCCCCGCTCCTTCAGCGAAGGCAGCGTCACCCCCATGCCGACCCTGAAGCCACCCCAATGCCTGCAGAGCAACCCAAGGGCTTTTCCGGAAATTGTGCGGGCCATCGGACGAGGTGCCATCGTGCCAGCCCCGGCTGGAAGGGCGGACACAGAGGGTTCGCGTCATGGCGGGAACGGGGCGAATGCAGGTTGATCCTGGTGCCACCGCGACGGCTTGACGCTCCGGCGTCGCCTCACAGTCGCGGTGGCCGACAGGACGACCAGGAACGGCCTCCTGACGCCAACGCATCATGACGCAACCCGAGTGTCGGGGAACCCGTTGCCTTTCTGGATGCAACGGGTCCAACGTCAGCCGGAGTCATCAACTTCACCCACACGATTTCCGGAAGAGCCCTTTTTTCAACGCCTCACGCACATCATCGAGCTTGTATGCGTCTTGGACCGATAGGTAGGGAGACCACTCGTCATCGGTCACCAGAAGCTCGACATCAACTTCGGCAAGATATCGCCCTTCGTGAACCAGCTTCGTCCGCCGTTGCTTCCTCATTCGCGTCTCCTCATGAATCCATCCCGCCACTGCTCGGGGTCTGGCCGATAAGCAGTCACGACAACCGCTGGCTCCGAGTGTCCTTTGGGAATGCCCCGCACGACATGTATCGGATTGCCATCTCTGTCTCTCTGTAGCACCAAAACACAGGGCACTTTGGGATAGTCCGGACAATCGCGATGGTGACTTTGACTCCTTCCTCCCGAACGACAAGTTCCTCCGGGCGAGGAAGGAAGTCAGGAACGACCTTGAGGTTTCCGAGTGGTTCGTCTGTGTACTTGATTTTCTCGCTCATAAATTTGCCTGCCTTTCCGCCAGTAGCCGGCCCCGAAGATCCGAATGACGTCGCGAAACGGCAGACTTTCTCAGCATCCTGCCAAGAGTCCTTCAACGATAGCGGCAGACTCCTCACCGGCGACGCTGCGATTCCTCCAGCGCTTCTGTGACCTGCTCCTTTTTTCTGCCTCTCTTCGCAGCAGAGACCTTTCGTGCCAGCGCAGTCGCGTCCGAGGTTCCCCGATGAGGCTTGCTCAACGCGGCCGTCACTCGACCCTTCTTCTTCATGGTCTTGGCTGCCGCCACGGCCCTGGCAAGCGGATTCGCCGTCACGCCGCCTTGCTTGGTTCGCCCATTCCCTCCGGAATGCGATGCAGCTTTCCTGGACGCGGCTTTCTTGGTTGCCATCTCGTCACCTCCCATCCGAACAATGTTCCGGTCGGATGGCGCAGGTCGATCGCCCCGGCGATCAAGCCCGCAACCGGCCGACATCCGCCACAGGCCTATTCCAGCACGAACGTGATCTTCAGATCGACGCGATAGGCCGTCACCTTGTTTCCCTCCACGACGACCTGCTGTTCCTTGACCCAAGCCCCCTTGATGTTCCGGACGGTCTTCGAGGCCTTGTCGATGCCCTGCTTGATGGCGTCTTCAAAGCTGTGGGTCGATTCGCAACTGAGCTCGATGACTTTGGCGACAGACATGGCGAACCTCCTGTTGATAGGTGAGCACCCGCGAGTTTCCCCTCAACCTTTACCCGGTTGGCTTCATATCGGCTTTGCAACTCCTGAAAAACTTCCAGAGCTCCATGATGACAAAAGGCAGCAGACTGAGCAACGCGATCAATCCCCAGTCGGCCAGCGGAAGCGGCCCGGCCTTAAAGAGGGAGGCGGCAGCCGGCACCAAAAGAATCCCCAATTGCGCGCCGAGCGAGAGCCCGAACGCCAACAGAAGTTGGGGATTCGTCGTCACGCCCAACCTGAACAGCGAATGGTCGGCGCTCCGGCAATTGAACGCATGCACCAACTGAACCAGCACCATGACTGTGAAGGCGACGGTCCGGGCCTGCTCAAGATTCTGTCCCAAACCATAGAGGCAATAGGCAAAGGCCCCCAAGGCAATAACCGCCATCATCAGACCCTGCCCGCCGATGGCGAGCAATCTGCCTCTATCCAACAGGCGATCGTCCGGCCGCCGAGGCGGCTGTCGCATCAAGCCGGGAGCCTTGGGGTCCACGGCCAGGGCCAGGGCTGGGAAGCCGTCGGTCACGAGATTCATCCACAGAATCTGAATGGGCAATAGGGGGAGCGGCAACCCGATCAGGGTCGCAAACAGCATCACCAGCACTTCGCTGACGTTGCAGGAGAGCAGAAAATGGATGGTCTTGCGGATGTTGTCGAAGATGCCCCGCCCCTCCTCGACGGCCGCGGCAATCGAGGCAAAGTTGTCGTCCATCACGACCATATCGGAAGCTTCCTTGGTGACGTCCGTGCCGGTGATCCCCATGGCGACGCCGATGTCCGCCTCCTTGATGGCCGGCGCATCGTTGACGCCGTCGCCCGTCATGGCCACGACGGCGCCGCGCGATCGCCAGGCCTTCACGATGCGAAGCTTGTGCTCCGCAGACACCCTGGCGTAGACGCCGACCCGCTCGATGCGGGCGCCCAACTGCTCGTCGCTCAATCGGTCCAGCTCGACTCCGGACAGGGCCGCACGATCACCGTCCAGAATGCCCAGATCTCGGGCAATGGCGACCGCGGTGTCCTTGTGATCGCCCGTGATCATCACGGTTCGGATGCCCGCCTCGCGGCAGACCTGCACGGCCACCTTGGCCTCCGGCCTCAACGGGTCCTTCATCGCGGCCAGGCCGAGGAACAGGAGGTCCCGTTCGAGGGCATCGGACGTCAATGCTGGTGGCATCTCCAGCCCCGGCCGCTCCGCCATCGCGAGCACGCGCAAGGCGTCCCGCGCGAAGGCATCGTTCGCGCGCAGAATCCGTTGCCGCACCTCGTCGGTCAGGGGCTCGCGCTTTCCGTCCAGGGTCATCAGATCGGTGCAGCGTGACAGCAGCACATCCGGCGCGCCCTTCACGTAGGCCGTCACCTCACTGCCGGCTTGCCGGACTACCGTCATCATCTTCCGTTGAGGATCGAAGGGCACTTCCCCGATGAACCGGCAACGGGATTCCAGCTCATCCTTCCACAGGTTCAGCTTGGCCGCCGCCACGAGCAACGCCCCCTCGGTCGGATCGCCCAGCACGCGCCAGGTTCCGTCCTCCTGTTGCAACGTGGCCCCATTACAGAGCGCCGAGGCCGTCAGCAATTCCCGTATGCCGGGCGGCGGTTCCGTGCTGCCCGAGCCGTGGCGCTCTCCCGCCCAAGCCGCAGCCGCTTCGACTGGTTTGAGGTCACCATCCGGCTGATAGCCTTCCCCCGTCACCTCGAAGACCTGCCCGTCCATGAAGAGCCTGGTCACGGTCATCTCATTCTTGGTCAAGGTGCCGGTCTTGTCCGAGCAGATGACCGTCGCCGAGCCGAGCGTTTCGACCGCCGGCAGTTTGCGGATCAGCGCCTGGCGCTTCACCATGCGCGTGACCCCGAGCGCCAGCGTGATCGTCACGATGGCCGGCAAGCCTTCCGGCACCGCCGCGACGGCCAAACTGACCGCGGTCAAAAACATCGCCACCGGCGGCTCGCCTCGCAGCTCGCCGAGCAGAAACACGACCGCCACGACCCCGAGGGCAAGCCACAACAGCGTATAGCCGAACTGCTCCAAGCGCCGTTGCAGCGGGGTCGCGGTCCGCTCCGCTTCTGCCGCGGTTTGGATCATCGCCGCAATGCGCCCGAGTTCGGTCCGCATCCCGGTCTCAACGACCAGACCCCGCGCCTTCCCGGACACGGCCACCGTCCCCATGAACACCATATTGGCCCGCTCGGCCAGCGGCACGTCTTTCCCGGCCAAGCCTTCGCTGGATTTCTGCACCGGCGTGGACTCTCCGGTGAGCGAGGCCTCCTGCGTCTGAAAGCCCGCGACGTAGGTCAGCCGGATATCAGCCGGAACTTGATCGCCGGCCTCGACCAGCACCAGATCGCCCGGAACCAGCTCGCGCGCGGGAATCGACCGGACCGTTCCGTTGCGCAGCACCTTCGCCGTCGCCATCGAGAGGCGTTTCAAGGCCGCCAGGGACTGCTCCGCCCGATACTCCTGGATAAACCCCAACAGCCCGTTGAGGAGCACGATGGCGAGGATGGCCGCCGCGTCGATCCAATCTTCCAGCCAGCCGGAGATGACCGCCGCGCCGATCAAGACCCAGATGATGACGCTGGTGAACTGCGACAGCAGGAGCGTGAGGATCGATGTCGGAGGAGCCTCGGGGAGCTCATTCGGCCCGTATTGCCGAAGCCGCCGGGCCGCGTCCTCCTGTCTCAGGCCGGCCTGCGCATCGGCATCGAGCTGCGCACAAAGTTCCTCGACCGCCGTGGCGTGCCATGATCGCGTCTGCTGAGCGGGGGTCTGATTCGTCATGATCGACATGATCTAGACATGATCTAATGGAAGAGCAGCCAGAGCCCAAACAGATACCCCAGAATGATGACAAAACTGTCGGGCTCGATCAGCGCGACCCGCTTCTCGACCCGATAGATGATGCCCATGAGCGCGGTGCTCATCAGGACGATGCTCCACAGCGCGGTGAGCGCATGGGCGCCGTCCAGATCCCCGAACAGCGGCCCTTGCCGATAGGCCAGATCGACGAACACGAAGGCCGCCATGTTGAAGGCGTTGCTTCCGAACAGATTGCCCACCGCGAGATCGAAGGCGCCGAGCCGCACCGCGGCCAACGAGGTGATCAGCTCCGGCAGAGAAGTCGTGATCGCCACCAACGAAGTGCCGATGAACGACTCGCTCACCCCGGTTTGCTTGGCGACCTGATCGGCGGAGGAGGCGAGCAACGGCGCGGCGAGCAACAGGGCCAGCGCGGCAACGGCGAATTTCATCCCGGCCCGTTTCAGCGCCGCCCGCCGGCTGAGCCGTTGCGGCTCCTCCTCCGCCCTGGCCTCGACCACCAACTCCTGCTCCCGTTCCCGGCGTTTGACGAGTTCCTGCCGATAGACCACCCGCATGCCGAGAACGTACAAGGTCGGCAGCAGCAGGCTGACCCATCCGATGCCGCCATGTTCCACTTCCGGTCCGTACAGGATGAAGAAGGCCACGAGCGATGTCAGAATCATCGCGAGCCCCGCGACCAACGCATGTTCGAACGCCGCCTGTTGCCAGACCCGCTTCCCGCGGTGCAGTTGATCGATCAACCCCATCGTCAGCATGTTGGCCATGCCGGCCCCGAGCAGATCGCCTGCCGCAAGATCCGGCGCGTCGATCCAGGCCGCGCTGACCGTCGTGAACAGCTCCGGCAAGGACGTTGCCGCCGCCATCAGCACCACGCCGATCCAGAGCCGGCCGAGACCGGTGAGGTCCGCGATGTCATCGCCGTAGCGCGAAAGTTTCGTGCCGGCGTAGACGATCACCACAGCGCTGCCGGCGAGGATGAGCCAGGCGGTCACCGGTCCCTCCGTCGAGCCCTCGGTCCATGCCGGCGACAGCCTTGACAACGATTCATCGCCGCGGCTTTCGTCCCTTGATCAACACCACCACCCCGATGAGACCGACGACGATCGCCAACAAGGCCAGCCACGCCAACTGATCCATATCGCACTCCTTTCGGATACCGCTGCATGACGCAACAGGGACAGCCGCAGGGAAGAGGAGCCCGACCTTCCGGAGTCGTGCACGGGAAGTGCCAGTCGGCAAACACGCGACGGCATCCCGACGGATGCGGAAACGGATCGAGCCGATACGAATGTGGAAGGGGTCGCTGAGGCAGAACTGGGCATCCGCTCAGGCCGGCCTGTCGCCAAATGCCTCAACGAAGGCGGTTCACAGATGACGCAGGTCGTCGCCGCCGTCTTCAGGGCGGCGGTGCGAGAACCGCTGTTCGAGATATTCCTTGGCCAGATCCTTGGCGCCCAAGCCGAAGGCGATCGAGGCCGCGAGGACCAGGCCGCCCAAGGTGATCCCGAACCCGACCACGACGATGTTGCGCGCGATCCCGAGCTGCTCCAGCGCCATCGCCACGGCGACCAACTGCACGCCCCATCGCGAAGCGGCCGCGATAATGCGGGCAGGCCGGAGGTTGGCGTTGACGGCGGCGATCAGGACCGCCTGGGAGATGAAATTCGACAGCAGAAACCCCGCCAGCAGAATCAGCGCCGCCACGAACAGGTGCGGCATGTAGGCGAGGAACGACTGGGCGAATTGATTGATCGGCTGAAGGTTGAGCGCCCCCAGGGCGGCAATCGTGGCGGACAAGAGCACCACCCAATAGACGCCGCGCCCGGCCAGGTGAGAGGGATCATACTTGACCCCCCCGCGGATCAAGGCCGTCGTGAGCCCCAACCGGTTGCAGAGGTGATCGAGACCGATCGCGCGGAGAAACCGCTCGACCCCGTTGCCCAGCACCCACGCAATCGCCAGCCCGGCCGAAAAAATGATGACGGTCGCGAGGACGTTCGGAAGCAGCTCGAGCATCTGCCTCGCCAGAGCTTCCAAGGGAGCGAGCAGCGCCGTTGTCCAGAAATCTGTCATGTTGCCCTCTTCGCGGACGTGAACCGTCAAACGTCAAGCGACAGCCGTTCAACGTCACGCATCAATCCGTTTTCCGTCTCCCGTCTCACGATTTACGTGGCCCGTCTTCACGCCGTCTGATCGCCCCATCGTGCGATCAGATACGGCTTCTGCTGCTCAAACGCCTGGCAGAGCTGCTCGATCCGGCCTTCCGCCTCCTGTGTCGTCAACCCCTGCGTTTCCAGGACGAAACTGGCGGTGCGGCCCAGATACAGCGGCGTGAACGCCTTCAATAGGTGCTCGCGCGGCATGACGCGCTTGTGGTAAGCCGCCGCCGCGTCGTACACCAGCCGCGCCCACACCTCGTTCGCGATGTGGAATTGCTGGTGCGACACCCGGCGCAGGGCCAGGAGGTCCTTCATCGTGTCCGGCCCGAGGATCTGATTCCAGACCGGCTCCAGGTCCGTGAGGCCCTGATAAAACGTGTTGATCATCCGCTCGACGTTCACATTGACCGGTTCGACCCCGACCGCATATTGAAACCCGAACAGCTTCACCGCGTTGGTCCCCTGGAGTTTGGTCCAGAGCCCCTGATGTTCCTCCATCAAGGCGAACATCGCCCCCAAGACCTGCACCAGCATGGCCGACAGATCCGCCGCCGGGTCCTTGGGGTTGTGGATCTTAGCCCCGAGGAAACTCTGACAGACCCGTCCGCCGGTCGCGATCGCCTCGGTCGTCATCCAGATGTCGATGCCGAACTTGGCGACCTCGGATTCCCACACGTGCTTGTTCAAGTAATGTTCCGCCAAGCGGCCGGAGAAGCCGAAGTCTCCGCCGATCGGCTGGCGGATCCGCTCGCCGTACAGGGCTCGAGTCAGCGGGTAGACGATGCTGTTGGTGATCGTGCCGTCGTACTTGTGCCGGAGATAATAGGGGGCGACGTAGTCGAAGCCTTCGTCCAGAATCGGGCTGATGAGCAGGTCCATCCACTCGGGCGTGATGCTGCGCAGGTCCGAATCCACCACCGCGCAGGCCTTGGCCTTGAGCCGGCGGGCGATCTCGAAGATCGTGCGGAACGCGCTGCCCTTGCCGGGGATGCCGTGGTACGGCGTCACGATTTTTTGGAGCGGGCTCTGCTGGTCGCTGATCAGCATGGCGGAGAAATCCACGAGGGTCTGCGCCACGACGTCGGGCGTCCCGTCCGTCGAGCCTCCGTCGGAATTCACGAGCACGGCGCGCTGCTCGGGAAAGTATTTGGCCAACCCGGCGCTCACCGCCCGCACCACGTGGCCGATCGTGTCGGCGTTGTTGAAGCTGGGAATGCCGACCAGGATGTCGGCCGTGCCGATCCGCTGGACGACGGCCTCCGTCTCCTCGGTCAGCGCGACGAACGAATCCGGTATCTGGCCGCTCATCCCTTGCCCCCGGTGGGGTCCCACTCATGGTCTTGCTCGACCGCGTCGCGGAGTCGGTGGAAGATGTCCGGCACGGCATGCGCGACGCGGCTCCAGTTCGAGATCATCGGCACGCCCAGCGGGTCCGTGAGAAACACCTCCGTCGCGAGCTTCAACCCCTTCAAAAAGGTCTCGACTGCGGTCCGCTCCTGATGGCGGTCGAACTGCAAGCCGTTGATCGCCGCATCGTCCTCATAGCGCCGGATCGCTTCCTGCGCCGTTTGGAGATAGGTGGCTCGCAGGGTCTTGAGCAGGCTTTCCGGCAGCACGATCCCCTCGCTCGCCAGGTTGCGGAACAGGGACTTGGTGATGTCCACGCACATCTTGAGCAGGCCGCCCTCCGGATTGTCGGCGGAGAGGCCCTGGTGCTTGTGCTCGTAGGCGTCGGCGATGTCGGCTTGGCAGATCCGCCGGAGCGCGCAGTTGCGGTAGACCTCGGCCAGCACGCCCACCTCCAGGCCCCAGTCCCCGGGAATGCGATTGATCCAGGCCAAATCCCGGACCATGGCGAACTCGCCGGCCAGCGGATACCGGAAACTGTCCAGAAAGGTCAGCAAGGGCTGCGGCCCGACGAGCCGTTCGAGACTCCTGACCATCGGCGTGATGAACAGCCTGGTGACCCGGCCGTGCAACCGATCGGTGACCCGGCTGTAGTAACCCTTGCAGAACTCATAGCCGAGGTTCGGGTTGGTGACCGGATAACAGAGGCGGGCGAGGTAGTCCCGCTGATAGCTCACGATGTCGCAATCGTGGAGCGCGATCACGTTGCTTTGCCCGCGCGAGAGCACATAGCCGAAAGCCAGCCAGCAGGACTGTCCCTTGCCGGGCAACCCCACGTCGATGGCCTGCCCCGTCAGGGTCTTGAGGATCTCTTGAATGTTCGGGCCATCCACCCAGACAAGCCGGACCCGCTGCGGCAAGACCTTGAAGAATTCCTTGGCGCGCCGGAACTCCAGCGCCGAGGCATGGCCCAGGGCCACCACGATCTCGTTGAGATAGCGCACCTGCGCCAGCTCCTTCATGATCCTCTGCAAGGCCGGACGTTCCAGCTCGGAATAGAGCGATGGAAGGACCAACGCGATCGGATTGATCTCGCCATAACGGATCAGCTCGTTCTCCAACCGTTCGACGTTCGGCGGGCCGAGCCGGTGAAGCACGGTGACGACCCCGTTTTGGAAGAAATCGGCCATGTCGGGTGATTCCTATTATTGTGAGTGGCGCGGCGCGTTTGGCTCCGAATGCCGCGGCCGAGCCTTGATGCCTCACTTGTACGATATTCGCCCGGCTTAGACAAGGATGCGAAGGGAGGTGGCGCCGATCGGTACGATCAGGGGTGTCCATGGCAAGCGGCGGGGAAGACCGGCCACGGGACCGTCGAACGGGCGATGATTGACAGAGTGGCCGCAAGCGCGGATAGTGAGACCGACAGTCACGACCGCACCGCGAAGGAGCGACCACTTGTCAAAGCCCGAAGAGCATCTGGCATTGGCCATTCAACTGGCGCTGGACAACGTGCGGACCAGGAAAGGCCGCCCGTTCGGCGCCGTGCTGGTCAAGGACGGCCAGATTGTCGCGACCGGCGTCAACACCGTGCTATCGAGCCACGATCCGACGGCGCATGCCGAGCTGGAAGCCATTCGCGCGGTCGCGCGCAAGCAGCAGAACCAGCGGCTTGACGGCCATGTCATGTACGCCAGCGGCCACCCCTGTCCCATGTGTCTCGCGGCCATGTACCTGGCCGGCATCCGCCAAGTCTACTACGCCTATTCCAACGAAGATGCCGAGCCCTACGGGCTTTCGACGGGCAGCCTCTACGCCGAGCTGGCGAAGCCCCTCTCCGAGCAATCCATGCAGTTGGCCTATATGCCGCTGCGCCCCGCCGAGCAGGACCTGTACGAGGCCTGGCGGCAGATCGATCGTGGTCCATCTAAGACTTCATAATGCTTGGATTGAACGGGGAATAGTCCACAAATCTCCAGCGCAGGCTGCTGGCCTGCGCAGTCTCAACGACCCGCTCCACATGGAATTCGACCACGCGCTCCGCGCCGGGGAATCCAGCCCTGCGTGCTCCATCCCATAGGATGTCGGCCCGTCCGGTCAGTTGAAGGGTGCCGCCTCCGTTGAAATCCAGGAACAGCAGGCCGGCCTTGGGGTTCACGGCAAGATTGCCCAGCGTTTGAAACATCATGTTGCCGGCGTAATCGGGCCACATCAGCACGCGCTCGTTCAATACCTGAACGAATCCGGGATGGCCGCCTCGATGCGAGACATCCACCCCGCCTCTCTCATGATTGCTGGCGATAAAGAACGTATCCGCCTCCCTTATCCAACGTTGCTGCACCGGATTCAGTTCGGCATCATCCGACACCCGCCGAGCGGAAGGGGCTGAGCGATCGCTCAGCCCCCACGCGCGAGCCTGAATGTACTTGGGACAGTTGGCGTAGACCTGTTGCGCCTGGATCACGATCGTTCCGTCCGGTCCGACTTCGGCCCTGCCGTTCACTCTCATGCGCCGCCTGGTCGCGGGATCGATCGCGATCAAGCCCACCTGGCCGTTGCTCCCGATGTTCTCGACCATGGGATCACCGGCAGGCGGCTGGGCCGCGATGCTCACCCTTCGTTCGTCCGAGGCTTGCATGAAACCAGGCTTGCCGGTCGCCAGCGTGGCCCAGGGGAATCCATCTCGATCAACCGTTCCGACAATGACCATCGGCTGGCGGCCCAAGAAATCCTGGGCCGCCGGTGGAATGGTTGAGCCGATCGATCGGCCGACCCGGCTCGCCATCTCCTGCACTCCCGCCCGAGCTTGAACGGCCAGCTCTCCCTCATGGTACGGCGATGTCATGGTGGTGGCTCCTCTCTCTTGTCTCGTTGGCTCCGCCTTGAGCCACTCAGAAAAAGCCGCAGGAGGGCGCGCCCTGTGTCGGCGCCGAATAAGTGCCTGCGCCCTCCGGCGCATAGATCTCCAAGCGGATGCCGTCCGGGTCCTCAAAGAAAATGCCGCCGGATTGCATGCCCTCCCCATGCGGCACGATCCCGTCATAGAGCAACGGCACGTTCAACTCGCGCAGTTTCCGCTCGACTTCTTTCACCTGTTCGATCGCTCCGACTTGAAATGACAGGTGGTGCAGCCCGGGGCGCTGCTTTTCGAATCGGCCCGATGCCTGCTGCCAGAGAGTCAGCACCAGGTTCCGCCCTTTGCCGAGGAACAGGAACCGGCGACCGTCTTGCTGAGATTCGCCCATGACCTCGAAGCCGAACACCTCTCGGTAGAACTGCTTTGACCGTTTCAGGTCGCTGACGTTCAACCCGACATGGCCTGTCTGGAAGCTCTGAGCCCGCGCGTCCTGCTGATCCATGATTTGACCTCCCTGTGAAATGTGACCGACCTGGAACCGCTGTGGCTAACCTTCTATACTATGTTTTGAAGGTTACCATATCGTCGTGCTAACCTGTCAAGACTTACTTTGCCGGTTAATTTTTCCCGGGAGATCTTGGCCGAGTCAGGGACAGGACGATGACGGAGGAACGAACGGCCGGAAAATTCTATTTCATCGGCAATGACCTGTGGTTGGACTTCATCAACACGCAGGTTGTGGCGGAAGGCCGCCCGGTCGATCGGCTCACGAGCTTCGCCGATCTCATCGCCTGGCTTGAAGAGGCGAAGGTGCTCGACGGCCGGCAGGCACAGGACCTTGTTGCGGCCTGGGGGGACAGGCCTCGGGCTGGCCAGGCGTTGGGACGGGCGTTGGAGTTCAGAGGGATTCTGCGGCAGATGGCGGAGCGCCTGGCCAAGGGCAAGCCGGTGCCGCCGGCCACCCTCGCCTCAATCAATGACCTGCTGAACAATCAGGTCAGTTATGCCGAGGTTCGTCGAACGAGAGGCGGGTTCGAGAAGCGGCTCCACGCGAACTTTTCGGAGCCGGCCCATCTGCTCTTGCCGATCGCCGAGTCCGCCGGCAACCTGCTCTGCTACGGCGACTTGTCGCGCATCAAGAAGTGCGAGAATGCCGCCTGTGTGTTGTTTTTCTACGACACGACCAAGAATCACAGCCGCCGTTGGTGTAGCATGAGCGCCTGCGGAAATCGGATGAAGGTCGCGGCGCATTACCGCCGGCTGCGGGGTACCTCCAGCCGAAACGACAGAGGATGACGGACCGCGCCCCCTACGTGTCAAGGGTCACCCAAATTTCCCCAGTTATGGTCATCGAAAACTCCCCACCCTGGTTACGTGGTCGTGGCGGCTTCTTCGACGCGCACCAAACCGGCTTTAAGTTTCTCCTTGAGCCGGTACGA